>OATT01000115.1_pt1 | contig 91161 bp, 87 predicted proteins | sample 1476071 | NCBI WGS metagenome assembly OATT01 (sample SAMEA2579989, study PRJEB22360) | human gut metagenome | biome: human gut; feature: human-associated habitat; material: faeces | place: Denmark | collected 2008/2010 | reverse complement strand
TGTTTACGCCTTTGTTTCTTTGATGTGATATAAGGGACAGTGAAAGCGGTAGAAAAAAGAAGTTTCCACGGTTGATATTTAAAACCGTGGAAGCTTCTTTTTCTTTATGCAGAAAAATTATTTTTATTTGTTTAGGATTCGTTTTATGGTGTTGAGGTCTGCAAGATTTACGGTTTCAAAGTTTCCTTTGTAGAATATGGCCCAGTTGTTGAATACACAGGGGAGGGTTTTTGCTTTTTGTAGTGTGTCTACCTGGATGAAGGCGGAGGGGGTATTGGTGGATTCGCAGTATTTTTTTATGGTTTCTATGGTTTGGTAGGTGTAGGGGCATTGATGGTCGTAGTAGATGGTGAGGATTTTGTTCTCGATTGTTTGGGCTTTGGCGCTTTTGGTAAATTGAGGGGTGGTTCCGTCGAAGGAGAGGGCAAGAAGGTCGTAGCCGGAGTCTGTGGTGTCGACAACTTCAAAGCCGAACTTTTTGGCAAATGCCTGGTCGGAAAGCCAGGCTTTTTGTTTTTTGGAGCCGAGCATGCAGATGCCGGACTTTCCCTTTGCTTTGGCGTCGGCTATGCAGTATTCCATCAGTAATCTGCCGTAACCGTTTCCTTTGTGGGCACCCGTGACCCACAGGCAGTATATATAATAGTAATTATAGCCGGTTATGGGGACCCAGGCGGTTTCCAGAGGAGCGTATTCTATGAAGACCACTGCTTTTTCGTTTAATTTTCTGAAGACATGGCCCTCTTTCAGGCGGTAAGAAAGCCATTGCCGCTTTGCCTCAACGCCGGGATGGGGCTTTTTGCTGCGGATGATGCAGCATAAATGCTCAGCGGGAAGGTTTTCGGTTGTCAGGTTAATAAAATTTTTATTCATATTTATCCTCGCTTATATATCTATCGGTTTTCCGGTCAACATTATTCTTATATCATGCGTCTTAAACTCATGTGCCGTAAAATAACACAATAATTTAACAGGCAGACGATTCATCCTCCATTGTTGTCTATTTTTCTAAGTATATAAAAGTAAGTTCATTCGAAACTTCCTGTTGTTTAAAAATTTCATATCCAACCTGTTCATACAGCTGTAAATTTTTTGCACTTTTTGAACTTGTAAACAATTCACATCGGTTATGTGGACAAGTGTGTTCAATTTCTTTTAATAATTTTGTGCCTATCCCTTTTCCTTGCCAAAATGGGTGTACGAATAATTTTCCAATGTATAGAGTACCATTTTCTATATAGCCACGTACTGAACCGATAATTCTGTTATTATCATCAAGAACTTTTAATATTGTCCCATTATCATATTCGTTTTGAACCTCTTGTAATGTCTGCTTTAGTGGCGGAATATCAAAATTATTTAATAGTTTTGCCTCGCTTTGATAAGACAAATATTGCAGTTGTAGAATTTCTGATAAGTCCTCTTTTGTAGCTTTTGTAATAATCATCAAAACACCGTCCTTTGTTCATATTAGTAGCTGCCCCAAAAATTTTTGAAATGGATTGGTGCTGCTTTTTCAGGGCTGAATTTAGTTATAGTATACAGGATTAGCAGGAGTATGACAATGTTTTTCGAACATACTTTCTGTTCTTGTATGTAAAAATATTCTGCTGAAGCTCAGGATTCCCGCACGCCAAATTCAGGTGATTCCGGAGGACAAAGAGAAACGCCCGGCTCTGTAAAAAACAGATGCCGGACGTTTTGCTTATACAAACAGATTTACGTTGGACTGCTCCGCGTCGCCCAGGTAGGAGGCTACACCGGCCAGTTCTACGCCGTCTATGAGTTCCTCCGGGGTAATGCCCATGACATCCATGGACATGGTGCAGGCTACCAGCTTTACGCCGTTTTCCTGGGCCTGCCTGATGAGTTCTTCCAGAGAGGAGACATTTTTGGATTTCATGACTTTTTTCATCATTTTGGTGCCCATGCCCATCATGTTCATTTTGGAAAGCTTCAGTTTTGTGGTGCCCCGGGGCATCATGAAACCGAACATTTTCTCAATAAAAGGCTTTTTGACATGGACTTTTTCCGGTTTTCTAAGAGCGTTCAGGCCCCAGAAGGTAAAGAACATGGTGACCGGGCGGCCCATGGCAGCAGCGCCGTTGGCTATGATGAAGGAGGCCAGAACTTTGTCTAAATCACCGTCGAAGACGATAATTGTCTTTCCCTGATCATCCCGGTCATGGGACGGCCAGGAGGCTGCGCTCAAATCATCCCGGTTGTGGGACGGGCAGGAGGCTGCGCTCAAATCATCCCGGTTGTGGGACGGACAGGAGGCTGCATCTACAGCTGAGGAGGATGCAGTGCCTTTTTGAATAGTCACAATGTTTTCCCTGCCCTGGCGTTCTGTGGACAATAGAGTGTTGCCGGTTCTCCGGCACCAGGCGTCTATATCCCGGGCAAATCCCATGTCTGTGGCGGACACCTGAAGTCTGGAGCCTTCGGGCATCTTCTTCAGGGTCTCATTTACTTTCATGATGGGACCGGGGCACTGAAGGCCGCTGCAGTCCAGAATCTGAAGCTTCTGCGGTGAGTCTTTGGCAGGCTCCGGCGCCGCAGGGCTTTTTTCAGCGGAAGTAAAAACCGGCGGTGTCTCACCGGATGCAGTGTGGTGATATGTTTTGTAGAAGGATGTACCGCCGGCCAGTACACTTACCTTTTGAAATCCGCTCTGCATAAGGATGCGGGCCGCATTGTAGGAACGCACGCCTATGGAACAATACGCTACAATCCTCTTATCCGGATTCAGCTCCCTGAGACGGCTCCGCAGGGTGCCGAGAGGCATGTGGACAGAACCGGGAATGGAAAATACCATGCGTTCAGCCTCCTCTGTAACATCCAGGACGGTAACGCCCTCATGCTCTGCCTGCAGAAGCAGATCCAGCTCCGCGGGGGTGACAAAGGATACCATGTTGTTCCGAATATTCTCCGCCACAAAGCCCAGCATATTGACAGGATCCTTGGCTGAGGAAAAGGGCGGGGCATAGGCCAGTTCCAGTTTTGCAAGATTCTCTGTGGTTCCCTTCATGCTCATGACCGTGGCTATGGTATCTATCCTTTTATCCACTTTATCCTGGCCTACTGCCTGGGCCCCCAGTATCTTTCCCTCTTTGTCAAAGAGAAGCTTCAGAGTGATGGGTGTAGCCTGGGGATAGTAGCCGGCATGGGATTTCTGGTTGATGACAACAGTCTCATAATCTGTTCCCTTTTTCCTGCCGGATGCCAGAAGGGCTTTTTCGTTCAGACCCACTGCAGCTGCGGTCAGGTCAAAGACCTGGGCAACAGAGGTTCCCATGGAACCCTCGTATGTTTTTTGGCTGCCCGTAATGTTGTCCGCGCAGATTCTGGCCTGCTTGTTGGCAGGTCCTGCAAGGGGAATCATGGTTTTCTCACCGGTCACCAGATGGTTGACTTCTATGACATCACCTACTGCATAGATATCCGGTTCGGAAGTCCTGAGACAGGCATCGACCTGAATGCCTCCACGGGCATTTAAGGCAAGGCCTGCGTCTTTTGCAAGTGCACTGTTGGGCCTTACGCCGATGGAGAGGAGAACCAGCTCAGCCTCCACGATTCTGCCGCTTTTCAGATGGATTTTTGTACTGCCGTTTTGTGTCTCAAAGTGGTCGACACCGTCCTCCAGGATCAGCCTGGTGTTGTTCATGCGGATGTTTTCGTGGAGAAGCTGCGCCATTTCGTAGTCAAGAGGCGCCATGACCTGATTCTGCATCTCTATGATCGTCACGTCAAGACCTGCCCTGTGCAGATTTTCCGCCATCTCAAGGCCGATAAAGCCTCCGCCGATCACGGCCGCCCTGCCCGGATGATGCTGTTCCATGTAATGCTTTATATTGTCCGTATCCGGAATATTCCAGAGGGTGAAAATACCCTGCCCGTCAATGCCGGGGATAGGCGGTTTTAAGGGAGAGGAACCGGTGGCAAGGATAAGGCTGTCGTAGGTTTCCTCGTATTCCTCTCCGGTGGAAAGGCTGCGTACCAGGACTTTGTGCTCCTTCGGATCAATGGCGGCTGCCTCTGCTTTTGTGCGGACATCAATATTGAATTTTTTCTTCATGGCCTCCGGTGTCTGGAGAAGAAGGGCATCTCTGCTCTTTATCACATCCCCGATATAGTAGGGAAGGCCGCAGTTGGCAAAGGATATATAGTCTCCTTTTTCCAGAACAACAATCTCCATATTCTCATCTCTTCTGCGCAGTCTGGCCGCTGCTGTGGCTCCTCCTGCTACGCCTCCGATTATCACTGTCTTTTTTGGCATATCTGAAACACTCCTTTTTTGTGGTTGGTCTGTTTTCTCATTGCCACTATCATACACAGATTCGGATGGGTTTTCCGTAACAGAGTCACATAGGCAGAAGGGATCACTCCAGAAATCCGGTCATACTGCCTTTTGGAAATTCAATAAAGACTTCACAGCCTTCCCCTTCCCTGGATGTCAGGTAGATTTTGTGTCCCATTTTCTCACAGAGTTTTCTACACAGGTAGAGGCCTATACCCGTGGACTTTTTGCCAAAACGGCCATTGGAGCCGGTAAAACCCTTGTCAAAAACACGGCCTGCATCCATGACCGGAATACCGATGCCCTTGTCCTTCATGCACAGGATGACTTTTTCCTTTTCGGCAGCAGCATACCACTCGATTCCCGCGCTGTCTTCCTTCCGGTATTTGATGCTGTTTGCCAGGATCTGGTTCAGAATAAAGGCCAGCCACTTACTGTCAGAATACACACATACATTCAGGTCATGCAGGGCTATGGAGAATTTTCCGCCTATAAGTGCTTTCTTGTTTTTGCGTATAACCTCGCGTGCCAGCTCCTCCAGATTCAGCTTTTTCAGTATATAGTCCTTTTCCACGTAATTGCTTCTGGCGTAAAAAAGTGCCTGCTCTGCAAAGTCATCGATCTTGTCCAGCTCCTCCGAAAGGCTTTCACTGCAGCTGTCCCTGTTGTTTTCCAGAATCATTTTCCCGGTGGCTATGGGGAGCTTCACCTCATGAACCCACAGTTCAATGTATTCCTTGTACTCATCGCTTTTGCGTCTGTACTCTCCCACCCGCCAGTTCATGGATTCCGCCATTTCCTGCAGGGTTTCATACATGAATTTCCCTTCCAGAAAACCCGGGCATTCCAGCAGCTCGGGAAGCAGGTATTTCTGGTCAAGATGTGCCAGATGATTTTCCACTGTCCTGTAAAAACGGCGTTTTCTCATATAATCCGTGCACCACACCGCGAACCAGATGCTGACAAAAGAGACCCCTACCAGCAGCAGGTAAAAGTTCGGTATCATGACCAGCACACCGAAAAGGATCACCACCGTGAGAACTGCCAGCAGCATAATAAACTGCAGCCATCGCTCCTTTATATATTCTCTCAGATTCATTCTAACAGATACCCCTGCCCTCTCTTGGTATGGATCACGCCCTTTCGTCCGATAGATTCCAGTTTTGCCCGAAGCCTTGTGATATTCACAGTCAGGGTATTGTCATCTACAAACAGTTCACTGTCCCACAGATCATTGATGATCACATCCCTGGACACGATCTTTCCCCTGTTTTTCGCAAGGCAGTACAGTATCCTGCTCTCATTTTTCGTCAGGTCCGCCTCCTGCTCCCCTGCTTTTGCCACGCTCCGGGAAATATCCAGAATAAAGTCACCGCAGGATATCTCCTCTGTCTCTTGCAGGCTTCCCTGGCTTCTCTTCAGCACTGCCTCCACATGGGCCAAAAGGATCTGGGGATTAAACGGCTTCGCTATAAAATCATCTGCCCCGTAATTAAGACACAGAAGCTCATTCATCTCCGTATTCTGGCTGGTTATGATGACAATGGGAATCGCCAGACGTTTTCTCAGCTCCTTACAGATGTATTTTCCGTCTGCGTCCGGCAGGGAGAGGTCTAAAAGCAGAATATCGCCCCCTGCACGGCAGATCTCCTCCACTGCATTTTTGTAATCCGTGATCTCCCCGGTATCATATCCGTGCATTTTAAAAAACAGCGCCAGCTCTGTGCGCAGTTTGTCATCGTCTTCCGTCAAAAGAACTTTCATATCTATCCCTTCTTTCTTCTGCAGCCGGGTAAGTGATCTTTTCTCTGCGCGGCTGCACAACCAGAAAACCGGACGCAGCCTCTGCCGCATCCGGTTCACTCTCAGCTTTTTACAAGAATCCTTCCTGTCATGATCCAATCAGCCAGTTGTACATTTCTTCATACTGGTTCGCAGAATTGGACCAGGAATAATCCTTGGCCATTGCGCGGTCGATCAGTTTGTTCCACTCGCGCTTCCTATCGTAGTATACAGACTCTGCATAGCGAATCGTACTCAGCATCTCATGAGCATTGTAGTTCGTAAAGCTGAAGCCTGTTCCTGTACTTTCAAATTCATTGTATGGTTCTACTGTGTCTTTCAAACCGCCAGTCTCACGCACAATGGGAATGGTTCCGTAACGAAGGCTCATCAACTGACTCAGGCCGCATGGCTCAAACAGTGACGGCATCAGGAACGCATCACATGATGCATAGATTCTGTGAGATAACGCATTGTCATAGAAAATATTGGCGGACACCTTGCCTTGATATTTCCATGCGAAATGGCGGAACATATTCTCGTATCGTTCTTCACCAGTGCCCAGCACTACAAGCTGGATCGCATCCTGGCACAGCTCATCCATTACATAAGCGATCAAATCAAGGCCCTTCTGGTCTGTCAGACGTGACACAATACCAATCATCATAGCCTTCGGATCCTGGTTCAATCCCAGTTCGCTCTGCAGAGCTGTCTTGTTCTTTATTTTTTCTTTGCGGAACGTCTTCGCATTGTAGTTCTTCGCGATCATACGGTCAGTTTCGGGGTTGTATTCATCATAGTCAATTCCATTTACGATACCGCGCAGGTCATGGGCGCGGGCGCGAAGCAGTCCGTCCAGTTTTTCTCCGTAAAATTCAGTCTTAATCTCTTCTGCATAGGTATTACTCACAGTTGTAATGGCATCCGCATACACCAGTCCGCCTTTTAAGAGGTTGCCGTCCTTGAATGACTCCAGCTTGTCAGGGGTAAAATAATATGCCGGAAGTCCGGTCAGTTCTCGGATCGTCTTAATATCCCAGGTACCCTGGAATTTCAGGTTATGTATGGTCATGATTGTCTTAATACCCTGATAAAAGGCACCTTCCTGGAACCTGTCCTTTAAGTAAACCGGTACCAGTCCTGTCTGCCAGTCATGGCAGTGGATCACATCAGGCCTGAAATCAATTACAGGCAGGATGGACAGTGCGGCTTTTGAGAAAAACGCAAATTTCTCAATGTCAAAACGGATATCACCATATGGCTGGTATCCTGAAAAATAGTATTCGTTATCAATGAAATAGAACTGAACACCGTCATATTCCATCTGCATGATGCCCACATATTCTCTGCGGTAGCCTATGTCCATATAAAAATGTGTAACATACTGAAGCTGGTTCTTGAACTCTTCCTTCATGCACATGTATTTGGGGATAATCACCCGCACATCAAAATAATTCTTATCAAAGCACTTGGGCAGCGCGCCGACAACATCTGCCAGCCCTCCTGTTTTAATAAACGGTACGGCCTCTGAAGCCACAAACAATATCTTCTTCACTGAAATACCCTCCTTCAGCCAGGCACCTTCCTCACAAACCTCCCAAGTCTGCCATGCCTGCATATTTTAGACAGTATCTCAACCTGCCTATTATAATGATTATACCCTATTTTCAGTGCAATGAAAAGTGCTTTTTTGGCGGTGATTTTTATTTCTTGTATTCTAATCTGATTTTATCTGCAATTAAGGCAATAAATTCCGAATTGGTGGGTTTGCCTTTTCCTGTACTTACGGTATAGCCAAACAGCTCGTCGATGGTATCCATCTTTCCTCTGCTCCATGCCACTTCAATGGCGTGGCGGATTGCCCGTTCTACGCGGCTGGGTGTTGTCTGGTGTTTTTTTGCTATGGTTGGATATAAGATCTTCGTAATAGAATTGAGCATTTCCATGTCATTGACAGAGAGTATGATCGCATCTCTCAGATACTGATAGCCCTTGATGTGTGCAGGAACACCAATCTCGTGGATGATGTTGGTCACATCTGCTTCCAGATTTCTCTCGAAATAAGTACCCTTATCCTCATATGCATTGACTTTGCGCAGTTCCTTCACTCTCGTGTCCCTGGACTGCCTGATATGCTTGATGCGGGACAGAAGCATCTTGTTGTCAAACGGTTTCATAATATAATAATTTGCCCCCAGATTAAAGGCATCTTCTGTGATCTGCTCCTGTCCGACAGCGGATACCACGATAAAAGCGGGATGTTTTTTCAGATTGCCGTCCCTTCCGACACGTTCCATCACGCTCAATCCGTCCACTTTCGGCATTATGATATCTAAAAGTACTACGTCAGGTTCTTTTTCTCTGATTATATCGTATATATCGGCGCCATTGTTGGCATGACCTACCAATTCCAGCTCTTTATCTTCATTGATGAGATTCCCCAGTAAATCCAACATTTTCTCATTATCATCTGCTATAGCGACATTTAACTTTTCCATAACTCGTCCTCCATGTCATGTTGCTCTTTTTCTTCAGTAAATGACGGGCGCCCTGTTGAATCGTCATTTCTGAAGACTACTTGTATTATATTATCAGTTGTTTTCATAATCAAGCTAAATCATCTTACAACTTTCACCGTATTCTGCCACATTCATCATTTTTTCGACATCTAACCTGATTTTGCAGATATTTTTTCGCCTAATCCTCCAGCATTTTTTCAATAAAAATGCCGTAGCCTTTGGTAGAATCCTGTACAAAAACATGTGTCACAGCGCCGATCAGTTTTCCGTTCTGTACAATAGGACTTCCGCTCATGCCCTGCACGATCCCGCCTGTTGCCGCAAGCAGCTCCGGATCTGTCACCTGTATGGCAAAAGCTTTGTTCGTGTCCGCCTGGTCCCTGTAAATATCCGTGATATTTACCTGGTAAGCCTTTACCTCACCTTCCAGTTCTGCCAGTATCTGGGCTTCCCCTGTCTCCACCTCCTGTTTGTAGCCCACCTCCATGGAAGTAAGCGGAAGCTTATACATGCAGCCATCGCCCACAGAACCGAATATACCCTTTTGCGTGTTGCTGTCAATGGTGCCGATCCTTTTGCTGTCATCATAATCAATATAGCCCGAGAGTTCCCCCGGATTTCCCTTTGTCCCTTTTAAGACAGATACGATCTGTGCCTGATACAGTTCCCCGCCGGCTATATCAAGAAGCTCACCTGTATCCGTATCGCTGATCCCATGGCCCAGCGCACCATAGCTTCCATCCTCCTCCACATAAGTGAGGGTGCCGATACCCTGGGTATTGTCCCTGACCCAGATGCCCAGTTTATACTCCTGATCCTCCCCCATGACCGGGTCGATGGAGATGGGAACTTCCTCCTCGCCGCGCTTTACAAGAAGGGTGACAGGCTTTCCGCCGCAGTCATGGATCCTTGAGATCAGATCTTTTTTGGAATTGACAGCTTCTCCGTCAACCTGCAGGATGTAATCTCCTGATTTGGCAATGTTAGCGGCCGGCTCACAGGGAATTCCATCGCTGCCAATGATTTCCCCTGTATCCACGATCAAAACTCCCTGTGTGTCCATATAGAGGCCTATGGGCATGCCGCACACAGATACCCATTTCTCCTCCACAGTCTCCACTTTCACATCCTTAAGCGGAACTACTCCAAGCAGGCTGCAGGGAATCCGGTAGGTGCCGCTGTCTGCCACGTTCAGGGTTTCCGGGTAAGTGACCAGGGGATTATCCAGCATTTTGCTGATCCCATCCTCATTTCCTGAACGGACATACAGGGTGTCCGGTATGGAGTCTTTAACCTCCTTATATCCCATTGTGCCGGCTGCAATAATATCTGCTATTAAGAATACGAAAAGAAGGCGCCGATAATTACGCTTTTTCGACAAAAAATCACATCCTTTCATAATTTTTTTAAAAAGAAAAAAGGATACACTCTTGTGTACCCTTTTTAGTATGTGATGATTCATCTATTTCAATCTTGTATTTTTTTGTTGACGTGCCAAATCTTTCATTTCGGAAGCATTGGATAATACGGCGTCTGTGATCCTGTCACCGCCCAGCATCCTTGCCAGTTCTCTTACGGAGTCCTGCTTTCCAAGCTTCAATATCCTGGTCCGCGTCCCCTTATTTTCCACATTTTTTTCAATAAGGAAATGGAAATCCGCCTGGGCCGCGATCTGGGGCAGATGGGTGATGCAGAGCACCTGATGCTGCCTGCCGATGACTGCCATCTTCTCAGACACCTTCCAGGCTGTCCTGCCGCTGATTCCTGTGTCGATCTCATCGAAGATCAGGGTCTCCTTCTCATCCTTGTCAGCCAGAATAGTCTTGATGGCAAGCATGATTCTGGACAGCTCACCGCCGGATACCACTTTTGTCAGATCCTTCACCGGTTCGCCCGGATTGGTGGAGATCATAAAGCAGATACGGTCCACACCGTTTTCTCCAAAAGCTTCCTTTCTTGCAAAGTCGATACGAAATACCACTTCCAGAAAATTCAAATCCTTCAGTGCCTGGGTGATCTCACGCTCCAGCTTCCCTGCCCAGGTCTTTCTGGCTTTGGTCAGGACATCGCTTTTCCCGGTGAGTGCCTCCGCTTTCACGGACAGCTCTTTTTTCAGCCGTTCCCTGTAAAGCTCAAAGTTCTGGAGACGTTCCAGTTCTTTTTCTTTCTCTTCTTTATAAGAGAGGATATCCCGGATGGTCCTTCCATATTTTGCCTTCAGGTGGTTGATCAGGTTCAGCCTCTCCTCAAGCTGCAGAAACTCTTCCTGGGAAAAAGAAAAATCATTCAAATAGGAGGACAGTTCCCTGTTAAAATCGCTCAGAAGTGCATCCACATCACTCAGTGACGCGTACAGCCCGGACAGGTTCTCATCAAATTCTGTCACCTGGGCAAGACGCCGCACAGATCTTCCGATTCGGTCGGCGCTTCCATCCCTCTCATATCCGGTCTGCTCATGGATCTCATTTAACGCTTCCGTGATCTTTTTGCCATTGATCAGGCGGCGGTACTCTGTCTCCAGAGTTTCATCCTCGCCTTCCTTTAACTGGGCATCTTCTATCTCACCAATCTCAAATGCAAGAAAGTCCATCTCCCGCTTCCGTTGTTCCTCGTCAAGCTGGTAGGTGGAAAGTTCTTTTTTCATATCTGCATATTCTCTGTAAAGTCTGCTCACCTGTTCCCTGCAGGGAAGAATATCCTCTCTGCCGTATGCATCCAGAATATCCATTTGTTTTTCCGGATATAATAAGGACTGGTGTTCATGCTGTCCGTGGATATCAAGCAGATAGGACGCTGCTTCCTTCACAGCGGACACGGTGCAGGTCTCACCGTTAATTTTGCAGATACTTCTGCTCCCGGTAATTTTCCTGCTGATAATAATCTGCCCATCTTCAGGAAAAATATCCATGGCCTTCAAATGTGCCGCTGTTTTTTCATTCACTTCAAAGACCAGCTCCACAAAAGCAAATTCGGCGCCTTCCCGGATCATTTCTCTGGAAGCCTTCTGTCCCAGCGCCAGATTGACAGAGCCGATGAGTACGGATTTACCTGCGCCTGTCTCACCTGTAAGGATATTCAGGCCTTCCGCAAAGTCCACTTCTATCTCATCGATCAGCGCCAGATTTTTTACATGTAAATGTACCAGCATACTCTCTACCTTGTACTCTCTTCATAAGCATTGATTATTTTTTTAATTTTATCCATCAGGATGATCGTGTCATCTGTACTTCTGTTGATGCAGGCAATGGTGTCATCCCCTGCGATGCAGCCCACCACTTCACTGTAGTTCATGTTGTCCAGGGCTGCACCTGCTGCATTTGCCATACCGGAAACCGTTTTGATCACCAGAATATTCTGTGCCATCTCCATGGATAGAAAGGCATCTTTCAAAACCCTTATGTACTTCTCGCTGTTCTGGCTGTCACGCTGCCCCATAACGGTGTACCTGGAGCCGCCGTCCGGCTTGGCGATCTTCATCAGCTTCAGCTCCCGGATATCGCGTGAAACGGTGGCCTGCGTTACCGCAAAGCCGGCCTCCTGCAGTTTTGCAGCCAGTTCTTCCTGTGTCTCAATGTCATACTGGTTGATCAAATCTATGATTTTTGAATGTCTGGCAATCTTCATGGTTCCCTCCTTGTGTGAAATTTCGATTCAAGCCATTGTCAGTTCTTCATCTTCCGCCGCAGCACTTCCAGAAAGCTGATGTTGCTGATCTTCACGATCTGGGTATCCCTGACGGAGCGTCTGATGACAATCCTGTCTCCTGTGGTCATGGTCACATTGGTATCCCCGTCAAAAGATGCCACTGCCCGGGCCATACCCTTCTGCCTGCCCTCACCGATCTCCACGGTGATCTCATCATCCGCCGGGAAGATCACGCTTCTCGTATTCAGGGTATGCGGCGCTACCGGTGTCATGATCAGAATATTCGTCTCCGGGGATACGATAGGCCCTCCTGCGGAGAGGCTGTATCCTGTGGAACCTGTTGCCGTGGAAATGATAATGCCGTCTGCTGTGTAGGAATTCAGAAATTCCCCGTTTACAAAATTATGAAACCGTGTGACGCGAAGAGGTCCTTCTCTTCCGATGACGATATCATTGAGTGCCACGTCCCTGGCCATAAGCTCTCCCTGATGGAATACCCTGCCGCTGAGCATCATGCGTTTTTCAATGGTATATTCATCCAGCATCAGGTGGTTCAGGGCTGACTCAATATTTGAATGGTCAATCTCCGCCAGATATCCCAGGGTTCCCAGGTTAATGCCCAGCAGGGGAATCTGCCGGTCCACCACATCCCTGGCCGCGTGGAGCAGTGTGCCGTCCCCGCCCAGGACAATGACGCACTCCACCCCTTCCGGTATGGCAGACGCGTCCGTGTAATGGTTGTCGGCATCTCTTTCGCAGGATTTCTCTGCCCCGATGGTACACATTTTTCCTTTGCTTTTGAGATAGGCCTCCGCTTTTCTGGAAATTTTCAGTCCTTCGTCTTTTTCACAGTTGGCTATGATAAAAAATTTTTCCATTTGTCTATTTGTCCAGCTCTTTGTGCGCCTCGCTTACCACTGTATGAACATCCAGAGCGGCATCTTCTGCTGGCTCTTCTCCATCTTTTTTCTTTAAGTGCAACAGGTACTCAATATTACCTTCGGGCCCTTTGATTGGTGAAAAGTCCAGGTGCAGGGCGGCAAATCCGATGCTCTTTGCATATGCCATCACTTTTTCAATGACTTCCTCATGTACTCCCGGGTCACGGACCACGCCTTTTTTCCCCACCTTTTCTCTCCCCGCCTCAAACTGGGGCTTGATCAGGCAGACGATCTCGCCGCCTTCCAGCAGCAGCTCCCGCACAGGCAGAAGCACTTTTGTCAGGGAGATAAAGGATACGTCTATGGACGAAAATCCGGCTCTCTCCCCCAAATCCTCCGGCACCACATAGCGGATATTGGTACGCTCCATGCAGACCACACGCGCATCATTTCTGAGCTTCCAGTCAAGCTGTCCGTGCCCCACATCAATGGCATAGACTTTCACAGCTCCGTTCTGCAGCATGCAGTCCGTAAACCCTCCTGTGGAGGAGCCCACATCCATGCACACTTTGCCTTCCAGAGTTACACCGAAGCGCTCCATAGCCTTTTCAAGCTTCAGCCCGCCACGGCTTACATACTTAAGGGTACTGCCCCTTACCTCTATCTTCACGGTATCGGCGAACATAGAGCCCGCCTTATCCTCTTTCTGGTTGTCCACATAGACATTGCCTGACATAATTATAGCCTTAGCCTTCTCCCTGGAAGGCGCAAGCCCCTGTTTAACCAGCATCACATCCAGACGCTCTTTCATCCTTCGTATGCCTCCTTGATTTTCTTGTATACTGACAGAGCATCCATGCCCGCTTCTTTTTTCAGCACTTCCGGATTGCCGTGGGAAATGAATGCGTCCGGAATGGCCACAATCTCCACCCTTACCTCAGGATGGTTCTCATGCATATAGGAGAGCACAGCACTTCCGAAACCTCCGGATTTCACATTCTCCTCCATGGTCACCAGCACTTTATGGGCCTTTGCCAGGCTATCCAGCATCCTGGTATCCAGAGGCTTCACAAACCTGGCATTTACCAGAGTGGGGTCTTTGCCCTCCTCTTTCAGCATATTGTAAACTTCCTCTGCTGTCCTGACCATGCTGCCCACAGGCACCAGCGCAATGTCGCGCCCTTTATAGATCAGCTCACTTTTCCCGTACACCATAGGCTCCCTGTACTCTTCCAGGCCGTCATAGGCTTCCCCGCGGGGATAGCGCACTGCGATAGGGCCGCTGTAGCGCACCGCGAATTTCATCATATCGGAAAGCTCCCATTTGTTTTTCGGAGCCATCACGGTCATGTTGGGAATCATGGACAGATAAGATAAGTCAAAACAGCCCTGATGGGTCTCCCCATCGCTTCCCACAATGCCTGCCCGGTCCACTGCGAATATCACATGCAGATTCTGGAGGCACACATCCTCGATCACCTGGTCCACTGCCCTCTGCAGAAAAGTGGAATAAATCGCCACCACGGGAATCAATCCCCCCAGGGCAAGGCCTGCCGCAAAGGTCACGGCGTGTTCCTCGGCAATGCCCACATCAAAAAAACGTTCCGGGAACATATTGCGGAACCGTTTCAGCCCTGTTCCGTCCGGCATGGCCGCTGTGACTGCTACCACGCGTTCCTCCCTGTCGCCGAATTTCCTCATGACTGTGGAAAAAATATCCGTGTAGTTGGCCTTCCCGCTGTTGGCAAGGGGAATTCCGTGTTCCAGGTCAAATGCCGCTGTGCCGTGGAATCTGGCGGGATGCCGCATGGCAGGCTCGTATCCCCTGCCTTTTTCCGTGAGCACATGGACCAGCACCGGCCCCTCCACTTTCCTGGCCTCATTGAGTACCTGGATCATACGCCCGCAGTCGTGGCCGCTGATGGGTCCCAGATATTTGATGCCCATATCTTCAAAGAACATACCGGGAATGATCAGTTGTTTGATACTGTCCTTTGTCTTGTGTATCCTCTGCACCATGGCAGGGCCGATCCCCGGCACCTTGTTCAGCGTGCGCTTCACCTCTGTCTTGAGCCCTGTGTAGGATTCCGCTGTGCGCAGATTGCTCAGGTACTGGGAGATGCCGCCCACATTCTCGGAAATGGACATTTTATTGTCATTTAAGACAATGATAAAATTCTTTTTTAACTGCGCCGCGTTGTTGAGTGCTTCGTAGGCCAGGCCGCCTGTCAGGGCACCGTCCCCAATCACGGAGACCACCCGGTAATCCTCTTTTTTCAGATCACGCGCGCTGACATAGCCCACCCCTGCGGAAATGGAAGTGGAGCTGTGTCCTGTATCATAAGCGTCACATGAGCTCTCCGACCTTTTGGGGAAACCGCTCAGTCCGCCGAATTTTCTAAGTTCATCAAAGCCTTCCTTCCGCCCGGTCAGGATTTTATGGGTATAGGACTGATGCCCCACATCCCAGATGATCTTATCCTTGGGCAGGTCAAAGACATAGTGCAGAGCCATGGTAAGCTCCACAGCTCCCAGATTGGAAGCCAGATGTCCCCCTGTTCTGCTCAGATGTTCCAGCAGAAATTCCCTGATCTCCTGTGCAAGCTGCGGGAAATTCTCAGGCGGGATCTTCTTGATATCATTTTCTTTTTCTATCTGCTCTAACAGCATTTCTTACTGCACCTCTATTTTCTGCGGGTGCAAAGTGAGATCAGCAATTCTGTGAGAAATTCTTTTTCTCCGGGAAGCTCCTGCAGAAGCCCGATGGCTTCATCTGTCAGAATCCTGACCTTCTCTCCCGCTTTTTCGATTCCTTCCAGGGTCACGTATGTGGTTTTATGGTTTTTCTCGTCGCTGCCCACAGCTTTTCCAAGCTCCTTTGAGCTGCCTGTCACATCCAGTATATCATCCTGGATCTGGAAGGCAATGCCGATACGGCTTGCTGCCTGTTCTATTTTTTCTGTCTCTTCCCCGGATGCCCCTGCCAGCACGGCGCCTATCATCATGGCACACTCGATCAGGGCTGAAGTCTTGTTCTCATAAATGTAATCAAGCATTTCCCTGGAAAGAGGTTTTCCGTCATTTTCCACGTCCACGCCCTGACCGCCCAGCATTCCGTGAATGCCTGTTTTCCTTCCCAGGATCTGAAGGGCCCGGGCGATCTCTGCCTGTCTGCCTTCCCCGCGCGCGCTTTCCATATCAAACGCGGTAAATGCCGTCTCATAGGCATAATTCAGCAAAGCATCCCCTGCCAGTATAGCCGCGGATTCCCCGTAGACCACATGTGTGGTCTTCCTTCCTCTGCGGTACTCGTCATTGTCAAGGGCCGGCAGGTCGTCATGGATCAGGGAATGTGTGTGCACCATCTCCATGGCTGCCATAAACGGTTCCACCAGTTTCTCAGTGCCTCCGAACATGCGGTATGTCTCATACATAAAGACAGGACGCAGTCTCTTTCCGCCTGCCAGCATGCTATAGTTCACCGCCTCAGCCATCTTTTTTGAAAATCCGGACTCCCGGGGCAGGTATTTTCTGATGACCTGTTCCGCCAGTTCCGTCCTCATTTGTAATTCTTCTTTAAAATTCACTTAATTCACCATTCTCATTCATCTTGAGCATCTTTTTTTCCACAGTATCAATTTTATTGCTGCACTGTTTTAAAAGCTCCATGCCCTGCTGGTACATGGTAAAGGAGTCCTCCAGGGAAATCTCCCGGCTCTCCAGCTTTTCCACAATGGTGTCCAGTTCTTTTAAGGATTCCTCGATCGTCTTTTCTTCTGCTTCTTTTTTCGCTGCCAAATGTCACACCTCTCTTAGCGTTTTCCTTCTTTGTCACGTCTGCTTTCGGTTCGATGTCGGGTCTGCCTACTGTCCGGCCTGCTTTCGGTTCACTGTCCGGTCTGCCTACTGTCCCATCTGCTTTCGGTTTACTATCCGGTCTGTTTTCAAATCACTGTCCCATCTGTGCGCTGTCGGAACTGCCGGGACGGTCATTTCTGCTCACAGCCTGCACGCCTGTCACTCGTGACAGTATGCAGCCGTCACTGACCTGGATACGCAGAATATCGTCTGTCTTCACATGCTCTATACTGGTCACCGCATGATGTCTTTCATCTTCCACATAAGAAAATCCCTGATTCAGCTTTTCAAGAGGTGACAGACCCTTCATCCTCTCAATATAGATGTCCAAGCTTCTTCTTGCCATATAGATCTGATTCTTCATGGCAGCCTCCATCTTATCCTCCAAATCCATCAGGTGCTGACGTTTTTCCCGAATCTGATTCTCCGGGCTTAAGAACCTAAGCTTGTTCTGATACAGGCGCAAATGCTGGCGAAGCAGTAAAATTCTGTTCTCCACGCTTCTTGACAGCTTATCCCTGTAATCCTCAAAGGTCTTCAGCAGCATGCGCACATCGCCCACTGCCAGCTCTGCCGCCGCGGAGGGCGTGGGAGCCCGCAGATCTGCTACATAGTCCGCAATGGTGGTATCTGTCTCATGCCCTACGGCTGAGATCACAGGCGTCCTGCAGTTGAAAATGGCACGTGCCACTTCCTCCTCATTAAAGGCCCACAGATCTTCAATGGAGCCTCCGCCTCTTCCCACGATCATCACGTCCACACCATAGTCATCCAGCATCTGAATCCCTTTCACAATGCTCTCCTTCGCACCTTCTCCCTGTACAAGGGCAGGGTAGAGAATGATCTGCACATAGGGATTTCTTCTGCCGGCCACATTCCTGATATCCTGCACGGCAGCCCCGGTTGGAGCTGTGACCACACCCAGGGTGCGGATGTGTTTTGGTATGGGCTGTTTATAATCCTGGGCAAACATTCCCATCTCCTCCAGCTCACGTTTCAGAGCCAGATAACGCTCATACAGAAGGCCGGCCCCTTCCAGGGTGATCTCCTTTGCGTAGAGCTGGTATTTGCCGTCTCTTTCGTATACATTCACACTGCCGCCCACGATCACCTTATCCCCGTTCTTCATCTGGAAGGCCAGGCCTTTTCTGGCTCCTGCAAACATAACGCAGGCCATGGCTCCTGTCTCGTCCTTCAGGGAGAAATAAATATGGCCGGAAGTGTGGTATTTACAATTGGATACTTCCCCTTTTATATAGATTTTATTTAGAAGGAAGTCCTGTGTGAACATATTTTTAATGTAGGTGTTCACCTGGCCTACGGAGTAGACGCTGTTCATGACAGCTCCTTGGCAATCTTTCCTAAAATACCGTTGACAAAGGAAGAGGAATCATCGCCGCCGAATTTCTTCGCCAGCTCCACTGCCTCGTTGATCGCCACCTTCACAGGCACATCCTCATCATATTTCATCTCATAGACCGCAAGACGCAGAATATTCACATCCACCTTGCTCATACGGCTCACTTTCCATCCGGAGGATGCCTGATTCAGGACTTCGTCAATCTCAGCGAGATGTTCCAGAATCTTTCCGTATTTGTCCTGCATATAGACCTCATTCATCGGGGTCAGTTCCTCCAGAGATTCAAAATACATCCGAATCTGCTCCGGCATCTCCTCTGACGGATTAAATTCTCTCAAAAACAGGAGCTTGAAAATGTGCTCCCTCATTTCTCTTCTACCCATGGTTATCCTCCGTTTGTGTTTGTAATCCATTCCATCTTCTATAAAGAAAAGGTGCCCTTTTTGTAAAAGACACCTTTTCATTTTTTCATTTCTAAAATGCTGTGCTTCACTTGTCAGGGTACTCTAACGGCTTTACACCTTATTTGGTCTTTTCCATCTCCACACTGGCAATCCGCACATTCACATCGGAAACATTCAGACCTGTCATATTTTCAATCGCAGATTTTACTCTTTCCTGCACCTTTTTGCTGGTTTCCAGGATATTGAAACCATATTCAATATTCAGGGCCAAATCCACACATACAACGTCCTCAAGCACGTCCACTTTGACGCCCTTGGAAAGGTTCTTCATGCCCAGCTTGCCTACCAGTTCATTGGTGATATTTCCTGCCATGGAGCCGACACCGTCAACTTCTGTAGCAGCCAGTCCGGCGATGATGGCAACCACTTCATCAGCAATCTGCACTTCACCAAGCGAACCGTTATCATGTATCTTATACGTATTTCTGTCTTCCGCCATAGTTTCAACCTCCTATAGGAAAATCTCCTGGTTGTTATTATACCAAATTCCTATAGAAAATAAAAGAGAAATTTTTTTGTGGCAGGGTGGAGGGCGGACGGAAGGGGAACGAAGCTGGCTGCCAGAAGACCACAACAGCCTCCCCCGCCAGCCCGTCCCCCCTGCCAACCACCTATCGTCTAAATATCCCGTGCCAAACGATAAGCCGCCCGTGCCGCCTCCAACACTCTTCCGCCTGCGAAACTGTCTCCGATGTTGTAAAGCTCTTTGGCTGCATGCATCCGAAGCCCTTCCAGATACAGACTCTCATCCGGTCTGCCTCCCATGGCAAATACCACCAGATCGGCGGGGAGCTCCCGGAACTCTGTCCCCGGGCCGCTTGTGACCGTTGTCTCCGGGCCGATTTTTTTAGCCAGGGGATTGGCAATGTTTTCAGGAAGCTGTGGCTGCCAGGTATTGTAGGGGTCCGGAACCCCTTTTGAGATGTTCTTTTCTATCTGTACACTGTTCTTAGTAAATCCCGTGACTTTTGCACAGTTTAACAGCTTCACTCCCGCCTTCTCCATGTAATGGATCAGATGGTAACGGTTCGCTGTGCAGGCGCCGCTCATAATGTAGGGGAGCATCTCCACAACGGTCACGTCGCAGCCCTTTTCGTATTTAAGCCAGTATGCCGTCTCACATCCCACAACGCCGCCGCCGATGACCACGGTTCTTCTGGCATCTCCCAGTTTCTCGGGTTCGCAGAGAAGGTCTGTGGCCTGCACCCAGTCTGCCTGGTCCACGCCGGGGATTCTGGGGACTACGCTGGTGGTTCCGATGTTGTAGACAATGGCGTCAAAGTTCTGTTCTTTCAGCCACTGTGTGTCTGCCTCCACACCGGTCTGCAGGATAATGCCGCCTTTTTCCTCTGCCAGCCGTACTTCCCTTATGAGGTAATCCAGATAGTTTTTAAAATCAAATTTTATCTTCGGTCTGCTGCCGGGAACCACCTTGCCGCCAAGCACCTTTTCCCGCTCGATCAGGGTTACCTCATGGCCGCGGGCAGATGCGGTCAGGGCAAACTGCATGCCTGATGGGCCGGCTCCCACAACTGCGATCTTCTTTTTGTTCTCCGCTTTTGGCAGAGTCTCCGGTATCACGTCCTCAAAGCCGGTTCTCGGGTTTACTGCGCACTGGGGATGGCCGCCCTCCACAAACTCGTTGATGCAGCCCTCCTGGCATCCGATGCAGGGACGGATCCGGTCCACCTCCCCGGCATATGCCTTTTTGCACCAGTCCGGGTCAGCAAGAAGGGGACGCCCCAGCATGACAAGGTCGCACATGCCGTCTCTTAAAGCCTTTTCCGCCAAATCCGGGTATCCCAGTTTCCCCACTGCCACGATCGGTACCTCCAGACCGGCATTGGATTTCACTTCCCTGGTCTTGAAATATTTCTTTGCGATCCTGGAAATTTCCAAAAAACAGCCTGCCGGCATACCTGCCGGGGGATGGGGCAGCCACCAGTTGTCATAGCAGCCCAGATCCACGTCAAACATATCCACGCCGGCTTTTATCAGATTTTCCATGTAGCGCAGGGTATCGTAGATGGTTCTTCCGTTTCCGAATTTCTTCAGGGATTTTACGCTCTCCATCCGCTCCTTGTACGTCTCATTGAGAGCCAGGGACAGATCGATCCTGTACATGATAGGATAAGCGTCTCCCACTCGTTTTCTGATTTCCCTTACCAGGTCCAGGCCGAAGTTCTGCCAGTAAGCATATCTCCCTGCTTTTCTCCTGTTGAACGCAGGGTTTGTGAGCTGATCCAGCAGATAACCCTCATGGCCGTGGAGGTAAACGCCGTCAAGTCCCGCTGTCTTGGCGTCGGAGGCGGCCTGGCCGCCGTTTTTAATGATTTTATGGAGAGCCAGGTCTGTCAGCGGCAGACAGGGAAGCTCCGGAATGTAGAAATTAGGGTTCAGAGAGGCGGAACAGGGCAGCTTCATCTCATTGATGACACACTGGGGCGGTCCTACCCTTCCGAGCCCCGGGGTGAGCTGGATAAAAATGCGGCTCCCGTATGCATGTACTCCCTGAGCCAGATCTCTCCACCCGGAGAAAACCGTCCGGCTTCTGTCGATCCTGGGGAAAAAGCTCAGCTTCCCGGGCTCGGTAACGGTATTGTCAATCCCGTGGCTGATGGGGATCAGGCCGGTTGTAAGAAGGCCGGTCCCTCCTTTTGCCCTGGCAAAAAAATACTGGAGCATCTTGTCATTTGGCCGTCCGTTCTCCTCACACATGTTCAGATTGCCCATGGGGGCCATGACCACCCTGTTTTTCAATGTCATGCGGTTGACCCGTATAGGTGAAAAGATCGCGTCGTAGGGGTAAAGCTTACTGCTCATGACAGCAGAGTGTCCGGGACAGTTTTCCTTCTCCTCCTGTACCCAGCTTCCGTAGCTGTCTACCAGCTTCTGAACGATTTTATCAGTTTTCAAACATGTCACCTCTTTCTGTTCTGGAAATGCAGTTTCCGAAGCCCTTCCACCTCATCGCAGATTTCCTTTAATCCGCAGGTGCTGCACTCTTTGTCTGCTTTTTCCATGATTTTATTCAGTGCTTTTGTTATCATTTTATTCTTCTCTGCCAGCCGCTTAAGCGACAAAATATCTGCTGACTCCTCGGTTATGAACAGTACCTGCACAGCTTTTACACCGGGGTATTCCAGATATTTATTTATATACAGACTGCCTACCCGGGCAAAGGACAGCCCTTCCTTAACGGCTTTTTTTCCTACTCTGACCTGTTCCCGCTCCTCCATAGAGGAGGCTCTTACCATAAATCCTTCGGGGTAGACACTGTATTTGATCAGGTCAATGTCCTTACAGATGTGATACGCCCTGTCGTCCTCCCCAATCTCCTCCGTCTCCGCAAATGTGATTCTGGCATAGGAAAGAGGCCCCCTGATCTGCCCAAGATCCGGCCCGTACAGCAGGGTTTTGCTTTCCCCCACTATGCCCGGCGTGGAGGAAACACAGGTATACGCTGCGCTCTTTTTCTCTCTGCCGCCAAGCTCAAAGGCCGTCTCTTTTAGAAGCAGCACCTGGCTGTCCTTCCGGGCGGGTGCGCAGTCCTGTGCATTATAGGGAAAACAGGCGGCAGGGATCTGCTGCAGCAGAGAACGGGTATCCCGGATGATCTGATCCTGTATATCCATTACAGTTTTCTCTCCCTGTCCATATCGTCGTAATGTTTGCCAAGCAGCTTATAGACAAAGCCGATCAGCTTCACATCCAGGTTAAAGATATATATGATGAAAAGCAGGACGGCTGCGATTCCGCTTACTGCCAGTATCTTTTTCAGGATGCATCCGTGCTTTTTGATACAGCATGTCTTTACACAGCATTCTTTCTTCATAGGGATTCCTCCTTTATCTTCTGCCCTTCTGGCGGGCATATTCCGCTGCGCCCAGGGCGCCCATAAGCTGCGGGTCCACATCCAGATCGATCACTTTTACCTTCAGAACATGCTCAATGGCCTTTTTCAGTCCTGCATTCTTGGCGCAGCCTCCGGTCAGGGTGATCCTGTCCGTGACACCGGCTTTCTTTGCCATGACAAAACAGCGTTTTGCCACTGCCAGCTCAATGCCGGCTGCGATCTCGTCCCTTGCCTTTCCCTCGCCTACCAGTGTGATCACTTCACTCTCCGCAAATACGGTGCACTGGGCAGTGATGGGAATGACATTTTTCGCGCTCAGAGACAGATTTGAAAAATCCTCCAGGGACATTTCAAAGGCATTTGCCATGGTCTCGAAAAAGCGTCCCGTTCCGGCGGCACACTTGTCATTCATGGCAAAGTTCTTGACGGTGCCGTCTGTGTCTATGGCAATTCCCTTCACATCCTGTCCGCCGATATCAATGATGGCGCGCACTTCCGGATTCGTCACATGGACACCCATGGCATGGCAGCTTATCTCCGAGATATTTTCGTCCGCAAAGGGTACCTTGTTTCTTCCGTAGCCGGTGCCGATGAGATAAGCCAGGTCCTCCGGGCTTTTTAACTCCTCCACCTGTTTTACGGTTTCATCCATGGCGATCACGGAGCTTTCCGATGGATTGATCTTACTTTTTATTGTTGTGTGGGCAGCTATATTTCCCTCCTCATCCAGTATCACGCATTTGGTATAGGTGGAGCCCACGTCACAACCCCCATAATATTTTTTCATTGCCTGCAACCTCCTTTTCCCGGATATCTACCATTCTTTCTCATCGTCAAAATCTTCCAAAGACGGGTCCACGGGTTCCTCATGCATGACTGTGCGCATGTAGCGGTTCACGGACTCTCTCATATGGCGCCTGGAGACCGTTCTGGGGTCCATCAGATCGTGTTCCACCCAGATAAAACGGATTCCCCGCTCCCTTGCCTGATCGTCAAACAGTCCCTGAAGCCCTGCCATGGTCTTGCAGGAAATGTGGCTGTACATGATAACCATATCCGCATGGAATTCCTCACAGACCTTCCAGAGTTCATCCAGCACATTGGCATAGCCGCCGTTGGTGTGTTTTCTCATGGCCATTCGCTCATAGGTCCATGCAATATCCTTTAAAGATTCCTCTTTGTCCTCCGTATTGATGAATTTCATGGACATCATGCTCTCCATATCAATGAGCACATCAATCCCCCAGCACTGTTCTGCCCAATTTCCGAAGTTGGCGTAATAGTGGGCCGGACAGGACCATACCACAGCCCGGTGCCGCATCTCTTTTGCACAGGGGTTCTTCTCCCTGTAGGCCTTCATCATGATCTTGTTCACTCTCTCATCTGTCTTCAAAAATCTGGGATCCCGGCCTGCGTCTGCCATATAGCTCAGCTCCCGGTAGATAGCCAGGATGGAGCCTGTGATCTGCGGATACGCGGTCTGGTTTACATCCCATTTCTCCTGCTCATACTCTGTCTCCTTATTGTATCTTTCCATGGCTTCAAAATAAGCGTCCCAGTCAAATGTCTCCCCTGTATTCTCCTCGATAAAGCGGATCATACCCTTGATCTCCTCCACCGCATAGTCCACGGCCTGCTCATCCAGATAGCGCACCGGAAGAGTCAGCGGATAGGTGGGGAGCTTAAAATATCTGTCCTGGAATATATTTGTCATAACGCTTCCGTCGCAGGGCATGCTGCTGGTTATATAGCATTTTCCGAATATGGGATAATCCCCGGCGATGCCGCATCCTGCCTCCGCGGAGGGAAGGGGACATACGTCTGCCGGAAGCCCGTAGTTTTCCGTCTCATCCAGATAATGTACCTGCATCTGCTGATCCAGAAGGGAAGTGATGTACACAGGGGCCATCTGGGACGGCATGCCTATGAGGTTCGGAAAACCTGCCATGATATGTATGGGCATCATCTCGTCAAAAAGTACGATTTTATCGCTTAAGGCATTGGGTCCGTTCAGGTTCTCATCTGCCTTGAAGGTGTTTTCCAGAAGGCGGGTACAGAACCGCACGATCATCCTCATATGCTCCCTGGCAATACGGAGCTGCGGCCCGCGCAGTCCTGTGAGCTGGGCGTCAATGAACATGGGGGTCTGCAGATAGGAACTGAACCATCTGTATTTCCACAGTCCCTTTACGGAACCCACAGGATTTTTCATGATCATAAGGCTCATATCTCCCCACACCTGCAGCCATTTTGCAAAGTCGTAGGCTGTGTCCTTTACACCTCTCCACTCTCTGAAGGCGGTTGTCAGCTCACCGGTGTGGACATCTCCCTTGTGATGGTCCATGTCTTTCCAGGCATGAAAGGCTCTGGAGACTGTTTTTTTCTCCTTTTTCAGAATCTCACTGCCCTGTGTTTTCAGTTCTTTTCCCTTTTCCAGCAGTTCTTCTATTTTTTTATCCATGGAGGGCGCCTCCTCTCTGGTTCTGGATCTTCTTAATTTCCATCCGTTCCACAAAAGCCTGGATCCTGGTACGCATCTGCCCGGAGGAGCCGACCCTGTAAGGTCTGTCCACGGACAGTACCGGAAGTTCGTATTCCTCCTGCATGATATGACTGACTAAGGCTCTTTCATATCCCCAGTAGTCACAGAATTTTAACTGCTCATATATAATGCCGTCCGCATGGTAATCCTCATAGAGTTTTCTCACAAAATCACGTCTTGCCTGGATCTTCTCGTGGCTCATATAACGGGCACACTGGCTGTCCTCCATATATCTGCGGCATACTGCCTTCAGTGCGTCCTCCTCTTCTCCAATGTGTATCTCCTGTCTTCCCGGAAAGGAGCCAAAGCAGAAACGGTCTGCTACCACAAGGGCACCGGCCTCCTCCACCAGCTTCGTAAAATCAGGGTCATCGATCTCACTGCCCGCAATGACCACCCTGGCCCGGTAATTCTTTTTTTCATCCGGTTCTCTGTTTCTAATCTCCTCCAGCGTCTCCTGCAGCCTGTCCAGGATCAGATATTTCGGACAGACATAGGTGACCAGGTTCAGAATATGGAATTCGTAGCCTGTAATGCGGGGATTCTCTTCCTTGCGGTATTCCCCGATCTCTGTGATGATACGGCAGATTTTATTGTGCTCCTCCACGGCCTTTCTGATGGCATCATCCGAAGTGTCCACCCCGTAGTTTTCCTCAAGTTTTTTAAAGACCTTTGTCCGAATCTGTTCTGCCTGGTGCTCCACCCCATGTTCCGTCACCTTATAGGGCACATCCACATGGGACATGAAAAATTTGTCTCCCGGTATCAGCTTCTGCACCAGGATATTTTCCATGGAACGGTTCATCTGGGCACAGGCATCAACCGCTGCTATACCGTCCAGGAAATTGTAGCCGCCCTCCACTGCCCGCTCCAAAAGGGCGCGGCAATACTCACAGGTATAGTTTGACATGTAATATGTGGCAATCTCCAGGGAACCTGTCCTGGGCGCCCTCATCCTGAGAGAAAAACAGTTGTCCACATTGAGCAGAACCTCCGGCATATGGAAACAGGTATATCCAATCGCCAGTTTTCCCTCCTTTTTTGCCTGCTGTACCAGTTCATTGTTAGCCTCCTGAAGCAGGTTTTCAAAGTAAAACAAGTGCTTTAAATCTTTCACCCGGTTCACACCTCCTTATACAATATGCAGTTTTTCCAGTGCCTCTCCCACGCCTGCTGCCAGCAGGGAACTGTCAGGCAGGTCTAAAATGTTCTCCCCCTTCAGATCAAACTCTGTCAGACTGCTGTCCTGTCCGATGGACCCGAGAAAAGGAATCTTCTCAAAATCCAGAAACCTCAGCATTTCCGTATCCGGCAGACGGTTCACAAGCGCACCGCAGGCTTCATACATGACCAGCTCATCCGCCACTTTTTTTATGGTTTTGATGACCTGCAGCCCTTTCTGGCTGGGATCTGTGATGAGAATCAAATGGGTCACGCGCTCCATAACACGGCGGTTGATCTGTTCAATCCCGGCCTCACCGTCAATCACCACATAGTCAAACTGCTCTGCCATCATGGTGATGACTTCCTTCAGATATGCGTTTACCGCACAGTAACATCCTGCAGCCTCCGGGCGTCCGATCGCCAGAAACGCAAATCCCTCCTGCTCTTTCAGAGCATCAAACATTAAATTTCTGGCCTCCCCCAGGCACTCCACCGCTTCCTTTTTCTGACCTTTTTGAACATTTTCAACAATTGCCTTCCGTATGTCATCCATGGTGCTCTCCACAGTAACCCCAAGTGCTGTGGCAAGCCCTACAGCCGGGTCCGCGTCGATGGCCAGGATCCTGGCATCCGGATATTTCCGTGTCAGGATACGAACGATCATGGCGGAAACCGATGTCTTTCCCACACCTCCTTTACCTGCAACGGCAATGATTTTTGCTTCTCTCATACGCCTATCCACCTCCTGTGTTCACGCTGCACTGTTACCTTTATTATAGAGATTCGACCGATTATAGTCAATGCAATTTGTTTATTTTTATTATATTTTTCTGTAAATTATATCTATATTACTTTGTATTTCAAAATATTATTTGTATCTCCGGAACAAGAATGTATTTTCATGCAATTCATCCGATAAATATCCATAATTTTTCGTAAAATACAAAAGGCAAAGCTATTTGACAGCTTTGCCTTTGCAATCATTACTTATTTTGTTAAAATGGATCTTCGGCTCACTCACGGCTCCATAACAAAATGGAACGCTCTTTCAGCCACTGTTTCCATACCTGAAAATCCGGCATGAGCTGTTCCACCAGTCTGATGGTCAGAAAAGGATAATTTTTCACACGGGCCAGTGTGAGGATGACCACATAGTCCAGCACCTCCTCCGGTGCAAGGATCAGTCTCCAGTTAAAAAAGAGCCTGCCGTCCTTTGTGCATTTTCCCCATTGACCATATTTTTCCATAACCTGGATCTGCTCATAAGAAACTCCCATAAGTGACGCATAGTAATCTGCTTTCACAGCGAAGATTTCCAGTGCAGAATCAAGGTACTGGGCCTTTTCTTCCTTCTGATATGGCTGGGCATTGATATACCAGGCATCGGTTTTCCCGGCCTCTGCCTTTTTATGTATCCATTCTTTTTTCATTCGTACAAACTGTTTGATTTTTCGCTTAGGATAATGCTTTGGCGCCCGGACTACCACATTCCCTTCCGGTGTGATCTGGATTCCCACTGTAGTCCTGCTGCCGTAAATTATTTGGTATTCCATTTTATTACCCCCGTTGCTGTGCACTCCCCTCTCTGTTTGACGAAACTTTCTGCCGCTTTTTTATTATACTGTATTTTTCCTCCTTTGAAAACAGGCAATTAAAAAAGAGCCCTGTCGGACTCTTTTTCTCAGTTTCTGCTAAATTCCGCAAGCTCCAGGCCTTCGTTCCTGTCCAGCGTCATGCCCACACTCCAGGCATTGACAAACAGAAGCAGCGGATTTCCTCTCATATCTTTTACTTTCTTCATATCTGAGGTTCCTGTCAGCTTTTCAATATCCACGGATTCCTTGTTGGCAATCCAGCGGATATGTTCGTACGGCAGGTTCTCCAGACGGATTTCCACATTATACTCATTTTCCAGTCTGTATTTCAGCACGTCAAACTGCAGGACACCTACTACGCCTACAATGATCTCCTCCATGCCGCCCATAAATTCCTGGAAGATCTGGATCGCACCTTCCTGGGCAATCTGGTTGACACCTTTGACAAACTGTTTTCTCTTCATGCTGTCCATGAGACGAACCCTTGCAAAATGCTCCGGCGCGAAGGTTGGGATACCTTCATAGGCGTATTTTTTTCCCGGTGAACACACTGTGTCGCCGATGGAGAAAATGCCCGGGTCAAAGACACCGATAATGTCACCTGCATAGGCCTCCTCCACCACATGACGATCTGAAGCCATCATCTGCTGAGGCTGGGAAAGACGCATCTTTTTATTTCCCTGGACATGGTACACTTCCTGGGAAGCGTCGAATTTTCCGGAACAGATACGCATAAACGCGATTCGGTCTCTGTGGTTCTTATTCATATTTGCCTGAATCTTAAATACAAAAGCAGAGAATTCTTCCTTCATAGGGTCAATGACTCCGATATCCGCAGTTCTTGGCAGCGGTGAGGATGTCATTTTCAGGAAATGCTCAAGGAATGTCTCTACACCAAAGTTGGTGAGGGCGGAGCCGAAAAATACGGGAGACAGTTTTCCCTGGTTGACCAGATCCTGGTCAAATTCCGCACTGGCACCATCCAGCAGTTCGATCTCTTCCAGAAGCTGTTCCTTCTGTTCTGCATCCAGCACCTGATCAAGGCGCGGTTCGTCAATGCCGATCTCTTCCTCAATCCCCTCTTTTGTACCTTTCATGGTATCGGAGAAGGTGAGTACCTTCCCGGTATCTCTGTCATACACACCTCTGAACTTCTTGCCGGAACCAATGGGCCAGTTGATGGGGCAGGTGGGAATTCCCAGCTCCTTCTCAATGTCGTCCAGCAGATCAAAGGTATCGTTTGCATCCCTATCCAGCTTGTTGATAAAGGTAAAAATAGGGATATGACGCATGGCACAGACTTTGAACAGCTTTCTGGTCTGTGCCTCCACACCTTTTGAGGCGTCAATGACCATGACCGCAGAATCTGCTGCCATCAGGGTACGATATGTGTCCTCCGAGAAATCCTGATGTCCCGGAGTATCCAATATGTTAATGCAATAACCATCATAGTTAAACTGCAGCACAGAGGAAGTAACGGAAATACCTCTCTCTTTTTCAATTTCCATCCAGTCAGAAACCGCATGGCGTGAGGTTGCCTTGCCCTTCACACTTCCTGCCAGATTGATGGCTCCTCCGTAGAGAAGGAACTTTTCCGTCAGTGTGGTCTTACCGGCATCGGGATGGGATATGATCGCAAATGTACGTCTTTTCGTAATTTCTTTCGTATAGTCAGCCACTTGAGGGACCTCCTTATTCTTTTAACACGCTTAAAACATTTTAGTATACCGGGAATATGGTGTCAAGGACTTCTTAAACTTTCTCTTATCTCATTATTCCCCGTCGGAGGTTCCTTCATCCATTGGTGTGATCACGATATTCTCTACCGGAACGCTTGTTTTCCGTTTTACGATGTCCTCGATCTGGGCGCGTTTATCATCTGCCATGTACTCCTGGGGAACGATCACGTCCGCGGAGTCATTGGTCAGATTCACTACCACGTTCTCAAATCCCTTGGCATCCAGCAGCAGCTCCGCAGCTTCCTCCTGCTCAGCCAGATCTGTCATTTTCACCATAGATGCAATGGCTTCCTGTTTCTGCTCGTCTCCAATGTTCTCATTGTTGATGATCTCAAGAAGGGTCTCTTTGTTGGCGGAGCGCACCTGTTCCCTGCTGACCTTTGCCTGTGCCACAAAATTGGATGCTCCTGTCAGAACTGCCTCACCTGGTGTCTCAGCGGACGCGTCTTTGCTGTCTGCATTGTTGTCCGTGGTGTTTCCGTCCTCCCCAGTGGCTGTGCCGTCTGTGGATGAGGAGCTCTGATCCTGTGTTGTATTATTGTCCTCTGTGGTGCCGGTATCCCCGTTTTCCGCCGCTGCATTCTCTTCAAGTAAAGCGGACTCGTCTGTAAGGTCGTAATCCAGGCTGTCAATATCCTCCACGATTCCGTCTGCGTCCGCTGTCTCTTTGCTCTTATCATCCGCTGTGTTTGTGCTGGCTTTCTTAAGTGTCTTGTCAATCCCCAGATGGTTATCTGAATAATTGATGTACCCGGCAACCGCGATCATGATTGCCAGTGCGGTGATAATGACCTGATTCTTCTTAAAGATTTTTTTCATGCGAGCTACTCCTTTAATTCATTTTAGCAACTGCCCTGCCGAAAGAACGCCTTTTTGGGCGTCAGCGGTCAGTCACCATCTTCATTACTTTAATTTTATGGGCTTCTACCTGAAATAATGCCTGCACAGCCTCCTGAATATTCTGAATTACATGGGGATCTTCCCCGCCCTCGGCCACAACCACTACGCCGCTTATTTTCGGGTAACGCTCATTTGACAGATACGGCTCCTGGTTGCCCTTGGAATCCTTGGAATATACGGTGTCTGTGCCGTCCTTTTCCACCACCCTCTCTCCTGTGTCCTCAAATGTGACGAAGACGTCTGTCTTTCCGATTCCCTTTACCTCAGCCAGCACCTCCTTAAGCCGCTGCTGAAGCTGGTCCTCATAATTGGTTTTCTGGCTTGCTTCGCTTGTGGGTGTACTCTTGGCAGTCTGTTCCTCGGTATCCTTTTTCTTCACAGGCATGGCAATGATGAGCAGCAGGATGCCTGCCAGCAGCACTACCACAATCTGCTCCTTTTTCAGCATTTCCGGAAATGGCTTCATGGTCCCACCGCTCCTTCCTGCAGGGAATCTTCCTCATCCTGCGGCTGTGTATCCCCGGTATCCTCACTTTTTTTATTCCAGCCGTACTCCTCCTCAATCTCCCTTGCATAGTTCTCCCATTCCTCCCGGTCCCGCTCCTCCTCTTCCATGTACCGGTCCACACCCGCGTCGATTTTATTCTCAAGCTGCAGGAAATCCAGCACAGGCGAGAGCAATAGGAGTATCAGAAGCAGTCCCATATAAAACTGAATGTACTTTTTATAATTGTTGTCCGGCAGAAAATGCATCACTGCGGATAAAAAAATAAAGTAGCACGCCAGGTTCCGCATCCAGCCGTAAAGGGTATCTGTCATATTGCCGGCCTCCTAATGTCCGATAAATGAAATGGTGAGTACTGCAATGGTGATCAAAAACAGCAGTTCCATAGTGAGCAGCACCTTTAAAAGCAGCATACAGCCGTCCCCGATGGTAGCCAGAGCCCCCACCATTCTTTTGTCCGAAATAGGCTGGACAATGGCTGCCAAAAGCTTGTAGAGCAGAGTCGTCATCCCCAGCCGGATGACAGGGGGAAGTCCCACACACAGGATGACTATGATCCCGATAACTCCCAGCCCGTTCCTCACCAGGACAGCGGTTCCGAGGGCTACCTCTGTCACGCCGTTTATGGCGTTTCCGATGCCCGGGATAGCTGCCGCCGTCTTGCCGATGACGTCCCGCTTCAGCGTGTCTATGGCAGGGCTTATCATGTTCTGGATGATCTGCATTCCGATCACAACTGCTATACAGGTCCGCATGACCCATTCCACTATGGTCCTCACAAGCTCTGCCATTTTGGAGAGGAAATCCTCACTGTGCAGAAAGTTTACAAGCTGAAGCAGCACGTATATATGGATACCCGGCAGAACACCTTTTAAAAAGATAACCTGTACCACATACACCAGCACCAGGACCACTTCATAGAAGACCATGGCTGTGGCACTCCCCGTAGCCGCAGTGACTGCCAGGAAGTAGGAGGGCATCAGCGCTTTCATAAAAGTGACAAAGCCTGTCAGCCCCTCACTTATCTCTATGCTGAGTGTACCGAAGGAATGCACCAAAGCTGCCAGAAGAAGCATGTATACAATGTAAAAACTGATCTCCCCCATCTGTCCGTTGTTGAATACATTGGAAAAATTGGAAAACAGAGAAGCCAGCAGCACCAGCAGCACCACATGGATCATGGTATCCCTCTCCGCCGCCAGGTTTTCCAGCAGAAAATTCTTGGCCAGCGCAAAAAAATACTCTTTTGAGAACAGCTTCTCTCCGCTTAAAATCTTATGCAGGGCGTCCTCCAGACTGAAGCTTTCCTCCCCCAGAAGCTCATTGATGGCATCCTGCATCTGCTCTAACTCCATGTCATCCATGAGTTTTTCCTCTGTGGCACTCTGTGTGTCCTGACGGATCTCTTCCTCTGACTTTTCATCTGCTGCGTCTTTGTTCTCTGCCGTATTCCCGTTCTCCGCCGCATTCCCGTTCTCTGCCGCATTCCCATTCTCTGCCGCATTCCCATTCTCTGCCGCATTCCTGTTCTCTGCCGCATTCCCCTTCTCCGCCGCTTTTCCGTCCCCGTTATCTTTTGGCTGCCCATCCTGCGTTACGGTATTCTGCGGCTGGTTTTTCATCACATCTTGTCCTGCATTTGCCGAAAAAAAAGAGGCTCTCACCTCCACTGCCGCAGCCAATACCAGAAACAGCACTGCCAGCACGCATCCTGCTGCCCTGACTCTTTTTCCTATCCCCCCTTTCATACCAGAAACCCGTAGATGGCCTCCATCAGTGCAAGCAGCACCGGCATGGACAATACCATGATATAAAGTTTGACAAAGATCTCAATCTGGTTCCCAATAGCCCCGTATCCCGCGTCTTTGCAGATGCTGGCGGAGAACTGGCCGATGTAGGCAGCCCCTATCATTTTCAGCAGTATGGTCAGATATTTTGTATCCACAGGCACATACTCCTGGATCTTCAGCACAGAGTCCAGCAGGTAGGAGAGCTTCTGCGCCATGAAGGTAAAGATGCAGATTCCCACTGCCAGGCTCAGATACAGAGAATACTCCGGCTTTGTCTCTTTTAAAAACAGCGCCAGCACCACTCCTGTCATGCCCAGCATGACGATTTTCACCACTTCCATCCAAAGCCCTCCTTTCCTCTACAGCGCAAATAACTCCTGTATGGTCTGGAATAAATCGTTGATGTAAGGCAGCACCCAGAACAGCACCAGTAAAAGTCCGGCAAGGCTTGTCAAAAAAGCCAGTTCTTCCCGCTGGCTGTGTTTTAAAATCTGGCACAGCACAGAGACCAGAATCCCCACTGCGCCGATTTTGAATAAAATTGTTACCTCCACTTATCTTCCTCCCTTCCTCCTGGATCTCATGTCCCGCGTGCCCTGCCTTTTTTCAGATCAGCGTAATGGCAAGAAATATTCCTCCCAGCACCCCCAGACTCTGATAAAGTCTTTTTTTCACAGGAATCTCAGCCTGCACTGCCTGAATTTTCCGCTCCAATTCCTGCTGAAACAAAGCCATGGCATTTTCCTGCTGGGAAATATCCAGATAGCCCAGATACTGGCCCAGCTGTCTTAGCTCCTCCTTGTCTTCTTTTGTAAGCGCACTGTCTCCGAACGCGGTTTCCGCCTCCTGCATAAAAATATCGGCAAACAAGATTCCGTCATAGGCATCCGCCCGCTCTGCCACATTTCTCAAAAAATCGGAAAACGGCGGGGTCAGTCTGCCTGCTGCCCGGATAAGAGCCTCCGGAAGCGCCTCCTTGCGGTAGCTGATCTCTCCTTTTATAAGCAGGACCATCCGCTGAAGCTCCCGAAGACCGGAAAGTCTTCTGGTAAGCTTCAGGCTTCTCTCAAAACCCAGAGCCGTACAGGAGAGCACCACAAGACAGACTCCCAGCACTTTCAGCATAAAGTTCCTCTCCTCCTTGTTTCATCAAACAGACAGGTGCCCCTCTCATCAAACACGGCCTTCACTTTTCCTGCCTTGTCCTTATTGTGGAGAATAATATACCTCTCAAATATCTTTTCCTGCACCAGACGCTGCATCAGGGGCTTCCTCTTGATATCCTCAATGGAGCTTCCGTGAACCGTGGCAAACAGCTTGCATCCGCAGTGGATAACGGATTCAATGGCATGAATGTCCTCATAATCCCCCAGCTCATCCACGGCCACCACTTCCGGTGACATGGAGCGGATCAGCATCATCATACCCTCCGCCTTTGGACAGCAATCCAAAATATCCGTGCGGATTCCCAGGTCATTCTGCGGAATCCCCTGATAGGAACCGGCGATCTCGGAACGCTCATCCACCACCCCCACTGACATGCCCGGCAGATAGGTATTGCCGTCACTGACCTGTCGAATCAGGTCGCGCAGCAGGGTGGTCTTCCCGCACATGGGCGGGGAAATGATCAGGGTGTGGCAGACATTCCCCTTGTTGACCACATAGGGAAGAATCTGGTTGGCACATCCTTTTATCTGGTGTGAAAGTCTCAGATTTATATAAGATATGTATTTCAGGCTTTTGATCTTTGCTCCGTCCAGTACCGTTTTACCGGCAATTCCCACACGGTGGCCTCCCTGAATGGTGATGAATCCCTGCCGGATCTCTTCCTCAAATGCGTACATGGAATAATTGCTCACATACTCCATGGTCTCCCGCAGGTCCTTTGCCTCTACCTGGCAGACGCCCTGCATCTGCTTGGTCAGTTTTCCTTCTTTTGTAAGAAAATACTCATTCCCTTTGTAAATTAAGATCAGCGGCGCGTTGACCCTCAGCCTGATTTCATACAAGTGCTCCATATCAAACTCCGCATGCTCCAGGGCTGCCCTGATCTTCTGGGGAAATAACCGTATAATATCCCTTTCTCTCATTGTCTCACCTCTTTAAGATAATATATGAGGACAATCCCTGTTTCATACGAAAAATATCTCGACGCAGAGTATATATGGGTTTGCGCAGATTTCTGTTGACCTTTTTTTCTTCTTATCTTATGCTGATACTATCTCCGCAAGTCCTGAAACTGCATTTTTTTGCAGCAGTTCATGTAAGCGCTTGAAAATTTTCCAATACGCTTTTGGACGCGGTTCATTTTAAAAAGGAGAGAGATCATGAAAGAAACCATAGACGCCTATCTGGCTTTTATGAAAGAGACGGAACTGCTGAAATCCGTGACAAGGACAGCCTGGACCGGTTCCGGGAAACAGGAAAGTACCGCGGAACATTCCTGGCACCTTGCGCTCTTTGCCGCGGTCATGCTGGAAGAGTACCCCGGGCTGGACATCCGAAAAACACTGCTCATGTGCCTTCTCCACGACATAGGGGAAATCTATGAAGGCGACATCTCCGCCGCACTCCTCCCGGACAGTTCCCGCAAGTACCAGGAGGAATACCGTGCTGCCAGCCGTGTCTTCTCCCTGCTGCCCGAAAAACAAAAAGAAGATTTCATGGCCGTCTGGCAGGAGTATGAGGACGGCCAAACGCCCGAAGCCCGTCTGGTAAAGGCTCTGGATAAGGCGGAGACGATCATCCAGCATAATACAGGAAAAAATCCGCCGGACTTTGACTACGACTTTAATCTTCAGTACGGAAAATCGTATTTTACCGATGATATCCTGCTGGAGGAAATGCGGAATGTGCTGGACAGTGAGACGAAAGCCCACTCCAAAGGGCAGTAAATCAGGAAACGCCGGACCCCGGGATAACAATCCTCCCACGCAGTCCGGCGTTTCCTATTTATGGTCTCTGTCTGTATCTCAAATTCTCACCCACACAAGCATCTCACCCACTGTCCTGTTTGTCCAGGCATAGTATGGAATGAATTTCAGCGTCTTGCGCTCAAATTTTCTTCCCGCATAGGGTTTATAAAGCGTTTTCTCATCCCACTCATCCTCTGAGAGGCGTTTTCCCTCTGTGGTCAGTGTCACAACCCCTTTCAGCAGATCTTTCTCATATTTCACTGTAAACTGTGGATTCTCATCCAGGTATAATTCCTGGAGCTGGTCCCCGTTGTCCGCCTCTTCCAGGCAATACACAACCGGACCGCGCATCACTGCCACCTTACCGACATCCTCCCTGACTTTTGGATTGGCTGCCACCAGTTCCACCGGCATTTCCATGGAAAATACAAGCACGTCCCCGTTCTTCCAGCAGCGGTCTAAAAGCAGATATCCGTTCTCCACAGGACAATCCACCGCTTCCCCATTGAGTTTCAGGCTATAGCCGCGGCACCAGCCCGGCACGCGGATGGCATATGTAAACGCCGTATCCGCCTCATTTTCCACCTGTATCTTCACATCACCGCTCCACGGATAATCAGTCTCCACTCGGAACTGATTCTTTTTCCCGTTCAGAACAGCCTGCATACTGCCGCCGATAAACAGATTCATATAGATCTCTTTCTCATTGTACTCATAAGCATATCCCCCGATGGAGGAGAGGAGACGGGCCACATTGGGAGGGCAGCAGGCGCATCCGAACCATTTCTGACGCTCCACTTTCACATGTTTTTTGTGATAATCTTTCTCGGAAGCCTCCGGCACGGCCTCCAGAGGATTTACATAGAAGAATTTCTTACCGTCCAGGGACATGCCGCTGATTACTCCGTTGTAGAGACAGCGCTCCATCACATCTGTGTACCGGCTGTCCTTTGTGATCTCAAACATCCTTCTGGCAAAGAAAATAAATCCGATGGCAGCACAGGTTTCCGCGTAAACCGTATCGTTTGGCAGATCATAGTCAAAGGTAAATGCCTCACCGTACTGCGAGGAACCGATAGAACCGGTTACATACATCTGCTTTTCCACAATATTATTCCAGATTTTCCGGCAGGCTTCAAATAACTCCCGGTCTTCGGCTGCACTGGCCACTTCAGCCATTCCCGTATAGAGATATACGGCACGTACCGCATGGCCTTCTGCCCTGTCCTGCTGGCGGACCGGCTTGCCGGCCTGATAATACTGGTCTTGGAAATAACTGTCTTTCCAGAAGAAATCATTGCCGTTTTTTTCCCTCTCCTCTGCAAAATACAGCGGTGCCTGCCCCCTCTGGTCAATGAAATATTTGGCAAGCTCCAGATGTTTTTCATCCTTTGTCACCTCATAGAGTCCCACAAGGGCCATCTCCGCTACCTCATGACCGGGATATCCGGGTTTCTTACCGGGCGCATTTCCTATATTTTCATAAACACAATTTACATAGCCAATGGCTGTGTCCAGAAATTTCCGTTTTCCGGTTGCCTTATAATAGGCTACAGCACCTTCCACCATATGACCCAGGCAGTAGAGCTCGTGGTGATCCATAAGGTTTGTAAAGCGTTTTTCCAGACCATTCAGGATATAATAGGTGTCCAGATACCCGTCCGGCTGCTGTGCCGCACAGATGATATCAATGGCCTCATCCGCCGTTGCCTCCAGCTCCTTGTCCGGATGCCACATGAGAGAGTAGGCCACAGCCTCCAGCCACTTATAGGCATCACTGTCCTGAAATACCATTCCCTGAAAACAGCCTTCCTCCATACCAGCGGCAACACGGAAATTCTGCATACAGTAACTGGGCTCCGCCCCCTCGATCCTGTCATTTAATGCCTCCCACTGGTAAGGGATCACATGGTTTCTCACCAGCTCCATATACTCTTTCCAGAAATCATCCTGAATCGATACATCGCCCAGCGGCATCATTTTCACTTTCTTTTCTAACATGCCATACCTCCTAAATTTCATGTTGAATTCCAAGATTCCCCGTGCTACCATAAAGATATGGAAAACTTTGTAAGGCAGCAGCCGGATTCCTATTTTTTCCCTTTGTTTATCAGGTTTTATCTTATGAAATGATTGTATCATCTACAATTTCGGAAACAACATATAAATCAAAAGAAAAGGTGGTCATATCCCAGATGTTGCATTGTATTTGTGATGCCTCAAAGCCGGCAGAATACCTGACCTGCGGCAACCTTATAAGTGAAAACGGATTTATGCATTTAAGCAGGACCCTGGACTTCTTTGTTCTGATCTTGGTACAGGAGGGAACACTGCACATCTGCCAGGACGACAGGGCCTGCGATGTGGGCCCGGGAGAATTCTTCGTCCTGTTTCCCGGCAGCACCCATTATGGTTATAAGCCCTCCCATGGATATCTCTCCTACTGCTGGGTGCATTTTGCACTGCCGGGCACTCCTGCGGATACGGTCAAAAATCTGCCTCATTCTGCCGGAATCTATCAGCAGGCCCGGGGCCTTCCCCTCACAGATGCCTTCTCTGCCGAGCAGGTTTTTCTTCCGGAGCACGGCAGAATCTCCCCGGAAAAACGTTCCCAGCTCCTGTTTCTCCAGCTTCTGGATCTGGCTAAGCGCAGCAGCTATCAGAGGACCTGGAGCTGCCGCCATGCGCTGAATCTGCTGCTTCTGGAGATCAGCCGTGAGTATCTGCAGGCAGAGCACTTTGGACAGGACCTTCTGCCGACTGCCGTGCAGGATATCATAGAATGGGTGCAGAGCCATTTTGACCAGCCCCTTACAGTCAGCGGCCTGGCGGAAAAATTCGGGTACCACCCTACCTACCTGTCCGCACTGATCAAACAATACACCGGTTATCCCCTTGTCACCTATATCAACCGCACACGCATCAGCGTATCAAAAAATCTGCTGAACAGCCATTCCCTGACCATTCGGCAGATTTCTTCCATGTGTGGATTCGCGGATGAAAAGCATTTCATGAAACTGTTCCGGCAGTTTGAAGGCATGACTCCCACCCAGTACCGGAAAGCCTTTGACCAGAAAAAGATCAACACACTCTGATACGCACCCGGAAGCAGCGGCAGGGAGAGCTGTTTTTCGGTCATGAGAAGACTCACACGCTATGACGCGCATTCGGAAACAGCGGCAGCCTTTTTTAGTAGTCACCCCAGAAAGGATATGTACTCCCGCTGTCCATGGACGCCTTAATGTCACTGTAATATCTCAGTTTACGGTTTATCTGCTTTCTGGCAGACTGCAGTTTCTCAATCTGCTCTGCCACATGCCGGTCCTGCTCCTTTAGCAGAGCGAGGATTTCCCCGATATGCTCCTGTTCCTCCTCCTCGTATGTAAAAAACTCCAGAAGCTTTGCCATGGACATGCCTGTCTCCTTAAAACAGCGTATGGCGCCCAGACGGCCGATATGCTCTTCGGTATAAATGCGCTGATTTGCCTTTGTCTTTTCCACTGCAGGCAAAAGACCGATCTCCTCGTAGTACCTGAGCGTGGATGCCGGCAGCCCAAACATCTGGGAAACCTGTTTTATTGTGTATGTTGTCATAATACCCTCCTTATTTTCGGCGTATATAACAAAGTTAAGGTCCTTTATTGACTTCAAGTATACTTGAAGTGCTAAACTTTGTAAAGAAACAAAAAAAGATGACAATTATTCAGCAGGTCTGCGCATTTACTGCGCTGACCGTAAGAAAACGTTTCACAGCCAAGCAAAAATCCCATCGCCAAAGGCGATTTTGTATGGATTTTTGCCTGTAACTGTGAGGACACTGAACAGTTACAAAAGGAGATCACTTATGTACAGAGCAGATGACAAACGATATGAAACCATGACATACAACCGCTGCGGATACAGCGGCCTAAAGCTTCCTGCAGTCTCCCTGGGACTATGGCACAATTTTGGTGACACCGCAGTCTATGACAACATGAAAAAGCTGTGCTTTACTGCCTTTGACAACGGCATCACCCACTTTGACCTGGCAAACAATTACGGACCCGAACCGGGAAGCGCGGAGAAAAATTTCGGCAGGATCGTTAAAGAAAATCTATCCGCCTACAGGGATGAGATAATCGTCAGCACCAAGGCAGGCTATGATATGTGGCCGGGTCCTTACGGGGACTGGGGCAGCAGAAAATATCTGACTGCCAGCCTGGACCAGAGTCTTATGCGCATGGGCCTTGCATATGTGGATATTTTCTACCATCACAGAATGGACCCGGAAACTCCCCTTGAGGAAACCATGGGTGCCCTGGATCAGGCAGTGAGAAGCGGAAAAGCCCTGTATGTGGGACTGTCCAACTACGACGGGGAGACTATGAAGAGGGCGGCTGCTATTTTAAAGGAACTGAAATGCCCCTTTGTCATTAACCAGAACTCCTACAACATCTTCAACCGCACCATAGAGAACAACGGTCTGAAGAAAGCCTGCGCGGAGGAGAAAAAAGGGATCATCTCCTTCAGCCCGCTGGCCCAGGGCATGCTGACGGACCGCTATCTAAAAGGAATCCCTTCGGACAGCCGGGTAGTCACAGACGGACGTTTCCTAAACGCAGAACAGCTCACAGACAGCCGTCTTGACTGCATCCGGGGTCTGAACCGGATTGCATCCGAAAGAGGAGAAAGTCTTGCGCAGATGGCGCTGAAATGGGTATTGAAAGATGACGTAGTGACCAGTGTACTTGTAGGTGCCTCCAAGGCAGAACAGATTCTTGATAACCTGAAAGTACTCAAAAGTGCTCCGTTTACAGAAGAAGAGCTGAAACAGATTGACGAGCTTTCTATGGCACTTTAATCTGTTTCAATCCATCCCCTGTACTTTCACAAAGTATGGCCATATTTGAAAAAGTCCTGCCGGCCGGGGTTCTGCGTCGAAACGCAGCCGCCTTCTGCCCGCAGGACTTTTTCATGCAGTAATTCAGAATTTCACGCCGCAGTCTTCCTACGCCGAAGCGTGCCGCCTGCGGCTGTCTTTTTCTGAACGGACTTTCCTTTCTTCAAAGCTGTAACGGTAATTCTATTTTTTCAAAGGAAAACGGAACTGCCGTACAGACCTGACAGACGTATCCCTCTTCCACCGGAATTTCCTCCATGACAGCATCTTCCATGGACAGTTTTGAAAGGTCCCTGGTGATTCCCTCCCCGCTCCATTTGAGATAACTCTCCTTCCTGGCCCAGAAAAACGCAAATGCCATTTCCGGGTCTTTGGCGTTTTGGATCACTTCCTGTTCCAGGGCATTCATAGTCCGCTCCAGAAGCCTTTTTCCTCTCACCGGCTGACGGATCTGAATGTCAATCCCTACCGGAATCCCTGCCAGAGCGCAGACCGCATATGCGCCGGAATGGCTGATATTAAAATGGATCTCAGGATATCCGTGGAGATATGGCTTTCCGTTTTCTCCTTTTGCAAGCATCTTTTCAAGCTGGGCTGCCCCTTCCTCTCCATCCGGAACGGACAGTCCGTACAGCTTTTTTAAGGCATGGGCAAGAAGAACACGTCCGGCCCGTGTTTCCAGCCTTCCTTTTTCACCTTTTGCTTCTGCTCTGCCTGTCAGTCCCTCTGTTTTTCCGTAAAAAACCCAAACCTTTTCCACAGCCGTTACTCCTTCTTTTCCGGTATAAGCCCGCTTTCCTTGAGAAATCTTGACACTTCCAAATCCTTGTCGTGCCTGCATTTTGCATAAAGTATGTAAAGCTCTTTTCTGGCCCTTGTCATGCCCACATAGAAGAGCCGCCGCTCCTCCTCTATGCTGCTGTCTGAAACAGCTTTATGGTAGGGAATAGTCCCTTCATTCACATCCATGAGAAACACCCGGTCAAATTCCAGGCCTTTGATGCTGTGCAGAGTGGACACTGTGACGCCTTTTTTCTCAATATCCTGTTTCTTTGCCTGTTCCTTTAACTTGTCCGTGTAGTCGGAAATATGCGCAAACCATTCACCGAAGCTTTTATATCCTTTGGCACTCTCTGCCAGCTCCTCCATGACTTCATACAGGTCATCCACTTTGATCTTCCGGTAAGAGGCGTAATCCTTCAGATACTCTTCATACCCGATGCCGTACCGGATATAATTGATTGCCCCATAGGGTGTCATGCGCTTCAGTGTTGTCAGGTCTTCCTCCAGCTTGTCGATTCTGTCGCACATCCAGTCCTTTCCCTCATAAAACCAGCGCAGCCCCTCAAAGGACACTGTGGCATCGTCCAGCGCGTCCCTGGATATATAACGGTTTGGACGGTTCATAACCTGCAGAAATTCCCGGCGGCTTCTGTCGCCCTGGGCCAGCTTTATATAGGAAATGATATTTCTGGATATCCAGTGCTCATACAGATTCGGCAGGGCATCCCGCATCTGAAAGGGGATCTGGTATTCCATCAATGTCTCCACCAGGAACCTGGCTCCCAGATTCGTGCGGTAGAGAATAGCTGTCTCCTCGTAGGCTTCCCCCTCCTGCACTGCCTTTTTTATACATTCCTTTACGAAAAGCTCCTCCTCCTTGCCGTCCTCAAACGCACGCACCACCACCGGTTTTCCCTCTCCGTTTTCCGTAAAAAACTCCTTTGGATAGCGGTTCTTGTTTCTCCCGATCACACGTTTGGAGGCCTCCACGATCTGCTTTGTGGAGCGGTAATTACAGGCCAGCAGTTCTGTCTTTGCATCCGGAAAATCCTTTGGGAAATGGAGCATAATCTCCGGCTTTGCCCCTCTGAACGCGTAGATGGACTGGTCATCATCCCCCACGATAAAGAGGTTATTCTGGGGCGCTGCCAGCAGCTTTATAATGTCATACTGAAGCTGATTGATGTCCTGGAACTCATCCACAAGCACATACCGGAACTTATTCTGCCAACCGGCCAGGATATCTTTTCTTCCTGTCAGAAGGTCATAACAGTACAGCAGCATGTCATCGAAATCCAGAAGCCTGGACTGTCTGCAGGCATCCACATAGGAGCGGTAAATCTTTCTGAATGTGTCATCCGGGCAGTTGGCGGAATAATAATGCTCTATGGGCATCCTGCCGTTCTTTACAATGGAGATTTCCTGTACCAGCCCCTCAAAAAACTCCTTCTCGTCGTCGATCCGCATTCTCTGGCGGTAGACGATTTCCTTTAAAATATCGTATTTCCGCTCTTCCCCAAGAATGTTCTTTGCGGACAGCCGATAGGCATGGCGTAGGATTCCGTAAAAAATGCCATGGAACGTGCCAAAAGTCACCTCCCTGTAAGGGCCTGCCATACCTTCCATATCACACAGGCGTAAAAAACGCTCCTTCATCTCCCTGGCAGCCGCTTTTGTAAACGTCACCACCAGAATGGATGAAGGAGTTACCTGGTATTCCTTTATTAAGTTAGCCACCCTCCTGGTGATGGTGGTGGTTTTCCCGGAACCGGGGCCTGCAAGAAGCATCATGGGGCCCCGGTTGTGGGATACTGCTCGTTCCTGTGAGGAATTTTTCTGCATATATGGGTTACTCCAATAGTATTTGTTTATGCCTGCTCCAGTTTTTCCACTGCAGCATGCAGACGTTTCATGGACTCCTCTTTTCCCAGCACTTCCAGAATCTCCGTAGCACCGGCAGGTGTCATCTGCTTGCCGGAAAGGGCGGTGCGTACAGGCCAGAGGATCTGTCCGTTTTTATAGCCGTTTTCCTTTGCAAAACCGCAGAGCAGTTCATACAGCGCATCGTTTGTATAATTGTCAAAACCTTCCAGAACCGGTATGACCTTATTCAGAACCTCCAGTGAGATTTCCGGGTTGGTTTTCATTTTCTTGTGTGTATACATGGACACATCATACTCCGGTACTGCCTCAAAGAAGTCAATGAGAGCCGGGATATCCGGGAAAACTTCAATCCTTGTCTTTACCATGCCCGCTATTTTCTCAAGGTTCAGATCTTTTTTGACTGCCTCTTTCACAAACGGAAGCGCCATGTCATAGAACTTGTCAAAATCCATCGCTTTGATGTATTCTCCGTTCATCCATTTCAGCTTTGTCATATCAAACACAGCCGGGGATTTACTCATATGATGATAGTCAAATTCTTTCACCAGCTCTTCCAGGCTGAAGATCTCACGGTTGTCCTCCGGGCACCATCCAAGCAGCGCCACGTAATTTACAATTGCCTCTGTGAGAAATCCCTGGTCCAGCAAATCCTCATAGGAGGAGTGGCCGGAGCGTTTGCTCAGCTTTTTGTGCTCCTCATTGGTGATCAGCGGACAGTGTACATAAGTGGGAATCTCCCAGCCAAATGCCTCGTAGATCCTGTTATATTTCGGTGAGGAGGACAGGTATTCATTTCCGCGCACCACATGGGTGATCCCCATGAGATGATCATCGATCACGTTTGCAAAGTTATAGGTGGGATAGCCGTCTGATTTGATCAGGATCAGGTCATCCAGTTCATTGTTCGGCACAGTGATGTCACCGTAAATATCATCATGGAAGGTTGTGGTTCCCTCTGCCGGCATATTGAAGCGGATCACATGGGGTTCTCCTGCAGCAAGCTTTGCCTCCACTTCCTCTTTGCTTAGATGCAGACAGTGCTTGTCATAGACCGCAATTTCCTTGCCGTCCTCTCCCACGCTGGCTTTCAGGGAATCCAGACGCTCTTTTGTACAGAAACAGTAATATGCATCTCCCTGTTCGATCAGTTGTTTGGCGTATTTCAGATAAATGCCCTGTGCGTTTCTCTCACTCTGGACATAAGGGCCGTAGCCGCCGTCCTTATCCGGGCCTTCGTCGTGAACCAGTCCCGTCTTTGCCAGTGTGCGGTAAATGATCTCCAGCGCGCCGTCCACAAAACGTTCCTGGTCTGTATCCTCAATACGGAGCATAAAGCTTCCGTTCTCATGCTTTGCGATCAGATACGCATATAAAGCAGTTCTCAAATTTCCCACATGCATTTTTCCTGTGGGGCTTGGGGCAAATCTTGTTCTTACGGTACTCATATTGTCAATCTCCTTATCGGTTCCTTTTTTCTCCTGGTTTTTCCACGAAAAAGGGGTACATGGACATTGTCGGCCAAATACCCCATATCATTGAAATTATACCGTAAGGTTTTCTACTTTTCAAGTGGGAAACAGAATTTTCCCACTTCAGCGGAAAATAAGTATTACTGTTCCCGCAGGCCAGCGGCGTGTGAAATTCTCTTTTATTCCCGATTTACCGTCCGGTAAGTCTCCTCCACAATCCTTTCCATGGCATTCAGAATATTCTCATACCCTGTACAGCGGCACAGATGTCCGGAGATCAGTTTTTTCAGTTCTTCTCTGCTGTATCTCTTCCCTGTGCCCACAATCTCCACTGCGCTCATAATAAGACCCGGTGTGCAGAAGCCGCACTGGACTGCAGCCTCCTCCACAAAAGCTGTCTGGATAGGGGAAAGTTCCCCATTTCTGCCCTTTAAGCCCTCCACGGTCATGATGTGTTTTCCCTCCGCCCACATGGTCAGATAGATACACGAATCAATGGCTTCGCCGTCCACAAGGACCGTACAGGCGCCGCATTCCCCTACCTCACAGCCGCGTTTCACACTGGTAAGTCCCAGGCGGTTTCTTAAAGTATCAAGCAGGGCTTCCCTGTCATCCACTGCCAGTTCTGTCTCTTTTCCATTGACGGTCATGGTTATGATCTTAAGCATCTGCCTCACCTCCTGAAGCTTTTTCTATGGCTTCTTTTGCAGTTCGCACGGACAGCTCCCGCACCAGCTGAAGACGGAATTCCCTGGATGCACGCCAACTGGAACGGGGTGTCACTTCAGAGACTGCTCCCTCTTGTATCTTCTCATACAGTTCCGGGTCTGTGACCGCCATTCCTTTTACCGTTTCCTCTGTTTTAAAACAGCGTATGGGGGTAGGCGCAGCCACGCCGAATCCCAGCCGGAACTCCGAAATCCGCATGTTGTCAGCACTTAATTTCACATGTACCGCACAGCCGAGAGTGGCAATCTCCATAGCGTTTCTTTTCCCGTATTTTGTATAATGTCCGTAAAATCCCCGGTAATTCTCCCTGGTGATCTTTATGGCAGTCAGAATTTCTGCATGTTCCCGCAGGGTCCGGCCCGGACCTGTGTAAAACTCAGCAACAGGTATCTCTCTTGTGCCTTTTGGACCTGTCAGCTCCAGCACCGCATTCAGAGTAAAAAGCAGAGCCGCGCTGTCTGCACTCGTCACGCCATTACAGACATTTCCCCCGATGGTTCCTATGTTGCGGATCTGGGGGCCTCCCACCTGATCCACTGCCCATCCCAGTGCAGGGATATATTTTTGTATCACAGAGTCATAGGTGATGTGTGAAAATGTAGTGGCAGGACCTATGACAATGGTGCCGTCCGCCTCCATCCTGACTCCTTCAAGAGCCGGTATCCCATGTATGCTTACCAGGGAACAGCCGGCAAGCTTCCCTTCCCTGATCTTGATCAGCACATCACTTCCTCCGGAGATCACCACCGCATCCGCGTCTTCCTCCAGTGCTCTCACAGCGTCTTCCACATCTTTGGCCTGATAATATTTTTCAATGTCATACATGTGTTTCACCCCCTTTTAACTTCCCGCTTTCGGCTCCGATCATTCCCTCTTTCATAAAACGCTCCACCAGTTTCTGCGGTGACAGCGGAAGGGAATCAAAAGCAATTCCGGTGGCGTGCAGCACGGCATTTCTGATAGCCGGAGCCACAGGAATAGTGGGAGGTTCTCCCAGCGCTTTGTTGCCGAAAGGACCTGTGGGGTCATCCATCTCCACAAAATCCGTATGCAGATTCGGTGTGTCCATAGCTGTGGGGATCTTATAGTCAAGGAGGTTGGCATTCAGCGGCCTTCCTGTCTTTTCATCCACCAGCAGTTCTTCACTCAGCGCATAACCAATGCCCATGCTCATGCCCCCGTGCACCTGCGCTTTGGCAAGGCTGGGATTAATCAGTTTTCCGCTGTCATGGACATTGATGATATCCAGTATGCGGATCTTACCCACCGGCATATCCACCTCCACCTCTGCAAAGCAGACACCTGAGGCAAAGGAGTTTTCCTTACAGTGGCTGGTCGTCTCAGCAGTGATATGCACAGATTTTTCCAGGCTGTACAATGCCTCCTCCGCGAGGGCTGCCAGGGAAAGAAGCACCTCCCCTGAGGCCTTGTCGATCACCTGATTCTCTTTGATATCCAGCCTCTTCCACGCTGACGATTCAGCACATGCTTCCGCAGCTTCAGAAGCACCTGCGCCTGCCTCTGCATTTTTTTCCTCTCCCAAAGGCATATCCCCGCAGGGCAGCTTCAGCTTAAATGCCGCATACTCCAGAATCCTCTGCTTAAACAATTCTCCTGTCTTTTTCACAGCTTTTCCGCTCACATAAGTCTGCCTGGAAGCATAGGCTCCTGTGTCAAAAGGCGTGGTATCTGTATCCTGTACGGTCTCTATATGTATCCTGTCCTCCGTTATGCCTGTGATCTCTGCTGCCATCTGGGTAAACACCGTGTCAGCTCCCTGGCCGATCTCAGTTGCCCCCATAAAGAGCTGCATGGAGCCGTCCTGATTCAGAACCATACGGCAGGATGACGTCTCAAGAGAAATGGGATAAACCCCTGTCTTATAGTTGAAGATTGCCATACCCACGCCTCTTCTCACGGGCCCGGACTGGTTCTCATATGCCTTTCGTTTTTCCTCCCAGCGGATATATTCCCTCCCTTTTTCTATACAGGCTTTCAGCCCGTAAGAGTGGAAGGCAATGCCCAGATGCGGATCTTTATACCCTTCCTTCACACAGTTTTTCAACCGGAACTCCAGGGGGTCCATACCCACAGCGCGGGCCAGATCGTCAGCCACGCACTCTGTCACAAAATCCCCCTGAGGAATCCCATATCCGCGCATGGCACCGCCTGTCATCAGGTTCGTATAAACCGTGTAGCTGTCCGACTCCAGAACCTTCTCATCCTGGTAAAGCTGTTTGAAAATATTGGCTGCGTTGGCTGCAATGGCGTGAGCATGGGAAGCATAAGCGCCCTGGTTGGAGTAGGCTTCATATTTCCTCGCCACCAGTGTGCCGTCCTCCCTGACTGCCCCTTTGATCTTCCAGGTAAACGCATGGCGCACACGGGTACAGCCAAGAGTCTCCTCCCTGGACAGCTCCAGCCTGACGCCGTGACCGCCTGCCTGGGTACATAAAAACGCGTTTAACGGCTCATACAGCACATCCTGCTTGTTGCCGAATCCGCCGCCGATATACGGCTTGATCACCCGGATCTGCCCAATGGGAATCCCCAGAGCCTGGCTGACCACACGCCTCACAATATGGGGAATCTGGGTGGAGGTCACTATGACGATCCTTCCCTTCTCCATATAGGCATAGGAAACCGGCACCTCAATGTGACAGTGCTGGACCGGCTGTGTCCTGTACTCCTTCTCGATCACGGCCAGCCCTTCCTCACAGGCCGCCTCCTCAAAACTTCCGTCCCCCAGCACAAAACTGGTGTGCGCGATCACATTTCCCGGCTTTTCCTCATGCAGAAGAGGTGCTCCCTCCTTCATGGATGCCTCCGGGTCCAGTATCACCGGGTATTCCTCATATTCCACTTTAATCTTATCTGCCGCACGTCTGGCTGCGATATCATCCTCCGCGATCACGGCTGCAATGTCATCCCCATACATGCGTACCCGCCGGTTCAGAAGCTTTCTGTCCTTAATATCCTGATGTGCTTTTTCCACTGACCAGGGGTGCCCCGGTGTCGGAAACTGAATATCAGGCACATCAAAACAGGTGACGATCTTCACCACGCCGGGAACCTTTAATGCCTCTTCCAGATCAAAACTTTTTACCCATCCGTTTGCTATGGTGCTGTGTACCACTTTTGCCGTATACAGATTCTGCGGCATCAGATCCGCCGTGTATTTTGCCTGCCCCGTTACTTTTTCCCAGGCATCCACACGATTCTTTGAACTGCCAACTCCCATAAATCATCCCTCTTTTCCATCTGTGAACAGCCGCTGCTGCCACTTTTGTGCACGGTCTGTGCAGCAAATGCGCAGACCTGACTAAATAGCTGCAAAGATTTTTCTGCCTGCCACATATTTTCCTCTCACATCCCTGTCATCTGACAGGTATACCACACGTTCCAGACGTTCTTTCAATGTCAGCTTTCTGGGTGTTTTCAGTCTGGAGTCATCCATGATCACCGCGTCAAATTCATACCCTTTTTCAAAGCTGCCCACCTGCCCGAAGAAGGCGCCGCCTCCCTTTGTGCCCAGGTAGAACACCTCATCCACAGTGAGCGGCTTCTGCGAATCATCCTCCAGACGCCAGCGAAGTTTGGATGCCTGCACAGCGCCCACCATCACCTGAAACAGGGAGAGTACATGGCCTCCTGCAATATCACTTCCCAGGCCCACATGGATACCCTCATCCAGATATCTCCTTATCGGTGCCACCCCTGAGGATAAATCGGTGTTAGAGTGAGGACAGTGGGCTGCAAAGACCCCGTTTTTCCTCATCAATACTATCTCTTCCTCTGTGGGATGTACGCAGTGCGCCATAACTGCCGGATAATTTCCCCCGAACATACCGAACTGCTCATAGGCATCCCCGTAAAAAGAGGACCAGGGGCACAGTTCCTTCACCCAGGCAATCTCCCCTTTATTCTCAGAGAGATGAGACTGGATGGGAAGGTCATACTCCTTTCGGATTTCACTGAGCATTTTCATAAGATCATCTGAACAGCTTGGGATAAACCGCGGTGTGAGGATGGGCCTGACATTTTTGTATCTTCCGTTTACCTCCTTCAGCCACAGGCGGGTGTCCAGAGCTGATTTTTCCGCACTTTCCTCACAGAGATAATCCGGCGCGTTCCGGTCCATATTTACTTTTCCCACCATAGTTTTAAGGCCCGATCCTTCCAGCATATCCATCAGGAGAATGGTTGCCGGCACATGGCGTGTGGCAAAGATACACGCCCTGGTGGTTGCGCTGTTTTTCAGGTCTTCTGTAAATATGCCATATGCCTTTTCCGCGTATGCCATATCCCCGTACTTTCCCTCCTCGGGAAATGTCCGTGTATCCAGCCACTCCAGAAGCTCCATATCCATACCAAGGCCCGTAAATGCGTACTGAGGCGCGTGCAGATGCAGATCCACCAATCCCGGCAGGATCAGGGCATTCCCACAGTCTGTCAACGGGAAGTCCCTCCATTCTTCCGGAAGTTCCTCAAACACCCCCTGGCAGATGCCCTCCCGGCATACCAGGTAAGCATTTGGAACGGTCCGGACCGTCTCTGCCGTCTCACTGTAGCAGATGTTTCCCTTCAATATAAAGGTATCTGCTCTGTTTTCTTCTTTTCTCATGTTTTACCTCCTATACAAGGAGCGATTGCTGAATCCGGCCGCCGTACTTTTCAGAATCCTTCTGAAAATAAAAAACCAGCCACCGGAACCAGACTGCAAAGCCCCCAATTATCAGGGGACTTATAGTCAGCTATTTCGGTAGCTGGTAGAAACGTTCAACCCGCATTATGAACATATATAAGTCCTGTTTTTCACCGTATTACTACAGCGAATTACTATTCTTAGTATAGTATACACAGGTCGAAAAGTCAATATTCACGGAACTGGAAACACAATATAGATTTTGTACTGTTACTGCCCACATGCCAGTTTCCTGCCAGGTATTTTCAGACTGAGGGCATGAAAATCCCGAGGCAGAATGCTTCAGACAGTCTCTTGTTTAATGGCCGCCGACTGCTTTCCAGGCCAGTTCCAGAACACCGGCCAGCACCATGACAAGGATGGGATTCCATTTCTTCAGCCTCAGCGCCGCCACGGCCAGAATAAAGATGATTATCGCATCCCAGCGCATAGCTGACAATTTCACGACTCCCTCTTCACCAAAGAAGGCAGTAATCAGAATTGCCATGCCGGCAGTGGCGATCATGGAGACCACGGCAGGCCGCAGAGTGTTCAGGATACCCTGCATCATGTCCAGTTTTCTGTACTTCATATACATATAAGCCAGCAGGGACACGATAATACAGGAAGGCAGGATACAGCCTATAGTAGCTGCCAAAGAGCCTCCCGTTCCTGCAATTTTAGAGCCTACAAAAGTAGCGGAATTAATGGCGATCGGTCCGGGTGTCATCTGGGAAATGGTGACCAGGTCGGTAAACTCTCTCTGGGTCAGCCAGCCATGGACAGCCACTACCTGATTCTGAATCAGGGGCATAGCCGCATAGCCGCCTCCAAAACTAAATAATCCTATCTGGAGAAAACTCCAGAATAACTGCAGATAGATCATGACTTCTCACCTCTTCTTCCCCACAGGACCCTCAACACCCCAAGTCCGATACATATGAGCACTACATAGACCACATTCATCTGAAAGAAAAAAGTGACAGTAAAGGCAGCCGCCATGATCAGATTGGACACCAGACTCTTCCCCTCTATCACACCTTTTCCCATGTCATAAACTACAGAGGCGATGACTGCAGCCACCCCGCACTGCATGCCGTCCAGTATGGTTTTCACGTAGAAATTAGACTGGAAAGCTTCATAAAAGAAAGAAACAACCGTAAGAATCACAAATGGAGGCAGTACCGTTCCCAGAATGGAGACCAGAACGCCCGCCATGCCCGCCAGCTTATACCCCACTACAATGGCTCCGTTTACTGCAATGGGTCCGGGTGAAGACTGGGCGATAGCCACCAGATCCAGCATCTCCTCCTCTTCAATCCAGCGGTACTCATCTACAAATTTTTTCTTCATCAGGGTAATGATCACATATCCTCCCCCAAAGGTAAAAGCACTCAGGTACAATGTAGAATAAAACAACTTCCACAAAATCCGTATCTTTTCTTTTCTCTCCATAAAAACACCAGCTTTCATTCTATGATTTTATCATAGTATAGTCTCTTTTCTCATGGCTGTAAAATAGTTTTATCATAACAATGATCATAGTCTTTTACCTATGCTTTTTACATTATTATTCTGGTGCATCTTTATTGTTTTATCCGTGCTGCTGAAGTTTCTTTCGTGCTGAAGTTTCTTTCGTTGACTCCTCCCTAAAACTCCTTTACAATAAAAGGACACCGGAATAAGTTTGAAGAGTAAGAAAAGGAGATCACTTATGGAAATTTTTAATCTTGCACATATAGACCCGTCTCTGATGACCGGAGCCTTATCCGCTGCGGAATATCTGGAAAGAGATATGACCGGGGACCGCTGCATAGAAATCACTTCGGAAAAAAGCGGCAGCGGCCTGTCTGTCCGTCTGGACGGGGATAGAGCCTGCATTACATACAGCAGAACCTCTGAATTTTTCCGCGGCCTCGGGATCATCAAGGAATGGATCACCCAAAACCGCCAAAGCGCTGCCAAAGAAGAACAGGCAGTCTTTGAGCATCTCACCTACATGGCTGACTGTTCCCGCAACGCTGTGTGCAGCCCTGATTTTGTGAGAAGGCTTATTATCAAACTCTCCCTCATGGGATATGACCGGCTCATGCTCTACACAGAGGACACGTATGAAGTGGAGGGATACCCTTATTTCGGACATTTCAGGGGCCGGTACAGCAGACAGGAGCTGCAGGAGCTGGACAGATTCGCGGCAGCCCTCGGTATAGAGATGGTGCCCTGCATCCAGACCCTGGCCCATTTAAACGCGATTTTCCGCTGGCCTGCCTTTGAGCCGGTACATGACACGGGAGATATTCTGTTGTGCGGAAGCGAGGATACTTACAGTCTGATAGAAGCCATGGTACGCACCTGGTCAGAGACCTTTCAAAGCCGTACCATCAACATCGGAATGGATGAAGCGGAGATGATCGGCCGTGGCGCTTACCTGAACCGTTTCGGCTATGAGGAACGCATTGATATTATGGAACGCCATCTGCACCGCGTCCTGGAAATCTGTGAAAAATACGGATACACCGCTATGATGTGGAGTGATATGTTTTTCAAAATGATCTCCGGAGGCGAATACTACGGCAAAGAATTCCATATCACAGAGGAGATCAAGAAGAAGATTCCGGCAAATGTAGAGCTTCTCTACTGGGATTACTATTCCCGAGACGAAGAGACCTATGACCAGATGATGAAATACCACAGGGAACTGGCCGGAAATGTGGGGTTTGCCGGAGGTGCCTGGAAATGGAACGGGTATGCCCCTCTTATCAGCCACAGCATGCAGGTATCCCGTCTTGCCCTGAGACAATGTGAAAAACATGGCATCACCAATGTACTTGTGACCGGATGGGGGGATGACGGCGGTGAAGCTTCCCAGTCCGCCGTACTTCCCGTACTCTCACTCTTCGCAGAATTTAACTATACCCGGGCCGCCGGCGACCGGGATCTGGCGCCCCGTCTTCTGGCCTGCACCGGCGCTGTGCTGGAAGATTTTCTGAAGCTGGACAACCCGAACCTGACACCTGATAATCCTATGCCCGGTAAAATGAGTGCCGCCCCCGCCAGATATCTGCTGTATCAGGATGTCCTCATGGGCATCTATGACTGCCATGTGGATGCACAGACCTATCCGGAGCATTACAGACGCTGTGCAAAAGAGCTTCGGGCCATTGCCGAAAAGGGCGGGGAGTATGCCCCTGTTTTTGGCACGCTTGCGCTTCTGAGTGAAGTGCTCGCCAGAAAAGTGACCCTGGGCCTTGATGCGAAAGCTGCCTACGACGCGGAAGACAGAGCCGCTCTTCTGGCGACTGCCGAATCCTGCATCAAAACCGCAGGGCTTGTGGAACAATTTAAACATGCCCTGAAGGAACAGTGGTTTGCGGAAAATAAATGTTTCGGATATGAAGTCCTGGATATCCGGCTGGGCGGTCTGATGGAACGCCTTAAAAGCTGTGCTGCCCGCATGACAGACTACGCGGAGGGAAAGATTGCCTGCCTGGAAGAGCTGGAAGAGACACGCCTGCCGGTTCTCACAGATAAGGACGGTCATCCTATCTCTCCGGTCTGTGACAATATCTGGCGTCAAATGGTATCTGCCTCTGTAGTATAAAATCAAACGAATCCTGTTATACTATTAAATTTTTAGAAAATATGATTTTTCTTCCATTTAATCATTGACTATTTTTATCAAAAGAATTAATATAAAGATAACAAGTAAAACGTGGAAAGGGGTGTTCATAATGTTGGAAAGATTGATAGTCACTTTAATTTTTGCCGCTGGATTCCTGTTAGTCTGCTGGACTTTGATGGAATACTGGCTTCGTTCTTCCAGACGCACAACAGAAACGGGGTTACGGGATAAAACCATTTTTGTGATTGGCAGATTCTGCCAGGCTATTCAGCAGAAAAAGAACTTCCGCCACATCTGGATGGAAGAAGAATTCGGCAGTGCACATCTGAATGATTTCCACAGTGTCCAAAACACCGGGACTGTAAATGAGCACACCGAAGGCAGAGAACAGGGAAGCAGATATCAGGAGAAAAAATATAAAATGAAGGTCAACATGTAAAGCCTTCATAAAATAAATCCTCTTTTAGGGAGGCCCGGTCGAATCATTCGGCCGGGCCTCTTAAAACACAAAAAAGCTGCCCTCTCCGCGGTTTCCCGCAGATATCAGCAGCTTTCCTTTTTCATTTCTTATCCCGGCACCTTCTCATTTCAGCCAAGCTCTTTCATGATATCTTCCACTTTTTCAATCTTATGGGAGCGGCAGGCATTGGAGCCGCAGAACAGAAGCGCGTCCTCCACTCTTCCCTCCGCTGCATTCACCAGTGCCTGTGTGATACAATACGGTATCTCTGCGGGCCTGCAGGTGACGATGCAGTGATAGCAGTGTTCGATTCTGCACTTTTCCGTCTTCACCCTGTCCATAAAAGCATTTTTGATCGCTCTTCCCGGCATTCCCACAGGACTCTGCACAATACAGATATCCTCTTTTTCAGCCCGGATGTATGCCTGTTTGTATTCCGGCGCGGCGTCGCACTCCTCCGTCGTCACGAACCGGGTCCCCATCTGTACTCCGTCTGCGCCCAGCGAAAGCGCATGGTCCATATCCGCTCTGTCATAAATGCCGCCTGCCACTACCACAGGAATCTTTTTGCTGAACTTCTCACCGTATTCCTTTACCTTTTCAATAATGGAGCGAATCACGCCGTCATAAGACTCATCTGTAAAGGTATCCAGCTCTTCCCTGGAAAATCCCAGATGGCCTCCTGCCTTTGGTCCCTCAATGACCACCAGATCAGGCGCCTTCTTATACTTTCTCTCCCACATACGGCAGATGACGTTCAGGGACTTCAGGGAGGATACAATAGGGGCGATCTTTGTCTTCGTGCCCTCCACATATTTCGGAAGGTCAATGGGCAGTCCGGCGCCTGAGATGATCAGATCCACGCCTGCCTTCACCGCAGTTTTCACATATTCCTCATATCTCTGGGTAGCTACCATTATGTTCACGCCGATAATGCCGCCCTCTGCGATCTCCCTGGCCTTTTGGATTTCTTTCCCTATGGCTCTGTAGTTGGCCTCAAAGGGATGTTCCCGAAAATCCGGCTCCCGCCAGCCGATCTGCGCGGTGGATATGACGCCTACACCGCCGCAGGCAGCCACACTGCCCGCCAGACGGGAAAGGCTGATCCCCACTCCCATGCCGCCCTGTATCACAGGTATCTTAGCTGTCAAATCACCTATCATCAATGGTTTTCTCATACTCTAACTCTTTCTGGCTCACATTTTTCTGAATCGCTCATACCGGAGGGCCGCCAGCTCTTCCGGTGTCTTTCCTTCCATCTCTGAAAGGAACTGGTGCATACGGTTTTTCATATCCTCGGCAATCTCCGGCAGGTTCTGGGCACAGGCAGGAATATCCTCCGGTATCACATGTTCGATGATTCCCAGATTCTTCAAGTCCCTGGCTGTGATCTTCATGACCTCTGCCGCTTCCTTTGCCCTCTTGCTGTCCTTCCAGAGAATGGAGGCAAATCCCTCCGGTGAGAGCACAGAATATGTGGCATTTTCCATCATCCAGACCTCATTGCCCACACCCAGGGCCAGCGCACCGCCGCTTCCGCCTTCGCCGATAACGATACTCAGCACAGGCACCTTCAGGTCAGACATTTCCAGCAGGTTTCTGGCTATGGCCTCCCCCTGCCCTCTCTCCTCTGCCTCGATGCCGCAGAATGCACCCGGGGTGTCAATGAAATTGATGACAGGCCGGTTGAATTTTTCTGCCTGCTTCATAAGGCGCAGGGCTTTTCGGTAGCCTTCCGGGGAGGGCATGCCGAAGTTTCTTAAAATGTTATCCTTGGTATTTCTCCCCTTCTGCACACCGATCACGGTCACCGGCTGCCCGTCCAGCACAGCCAGACCTCCCACAATGGCACCGTCATCCCGAAATGCCCGGTCTCCGTGCAGTTCCATAAATTCTTCAAAAACAGTCTCTATATAGTCAAGGCTGGTGGGGCGTTTGGAATCCCTTGCCGTCTCCACCCGCTCCCAGGCAGTCATGTTCTTATCCCGGTTTCTGCGTCTGTGTTTCTTCTCCCCTTCCTCCGCCATTTCCGGCAGAGTAATCCTGGTGAACTGGCAGTAGCCGTTCTTTCTTTCATGAAACTTCACAAGCCCTGATAAGGTTTTTTTCAACAGGTTCCTTGTGACGATTCCGTCAATAATGCCGTGCTCTACCAGAAATTCCGGTTTCTGGAACCCTTCCGGCAGCTTCTGTCCAATGGTCTGCGCAATAACTCTCGGGCCGGCAAAACCAATCAGCGCTCCCGGCTCGGCCAGGATAATATCTCCCAGCATGGCAAAGCTGGCTGTCACCCCGCCTGTGGTGGGGTCTGTGAGCACAGGAATATAGAGAAGCCCTGCCTCACTGTGCCTTTTAATGGCTGCGGAAGTCTTTGCCATCTGCATCAGGGATACCATGCCCTCCTGCATTCTGGCACCGCCGGAACAGCAGAACAGGATAACCGGCAGTTTTTCCTCTGTGGCCCGCTCAAAGGAGCGGGTGATCTTCTCCCCCACCACGTATCCCATGCTCCCCATGAGAAAACGGGCGTCGCAGACACCCAGCACCACCCTGGTGCCGTCAATCCTGGCCTCACCAATGCGGATAGCCTCTTCCAGGTGTGTCTTTTCCTGCTGTTTTGCAATCTTCTCCTCATACTCCGGATAGTCCAGGGGATTAAAGGTATGAAGCCCTGTACACCATTCCTGGAAAGATCCCTTGTCCGCGACCATACGGATTCTGGTCTTGGCCTTGATCCGGAAATATCCCTTGCATTTCGGACATACATAATCATTTTTTACAACGTCTTCCTTGTAGAGGAGTTCCCCGCATTTGGGACATTTGACCCATAAACCTTCCGGGACGGAGGGGGTGTTTTCACTGCCGGGTGTCTCTTCCCCGGGCACTTTACTCTCCTCGGTCTCCGGCTCCTGTACATTGGTAGTCTTCTTGAATAAATCCTTTAATCTGGACATATCTGCCTGCTCCTTACTCGTAATGATAACTGTTCAGATGCCTAAACGGTTACTCGTAATGCTCTTCTATAAAATGTGTAGTCACATTCCCATCCAGAAAATCCTTCTGGTTCAATATATCATATTGGAAATCCAGGTTTGTCTGCACCCCTTCAATGATCACTTCACCCAGCGTACTCCTCATTTTCGCAATGGCAGACGCTCTGTCCTTGTCGTGGACAATGACCTTCATGATCATGGAATCATAGTTTGGCGGTATCTGATAGCCGTTATACACTGCTGTGTCAATGCGGACACCGTTTCCGCCCGGGACATGCAGATTCTCAATCACGCCGGGACAGGGCATGAAATTCTTTGCCGGGTTCTCCGCGTTGATCCTGCACTCAATGGCATGGCCTCTCATGCAGATATCTTCCTGCTTCACAGACAGGGGAAGTCCCGCCGCCACCCGGATCTGCTCCTTCACCAGGTCCACGCCGGAGACAAATTCCGTTACCGGATGCTCCACCTGAATTCTGGTATTCATTTCCATGAAGAAAAATTCACCGCTTTTGTCAAGCAGAAACTCTATGGTCCCAGCACTCTCGTAACCTACCGCTTTTGCGGCACGCACCGCTGTCTCCCCCATTTTCCTGCGAAGCTCTTCTGAGATGGCACAGGAAGGGGACTCCTCGATCATTTTCTGATGGCGGCGCTGGATGGAGCAGTCACGCTCCCCTAACTGTACCACCTGACCGAACCGGTCTGCGATGATCTGTACTTCGATGTGGCGCGGCCTGCCCACGTAACGTTCCAGATACATGGTATTGTCAGCAAATGCATTGACAGACTCCCTCTGGGCCGTACTGAAATTTTCTTCAAAGTCTTCTCTGCTCTCAGATATGCGCATGCCTTTACCGCCGCCGCCTGAGGATGCCTTGATCATTATGGGAAAGCCTATCTTTTCTGCTTCCTTCAGTGCTTCCTCCACAGTGTACACCGGCTCTTTGGTGCCGGGGACCACAGGGACGCCTGCCTCCATCATAGTCCTTCTGGCCTCTGATTTATTCCCCATCTTGTTGATGACTGCTGCGGAGGGGCCGATAAAGGTCACATTGCATTTTTCACACATCTCCACAAACTTGCTGTTCTCAGACAAAAAGCCGAATCCCGGATGGATGGCTTCCGCCTTTGTGGCGATGGTGGCGCTTAAGATGCGCTCCATGTTCAGATAGCTCTCCTGTGCAGCCGCCGGGCCAATGCAGACCGCCTCATCCGCAAGCTGCGCGTGAAGGGCATCCCTGTCCGCCTCTGAATAGACTGCCACCGTCTTAATTCCCATCTCTCTGCAGGCACGGATGATGCGGACTGCAATTTCTCCTCTGTTTGCGATTAATATCTTCTGAAACATATCCGATCTCCTATCCGATTGCAAATGTCATCTCAGCGGATGTGGTTATTTTGCCGTCCTGATTCCTGGCAACTGCTTTTCCCACGCCGATAGGCCCTTTTTCCCTGATGATCTCCAGCTCCAGGGTCAGTACATCACCCGGCACTACTTTTGTCTTGAATTTCGCGGAGCTGATGCCTCCGAAATACGCTGTCTTTCCCTTATTCTCCGGTTTGCTCAGAATTGCCACTGCACCTACCTGAGCCAGGGCCTCAAGCTGAAGCACGCCGGGCATGACCGGTTCCTTCGGGAAATGTCCTGCAAAGTACGGTTCATTGTAGCTCACACACTTTTTCCCTACCGCGCGGACACCGGGTTCCAGCTCCTCAATGGTGTCAATCAGCAGAAACGGCTGTCTGTGAGGGATAATCTCCATAATTTCCTTTGTGTTCAGTTTCATATCTACGCCTCCTAACGGATTACGAACAGGGGCTGTCCGTACTCTACAACTTCTTCATTCTCCACCAGAATCTGTTCCACGGTTCCGTCAAATTCAGACTCAATCTCATTCATCAGCTTCATGGCTTCCACGATTCCAAGAACCTGGCCTTTTTTTACAGTATCTCCAACTTTTACAAATGCCTCCGCATCCGGTGAGGACGCATTATAAAAAGTGCCTACCAGCGGGGATTTCACCACATTTCCGGAGAGGATGGTCTCCTCAGCTTCCTGGAATGTAACCTCTGTCTGGGCCGGGCCTGCCTGTGACTGGAAGTTCTGCATCGCAGGGCTGCCTGCTGCCGGGCCCATATCCGGTCCGGGAGCAGGTGCCATCATGGGTGCTGCAATGATCTTGGTCTGTTTGTTGGTCTTCATGGAGATTTTCAGACTGCCCTCCTCCATAGAAAACTGGGTCAGGTTTGAGTCACTGACTGTCTTAATTAACTGAATGATCTTATCAAATTCCATATGCGGCCTCCTAGTCTTCGTACTTTTTGATCAACAGGCTGGCATTGTGTCCGCCAAAACCCAGTGAGTTGGTAAGTGCATAGGGGATTTCCATCTCCACACCGTTTCCTGTCACATAATCCAGGTCGCACTCCTCGTCCGGTACCTGGTATCCTGCGGTTACGTGTACGAAATTATGTTCCATCTCTTTCACACAGGCGATAAATTCCACGGCTCCTGCTGCTCCCAGCAGGTGTCCGATCATGGATTTTGTGGAATTCACTTTCATTTTATATGCATGTTCCCCGAACAGCTTCTTGATGGCTCTTGTCTCAAACAGGTCGTTGTGGTGTGTGCTGGTGCCATGGGCATTGATGTAAGTCACATCTTCCAGGGAGATATCGGCCTCATCCACAGCATTCTTCATGGCTCTCGCCGCACCTTCTCCGTCCTCAGCCGGAGAGGTGATGTGGTAGGCGTCACTGGTTGCGCCGTATCCCACAACCTCAGCCAGGATCTTTGCGCCGCGTTTCTTTGCGTGCTCCAGCTCCTCCAGAACAACAATACCTGCACCTTCTCCCATGACAAATCCGTCTCTCTCTTTGTCAAAAGGAATGGAGCAGCGTTCCGGGTCTGTAGATTTTGAAAGGGCAGTCAGAGCCGCAAAACCGCTGACCCCCACCGGGGTAATACAGGACTCCGCGCCGCCTGCCACCATAATATCCGCATCACCGAACTGAATGGTTCTGTAAGCTTCACCGATACAATGTGTACCGGACGCGCAGGCTGTCACCACATTGATGCTCTTTCCCTTTAAACCGAACTGGATGGACACATTTCCTGCTGCCATATTGGAGATCATCATGGGAACCATAAGGGGATTCACACGGTTCGGTCCCTTTTCCAGCAGTTTCTTGTGCTCTCTCTCAACAGTCTGCAGACTTCCGATGCCGGAACCAATAGAGCATCCCACTCTGTACGGGTCCTCTTCTTCCAGGGAATATCCTGACTGGGCAATGGCCTCTTTTGCTGCAGCCACTGCGTACTGGCAGAACAGTTCCATACGTTTTGCCGCTTTTACATCCATGTATTCTTTGCCCACGAAGCCTTTTACTTCGCCTGCAAGGTGCGCCTTATATTCGGAAGCATCGAATTTGGTGATCTCCCCAAACCCGTGCTTTCCTTCCTTTATGCCATTCCAGAATTCATCCACATTTAATCCCAGCGGGGTAATGGCCCCCATCCCTGTCACTACTACTCTTTTCATGAAATCCTCCTATATGTTCATACCGCCGTCTACACTGATGACCTGGCCGGTAATGTAATCTGCTTTTTCTGATGCCAGAAATACCACCATCTCAGCAATATCTTCCGGCTTTCCGAATTTTCCAAGCGGAATCTGACCGCAGGCTGCCTCTTTGATCTCCTCGCTGAGTACATCTGTCATCTCCGTTGCCACAAAACCGGGTGCCACTGCGTTGACTGTGATCCCTCTGCTTGCCAGTTCTCTTGCCATGGTCTTTGTAAGCCCGATGACACCTGCCTTGCTGGCCGCGTAATTCGCCTGGCCCGCGTTCCCCAGGATTCCGGACACAGATGATATATTGATGATCTTTCCGCTTCTCTGCTTTAACATCTGGCGTGAAACATGGCGGATGGTATTGAAAGCGCCTTTCAGGTTCGTCTCAATGACCGCGTCAAAATCCTCTTCCTTCATTTTCATGATCAGGCTGTCTCTTGTGATCCCCGCATTGTTTACGAGTATGTCCAGATGCCCGTATTCTTTGATCACGTGCTGGATCATCTCCTGGCAGGCCTGAAAGTCTCCGACGCTGCACCGGTACAGAGATGCCCGGCCACCCCGGCTCTTGATGGCGTCGGCTGTTTCCCGGGCGCGTTCTTCTGAACCGTTATAATTGATCACCACGGCGGCTCCCTGCGCCGCAAGGGCAATGGCAATGGCTCTGCCGATGCCGCGGCTCGCTCCGGTGACTAAGGCTACTTTATTTTCCAACATACTATATTCCCTCACTTTTCCGGTTATTTACATCTCGCTTATGCTTCTGTACTCTGTTTTTTCAGTGTTTCCACTGCTTTTGTGAAATCTTCCGTTGTCTGGATGTTCAGCATCTTCACATCGCGGCAGATCTTCCGCATGAATCCGCTCAGTGTCTTTCCGGGTCCGATCTCCACGAAAGTGTCCACTCCGTCCGCGATCATTGTCTCCACACACTGCTGCCATTTCACGGAGGAGGATACCTGTCTGATCAGCAAATCCTTTGCCTGGGAGGCCTCTGTCACATACTGGGCAGTCACGTTGGCAGCGTAGGGAATCTTTGGCTCCCCGACTGTCACATGTTCCAGAACTTCTGCCAGCTTTTCCCCGGCTCCTGTCAGCATGGCAGAATGAAACGGCCCTGACACGTTCAGGGGAACGATTCTTCTGGCACCAAGCTCTTTTAGTTTTTCGGAAGCCTCTGCCACTGCCCTCTCCTCCCCGGTAATGACAATCTGTCCCGGGCAGTTATAGTTGGCTATGGAGACAATGCCTTCTGTCTCCTGACAGGCCTGTTCGATCACTGCCGCATCTGTTCCCATGACTGCGGACATGGCGCCGCCTGACGGAACAGCCTCCTGCATGAAAATTCCGCGCTTGCGCACAACAAAGAAGGCATCCTCCAAAGAGAGCACCCTCGAAGCGATGCAGGCTCCGTACTCGCCCAGGCTCAGACCCGCGCTCACGTCAGGTACAAGCCCCTCCTGCTCAAGCGCCTTTAATATGGCTGCCTCCACACTCAGCATGGCAATCTGTGTATACTCAGTAATATGGATCTCCTCATTTTCTGTAAAACATATTTTCGGAATATCCAGGCCGGTAATTTCACCGGCTTTATCCATCACCTGTCTGCAGACAGGCATTGTATCGTAAAAATCCTGGCCCATTCCCACATACTGTGCTCCCTGGCCCGGAAATATAAATGCTGTTTTTCCCATATCGTCCCAAACTCCTTTGGCTGTAGAATATTTTGTATTTCAAAGTAATTATTTTAAAAAATAGAACCTGCCATGGCAGTGCCAACCGCCGCGGCAGATTCCATTCATCTGCACTTTCTTTGTTTCCATCCATACTCGAAACTTCTCAGAGTGTGGACCTATCTGATGTAACTGTCCAATCTCTTCGCAGTTACATGCACAGACCGGCTGAACAGTTATTATTCTTCAACGCCTTTATTTTTCAGATAATCCATAACAGCGCCCACAGTTGTCAGCTCCTGTAATTCCTCAGCAGGAATTTCTACAGAATACTCATCCTCAAGTGCCATAACCAGTTCGAATAAATCCAGAGAATCTGCTCCTAAATCATCCTTGAAATTTGTTTCCGGATTGATTTCGCTTTCTTCACAATTTAACTGCTCTGCAATGATTTCTCTCATTTTTTCTAACATGATTTCTTATTCTCCTTTAAAATACATCTTATTCAAATCCATCTTGTGAATTTGTTTTTCTGATTTGATTTTTTTGAAATACTTTGATGACCAAAGTATATCTTCTTTACCACCATTTGTCAACCCTTTTCTATGTGCAGCCGTTCATGTCTTGCGATCAAAGGCAAAATCCATGTATCCTCACCTTTGCGATAGGATTTTGCCGGGTACTCCTAGGTTTCAAACTTTATCTGTTTTGATACGCTCAGAGCAATTCCCATTTCTATCATAAGAAAGAGAATGGATGTACCTCCGTAACTGACAAACGGCAGTGTGATTCCGGTGGTGGGAATCAGGTTGATGACTACGCAGATATTCAAGATGACCTGAAGGGCAATGTGGAAGAAGATTCCGCTCACAATCATGGAACCGTACAGGTCCGGCGCATTCTGCGCAATAAAAAACAGCCTGTATAAAAGATATCCGAACAATGCCAGTACGATCATCCCCCCAAACACTCCCAGCTCCTCACAGATGATCGAAAAGATCATATCATTCTGTGCCTCCGGAACAGGCCCCAGCTTCTGTACACTGTTGCCCAGCCCTTTTCCGAAAAATCCTCCGGAACCGATGGCATACAGTGCCTGCATAATTTGATAGCCGCCGTCCTTGGAATAATGCTCAGGCTGCAGCCACACCATAATACGGCGGAGACGGAAATCCTCAATGTTCCCCACACCGCTTCCCAGTGTCATATGCAGGATGACGATCACAGTCACCAGCACACCGCCCAGTATGGCTCCTCCGATGAGAAACGGTTTCATTTTGGGATGCGCCATAAAGATCAGCAGTACAGTGATAGCTCCGATTATAATACCTGTACTCAGGTTATCTGTCAAGAGGAAAGCGCCCAGGGCCAGCACGCCGCCCACCGCCAGAAGCAGTACCATGGACTGCCACTGCTTTATCTTCCTCCCTATCTTGATGATCAGACAGGGAATGAAGGTGATAACAGCTATCTTGGCAATCTCAGAAGGCTGGAACTGTGTCCACGACGGGCCGAACTTCAGCCACCGCTTCGCACCGTTGACCGTAACACCCAGAGGTGTAGGCACCAGACACATTAAAAACATGGCCGCCACATAGATAAAGGGTGACAGGTGAAACAGCACATGATAGTCAAACCTTGACAGCCACAGCGCGAATCCTATGCTGACTGCGCTGATGAGTGCCTGTTTCCCAAAGTAAGCCATGTCACTGCCCCTCTTTACCTGTGCCAGATAGGAACTGGTACTGTAAAGCATTACCAGACCGAAGCAGGTGAGAAGCAGTACCACTGCCACCAGATTAAAATCATAGTAGCGCACTCTGTTTGCAAACCTGCCTACAGGCTGGCCTCTTTTTCTCTTTTTCGCTGTTCCGGCTTTTTTAGCCATATTTAATGCCATCTGTTTCCTCCGCTTGAGCTGTCTTATATTCTCAGGGCATACTTCATAAGCTCCCAGAAGCCAGTCTCCGTCTCACTTTCCCGGTTCATTACCTTACGCACCAGCACCGGATTATCAGTGATGATATTGTCCGCTCCCACATCGATCATCCGCTTGATGTCACCGCGGTAATTGACGGTCCAGGCATGGACTTCTTTACCTAAGGAATGGGCCTCCCTGACAAATTCTTCATCAATGTATGTGTATTTCACACTGAAAAAATCTGCCGCTGTGATCCGTGAAATACTTCCGTAAGTCATTGTCATGATGTAGCCGGTACGGATATTGGGGTTTGCCTTTTTCACCTGCTGCAGAAATCCGTAATTCATGGAAGTTATGACACAGTGGTCCTCAAATCCATTCTGTTCTATGACCCTGACCACTTTTTTTACAATGCCCTTATTTTTACCATTATACTTAATCTCTATATTTAAGTCCAGTCTTCCTTTACAAAATTTTAAAACCTCGTCCAGTGTGGGGATTTTTTCACCCCGGAACTTTTTGTGGAAACTGGAACCGGCATCCAGTTTCTCTATCTCCGCATATTCCATCTCCCACACATTTTTATTGACACCGGCTGTCCGCTTCAGGGAATTGTCATGAAGCAGCACCAATTCCCCGTCCTTTGTCTCCTGCACGTCAATCTCCGCGAAGTCTGCGCCGCTGTCTATGGTGTATCCCAGAGAACTTATGGTATTCTCCGGTGCCATCAGCGCGCCTCCCCGGTGAGCCGTGACGCCCATGGTGGTGAGCAGGCTGTTCACCGCGCTGTCGTGTGAGGAGGCCAGGACTACAAGATACGTCCCCTCTCCCAGAAGCAGCAGCAGGGTAAGGGCTGCCGCGATCTTCCGCCTGCCCACTTTTGAAAACCAGATATGGTTACGGATAATGGCTTCCATGGCAGCCTCTGTCCGGGGCTGCACATGAAATCTGGCATATACCACGTACACAAATGCCAGGCTGCAGATCAACTGCACCGCACCGGCAAAGATTCCAAGCCCCATGTCGATCCAACTGCTGTATATGAGCACTGAGCTGACTACCGAAGAACCGGATTTTGTCAGCATGGCGATGCCCGTCATGCCTGCCAGCACCAACACATAGACCAGGGCAATAAACACCAGCATTCCTATATGAAGCAGGACAAATCCCAGAAGCGTCTTTTTCCACTGCCTTTTCAGCAGTTTCAGGCCGTCTTTCATTCCCTTCCGACTCTTCTGCTCTTCCAAAAGGCAATAGGGCAGGGAAAAGATGAATAAGAAGGAGAAGAGAAGTATAATTCCTATAAGACCGTATAAAATCCAGTGGGGACTGACTATTTTATAAATCTGTCTGGCCGTAAATTCCAGGACTCTGATATAGGAAATTTCCCGGATAAGAAAATATATGGACAAAAAGGGGGCGGCCAGAATAATACACCAGAACCAGGATACATGGCTGTTTTTCAGAAAATCCCAGGACCGTTTCACACCCTCAATGAGCATGTCGCTGGTATAAATTTTCCGTCCCTGGTAGGAATGCCTGAAACAGGATAAAAGGGCGGAAATCTCTATAAGAAACAGCAGTAAGATAAGTATCAGAATCCCCAGAAGCAGCACAACAGACAGGGGGCTTGCAAGAAATTTCAGATAGTTTTCAGCCGTCAGATAACTGAAGTTCTGCGCTTTCAAAGAGTAATCGACCGCAGCGGAGACAGCATGCATTACCAGCAGAAAGGAAGCCGTTCTGTAACCTGTCTCAAAAAGCAAAAGACTGACCATATTCTTTTTTACTGCTCTCCACATACTTCTGAAAATCTGTTTCATGCCTGTCACTTCCCGCCTCTGATTCTGTCAGCCCACAGATGCCGCGCTGGCTGTTTCTTTTATTTTAACAAATATTATACCCATAACACAAGTATACAAATAATTCTTTTCACCTTGACTTTCTCAACCTCTATATTATAATAAATTTAGGTAGTTAAAAACATGTAGTGGAGGGTAACGTTATGACACCAGATGAATTGTATACACAGGCCAAGGAATCTCCTGTCCTGTCAAAGGAAGTAACCGATACTTTGTTGGAATCACTGGAGTACAGCAGTATTTCTTTTTTAAACCAGGCCGTTGAAATTCTGGGGATTTTCCGTGCGCGTCTGGAACGGGGCGACAGAATTACTGTGGAGGCTTCCGGAGATGTTTTAAATCTCAAAAGTTTCCGAAAATTTGTAGAAAATACATTTTCCGACTATATTTACGGCCATGTATTTACAGAGGACAGTGAACAGAAGAGGAGCTATTTCCATCTGGATGCCTGTGAGGGCGGTTACTCCCTTGTACTGGCTGAGGATGGGAAACAGAATCTCTTTGAATGGATTTCCTCACCTAACGAAAGATTTTCCTTTGTCTATATGAAAGCCACCAAGATCGTGTACATAAAGAATATCCGCACCGGGGATTATTTTCCATTCATATCAGAAAACGGAAAATACTGCCGGTACGACAAGGTACAGGGAATGCTTGTGGAAGTATAGAAAGAATGCCGCTGATCACTTTTTCGGTGATTCAGCGGCATCTTTTTTTCGCAGAAGCATGTCCTATGCAGACAGTTTCCGGGTGCAGCAGACTTTTTTATCTGTACAGCTCATCCAGATCGTCCTGGCAGAGAGGTTTTACACCATTTTTCGTCAGGGCTTCAATGGCTTTTTCATTGTCCCCTACCCTTAAGATCATGCATGCCTTGTCTTTCACGCCTGCGGTGAAGGCATAAGTGTATTCCACATTGATCTGGTTGTCTCCCAGGATCTGCATGACTTTTCCAAGGCTTCCCGGTTGATTGGAAATGGCGATTGCCAGTACCTTTGTGATGGAGCATACATATCCGCAGTCTTTCAATACTCTGACTGCATTGAAGGGATCATCCAGGATTAGGCGGATAATACCGAAATCCTTTGTCTCGGCCAGAGACAATGCCCTCATATTGATCTTATTCTCATTCAGCGCATTTGCCAGCTCTGCCAGCATACCCGGTTTATTTTCCACAAATACGGAAATCTGTTTTACTGTCATAAAAATCCCCCCTTTTTCTAGTAAAGATTACGGTTATCGATCACGCGTTTTGCCTTGCCTTCGCTTCGTGCGATGGTCTTCGGCGCAACCAGTTTCACTACTGCATAAATGCCCAGCATGGACTTCAGAGCCTCAATCAGCTCGCGCTCTCTCACTTCAATCTCGCGGATGGAGTCAGAGAACATTTCCGGTGTCATCTCCACCTGAACCTCCAGCTTGTCACTGTTCTTCTCGCGGCTTACGATGATCTGGTAGTTAGCCGGGTAGCCCTTATTGAGAAGCACCGTTTCAATCTGGCTCGGGAATACATTGACGCCCTTGACGATGAGCATATCATCACTTCTGCCCATTGGTTTGGACATGCGCACATGCGTTCTGCCGCAGGAGCATTTTTCACGGTTCAGTACGCAGATATCTCTTGTCCTGTAACGGAGAAGCGGGAATGCCTCTTTTGTAATGCTGGTAAATACCAGTTCGCCCTTCTCTCCGTCCGGCAGCACTTCGCCTGTGGCCGGGTCAATGATCTCAGCTATAAAATGGTCCTCATTGATATGCATGCCGCCCTGGGCGCTGCACTCAAAGGAGACACCGGGACCGGAAATCTCGGTAAGGCCATAAATGTCATACGCACGGATTCCAAGCTTCTCCTCCACATCACGGCGCATCTCTTCACTCCATGCCTCAGCGCCGAAGATACCTGCTTTCAGCTTAATCTTGTCCCTGAGACCTCTCTCGCAGATGGTCTCCGCCAGGTATGCCGCATAAGAAGGGGTACAGCAGAGGATCGTGGAGCCGAGGTCGCACATAAACTGGATCTGTCTGTCTGTATTACCGGAAGACATGGGAAGTGTCAGGGAACCCACTTTGTGGGAACCGCCGTTGAGTCCCGGACCTCCTGTAAACAGTCCGTATCCGTAACACACATGTACCACATCGTCCTTCGTTCCGCCTGCTGCCATGATAGCTCTGGCGCAGCAGTCATCCCACAGATCCAGATCGTGCTGTGTATAAAATGCCACCACTCTTCTGCCCGTGGTGCCGCTTGTAGACTGAATACGCACACAGTCAGAAAGGGGGACTGCCAGCAGTCCGTAGGGATACGCTTCACGCAGATCTTCTTTTGTCAAGAAGGGAAGCTTATGTAGGTCGTCCACGGATTTGATATCCTCAGGCACAATGCCCTTTTCCTCCATTTTTGCTCTGTAATAGGGCACGTTGTCATATACGTGCTTTACCTGTTTTGCCAGGCGCTCGTCCTGCCACTTGCGAATCTGCTCTCTTGAGGCACATTCGACTTCCGGCTGATAATAATTCTCCATTGCTGTAAATTCCTTTCCATCCATTTTACTCTAAAACGGCATTCCGGACCTTTCCATACCTTTGCCCCGAAACACCTGCCGCCGGGTTCTGCCCCGCATCGGCCCGTTTTTGTTATTATACCATTTTAGCGCTTCAGCGTAAAGAATATTTAACATTTTATGCAGTCTTTCATAAGATATTACTGTATAAGTAAATATAAAGGAAAACCAGATATGGAAAAATGTCGAATGAATTATCAGGGCGTCCGTCCGTATTCTCCGCCGAACAGGGAAATGCCGGCACGGAACAACTGCGGCCGCCGTACACCCTGCGGCTGTAACTGCGATATGGTAGACAACACCTCAATCTACGAACATGCTGATAAGCTGCCGCTTACCATGGCATATGTGCCAATGCAGAAATTTAAAACCACCTTTGAACTGTGTAAAGCACTGCAGATGGGAACCATCTTCCCTGAACTGTGCAAACCATTCTGTGGAAAGAGAGGTGGCTGTCGATGAAAGAATGCAGACGCAGCAAAGCGCAGTTAATGCAGCTGATCAATGAGGTCAGCTTCGCTGTCAACGATATGAACCTCTACCTCGACACCCATCCGGATGACAAATGTGCCATGGAATTTATGACAGATAAGATTCGCATCCGTGAAGAGGCACTGAAAGAATACGCCATGTATTATGGCCCGCTTACCATTGCAACTGCTGATGATGACTGCAGCACCTCATGGGACTGGGTGATGCAGCCGTGGCCTTGGGAATAGAAAGGAGGGAGTCAGAGTATGTGGAATTATGAGAAGAGATTACAGTATCCGATAAATATTAAAACGCCGAATGCCAAGGCTGCTTTGTTTATTATGAGTCAGTATGGTGGACCGGAGTGTAATAACCTATAATAAAAATTCATAGTAAAATCGAATAGATCCGGCGCATAACCGGGCGCCGGTCCGGTAGTTCTTACTTGCATTTCCGGTCTTTGAGCAGCACTACAATGATTCCTGTGCTGACAATGATCTGCACCACGTCTAATATAATTTCTATCATCCCCCAAACCTCTGAGCTCCGCTTTCATAGAGATATCAGCTATATGCCCATTAACAAAAAAGCCGGAATGCTCCGCCCTTCGCAATCGCACCGTCCTCACCCATAATTTTCTCATACAGATTATCAGATTCTCCAAAATCAACTGCAGAACCCCTTTTGTTGCTGTAGCAACAACGCCATCTCTCCATGTAGACGGCTTATCTACATCAAAAAATACGGCCCGCCATTTTTTTGACCAAATACTTCCACAATTCTGAGCTTAACTTTGCCCCAGATATCATAGTCAGAGTTATCCAGCACGGATTCGGGTCCGGCACAATGACTGCGATTTCTTCTACCGTGATAAATTTCTTATCCCATACCTGTTTTGTGGTCTGCTTCTGTCCAATATCACATTTCCGGAGCTTGTCTGGCTGCCGTCACCGCCTTCCTCAAAAAGACATAAATTCATAATTTTCCTGGTCTTCATCTTCTAATTCTCCGTTTCTAAGTGTGTGAACTACCAACTATCAAGATCAAATTCACCTTCAATCAAAGCAGGGTGTCGTAGCAGTGATACTATCTGCAGATTTCACCATTCCAACTGAGCGGATATGATACTTTTTACCATCATCCCCTTCAACTGTCATACCTTAATGGCTTCCAGAAGGTTTTGGTGGAGATGATATCTATCCGCTATCTGCATAGCATCGGACAGTATTTCCTGAATAGCAGACGCATAGGCACTTCTCCTGTCTCGTGTAACTGCTTTAATATGCTTATTGTTCTTAAGCCATTCCTTTAGGGTCATTCCATCACGTCCATCAAGTACCGCAACCGGCCTATGGGTAGCCTGATTTACAATGATTGTACCGTATGTGTGCCGCTTTTAAATGCAAAGTCATCAACACCAATGACATTTCCATATTCCAAGACAGCCTGCAAACGATATAAACTCTTCAAACTCCATCCCCCCTCTCTTTCCTATCCACAGCCGCCGGTCAATCTCGTCAGTCTCTTTCGACTCATCTATATGTACAGACGTCCGCACCTCAGTAAAGGGAACGTCTTCTTATCCATCGTCATCACCTCACATCTGCTTTCATAAATCTTTCAAAAACTCTTTACATTTCTTTTATCTTTTTACCACAGTTTCATCACATTTTCCCGGTATAGTAATACTCAACAAAGGGCAATAACCTTTTTCATATAGACTTTTCTTTTTCATACTGCCGGGCCTGCTGACCCGGCCCTCCTTCTTTATAAGCACAACATTACACTAATCTGGATTTTCTCCTACCATAGGAGTATAATGAAAAGAAAAAGAGGTTGACTTATGACTAAAAAGAAAAAAGATTTTTTTAAAGCTTTATTATCCCTTATTTTTTGGCTGGTAGTTGCTTATCTTGTTGTTACAAAGCCTATACACGGTTTTATTATTGCAATTATTGGACTGTTACTATTTATATGGAATAAGATAAAGAACAAACCAATCATTAAATTCACAAAAAAATAATGTGAAAGTCATATAATAAGGACGTACATCTATTCGCATCTATCCCATAATTAACTCTTTTTTATCTGTCTTTCCCAGTCCCGTGGCTGCTAAAATCTGGTTGATGTAGCAAGAGCGGTACATAAGGCTGCGTCTTTTATGGTTTCATAGTGCATGAACTTTTCCTCTCCTTCTTACCGCCTTATTTGGCGGCTCTTTTCCTCTCGTATTTCAATGCGGCCATTGCCAGGTCAAGCTTCTCTATGACAATCTCCCTCACCTGTTCTTCTGGTAACTGGTCCATCGTATAGTATTTCCCTTCTATACGAAAACGGGGTACTACTTCTATTTTCATGCCATCACCCTCTCTGATTATGGTATGTAACTGGGGTTGTCTGGGATACTTATTGATTTTCCACTATTTCCTGTCTATAATTGTGCTACATTTTCAAAGATTATTCCCTTCTTTGCCATCTCTGCTTTTAGATTCAAGTACCCCCTTACATTCCCACTTATATTCAAATGCGTCATTCATAACCATACATCAATCCTAAATGAGTAATATTTCAATGTTTTTTACGCATTTGCGCATTCTTTCATTTACTTACTTATTTAAATGTGTTATCATATATTTATATGAAAGGCGGTGATATGATGGGAATTGGAGCCAAACTGGAGAAGTTACTAAAAAAAAGAAACATGAATGCAAATGAATTAGCACAAAATATTGGAGTTGCTCCTACCACTATTTATTCTATGATTAGACGCGACAGTAAAAAAGCAGATATAGAAGTTCTCTTTAAGCTTGCTAAAGAACTTGGCGTAGACGCTGAATATTTTTGTGACACTGATGAAGACATCTCAAAACATGAGCCGTCATATGATGATGTCGAACGCCTCATTGCCAGAAATGGGAAACAAATGTCAAAAGAGCAGAAATTGCACCTGATACAACTTTTGTCCGAAAGAATTGAGTAATTCTGGAGAACAAAATGAATCCTGAAAAACTACATAAAAAAGTCTGAGAAGTCTGTACAGAATGTGGAATTAAAGACTTCCCATTTGATTATATCGCTGTCTTTGAATACTACGGATTTAAAGTATTTACGTACGAACGAGCAAGATATCTGTGCTCTGAGTTATATGCCCTGTGTTGGGCTATGTCAGATGATCTATCGAAGAAAAGACCAATATATTGACTCAATAGGGAGTGAGAATAAAAAAACAAAACCAGAAGATGATTATGAAGTTTTAGTACTTGATTTTTCATATCAATATTTTATAGGAGATTTAACAGCTAGTCTTAAGGGTTTAGGTATATCAATCAGAGAAACGAAGTACATGTACACTATAACGTTTATACCACTTATGATGCAAGATAGTTCAACTGCCACCATCTAGGAGGTGAATGGAATATTATCTCTAACCAACGACCGCACACTTAACATATTACCTGATGAGCAGATGTAGATTAATCCGCTTCGGCGTATTAATAAATATTATAATGTACTGGGGGAAAAACTTATGAAGAAAAAAATGGCAGCACTATTACTTGCAATGTCAATGTCCTTGACGTTCACATCATGCGGAATCAATGAAGCTGATTATAACTCTGCCAAAGAAAAAAACAGCAAACTGGAATCTCAATTAGAAGATTCAAAAGACGAACTTGAAAAATCAAAATCTGACCTTATAGCATTGCAGTCTGATTATGATTCACTAAAATCAGAGTTTGATAAGTACAAAGAAAAAATGAAGCCATTTGAGGAAATGGAAGCGGCCGAAGCTGAACAAAAAAAGGCTGAAGCTGAAGCCGCCCAAAAGGAATCACAAAATCAAACTGCCGCTACTGATGCCGTAAATAAAATATGGGATTTTGCTAATGGTACGTTGGTATCCGGGGCTACTAGAGAATTATATAATGATGCCTTAGCCAAGGTTAATACTTTAACTGATGAAACCAAAAAAAATGAACTAATGCAGGCAGTTCAAGCGGCTGATGCCTCATTATCCGCTCAGGAACAGGCTGCTGCTGAGGAGGAGGCCCAAGGTTACGAAACTGGTATTTCATATGACCAGTTAGCCAGAACTCCTGATGATTATCTTTCAAAAAAAGTTAAATTTTCAGGTAAAGTAATTCAAGTCATGGAGGGCGATACTAGTACCCAGATCCGCCTAGCAGTCAACGATGATTATGATACAGTTTTACTTGCAGAATATTCAAAAAGTATAGTTTCCTCTAGGATATTAGAAGATGACCATATAACGATATATGGAACTTCTGTTGGTACAATCAGCTATAAATCAACTTTAGGAGGAACCATTACTATCCCTGGAGTATATGTTGATAAAATTGACCAATGATTCTATATTCGTATAAGTTAAGGAGGAAATCTACATGTCTAAAGAAGGAAAAAAGAAAGGGAGCTGTCTTAAAACATTACTTATAATTGTTCTTGCACTCGCAATAATAGGAGGAATCGGTTCAACAATAGGCGGTGACAAAGACAAGGCCCAAAACACGACCAAAAAAACAGCCGCATCAACAGAAAAGACTGAAGAACAAGATAAATCTACTGAACCCAAAGAGGAGCAGTCTGCTACCGATAATTCCAAAGATGATCAGGTCCCCAAGGAGTACAAATCTGCACTTAATAAAGCCAAAAGCTATAGCGAAACCATGCATATGTCTAAAGCAGGCCTTTATGACCAGCTCACCTCAGAATACGGTGAAAAATTTTCTGCTGAAGCTGCCCAGTATGCTGTCGACACCATAGAAGCTGACTGGAATGCAAATGCATTGGCAACAGCTGAAAACTACAACGAAACCATGCATATGTCTAAAATGGGTCTATACAATCAACTTGTATCAGAAAATGGAGAACAATTTACTCCAGAAGAAGCCCAGTATGCTGTCGACACCATAGAAGCTGACTGGAATGCAAATGCTTTAGCAACAGCAAAGAACTATCAGGATACAATGGATATGTCTCCCGAAGCCATACGTGACCAGCTTACTTCAGAGTATGGCGAACAGTTTACTGCTGAAGAAGCCGATTATGCGATAGCTAATTTGAATTAAATCCAACGAATATGATACCTATATTTACGCGGTTTTGTCCAAATGTTAAATATTCCATCATACAAAACAACCGGCCCCTGCCCCAACAGCAGGGGCCACAAAAATAATATACTCACCCAGGCAGCCGAACAGGCGGCCCTCTATCCCGTTCCGAGTCTTGCGGAAAGGGGTGGTGCTTATGTACGTGACTTATAGTGACCTCTTTACCTTTATCATCATGATAACAGGTATAATCGCACTGATTGTTCAGATACATAAAAAATAGCCGTCCTGCTCTCGTCAAAGTTTAGGAACGGCTATTTTTAAATAGTGTAACTATATTTCGCCGGGACGGGTAGCGTGCACCTACCTGTCGGCTGTCTTGTTAAGTATATTATAGCAAAATATACCGAAATGTCAAATAGTAAAACCGGCCCCTGCGCCAACAGAGACCGGCCATACATCCGAAGATGCATACTTATTACTTAGACACTGATATTGTATCATCTCCGGAGCAGCCACGCAAGCGGAACAAAAGTTCGCTGGCTGTTATTTTTGTACCTAAAAATCAATATTATATATAAGAGGTGATAAAATAATGTCCGAAAATGATACAAAACAACTACGGACCGGTGCCCTCTACATCCGCGTCAGCACCGCTGATCAGGCAGAGCTGTCCCCGGACGCACAGAAACGTCTCCTTCTGGATTATGCCAAAAAGAATAACATTGTCATATCCAATGATTTTGTTTACATGGAAAGTGTTTCCGGCCGCCGGGCCCAGAAGAGGCCTGAGTTTCAAAAGATGATTGCCACTGCCAAGCAGGAAAGCCACCCCATTGACGTCATTCTGGTATGGAAATACAGCCGTTTTGCCAGGAACCAGGAGGAATCCATTGTTTACAAAAGTATGTTGAAAAAAGATGGTGTGGAGGTCATCAGTGTTTCCGAACCACTCATTGACGGTCCGTTTGGAACACTCATAGAAAGAATCATTGAATGGATGGATGAATACTATTCCATCCGTTTGTCCGGCGAAGTTCTTCGTGGCATGAAGGAAAAAGCTCTAAAGAACGGATATCAGGCTACTCCATGCCTCGGATATGATGCCGTAGGAAACGGCCAGCCATTCATTATTAACGAAAAAGAATACCGAATCATAGATTACATTATGGATCAGTACGACAATTATAATGTTGACACCACAGCGATTGCGCGGAAATGCAATGATCTGGGATATCGGACCAAGCGGGGAAATCTCTTTGAACGGAGAAACATTGACTTTATTTTAAAAAACCCTTTTTATACCGGAACCGTAATCTGGAATGGAACTGAATTTGAGGGTACACATGAAGCTCGTCTTTCAAAAGAACGTTACAAAAAACGCCTTAGACTCATGAATGCCCGTAGACGCCCCGCCAAGAACCGGAATGTGTCTGCCTGCAAGCATTGGCTCTCAGGTCTGTTAAAATGCTCTATTTGCGGTGCTACGCTCTCCTATACCGGCAACCAGGCCTGTCCATATTTTCAATGTTGGAAATATGCCAAAGGGTTCCATAAGACATCTGTCAGTATTTCTGTAAAGAAGGTTGAAACGGCAGTCATTGATTATCTGGAAAAAATCGTGAATGGAGAGGATTTTACATATACCTACAAAGGTGATAATATATCCTCAACGGATACATCCGAACTGGATAACTTAAAGCATGAGCTGGACCGCATCACCATCAAAGAGCAGCGTGTACGGGCTGCCTATGAAAATGAGATAGACACTCTGGAAGAGTACAAAGAAAACAGGAAACGCTTAAATGCCCAAAGGGAGTATCTCATGAAAGAGATTGCTTCATTGGAAAATATCTTTCAAAATACCGAGCAGCCAGAGAAAAAAGATGTAGTAGAGGAAATAAGGAATGTCTACGAAATCGTTCGGGATCCAGAAAATGACTATGAAACAAAGGGCATGTTTATCCGTACTATCGTCAACCAGATCGTTTATGACAAGGTTTCCGGCAAACTCTATTTTGATATCATAATTTCTTAGTTTAATACTTTTGTAACAATTTTGCCACTTAAAAAATGCCCGGAACCCGCATAAACAGCGGGTTTGAAGCACTATTATAGGTTACTGCACTCCGGTGGACCGGATGGCGAAATCGCCGCTTCCATGCGTTACCTGTCACAGCGTTTTGCCATGCCGAACCGCATTGCCATGGGTACCCTGAATGATATAGGTATATCGTAACCGCTATTACCCCCTCCGCTTTCTGTCCTCATCTTTTCATATCCCTGCTCTCACTTCCCCACCAAAACCGACTCTAAAATTTCCGTTTGATAACGGTCACGTCTTCCACAGCTATGAATCCTCATCTGTATCCCAAACGGTATGTATTTCAGCCATACACACACGATCTGACCGGGATATACAATAATCTCATCCACTAATTCCCGGTAAAGAGACTCTTCCTCCACATTAAAATGCAATATCTTATCAACCGCCCCCACATATCTCTCAAAGCAGGACCTTCTCTTCTTCTCTGTCTCTTCTTCCTTTCTGGCTCTCAGAAGTTTTCTCTCCAGTCTCTCCTTCTGCCCGTCATACCATTCCTTCTGCTCTGTCAGTTCATCGGCACTTAAAATCCCCTCCAAAGCCAGATCAACACATTTTTTCTTTTTTGTCTGGATTTCCTCTATTTTTTTCTCAATCACGGCAGTATCCTCTGCATATGTATCTGCCTGCCTCAAATTTTTAATGCGCCAGAGAATTTCTGTTTCCACGGCATCCCAGTCAAAGTCCACCTGTTTTACTGCATAATGCACACAGGTGCGCAGCGCCAGATCACTGACCGCAGTGTTGTCACATCCGTATTCTGCCCCTTCCCCAACTTCCTTCCTCTTTCCATAGTTCGCATGATGATAGCATCTCCATGCCCTGTAGATACTTCCGTCCCTTCGTTTTTTTGTACGGACCACAAAGCCGGCCCCGCATTCACCACACTTCACCATTCCACTGCACCAATAACGGCTGCACTGTGAAGCCTTGTGATAGGATAAAGACCTTCTTTCCAGCTCCTTCTGAGTTCTTTCCCACAGCACTCTGTCAATTATAGGGGTATGATGGTTTTTCAGGTAAACCATTTCCTCCTCACCCTCATTCTTCTTTTTCCTGTGGGACAGGTAATCCGGAGTGATCGTCTTTTTCTGACACAAGTCACCTGCGTATTTTTCATTTTTCAATACTTTCAGGATCATAGTATTTGACCACATAGTGCCCCGATTCGGCTGTATTCCTTCTTCCTGCAGTTCCCTTGCAATGATATGGGTACCTTTTTGCTCATTTGTATATTTATGAAATATGCTTCTGACAATCTCTGCCTCCTCCTCATTCACAAACATCCTGCCCTGCTTCACCGTATATCCGAGAAGGTCCCTTCCGAATACCACACCCTGCTCCATTCTGCGTTTCTGTCCCCACTTTACACGTTCGGAAGTCTTCCTGCTTTCATCCTGGGCAAGGGTAGCCATGATGGACAGACGCAGTTCCCCATCTCCGTCCATTGTATCAATATTATCTATCGTAAAAATAACCCGGACGCCTTTTGCCTTCAACTTTCTGACAAAAGACAGGGTATCCACCGTATTTCTGGCAAACCTGGACACTTCTTTTGTGAGGATCAAATCTATCCTGCCTGCCATGGCATCCTGGATCATTTGATTGAACCCTTTTCGTTTTGCAGTCTGGGTTCCGCTGATTCCCTCATCATAATAAATACCTGTCAGCTCCCAGTCCTCATGCTGACTGATGTAATCGGAAAAATATTTTCGCTGGCTTTTAAGGGAATTTGCCTGATCATCCTTCTCCGTCGATACTCTTCCGTACGCAGCCGCCCTCACTTTATTTCCCACCTGTAAAGCCTCCAACTTCTATATTAAAATTCCTGTATGCCGGACTTATACGCCAAAACAGGAAATAAAAATATAAGGCCGCCGGAAACATATTCCAACAGCCATATACTCTCATTCTTCCAGCTCATTCAGCAATATGCCGAGCTGCTCATCTGTCAGCAGACTCTGCGCATGGAGTTCCCTGCAGATTCCCCGCTTCAGCTGCCTGCTGAAATTCTTCTGCTGCTCCTTAGTCAACGCAATCCTATGTACATTTTCCTGCTGCAAAAAATTGCTCTTTTCCATACTGTTTCCCACATAACATCCCCTGATGACTCCTTATAATAGAGTATGCGGAAACAGAAATTTTGTTATGCCGGAAATAATTTTCCTTTATAAAAATACCCGGAAGCCGCATTTATTCTGTCTGCCGCTTCCGGGTACTTCTAAACTTTCTATTACTTCTCTTCTTTTTCCGTCTTCAGAGGTTCCACTTCCTCCGCCTGAAATACATATCCGCAGGAACAACTGGTCTCCTCCACAACTCTGCCTCTTACAGTAAAAACTTCCACTTCCTCACCGCATTTTGGACATATCCGGTCTTCCGATACCGGGGTTCTGTATTTGCTTTCACATCCGTCTAAAACTGCCATATTTTTCACCTCCTGATACACATGCTTTCTGATATAAGTTTTCATCTTCTATTGTATCCCCTATTTTTCTTTAAAACAAGACATTCTTCCTTATCAGAAAATTTATCAGGACAATGTAATACAGCCGTTCATCCTTTTGCTCACCCCCCCCCCTGACATCACAGCATACTTCTCCTGTATTTTATTTTACAAGATATCCTCCGTCTACGGGAATAATGGCTCCGCCCAGATAATCACTGGCATGGGAGGCCAGGAAAATACAGGCTCCTTTCATATCATCCCCTGTTCCCCAGCGGTTTGCAGGAATCCTGTCTGTAATCTGCTGATATCTGGGATTTTCCTTATCCAGAAGGGCAGCATTCATCTCTGTTGCCATATATCCCGGTGCAATGGCGTTTACGTTAATTCCTCTTGCGATCCAGTCATTGCTCAGTTCCTTTGTAAGCTGTGTCACTCCGCCTTTTGCCGCTGTATAGGCAGGAACGGTCTGTCCTCCAAACCAGGATACCATGGAGGCAATATTGATGATCTTCCCATATCCTTTTTCCAGCATGATTTTAGCTGCCTCCTGGCAGAGGATAAATACGGAATTCAGATTCACATTCAGAACCTCATCCCATTCCTCAACAGGGAACACTTCCGCGCTGTGGCGCCTCTGAATGCCATGGGCAGTCACAAGAATGTCCAGATCATTTCCCAGCTTTTCCACACATTCCTGAAAACAGCGGTACACTTCCTCACGCACTGCCAGATTGGCTTTTACACCATGACACTTGTAGCCTCTTTCCTGAAACTGTTTCGCTGTTTCATGGACCTTATGGGATGTTCCCACAATGACCACCTCACAGCCGGCCTCCATAAGGCCTTCTGCCATTCCGTATCCAAGACCTCTTGTTCCGCCTGTCACGATCGCTTTTTTTCCTTCTATGTTAAATAATTCATTTCCCTTCATGTCTGTGCTGCAGGATACCGGATCCTGCCCTCCTTTCAAAAACCTGAATGTATGCTGTAGCTAAAACATAATTACCATTTTCTTTACCGACGGTTCCGGATTATCCATATAATGAAATACTTTTTCAATCTCACTGAATTTTATAAATGTAGTAGCGATTCCTTCTGTGTTAAACTGCTTCTTCTCCATGCACGCAATGGTCGGTTCAAATTTATAACAGGACATCCTGGTTCCTATAATGTCCAGTTCCCTTTGATTGATCATGGCCTGTGTGATTTCCTCCGGTTTCGTACAAAATCCCAGCGGGACCACACGCCCTGCGTTGCAGACGATCCCCGGCTGCATGATCATTGTGAGGGAACCGGGAAAGCAGGCTGAATCAAACGCGATGGTGACTCCATGGCCGTCTGTGATGTTCCGGACTGCTTCCGCCAGATTTTCTTTCTTTGTATTGATCACATAATCTGCGCCGTATCCCTTTGCACGTTCCAGGGAGCTGTCGCTGATGTCACAGCAGATCACTGTTTTGCACCCCTTTGCTTTACAGGTCTGCAGGATTATGGCACCGATGGTTCCTGTTCCCAGAATCAGGACAGTATCTTCCGGTACTACACGTCCTCTGGCTGTACAGTGCGCACCGATAGCGTAGGGTTCCACAAGAGCCGCGTCCTCCCATGACACGCTGTCATCAATCTTATAAACTTCATTTGCCGGTGCCGTAAAATATTCTCTCCAGCCGCCGTCCATCCCGGAGCCTCTGACCATTACCTTTTCACATACATTTTTTCTGCCGATCCTGCACTGATAACATTCTCCGCATGTGTGGATCAGGTCTACGATCACATGGTCTCCTTCTTTTACATTTGCTGCATTTTTTCCTGCCTTCACAACAATCCCCGCATTTTCATGGCCCGGGATACGAGGATATGTAGAACAGGGATTTGCGCCGTGATAAATGTGATGGTCACTTCCGCATACGCCTGCTGCCTTCATCTGAATCAAAACCTCATCATCACCGGGAACGGGAACCGGGACTTCACGCACTTCTACCTGATGCGGCCTTACAACCACTACTTCCTTCATTGTATTCTTCATTTTTCTTTCCTTTCCGGGTAATCCCCCTGCCCGAAATGAATTCCGGGCAGTATTTCATATTCTTAATTAAAATTCAGTATCATCTCTCTGTCAGGAAACCAGATTCGGCAGCAGTGTGGAGAGTGCCGGAACATAGGCAAAAATAATTGCACAAACTACTTCCACCGCCACAAAAGGAATTAGATTCTTTGCCACTTTGCTGACCGGCTGCTCCGAAAATCCACAGGCCACAAACATAGTCGTCCCAAATGGCGGTGTCGCCTGGCCAAGTGCCAACAGAAATACGAACAGCATACCAAAATGAACCGGGTCCACGCCGAATGCCACTGCGATCGGTGCCAGAATCGGACCGAGGATCAAATTGGTGGCGCCCACCTCCAGAAACATACCGCAGATAAGAAGCAGCACAATGATCAGTGCCAGGAACACATATTTATTACTTGCCACTGCCATGAATGCATTGGTGACCGCAACCGGAATCTTATAATAAGTGATCAGATATCCGAACATCTGTGCCGTAACAACCAGGAACATTAGGTTTGCAGTGCTGACAGCAGTTCCTTTCAGAATCTCCCATACATCTTTTCCGCTGATCTCCCTGTAGATAGCAATGCACACCAGAAATCCGTAGAACACTGCAACCACTGCGGATTCCGTCGGAGTAAAAATACCTGCGTAAATGCCGCCCAGGATCACGATGGGCATGATCAATGCCCAGATTGCATCCTTGAAGGAAAGAAGAAATCTCCTGAAGGAAAATCCCGCCTCTTTTGGAAAATTACATTTTTTTGCTTTATAAAAGGCATATACACAGAGCAGGATTCCGCACAGGATACCCGGCAGAACACCTGCCATCAGCAGTTTTGCCACAGATACACCGGTAATATTACCATAAATAACAAATACTGTGGACGGCGGAATGACGATTCCCAGTGTTCCGCCAATTGCCTGTACGGCTGCCGCATAATCCTTGGGATATCCTCTTTTTACCATTTCCGGGTACATCAGACCGCCGATAGCCGCTGTTGTCGCAACAGAGGAGCCGGAAATTGCCGCAAAAAAGGTACACGCCACAATAGATACAAGTGAAATTCCTCCTGAGATCCAGCCTACAAAGGAATCTGCAAAGGCCACCAGCCTTTTGGAAAGACCGCCCTTTGACATGATATCACCTGCCAGAAAGAACGCGGGCAGAGCCAGCATGGAAAAGTTATCACACCCCGTAAAAATCTTCTGGGTGATCATGGCCAGTGATAATGCCGGGTCTAAAAATATAGCACAGATGCATGCACCTCCCAGGGCCCAGGTAATCGGCAGGCCGAGAAGCATGAGAACAATCAGTACAACGATCAAAGCTGCTGCGGAAGCTGACATCAGTTATTTCCCCCTTTCTCTTCGGTTGTTTTCATTGTTACGGTTTCCTGCAGTTTAAAGATTACGGAAATCACTGCAAGTCCAAATCCGAGACACAGGATTCCGTACATAACATTCATGGGAATCCTCATGGCCGGACTCAACTGGTATCCTCCAATGCGCAGCATACCAAAAGTGCTGTAAAAAAACACAGCAGATATAGCCAGTGCCAGAACCTGCCTTCCTATCTCAAAGGCCTTTTTCACTCCGGACGGCAGAAAATTATCTATAATGTCAATGCGTACCATGAGATTCTGGGATATACCCATATTGATTCCCAGAAGGATCATTGCCACGAACAGATACCTGGATGCCTCCTCAGACCAGGGTATGCTGTAAAAAATAACGTATCTGGTAAAAGTCTGCACCAGTATGATCACCATAATTGCCACCAGTATAACCGCAGTCAATGCATTCACAGCACCCTGCAGCCTGCTAAAAACCTGCTTTGCTTTCTCCATCTTCCTTCTCCTTTGCTATTTTGCTGCTGCTATCCTGTCAAGAGTCTCTTTGTAGTCTGCACCGTAAGTATCCCTGACACTCTGTGTCTCTGCAATCAGTTCTGTCTTATCCGGATAAGTCACCTTCATTCCCTGTTCCTCCAGTGTGGAAACAGCCTCCGCATCCATCTTCCGGCTCAGTTCCCGCTCCGCAAGGTTGGCTTCCTCCATACACTCCGCAATGACCTGCCGGTCCTCATCTGTGAGGGAATTCCATGTTTTGGGCGCCATCAGAACATACACCGTGGAATACACATGTTCTGTAATGGCCATATGCTTATTTACTTCCACCACATTATTTTTGTCAATGACCGTAGCAGGGTTTTCCTGTCCGTCAATGGCGCCCTGCTGCATTGCGGTATATGCCTCACTCCAGGCCATGGGCACCGGATCCGCCCCCAGCGCTTTCCAGAGCTTCTGATGGATTTCATTTTCCATAACACGGATTCTCAGTCCCTTCACATCCTCGGCACTGTTGATCTCTTTCTTGGAATTGGTCAGATTACGGAACCCGGATTCCCAGATTCCTAATCCTTTCAGCTCCACCTTACCCAGTCTTTTGAGAAAGTCCTGCCCGATTTCTCCCATAAACACCTTATCCGCATGCTCTGTACCCTCGATCACATAGGGCAGGTCAAACGCTGCGATCTCAGGAATGAAATTCGCCAGCACACTTTGATTTACCACTGCTATATCCAGATTGCCCAGTTCACATGCCTCGATATTATCTCTCTCTGAGCCGAGCTGTCCGTTGTGGAAAACAGATATCTCAATTCTGCCCTCTGATTTTTCTTTTACATTCTCGGCAAACTCCTCCATGGAGATTCCAATGGCTCCGTCTGCTGCTGATGTCTGTGCCATTCTCAGGCTCACTTTTCCGTTTTCATCATAAATACTGCTGTCTTTGCCGCATCCCGCCATAGCCAGTGCTGCGAGTATTCCCGCTATGGACAATGCTGCCAGTTTTCTTACCTTCATGTTACCCTCCCTTTACGGTGTCTGCAGAGAACCGTCTCTCAATCTCGTCTGCGTCCATGTGGTGACTGTCTTCTCACACGGATATTTTGCTGCTTCCTTCTCATCAATATCCACACCCAGACCCGGTTTATCATTGGCATACACATAACCCCTGCGAAATTCGGGAAGACCTTGAAAGACTTCCAGCAGCGCGCCATGCGGCCCCTTCAGATCCTGTATCACAAAATTAGGCGGTTCGATTCCTGACCACTCCTGCACTCCGAAATTAGGTGCCGCCAGATCAATATGGATATTTGCCGCGTGAGCCAGGGGTGACATATCACCCGGCCCATGCCATGCGGTGCGCACACCAAACTGCTCCGCGAAAATCTGAAGTTTTCTGGCTGGTGTGATGCCTCCTATCTGACTGATATGTACACGGATAAAATCAATCAGCTGCTCTGCTATGAGAGTTTTCCACTCTTTAGGATTGTTGAAAAGCTCTCCCTGGGCAATGGGGATGCTGGTCTGTTCCCGCAAGTTTCTCAGCCAGTTTGTCTGCTCCAGCGGAACCGGGTCCTCCAGGAAAAACAGATCAAAGGGTTCCAGCTCCTTTGCCAGTTTGATAGCTTCCACAGGAGCGATGCGCTCATGTACATCATGTACCAATTCCATATCATATCCGATTCTGTCACGGATTTCTCCAAAAAGTTTTACTGTGTCACGAATATACTTCCTGGAGTCCAGATACATCCCGTCATGTGCCCCTTCCGGCGCTGTCTCAGGTGTCTGTCCGTAAGGTGCCCCGCCGTAGCCGCCGCACTGGCAGCGCAGATGCGTAATTCCCATCTCCTGGAATCTTTGAATATTTTCACAGATTTCCCCGATATCTTTTCCGTCCACATGGCGGTATACCGGAATCCCTTCCCTTACTTTTCCTCCGAACAGCTGATACACCGGCATATCTGCCATCTTGCCTTTGATATCCCACAACGCCATATCAATGCCTGAAATCGCATTATTTTCAATAGGGCCGTTTCTCCAGTAGCCGTTCTGGTGCATAAGCTGCCATAATTCCTCAATATTCTCAGCGTCCCGCCCCACAAGAAGCGGTTTTAAATATTCCTCGATCAGGTGCTTTACCGTCAGATGGCGGTAAGCAAATGTAGCACAGCCCAGGCCGTACAATCCCGGCTGATTTGTCTCCACTTTGACTACGACAAGGTTAATGCCCTCCGGCGCTGTACATATGACCCGTATGTCCTGAATTTTAACTGACATCTCTCTCCTCCTATTACTTGTTACTCATCATACAAGTTAGAATATAAAAACATTGTCATTTTCCATATAACTGCCCGTTCCCACGGGAAACAGGCAGTTCTGTAAGAATCTGATTCACAGCTTTTTCATAGCTGCGTCCAGATGTTCATACATAATATCATGAGCTGCATCCGCATCGCCATTCTTAAATGCATCCAGAATCTGCGCATGGTAATGGATCCCTGAATCATAGCCAAACAGTTCATTCATCTGTTCATGATTCTGCCTGGTCTCCTGGAAAACCTTGTGCAGGCTTTTTTCCAGCAGGGCGTTGCCTGTAGAACGGCAGATAACTTCATGGAATTTCAGGTCTGCATTTACAAACTTTTCCCGATTTCCCTGGAACATCTGCATTTGCTCCAGATATGTCTCCAGAGCGGTGATGATCTTGGGCGTACATTTTTCCACTGCCAGTCTGCAGGCATCTGGTTCCAGTATTTTTCTGAATTCCAATACCTTTTCAATATCCCTGCAGTCCTCGGATGTGATCTTGTTCTCCGTCTCATCCCAGTTCTCCACACGGCTGTTGATCAGATAAGTCCCTTTGCCATGCACACTTTCCAGGACACCAAGGCCAATCAGATACTGCAGCGCCGTTCTGATACTGGAACGGCTCACGCCCAGCTCCTCTGTCATCTGGTTTTCTGACGGTATCTTCTCACCAACTGTCCAGTTTCCGGATTCAATATTCTTCTTCAGATAATCCACCACCTGGCTGGTTACATTGACACGTTTTATTTTCATATATCTTCCCTTCGTCTCAACTTGTAGGACAAGTGATAAGTTCATTATATTCTTTTTTCTTTTTCTGTCAATACAATTATAGAATAATTCTACCACAGTGAATGGATTTCGTAAATAATTGCCGAAAATAAGCGGTTCAATTTAGTAAAATTCACCCTGCCGGCGCCTCCCGGAAATTTTCTTTTCTCAACACCTTCTCCTCCTTCGGCACTCGGAGCGCGCGGACTGCATTTAATATGGCAATGACAGCAACACCCACATCTGCAAAGACTGCTGCCCACATAGATGCAATTCCAAGTGCTCCCAGAAGCAGAACAACGGCCTTCACTCCCAGAGCAAAAACTATATTCTGGCGCACGATTGCCAGTGTCTTTCTGGAAATCCGCATAGCTGCCGCTATCTTTGACGGTTCATCTGTCATGATGACAATGTCTGCCGCCTCAATTGCCGCATCGGAACCAAGTCCACCCATAGCGATTCCTATATCTGCTCTTGCGAGCACCGGCGCATCATTGATCCCGTCTCCCACAAAAGCCAGCCTGCCTTTTTCACTTGTCCTGGCCAGCAGTTCTTCCATGTGTGCCACTTTATCCGCGGGAAGCAGTTCTGTATAGACCAGATCCAGCCCTAATTTCCCTGCTACCTTTTCGCCCACTGCCTTTGTGTCTCCGGTGAGCATAACCGTTTTCTGCACCCCTGCTTTTTTCAGTTCGCTGACAGCAAAGGCTGCGTCCTCCTTGATCTCATCCTCGATCAGGACAGCACCGCGGTATTTCCCGTCTTCCGCCACGTAGACAACGGTACCTGCTTCTTTCACTGGCTGAAACGTGATTTTTCTGCTTTTCATCAGCTTTGCATTTCCTGCCAGTACATTTTTTCCATTCTGAGTGACAGAGATACCGTGTCCCGGGATCTCCTGTACATCAGAAACTGTAAACTGTTCGGTATTCTTTCTGTATGCCCTCACAATAGACCTGGAAATGGGGTGATTGGAGTCTTTTTCTGCACAGGCTGCCAGTTCCAGTAATCTTTCACCGGTGATTCCCCGGGGATAGCATCGCGTCACTGCAAAAGACCCTTTCGTCAGAGTACCTGTCTTGTCAAACACAACAGTCTCTGCTTTTGCCAGTGCCTCCAGGTAATTGCTTCCCTTGATCAGCACACCGCACTTTGAAGCTCCGCCGATGCCGCCGAAGAAACTCAGCGGAACAGAGATTACTAGCGCACACGGGCAGGAGATCACCAGGAAGGTCAGCGCCCTGTGTATCCAGGGGGCAAACGCCTGCCCGGTAATAAGAGGCGGCAATATGGCAAGCAGTGCTGCTGCTGCCACAACTGAGGGTGTGTAGTATCTGGCAAAACGTGTGATAAATGCCTCGGACTTTGATTTTTTGCTGCTGGCGTTCTCCACCAGATCCAATATTTTAGAAACTGTGGATTCCCCGTAGGGCCTGGATACGCGGATTCTCAGGGTTCCTGTCTGATTAATGCATCCGCTGATGACCTCCGCCCCTGCCCCGGTTTCCCTTGGCATGGATTCCCCTGTCAGTGCAGAGGTGTCCAGAGTGGAGCTGCCCTCCAGAACGATTCCGTCAAGGGGTATGCGTTCTCCCGGTTTGACCAGAATCACATCTCCAACAAGAACTTCATCCGGTTCCACCCTGGTCTCTTTTCCATCCCTCACAACGTTGGCATAGTCCGGGCGTATATCCATCAGTCCTGCAATGGAACGGCGTGATTTGCTGACAGCATAGGACTGAAACAGTTCTCCCACCTGATAAAACAGCATGACTGCCACACCTTCTTTATAGTCCCCCAGACACATGGCTCCCACAGTGGCAACGGTCATCAGAAAATTTTCATCGAATACCTGACCATGCAGAATGTTGGTGACAGCTTTCCAGATAATATCCCACCCAATCACGGCATAACAGACAAGAAATCCTATGAATTTTCCTGTTTCATTCAGAGGCAGCCATAAGACCGGCAGAAAAATGAGAATGGATGTGAGTATGCGGTATAATTGTTTTTTCTGTTTTTTTGTCATAATTCTCTTCCTTTCATAAATTGCGGCGGCAGGCAGTTCCCCCTGCCGCAATGATCTTAAATTTTTTTCACTGTGACATCCGGCTCAATTTTCCGAATCCGTTTCACCACTTTGTCCGCAATCTCAGAAAAATACTCCTCAGATGCCTCCAGAACCATCTTCTGACTCAGAAAGTTCACTTCTACTCCGGTTACACCTTCCATCTTCCTTACAGAGTCCTCAATTTTTGCAGCACAGTGTGCACAGTCTAAATCTACCAGTTTAAATGTTTTTCTCATATTTACTTTCTCCTTTTCCGTTCATCTTGTTTTCATATGAATACATATTCATATGTTCATATATAATATACAAAGTATTATCCTGTCTGTCAATACTATTTTCTCTTTTTTTCAGATTCATCAAATTTCTGTATTGGATTTCTTCTTCAGATGGCTTAAAATAAAATCAGAAAGGATGGAGAACTCATATGGAGAATACGCAACAGATAAAAGAAAACCCGCTGGGCTTCAGCCCCATCGGTAAATTACTGCCCAAATTCGCGGTACCGGCTATCATCAGCATGCTGGTCAACGCGCTGTATAATATTGTGGACCAGATCTTCATCGGGCAGGGCGTGGGCATGTACGGAAATGCCGCGACAAACGTGGCTTTTCCCATTACCACCATAACTACAGCTATCGCTCTCCTCATAGGAATCGGAGGCGCCTCCAATTTTAATCTGGAACTTGGACGTAAACATGAAGAAAAGGCAAAGCATATTGCAGGCACAGGTTTCGGCAGCCTCATCCTGTGCGGCCTCATCCTGGTCATTTTGATCCGCCTGTTCCTGAAGCCGCTGATCCTGGCCTTCGGCGCTACCCCCAAGGTTCTGCCCTATTCCATGACCTATGTGGGGATCACCACCTGGGGCATTCCGTTTTTTATGCTGACAACAGGCGGCAACCATCTGATCCGGGCGGACGGCAGTCCTACCTATTCCATGATATCCATGGTCTCCGGCGCTCTGATCAATACTGTGCTGGACCCCCTGTTCATTTTTACCTTCGGCTGGGGTATTGCCGGAGCTGCATGGGCAACGGTGACCGGCCAGGTATTCTCCGCCTGTTTGGTCCTCTTCTATCTGCCCCGGTATAAAACCGTGGAGCTGAAGCTTAAAAATCTCATTCCCCGGTCTCACTGTATCAAAGCTATCGCGTCCCTCGGAATGGCCTCCTGCTTCAATCAGCTGGCCCTTACCGTGGTCCAGATAACCATGAACAATGTGCTTCGCCACTATGGTTCCCACTCCGTCTACGGAAGCGACATTCCCCTTGCGGTGGTAGGGATCGTAGCCAAGGTGAATATGGTATTCCTGTCCATTGTCATCGGGATCGCCCAGGGTTCACAGCCGATCGTGGGATTTAATTACGGCGCCAAAAACTATTCCCGGGTGAAAAAGACGTATCTGTGCGCAGCCGGAACAGCAACTATTCTGGCTGTGACTGCATTTATATGTTTCCAGATCTTCCCCAGGCAGATCGTCAGCCTTTTCGGTTCCGGAGACAAGCTTTATTATCAGTTTGCCCAGAAGTATTTCCGCATTTTTATGTTCTGTACCTTCCTGAACGGCCTGCAGCCGGTGACCGCTAACTTTTTCACTTCCATCGGCAAAGCCACCCGCGGTATTGTGCTTTCCATGACAAGACAGATTCTGTTCCTGATCCCCATGATCCTGATCTTCCCCCTCTTTATGGGAATTGACGGAGTCATGTATGCCGGTCCTATTGCGGACGCGGCTGCCGGTATCCTGGCAGTTCTTCTGGTCCGGAAAGAGATAAGGCGGATGCCCGCAGACGGAGAACTTCCGGCGTAAAGCAACGTGTGCGGCTGTTTGCGTTTCCGCAGACAGCCGCACACGTTTCAGGTCTCCTTTTCGGGATGTTCTTTCCTGTCAAAATTAAGCTTCTTATACTGTTTCGGTGTAATATGATGATATTGTTTAAATATTTTTCCAAAATAGCTGCTGGTCCCGAATCCGGTCTCCACAGCCACCTCCAGAACACTTTTATCCGTATAACGCAGCAGCTCCTGTGCCTTCTGCAGACGCAGGGAGATCATGAACTCCACAGGTGTCTCCCCAAGACTCGTCTGAAACAGACGGTAGCACTCCCGCTCACTGATATGTATACTGGATGCAATATCCTGCACCGTGATCTTCTCACTGTAATGTTCCTGAATATAGGACAGCATCTGTTTGATTCGTTCATCCTCCAGGGCGTTGAAACCTGTCCCGCTTTTCTTCTCATCCATTGCCCAGGAATACACCATCTCCCAGAGCTTTGAGAAAAGATTCCGCAGACGAAGCTCAAAAAATGGCTCCCCCTTGCTGCTCAGTTCTGCCCCTTCCCTCATTTTTTCCAGAAACTCCGCGCTTCCCGTATCGGAACAGTAAAGGGGCACTGCGTCCAGTTGTTTCTGTTCCAGCACAGGAACAATATATTTGATATCCAGAATGCTTCCCGATGCGCCTGCCAGAAAAGAACGGTCAAAGAACTGTGACTGCAGCCTTACCTCCTCCACAGGCTCCAGAGGATGCAGATAATGCAGAACCCCGGAATTGACAAATATTCCGTCCCCCTCATGCAGTATGAATTCATGATGATTGGTCTTATACTGCATACTTCCGCCCAAAATATGTCCGAACTCAAATTCATCATGCCAGTGCCACGGAATATCCCCGAAGAAATACGCCTCCGGTCTCGGCACATATAAGCCATAGTGAAGCATCTGATTCTGATAAACGATTTTTTCCTTTTTTCTTCCGTCCATATCCAATTTTCTGAATTGTACCATAGCGACCTCCGTATATGGCAGGATTCTTATATTTTCAGGCAGTATGATTATTTATATATCCCTAAATCCACAGTATAATTATATTATCACAAGACCGGGAAGGTCAATAGAAAAGTTACTGTTCACAGAACTGCGCTTTTTGCAGGACTGTGAATAGTAACTAGTTTTAAACAGCCAAAGGAGGATAACATCTATGATTTATTATGTAGCCGCAAATGCTCCCAGAAACGGATGCGGTACTAAGGAAAAACCGTTTCAGACCATCAGTGAGGCAGCCGCCGCCGCCCGCGCCGGAGACGAAGGCCCGGGGTATGCACCG
>OATT01000100.1_pt1 | contig 98043 bp, 87 predicted proteins | sample 1476071 | NCBI WGS metagenome assembly OATT01 (sample SAMEA2579989, study PRJEB22360) | human gut metagenome | biome: human gut; feature: human-associated habitat; material: faeces | place: Denmark | collected 2008/2010 | reverse complement strand
TGTTCCTTCTCCAAATCCTTTGTTTCCACGTTCACTTTCTCCTAATTCTTCAATAGATTTAACTTCTTTCCAAGTAATTCTTTGAGCACTATTAATAATAAGTTGACAACATCTATCTTTACCATCACAATTATATGGCGGAGTAGAAAGTTTACCAAGAATATTAGTAGTTGTAGCTCTAACATTATTAAGTTTAAGTCTAGCATTACCAACCATACTATCAGGTAAATGCATATGTTCTCTCAACTTATCAACTACTTCAGCAAGAGTAGATACAGCATGAACTAAATCTCTAGAAGTACGATTCTTAAAAATAATAAGAAGTTCTCCACGATAACCCCAATCAAGAGTACCAGGAGCATTAGGCATATAAAAGTCAGATTTAGTAAGATTACTTCTAGGACGTAAAGACATTTCATTAGGTTCACCATTAGCATCATTTCCAATATTAAATGCTAAACCTGTATGATAGATAAATCTATCTTTATCTTTATCATATTCACAATGAATAGGATAAACATCCATACAAGCATCACTTTCTTTACCATAAGCAGGCAGAATAGGTTGAACATTACAATACTGTTCTACATTTACAACATCTCCACTAAGAAGTTTAATCTCTTTCAGTTTAAATACTTTTACTTCCATATATAATTAAATTATTAAATTAAAGAGCTTCTGCAAGAGCAAAAGCATTTTCTATTTTTCTTGATTTATCACCATAACAAATACTATCAAATCGCTTAGTACCTTCAATATTATCTATATTAGAATAATATCCACTAATAGCATTAACTGCACCCCAAGCTGTACCAAGAATATCTCTTTGACCTGGACAATCAAAATAATAACTATAAGTATCAGAAATAACATTCATTTTTCTACTACTTATTTTACTATCAGTTAAAGCTAAACCACTACGATAAGCAATATCTTTAATACTATGTCCTGTATCTTTTAGACGTTGAATTTCATCTTCAGTAAGAATATTTTCTCCAATAAATTGGATTACATCTTCATCAGTAACTTTAATATTAGCAAGTAAATTACAATATTGACCAAATTCTTCAGATTTAATTTTACTAATTCCAAGTATTTCTTGTGCAACAGAAATCTTATTATGAACACTAGTTGTATGTCGAAAACTAACATAATTACTACTAGTACGAATAGCAGCATTAAGAGTATGTTGACAAATAACTCTAATAGGAGTAAATAAAATCTTAACTCCACCACTACCATCATGAGTATTAGTAAATACTAGATAATTTTCAACAGGGTCACCTTTAACAAGAATATTATTAGGAAGTTTAGCACTTACAAATATTCTCTCACCATTTCCCCAAAATCCAGCAGTTTGCCAAATAGCAGAATTTTTACCAATAGCGTCATCAAAGAAATTAAAAGCATCATTGTTTTGTACAATAGTATATTTACTTTTAACAACACCTAAAGGAATATTGTAATCAGTACGATAGGTAGCAAAGGCGTTATCACACTTACGATAAATGTCAGTACCAAAAACATGAGCGCCTTCTTTTTGTTCTTTAATAATTCGGTCAAGTTCTTCATCAGTTCCAGTAAGTTTAATAGGCATTTTACCAACTAGTTCACATTTAGCTACATTAAAATTAAGTCCAGCTTTAAGCATAACTTCTTTAGCAGTAGCACAATCTGATACATCAATAGCACCAGAATAAGCCCAAGGTTTACCTTTTACTTTATACATATTATTTATGACTTATACGTAACATAACACTTTGAATATCTCTAATAGCCTGATTCTTATTAACACCATAAGTATCCATATACCATTTTATTAATTCTTTTACTTTTTCTTCTAGTTCCATAATTAACAAGATTAGCAGTGTTGACTCCCCGTGGAGGATGAACTTAATTCCGTCCTCTACGGGGAGTATAACCAAATTATTTAATAATAAGACTAGTATTTTCAACAAGTTTAGCTATACTAATATCTCTACCATCATTAAGAATATTCTTCATAGTAGTTTTATTAATACTACTACTTCTAGTCATTTCATGTTGATGATTAAAGAAAGTATTAAGTAAATCAAAATTAATTTTATTAGCTAAATCACCAATAGGCTTTTCAATTTCAAATTTAACTTTAATACAATCTAAATCATCAAGAGTAAAATAACCTCCAGTTTCTTCTCTAAGTCTAGCAGATTGTTCAGGATATCTTTCAGTAAATTTATTATTAATTTGCTCAAGAAGAACATCTCTACTAAATGAACAATTACCATCAATCATATCATTATCCCAAAGTTTTTCTAAATGTTCAAGAACTAAATCAATAAATATCTGATTAAGATTTTCATCAATCTCAACACATTTACTGTTCTTAGTATAGAGTTTACTATCAACTAAATTAATAACTTTATTACCAGACTTACCTAAATCTCCATAAGCAATAACAGCATCAAGCATAACACCTTTAAGTCTTTCAGCATTGTTTTCTTTAGTTTTACGAAGAACAGCTAATCGTTGCTCTTCTTTTTTACAAGATTCAGCTTCAAGATTAAGTACAGTATATGCTTTACGATAACCATCAAGTTTAGATTTAAGATTATCTTGTGTAATAGCAAGGCGTTCTTCAAGTTCAGGAGTTAATTCACCTCCATTTTCTTCTAACTCAAGAAATATATCCTCAAGTTCAGCAGTAATATTATAAATATTTGCCATTATTTTCTACGTTTAGGTATATTATAAGCAGAACGATAATAAGGATTTAAATAACCAAATAAATGAGTATAATCACTAGCAGTCATTTTACCTGTATTAGTTCTATATTTATAAATAGCTTCAGTATATTTCTTCCATAGTTTTTTTACTAAACCAAGATTACCAACAAATCCACCATTTTCAAATACAATAGCTTCTGTATTTTTAGTAGTTCTAAAACGGTTATTAAAACCATAAAATCTTCTTCCCATAACTTTAATATTTAAATAGTTAATAATTTATTAATTATGTCTCATTTCTTCATCTTTAACTACTTTAAGAACAACAATATTACATAAAAGACCATGACAAAAATAGTTATTAAATACACAATTAGGACAAGCCTCAATATGTTTATTTTTAATATATTTACATAGAAATGTTACTTCTTTATCATCTTTAATTCCAATTGTAGTATAAAGAAATTCTTCACCGGCATTTAATTCATCAGTAAAATAAATACCACTATAATCTTCAATATGAAAATGTTTAAGTTTATCAATCTCTGAAGTCATATCCAAGTTCCATTAAATTATTTCTAATCATACCAGCTATAATAATACAATTAGGATGAGGAGTACCAGTAGTACCATAATAACGTAAATCAATAATATGGCGCCATTCTCTTACGGAATATGTATAAATACATCTAGTAGCAGTATCAAGAGGAAGTTTACCACGAGCATCTTGACGATGTATTTTATATTTATCTACAAGAATTTTATATTCTTCAAAATCTCTTTTACATCCACTAAGATAAACATTTATAGCTTCATCTAAATTAATATTATTATCATTATTAAATAATTCAGCTTCTTTTTTGCTTATCCAATGAGGCCTACAAATACTTCCATCTTCATACACATATCGAGTACTCATTTCGGCAATACTATTAGGGCTAACTCTATTTAATTCACGACTTGTACTAATTTGTGTATCAACACAAAAAGTATATCTCATCATATTAAATCCTATTTCAGTATTACGAAAATCTTCAATAGGAACAATATATTTAGATATATAACCAAATTGTGCTTTATGGTCTAAAACCCAATTACCATTAACAGTTATATAATAAACATGTTTTTTATAATCATAAGTAAAACCAATAGTATTAGCATAATTAATAATAATAGTTTCTAAAGTTTTATCACTATCATTAGCTATTATATAATAAGTTCCATGACGAAACATACTCCAATGTTCACTATCTATAAGTCTTTTAATAGTAGCTTGATCATTACCTATTTCTCTACCATAACAAACTCTTGCGCATCTAGCAACATGAGCTTTAGCATCACCTCCTTGTTGCCAAAGTTCAACTTTAGGTTCAATTATTTTCATCTTCTTTATTATTATAAAAATCTTTAATTACATTTCCAAATATACTATAAAAATGTTCTTTAGGTATAATATTAATAGGTTGTATAGAATCAAGCTCTTTAAAAAACTCTTTAAGACCTTTATTTCTAATCCATAAAGTATCATAAGTAGCAGTTATATAATTATCTTTATCCATGTCACAAGCTATAAAACAAGTTTCACTATCAAGCTTATCTATACATTCTTTACATACAATAGCCTCAGCTATTTGTTTACTCTTACTAGCATCTTCTTCAACAGAATTTCCAAGTGGAGTATAACCAATAACTTTACCACAACATATACAAACTCTAGCAAGAGCATTTATACCAAAAATAGGATGTAATTTCATACCATATAATCAGTTACAAATTTAAGAACTTTATAAAAAAGACCAACAAGAGTACCAGTATTATCAATAACATAATCATCTTGAGAAATTTTAATTTGTTCACTTTCATGATTATCATTATTAACTCTTCTATCTACTCTAATTATTTTTCCACCATAATATTTAATAGCCATACATTCATCTTCAAATCTAGCATCAGCTATAATACATTGTCCTTTACTATTTCTTATATTAAATGCTTTATTCATAGTATAACGAATAAAAGCTTCTTTCCAAAAATGATTTCTAATAATATTAGTACCATAATATTGAAGAAGAACTCTAATTTTAATACTAACATTATTACTATATAAAACAAGATATCCAGCTAAATCATCATATTTTAATATAGTATCATTCCAATTATCAACAACATAAAAAACGTCTTTAATATTTGTAGAAACAATACCAGTCTTAAAATTATAATAATAATTTTCTTTAATTTCTTGTTTATCAAGAAGTTTACGGTCAATACCACAAAATTCAGATATATCATCTTTAAGTTTATCAGCAAAATGAATAATTATTTCATTATTTTCAACAAACCCATTCTTATGAAAGAAAAGCCATTTATCATAAGCAGCTTTCATAATACCATCATGAAGGATATAACTAATCATAGAAGCAACTGTATCTTTACCGCTTCCTTTAAATCCTTTAATACCAACAATAGTAACTTTATTAATACTCATAATAATTTGTTTTTGTTTATCAAGACGAATATAAAAATATAATAGGAATTTACTAGTAATAATGATGCTGAATTTAATGTTAAATATCATAGTGAGAATGACGCATTTTAAGGCTCAACATGACACGCAAATCTTATCGTGATAGATTAATCATTCTGATATATAAAATCGAATACAGGCAAAAAGAATCATATCTACGAACGTGTTCTACATAGTTTTAAACCTCTGATAAACAGAAAAGCCTAGCACACTATCTTATGTACTAGGCTTCACCTTATTCAATATCTATATAATAAATAATACAAAAACCATTACGTTCTTCTACAAATTTAACATTAATATTAAAATCATCTGTGGACACAACAAAAGCATTACGCAATCTTGTATCGAGAAGTCTAATAACTATATTAGGAATATATAACTTAAATCCAGTATTAGCATCTCGAATAATAGGAACACTATTATTAATTCTATTATCATTATACAAAATCACATAAAGTTCATTACTTTTAGTTATATCATTATATCTAACAGCAAAATTATAACTTTTAGCATCATAATCAGTAAATATAATAATAGATTTATAATAACAACTAAAATAAGATTTAGTTCTATCAAAATTATTATTCTTAATTACATTATAATCTAGTATCTCCATTTATAACAACAGTTTTAATATGAAATGGAACTCTAGTAACGCCACTTCGTTCACCATATTCTATATGAACAGTTCTGCCAATATAAGATTGCGAATTAAATAAAACTTCCTGTTGAACAATATGACTAGTGCTTAAACGAGTTTCAAACTTTTCATCATTAATATCATTTTTACAAAGAAGAATAGGTAAATCACGTTTCTTTTCTTTATAAATATCAAGAATTATAAAATCTCCCTCAGCAGCATCTTTAAACTTCTCCATATAATTAGCTCTACGTCTACCATATTGATAATCAGTTTCAACATTACGAAGTATAAGACCTTCAAAACCTAGATTAATAAAATGATTTCTGGCTTTAATAGCTATATCATCATTATTAATATATATACTAGGAAGAATAATCAATCGTTCTTTATTATTATAATGTTCATTAATATTATTAAAAGAAGTAGGGTTTTTAATATGGCAACGATACATATTTCTATGAGTTTGTCCACCTTCCATCATAATATCATAACACCAAAATTGAAGAAGTTTATTTTCAACACAATTAGCATCTTTAACAAAATGATTAATTTGATTAACAGTATAACCGGGAAGATAAACTTCACCATCAAGTGCTGCAAAACCATTAATCATATCGTCGATAATATTTGTATTAATAGTAGCAAGCAGATAATCTTCAAGATAGCCAAGAGTATGCCAAGTAAGACCTTCACGACTTTGGAAACGAAGCCTAATAGGTTTAAACATATCATTTTGAGTATAAGCAGTAACAATACAACGAAGACCATTAATCTTATACTGACCATACATACAACTGACTTTTTTCCAAACATTACCATTATACGTTTTAGCAAGCATTGGAAGTAAAAGATTACTGTTTCCATTACTAAGGTCTTTAGGTAGATAAGTATTTAGAAAATTAAATAGAGTATCATTATCTCCATCCTCCACGGGGGGTAAACCTTGCATATCGCAAAGTTCATTAAGATATGTATATCCTTGTTTAATCTTATCATTATATCTACTTTCAAGTTCTTTTTGACCATCTTTTTGAGTCACAGCATAAACTTCTTTACGAATATTACCTCGAACAAGACCATAAAAAACAGTGATACTATTAGTACCACTGTCAAGTTCAGCCCACCAAACAGTAGGTGCACCATTATTATTTCTACGATAAAGTTTATTCATTATGTTCACTTATTTTTAAACCATTAAATGCAAAACTAACAGCTTTACCACCTAGAAGTTTAGCTTTACGCTGAGCAATCGTTTCCTTTTTAGGCTTAATAGCCTTTGCAATACCGGTGCTAACATCAATGGGTTTACCTGTAAAGACATCTTTTGATTGATTAACTCTGCTAGCACTTCTAGTGCGTTTCCTTGGTTCTTTACTATAATATCGTACTGGGTTTCTTCTCTCGAAATCAAGATTTTTTTCATGTATATCAATAATTCTTTTAATAATACTATTACGATAATCAATATAACTTTGAGCTTTTTCTGGATGATGTTCTAGAATAAGATAAAGTTTATCAAGAATATATTCAATACTAGAAAGAGTAATACGATAACCATAATTAATAGTTTGTCTAGGACGAGAACCATCAGGATAAATAGTAGTACAATCTAAATCTTTAATATAAGATTCAATTGCATCAGCCATTGTAGATTTATCAATAACATAATTAATATATCTAATATCTCTATCATCTAGCTTTTCTTCATATCCTTTTATTATCATAGATTTTCTTTCTTACATTTATAAATAATAATACGAGTTGGTTTACCTATAAGACAATGATTATATTTAAACCATTCAACAATATCAAATGTAGGATAAGTTTTAGCTATTCCTTCAATAAGAGCATAACCTTCTTGATAATTAAAATTACTATGAATAGTTCCACCATTATCAGTATCAAGTAAGCTAAACTTTTTGATATATTCAACGTCATCATTAGAAGATAGATTAATTTCTCCATAACAATAAATATCTTTTTTATCAATACGTTTATTATCTATATTAAGATATTCCCACTTATCAAGATTTTGTTCATCTTCTTCAGTAATTGGACGCATAACAGTATATGTAACACCAGCTAGACTTTTAGTATGGCAAAGTATTACTTTCTTCCGTATCCCAAGTAAATTCACTTTCTTCTCCATAATTATCTTCTATATATTTAACAACTTGTTGAGTTAATTCATTAATAACATTTGTAGAATAACTACTTCTCAGTTCAGCAAAATCTTTAACGCCAAGTTCTTTAGGAATAATAATAGGTATAATATCATAATCATTCTTAAGAATTACAGCTTCCATAAGACCAGTTCTATCATTATCCATAAGACTAATAAGAAAACCATTTCTATTAAGTTTACTACGAAGCCAATCGTATTCAATTTGACGAAGTTTATAAGTTTCATGTGGAATATTCACAACACCAATAGCCTTAGACTCAAGGGTAGACCCCCCGTAGAGGATGGAATGATTAATACTCTTTAGATAACATTCAAGACTTAATCTATCTTTAGTAGATTTAGTTATAATAATAACGTCATAATTATCTAGTTCAAGATTAATAACTCCCTCAATAGTATTACTATTAGTTATAAACTTAACTTCAGTTTTCTTATTTCTATTTGGAAAATACAATTTAACATTAACTATTCCTCTTTTATCTTGCCCAAGAACGTAACCATAACATAAATCTGTTTTATTTTTATCATAAAAATATTTAGGAATAGGATTAGTTGAACGATTAATATAAAATTGGTCAACAGGATAAACAAAATGAGTATTAAGAAAATTAAGATTAATACCAAATTGTCCCCAATACTTAGCATCTAAATTATTCCACGGACGAGTAACAAGTTCAATAATAGGTTTATGATTACGTACATTACTAATAGCCCTAGCAATATTATAATCGTTGTTTTCATCTTTATCTTGTCCATAAATAATATTTCTAAAAGTATAAGCAATATGTTTAAGAACAAATAGAAATTGACTTTTAATAGAAATATCAATTTGCTTATGAACAATTTCAGAGAGTACAGTTGCAGCAGCATCTATACAATCTCCCCACCAATATCCAGCAAAATCTCTTCCTTTAAGTTTATTCCTATTATCGTATCTAAAACCAAAACTAGGATGAGTATCTTCACGAAAAGGACTAGATATAAATTCTCCTGTATCTATACAATGTTGTATATCTTCAACACTAATTCCAGTATAAGCACTAAAAATAGTAATTTGACTAACTTTAGAGAAAATATAATCTTTAGTTAAAATAGTATTACTAATATTTCTTTTCATAATATTTCTAATTTGACCTTTATCGTGAACATATAAAAAAAGAGGACTAGGTACTAAAATAGTACCCAATCCTCTTACATACAACTATTTAACTAACTTTAATTTTTTAAAATGGCAAATCTTCTGTTGGATTAACAAAAGCACCAGCAGCATCATTACCACCACCAAATGGACTAAAATCTCCACCGCCATTAAATCCACTAACAGGATTTATAGGAGCAGCAGTTTGAACACCGGGCATTACACCAACACCAGGCATAGCAACATTTGGCTGTTTAGCTTGTTCGGCAGATTTTTGATAAACAATACTTTCTTTATAAGGGTCAATATGCAAACTAGGAGCAGATTGTTCTTTATAAAGTTCAATAACTCCATCATTGATAAATGTAGGAAATCCTAAATCACCAAATGAAGATTTACTTCCAACAACAGCACGCCATTTACCATCATTCTTAACGAAACGAAGAAGCTTCATCCAAATAGTAATAGGTTTACCTTTAGCATCATTATAAACAGGCTTACCATTATTGTTAAGTAACTTAACATAATTTTCAAACACAGTCTTATAACCAGCTATAACTTCTTCAACCTCAACAGGTACATACTGCATATTTTCATCAAAATCTTCAAAAGGCAAAGTAAGAGCATCAATTTCTTCTTCTGTTAAATCACGACCTTTAAGAACAAATACATTATATATATGTTTCATAAAGCGGAAAATGTTATCAACTTTCCAAGCACCTTTACCGCCAGGAATAGTTTCAACATTACTTTCAGCAGGAAGAAGGCGTTGAGTTACATAACGACGTTCATTGATATTTTCATGATTACTAGCAAAAGTAAATGTAAGATAAGGAATACTCATACCAGCAAACGAAGGCATACCTTGAACATCATCTTTCAGTGTAGCCCAATCAACTTTAACATCTTCAAGATGACCAATAAACAAGCCATTAGCTTTATTACAATCAGTACGTTCATCAAACTTTTTACGAGTTACATCACGTAAATCATTATTAATACCTCTACCTCTACGTTTTTTAGGAGTTTGTACTTCTGCATTAGCAGTTTGTTCAGCACTTGCTACAACAGTAGCTTCATTCTTAATTTCTTTTTCTGTCGACATAATTAAAGTAATTAAAAGAATTATTAGATAAAATAAGAGCTGCACTATTAGCAATACTAACAATGCAGCTCTATGTTCAAGATACTATATTTCTAGGACGAAGATTTGATTATTCAGCAGTTTCTTCTTTTTCAGCTTTCTTACCGATACGAATAGGTTCTTCATCTTTATATTCGGTAAGCATTGCAATCTTAACAACAATATCTTTATGACCGTTATTAACAACAGCTTCCTGCAAGTTATCAATATCTACTGTATAAACACGATTCTTAGAAGTAGCTTCTTCATCAGTCATATTAGATTTTAACTGTTTCCAAACATTAGAATCAGTAAAGTTAAGAGTTACACCAATACCAGACAAAGCAGCAGTATTAGCACATTTAGAACCTTTAACTTTAACAACTTCATCACCTTGAATACAGCTAACCAAAAGTTCTTTCTGTTCATCTTCGGTAATACCTTCACGACCAAGAGCAGCTTTAAGTTCTTCATTAGAAGAAGATAAAGCACCTTCAAGAGTTTCTTGGAAATAAGTATTAACATACTTAATCTTATCATTCTTAGTCATACGAACACGAGTAGTACAAGGATTACCATTCTTGTCTAATTCAGCAATACCTTTAGCCAAAGCCCAAATATCAAATTCAGCATGAACAGCCATAGCAGCTTCGGGAGATTCAATATCCAAACCTTGTTCTTCACAGAAAGCAACAACTTCGGGTACTTTATTGATAATAGCATTATCAATATTTGCACAGTTATTAATGAACATTACATATTCACCATGAGCAATGCCGAGAGCTTTAGAAACTTGGGCAGTCATACGGAAACTACCGGGAGTAGAAACAACTACCAATTCAGGTTCTTCACTAACTGCTCTTTGACCAGCATTAACAATACCCATACCAAAACTCAAACCTTTCTTAAAGTCTTTCATTTTTCTTTCAATTTAAATGTTAATAATTTATTTTATAGTTTCAACAACAATGTTGTTTTTAATTTTTACAATAATATTATCCTTAAGTTTAATTTTATCATTAGAATAACCAAACCTAACATTATAACCATAATATTTATATACTCTAACAATAGCATAATGTGGAGCAGCTTTAACTTTAAGATATCGTTTTAAATCTTTTCCACTTCTAGCAATAATACAAATATCATCTTTTATAGCAACTACAATTTCTCTTCTTGAATTACCATAATTACTAACTTGATAATTTGGATAATCAGTTATTGTTTTCCAAATTTCCATGTTATTGAATTTCAGTAATATCAATAATATCTTCATTACTTAAATCAATACCTTGCATAGTCTTTAATTCTTCTGTGCTTAAACAGCCCATAATTAAATCATTAGCAATTTCACGAGCACCATAAACAAATGCTCTATGACTTATCATTATTTTAGGATATTTCTTATAAGTATCTTTTTCAAAACATCCAGCAACAATAGCATCTTTATAAGTAAACTCACCAGTAGCAACCATATTACGTTCTCCAATTTTACGATAAAAACGATAACTAGTAATATAATCAATAGGAACAGCAGGTATTCTATAAACAGGAACTTTACCAGTAGAAGCAATTTGTTTAGCTTCAGCAGTATTAGTAGCTATTTCAAACTTACCATTAAGTTGATATTCCTTATATACATTACCATTATAATCTTTATAGTATTTAACAGGATAAACATATATATGTTCATGGTCTTTATCTTCTGCATTTTTATTTTGTGCCTCTTTGGAAGTAAGACACTTAATACAGTCAGATGGAAGTTTATCTTCATCATAAGCATTAAAGCCATCTGTATATTCGTACAGAGCGCGATAATTATCTACTTTTTCCCAACTCACGCTGCCTTTGACAAGTAATGCCTTAATAATGTGAACATCAACACCTGTTTTACCTTGAACTACATGAATATGTTCAATGCAAGTAGAAAATGGAAGTCTAAGGTCTTTAGCTCTCATTGCAATAGCAAGACCATCTTCAACAGACTTAATACCACATTTATCACTACGCATAACACGTTTGATAAATACTTCAAGACTTGCAATTTCAGCTTCACTCATATAATTAAGCTGATATGGAGCAACAGAATGTTGAACACCATGTTGTTTTTCAATACCACTATTACTAACAGCAACAGTAGTATCATTAACTTTAACTTCTTTATCTTCGTCCATTCTATCAAAGAGCGATTTTGATTACACAACAAATGTAACTATTATATTTATACTAGCAAACAATATCATCAAAATTTTGAGCACTAATATCAGAATTAACATTCTGTATAACTTCATGGTTAGCCGATAACTTTTCCTTTTTAAGACTTGCTTCCTCAATAGTACCAGCTATATAAAGTTTATGTACTTTAAGTTTTGATTGACTACAATTAACATTATTATAACGATAAATAAGTTCATCTATTGTATCACATAAAGGTGAGGTTAAAATCCATTCGTCTACGCTTGTTTCTAGGCTGTCAGTTGAATTATTTTTTATAGATAATACTCTTAATAAGCCGTCATTAAAAGACTTCAAATTCAGCGTGGAAATAGCCTTAGATTTGATTATACGAGCAGTCCCTTTCTTGCTTCCAGACTTGTACAAAACAGGAATACCATTATCATCAACTAGAACTTTATCCTCAATTTTATCATGATAATCACCACAAATTTCACCTAATTTATCATTAATATATTTAGTTACAGTAGCAGCATATTCACCTCTCTTACTAATAATAAGAAATCGTTTATCAGGATTATCTTTAATAATATCAACTATTCTTTCTAGCTTACAAACATTATCAGAACATATAAGCATACGTTCACGAACAATATTATAAAAAGTCTTAACTCGTTCAGCAAGAACAATAGGATTATAACATTCATCAATTTGTTTACTAAAAGGATTAGTCATATCCATATCAGCACTCCATCCATTATATTCAGCTATTTCTGTAATATATTGAATAGCACTACGTCCGTCTTGAGTACCATTTCGAGCACATTTAATATTATCAAGATTACCAAATACTTGAATAGTTTGAGTAATAAATTCAGTATATTTATCGTAATTAGTAATATCTTCTTGACTAGTAAATAAAATCTGCTCTCTGTGTTCCTCTACGGGGAGTATAGCTCGCATACCACTAGAATTTAGAATATTATTAATAGGTGGAATATTATTATAAATCTTAGTTAACGTAGAAGTATCAATAGTTTTTTCAGTTAAAATCATAAGTTTAAATCTAGCATGATTAAAAACTGTATTACAAGATAAATTCCATTCGTTAACTCCAACAACAATAGAAATATCATAATTATAATTATATCTACTATTAACATAAGTATGAGTAAGAATATTAATAGTATCTATATTTATATTATGATTTTTAAGACTATCAACAATTTCAGTTCTTCTTTTCCAATTATCTGTAACAATAAGTATTTTAATATTATCATTCTTATTTCTCATAAGACTAATAATTCTACTTATAATTTCACAATAATCAACAGGCGGAATACAATTAATAGTTCCAATACCTTTATATTCTTTAGAACCCCATTTATTAATTAGTCTATCATAAGTTTCTTCAACTATATTTCTCATCCAAAATCATCTTCATTAAAAATAGGATTATACATACCACTATATTTTTTAATTTTACTTTTACCTTTACCTTTAGGAGAAATTTTAAGTTTGATAGGATTAATAATCTTCATAGCTTCTTGATAATAAAATTTAAAATTAATATCTCTAAGAGAAATATCTTTATCATCAAGACTATTAATAACTGTTACAACAGAACCAGCTGCCATTCTACTACGAGAACCATTATCGTTATGAACTTTCTCAATAATATAACCTCTATTAGAAACATAAAATCGAACATATCTTTGGCAAACAACATGAGTAACTTGTCCATTTTCAATCTTAGTTTCTTCTACATGAAATTGTTTACCTACATTTTGAGTAAGACAAAAGTCAAGAATATTAGTAGCTTCTTGAAGAGTATCCATTACAGGTTTATTCTTAAGAAAATAGTTTTCAATAGCTTGAGCAACAATAGGCATAGAATAACCTTTAGTTAAATCTAAAGAATACATCATAGGATTAAGAGCACCTTTAGATTCAAGCTTAAGTTTATGAACACCATTTTTAATAACTCTAAATTGGCTAAGATAATTATTTATATCTCTACTAACAAGACAATGATAATAATCAGTATCAAATTTAAGTTTAGTAGTTTGTTCCCAATCATCTTTAATACGATTATAAACATCAATATCTCGTTTATAAAGTTTAATAACAATACCATCTGTATTAGCACTTAACACATGAATATTGTGTAACTCTAATTCCTCAACCAACATTAGCATCATTAACTGCCCATTAATAGTAGTTTTAAGTACAGCTAATCTATCATAAAGATTACCATTTTCAAATCCAAGTTTACCATAAACAGAATTAATAACAATCTTTAAAACTAAAGCTAAAGTATCTCTATCAATTCCGTCAACAGTATCTTCATCGCTGTGTTTAACTTCAACTCTCTTATTTTTAAGCCAACCAATAAGATTACAAAAAGCATTAGTATCAAGATGAGCTGGAGCTACTTTATGAGCAGCAATAATACTAGGATACATACTATTAATATCAGCATGAATATAAACATAATCATCGTCATTAAGAACATCGTGTTGACCCCCCGTAGAGGATGGAAATAATTCTCTTCCACTACTCCAAAGTTCAACAGGATTATCTTGACTATGTAAACCTCCAGTTGCAACAGTATAAGTTACATTTCCAATTTTAACTTCTTTACTAAACGCATCTTTATTAACTCTATAAATAGTAGTTTTAAGACATTCATCAAGAAAGTCTTGCATAGGTTTAGTTTTGAATTTAATAAAAGGAAAAATAACTTTCTTAAAACTCATAGCAGTTCTTTCAGTTTTCTTACCTTTCCATTGTTCGGGAGCAAGACCACTAAATTTACTATAAAATTTCTCAAAAAGAATATCAGCAGTTTTACTACGACTAGAATTAAGAACATCAACATCATATGCTTTACTAATAGCATAACGAGATTTAATTTCTTCTGGATAAAGACGAACTATTTCAGCTACAATGAAAACATCATTAAGATTATAATACATCATAGGTTCAATATATTCATCAAGAATAAATCTATCCCATTTATCTACTAGTTTATTAAGCTGACTAATACTCATTCCTTTAAGACTAGGAATTTCATCATATAGTTCAGCTTCTTTTTCATTAATATCAGGAAGTTCATATTCTAGAAGTTCATACCATTGAAGATTAATTGAAGTTTGCTTTAAACCTTTAGGAACAGGTTTACGTTCACCTGTTTTACTATCTACAACTACACTTGCTTTATTAAGAGCAAATATACGCATTACATCAACACCTGTAAATGGTAGTTTATATTTTCTAAGACTATTAAGATAAAAATCAGTTTTAAATTTATCTTTATCATCTTGACTAGAAATAATAGTTTTACTAGTTTCATATAACTTATTAATAAGTTCTTTCGTACTATTCGTACGCATATAAAAACTAAGTAAAGCAGCAATCATAAGATTATCATAATTGAAATTATTAAATCCATACAAGTCAGTACGAATAATATTTCCATTAGAATCTTTATAACATCTAGTCTTATTAATATAATCTATCATAGAAAGTAATTGACTATCATCTGTATATGTTATATAAAAACTATGTTTTTCAACAGTTTTAAGACGAGCCTTAATTTCTTCAACAGATAGTTTTTGAACTAAAGGAATAGGTTTATTATTAGCATTAACACAATCTTTAAATACTTTAAGATAACTATTAATACTAACAAAAGTAACAGAAAAGAAATTTCTTAAAACTTCAACATCATAAGCTATACAATTAATCATTTATATAATTTAATCCATAGTTATTTCTATTTTGATTAACCCAATTAATATCATCAGCAAAACGTTGTTTAAATATATGATAAAGATTATCATCTTTAAATTTAATAAGAGGAGAATAATTATTAAATATATACTTACCACCAGTAGCCATAAATCTAGGAATTGGATTATCACTAATACTAAGATAAGCATCACCAAATATAAATAGATACTTATAATTAATTCTAGCTAATTCTTTCCATAGAATATTACGACATTTATCAATAGCAGTAAGATATGTATTATAATTATTAGAACAAGCACATTTAATACTATAAGTCATATACACATCTTCAGTATTATTACGTCCAGAATATTCATCGTAAAGATTACCAATATCAGTAAATAATTGATAATCATCACAATAAACTCTATCACCTCTAGGAAATAGGAAAACAATATCTCCATGAATACTTCCTCTACCACCTTGTATATATCTACCTGTATTAAATATACGATTTGGGCATCTTTCACAATCAGGATATTCGTCAACAGTTTTACTTGCCATAAGATAATACTAATTGATTACTAGCGCGAGAACAAGCAACATACAATCTACGAAGCATTTCATCTCTATTAGTATAAGGATGACCATATTTATCATAAATCATATCATTAATATCTACAAATACATTTCGATAAGTAGAACCTTGTGCTCTATGAGAAGTAATTGCAAAACCATAATCTAAATCTCTACTAAATAAAATCTTGCCATTACTATTCGTAATATTAGAAGCAAGAAGATATTTACGTTTAAAATCAAAGTATTGTTTCCATTTACTTCCACGTTCAGAATTACTAGCTTTTTTAGCATCATCAATAAGACTAGTCAACTTCTTATAATACATTTGAAATGTATAGTTATCATAATGGTCAATAACAAACAAAGGTTGAGTTATAGTACCACCATGAATAGCTTGAAACTTAATAAGAAATCCTTTAAACTCATAATCATTATCAACAGTATCAACAATATCTTTAATAATATATTCTTCACTATTGTTTATAATAATATCATTAAAAACATTAACAACAGTAGTATAACTCATTATTAAATCATTACGAGTAATAAGACTTTTATCAGCATCTTGAATAATCATATGTCTTACATGGTTATTCCATTGTGCAACACGATTATTAGTATAAGCTATAATACGATACAAATCTATATCTTTAGTATATTCTTCATCATTAAAACAAGTATCAATTAAATCAGAAAATTCAGCTTGACCACAAACATAAAATCCTTTAGTTTCTTCATTATAATCTTGTCTGTTCTTAGATATATAATCAAGAAACTTCCATCCATTCTTACTATCTATATCTTCTCGAAGAAGTTTAAGAAGTTTACTAATAGGATTATTATCTCCTTGTCGTACAACTTCTTTAAGATAATAAGTATTACTAGCAATAAGAAAAGCTTGACTAGTTTTCTCATTAACAGGTGGAAGCTGAGAACTATCCGTAATCTTATAACTTTCATTATAAGCCTGACTATATCTTAGTTGTAATATCAATTAGATTAATATATTTTTCTTTTTCTTCTTTATGAAGTTTAAAAAAATCAAGAAAAATATAACCAGCATGAGATTTCTTAGCACCAGTTATAACTTGACTAACATTTTTGGGAGTAAAACCATTTATTCTTAAATCTTCTGCTCCATAAAGAATTTTAATATTAACAGGTTTTCTATCTATATTTGCAACACTTATAGCTATATATATTTTATTATTAGTTTTACCAGGAATATATTCATAATTTTTATTAGGATTATAATCTTTCTTATAAATCCATTGATATCCGTTATGAATATGTCGTTTTCCTTTACAACATGCAGTAATAGGTCCAGCATGAAAATTACCTTTTTCAGAAGCTTCAGTAGCAGAGGCCCATTCTTTAATAATATTACCTAAAATATCTATTTGCAATATAGGAATAGATAAACTATTAAATTCATATTTATTTCCATAATTACCATTATTTTCTCCAAATAAATGTTTATTATAAAAATAATTTTCAGAATTACATTTACCTATACAAGTATCTCCATCATTACCATTAACTAAACATCCTCCATTTTCTATTCGTTTATATTTATCAATAAGTTCTTTTTCAATTTTAATACTTTCCTCAATAGTAATATCTATCTTAAAAATATTTACTTTAACTTTAGTAATATCTATAACTTTTTCTTTCCAAAGTTTATTTCTTCTACTAAAACTAAAAGCTCTATTAATTGAACCTTGACCAACATAAAATGGATTAATTTCATTATCATAATAATGAAGATAAACACAAATGCGATTTAAATCATTTAAATGAAAACCATGTTTACTAGGAACATCAGTAGCAAAATTAACTGTTTTACTAGTACGAAATTTAAAACTTACCATATCTTTAAAATTTAAAATTACATTATAAAGATATGGATAAAATTGATAATATACAACTTTCTCCGTTTCGATTTTAAATAAAATCTACTCTCTTACGAGATAGTCGATGAACCTTACTATTATCATGTTTCACAACATAATGAGTAGTCTTGGCTGCTGATTGTCATATAATAATAGTTTTTCTAGCGTTCACACTTAGATTTTCGTCTTATGTTGTAGCACTATTATCTTCACGAGTTTCCAGCAATTAGAAGAATTTAAACTCAGCAATAGTTTTACCGAGCATTATAACTTTAATTTGAAGCTTCTTACATTTATTACTAATATACTTAACAAGTTTAGCATTAAGCATAGAAGCTTCATCAATAATTAAAACTTTAAGACCATCTAGTTTATCTTTTCCAACAGGATTAAAGGCAGGATTTTCAGGGTCAAAATTTTCAATATTAACATCAAGTCTAAAACCAAACAATGATTGAATTGTATTAACTTCTTTTCCACCAATAGAATTACTAAGAACTCTACAAGCTTTATGTGTAGGAGCAGCACAGCCTATAACACCACCAGACCATTTGCAATTATTAATAACATATTTAATAACAAATGTTTTACCTGTACCTCCAGCACCACAAAGAGCATTAATATATTTCTTCTCATCCCAAGGCTGTGCAAGAAACTCAATAAGTTCATGCACAGCTATTTCTTGGTCTTTAGTAAAAGTAATATTATTGTCTTTCTTAGGAGTATTAGCTATTTCTAGTTTACTAATCATTCCAATTCATTATTTATATCAATAAGATTATTTTTAACTTTATCTTCATATTCTTTCCATTCTTGAAAAGCTAAAATAGTAGATTCACTATCACCACGATTATAACACGTAGTAATATGAAATAGTTCCTTAGCAAAAGGCATTTTAACAATTTTACCTTTAGCTATAAGTCCAGCAGCAAAAGGAATATAAAATCTAGTATCAACAGTTTTTCTATTTTCACTATCTCTTATAATTTTAATTCTATGATTATATTCATCTAATCGACGAGCATAAACAACTTTCTTTCCTTTAGTTCTGTAACTTTCACCTGTAATGCTATATAGCTTGCCATTATATTCTACTTTATAAGTACCATCAATATATCTAATAATACCTTCACATTTGGCAACTATAATAACATATTTATTGACTATTCCTTTCTCTTTGGATTTACCTACAACTCCAAATGAGAATTTAAAACTAACCATAGCATACTATTTTCTTTTAATAGCACGCATACATTTATCAACAGCACGAGTAATACCTTTAAAAGTATTATCCTCTGCAAATTTAGCTTTACGAGCAGCCTTTTTAGCAGCTTTCTTAGCAGCAATCTCTTCATCACGTTCTTCTTGTTGTTGAATAACATCAACATATTCAAGATAATAACCGCAATAATGAGTAAGAAAATCAATTTTACCACTAGTTCCATTACCAATAGAACTATTCTTAGCTACTTTAATAACTTTACTAGCAGAATTGATTCCAATAACAGCGCCAACATTATTAAGTTGACGAACAACAGAAACTTCATCATACTTTCCCATAAGTACTTTACATTTTTAAAGATTAATAAAACAATTATATTTAATAGTTAAAACTATAATAAATTCAATAATAGTTAGATTAGTAGAGCCACTACGCTACGCTCCGTGGCGACCCCCCGTAGAGGATGGAAGCAAGCTAGTCATCAACTTTCGCTTTAATACTATCATTAAGTTCATTAAGTTTATCAATAAAATGTTCAAGAACTTCTTTATTATATTCACTATCATTAATAATAAATTCAATATTACGATGAAATTCTATATCTTTATTTTGAAGTTTATTAATATCTATATTAATTCGTTCAATCTTCTTATATAGATTAAATACTTCATAAATAAGAAATAAAATACATCCAACACAAACTCCAAGAATATATCCAATAGCATCTTCAATCATAGAAATAATTATAAAGTTTACGAATAAGTTCAAATCTAGTATCAGTAATATTATAAATTTTAAATGCCTTAGCAACAAAATCAAAATCACCATATTTAAGTAAAACATCTATATAATCTTTAATATCACTAAGCCACATAATAGCACTAACAGAATATCTATCGCTATCAATATTAGTAATATATTGACCAATACCTATGGCAATAGTAGTAGCAGTTACATCATTAATAATAAACTTATCAGTAAACCAATTATTTTTTATATACTGTTTATCAGTATATTTATCATGAAAGGCTTTAGATAGTTTATTACATAAATCAATATAAGAACGAGCAGCAGTTCTATTATTATGATTAACAAATTGAACATCTTTAACTTTAAGAGTTAAATCCATACCACATTCGATAATACGAACTTTAATTTGTTTTTTAGCTTCATTAATATATAGAACAATAGCAAGTTTATCTTTCCAATAACCAGTATTCAAAGTAACTATATCATAAAGTTTAACTTTAAATCCAGATGTAATAGTACCATCAATATTCTTATAAGCAATATAATTCATAATAAAACTGTATTAAATTTTTAGTTTAACATTTATTAGCTAGTTCTTTTGCCCTGTATTGAACTCAATATTAATCGTGATAGATTAATCAGATTATATATGAAAATTCAAAAGAGAGCAAAAGAGCCATATCTACGAATATGTTATGAACATAAATACCTAGTCATTTGCAGCAGGCTCATTACTTTGTTCATTATTATTACCAGCACGTTTAAGACGTTCTTTAAGAATATGTTCAGCAACAGAACCAAGTTTACATTCACTAACATTATAACTTACACCTTTAGCATGAGTAACAGTATATACAATAGGATAATCAATATATTTATTATTACCTATTGTACGTTCAACCTTAGTAACTCCAATTCCAGTTACAATACCAACACAAACACCAAGTTTAGTTTGATTATGATATTGATAAGTATATTCCATATATACCACCTGTCCTTTTTCAAACTTAGCTTGTTCTTCAATGTATCTATCTAATAGACCATCAAAAATAAGAGAATCAAAATTATCCATTTTAATTATATATTTAAAGTTAATAATATACATACTAAAAAGCCTAGCACTATCTTCACAGACAATGCTAGGCAAAACTACAAATACGAAATCATATAAAACGAAATGTTTGACACAGACATCATTATTACTAATTTCACAATCAATAATAACATCATTAACACCAAATAAAATATGACATATAACACTTGGACTATGATAAATATTAATAGCACTATCTTCACAGACCGTACTATTACAAAACCTACAATTTTAGAAATTAAAACGGATAATAACAATATCATAGTTTCGGAGTTCAATTCCTCCATCATCAGCAAGTGAAATAATACTACTATCTTCACAGACAGTAGTATTAAAAATAAAATCAAAAACTTATGTGGGATTATTTAGCAGATTTATTTGCTTTTCTACGTTTAAGTTCAGCATAAATTTCATCATCGCTAAAATTCTTAAACTTATTCTCTTGTTTATTATTATCAACAGATTGATTAACCATTTTAATCATTTCCTTATATTCTGCATTAGAAGTATCAATAATATGTTGAGCAATCAAATGATTAATTTCAGTATTAGCGTTAACAATATTAATAATCATATCTTTAGCATATTTAGGAAAAACAGCAAGAATAGGTTTAAGAATATCTTTATCTTCAATTATACTATCCCAACGATTAATAAGCCAATCAAGTTCAAATCCATCTTCAGTAGCAAGTTTAATAATATCTTCTTGAGTTTTACCAAAATCATTAAGATATTTTTGTTCTTTAAGAACATATACAAATAAAGCTAAACCTCTAACATATTGGTCTGGAGATAAACCTTTATCTTTAATATCATTAATGAATTTATTAATAAGTTCGCAATCTTCTTTATATTTGCAAGTATCACAAATAATACTATCACAAGATTTATCAAAAACTTCATCAAGAATAACTTTAATATTAATATTTTCCATAATTTTATTTATTTAATCATAATAACCAAAAACATCATTATCAGGGTCAACAATAGGACTATCATCAACTATTGGTTCCCAAGCAATATCGTCAAAATCTTGACTTAGACATTCTGCATGAACTTCAACACCTTCAACATTATTATTGAAATATGTATCATCTTCAACAAAATAAATATCAGTTCTTTCCATATCTTTATATATAAAGTAAACTCCGAGTAGAGGATGATTATCATCAACGTGTTAACTATAACAAACCCAATAAACAAAATGGATAAAAATGGCAAGAACATGAGAATTAGCTTTAACAAGCTCAACAGCACTATCCATCCTCTACGGGGAGTCTATACTACAAACTTAGCTAGCTTCAGAATCTTTATTCTTTTTATGAAGTTCAGTTTCAGTATCAATCATAATACCAATAACTCGTTGACTATCACTAGCAACATCAGCATGAGCTTTAACTAAAGCATCAATGAATAAATCATCTGTATATCTATATTCTCTACGAAGTCCACCATCAGCAGTAACTCTAAACTTATTCCATAAGAAGTCAACATAAGCACCTTTAGCATTATATATTCTTCCATCATCTTCAAGAGTATGAAGAATATTAAGAGAAGTATGACGTCTAAATGCAGCATTGAATTTAACAATACAAACTACATCAAGAATATGTTGAAGAACATTAATTCCAATAGGAACACCACGTTTATCAGTCTTAGCATCTTTAAAATCATTATCTTCATTAGCTTGACTAACAACAGTAGTTTGTTCTTCCTGTTTACGAACTTTACTTTGTTTCTTCTTCCTAGCTTTATTCTTAGGCTGAATAATTTCACTACTAACAACAGCATTAACTTGTGTATCTTCTTCAGGAACAACAAGTTTACCTTCTTGTTTAGCTTCTTCTAAACTTTCAGCCATAGTTTTCTTTCTAGGCTTAGATTGAACATTACTAGTAACATTATCAAAATTTACCATAACACTTATAAGTTTAAGATTAATATTATTATCAGTAGCAATATTACTCTACTGAACAACACGACAAATATAATAATTAAATATAATACTCCAAATATATTATAATTTATTTATACTATAATTCTAACTAATAATCAATAGCTATATTAAAATAACTAAAATCATTATAGCAATAGGAATTAACTTACCACGAGTATAATAAATATCAATAGTATCAAGAGTATCATTAGTATAAAGAGAATCAGTAATATCAAGAATATTAAGAACATCATTAGTAATACCACCAGTAATATTAGCATGACTAGTATTAATAGTTATTATAATACTGATAGTATTAATAGTGCTATTATTAGCTAGAACTAATGCTATTGGTCATTATGACTAATAGTCTTATTAGATTTGATAATACTGTTAGAGCTAGTCTTAATAACGATTGTATGACTAATAGTCATGACGAACGTCAATGAGATGATAATGATGATGCTATGACTGAAACTGATAGTGATATAACAAGAAGTTATAGGAGATATAACTAGAGGTTATAGAGATTATAACGAAAGGTATAATGCTGGAACTAGAGATTATGATAGTATAACGAGAAGTTATAGGAGAGAAAGAGAAGGAGTTGGAACAATAGGTTTAGATTGATTAGGAAGAGGATGAAGAGGAGGAAGTTTGGTATTAAAAGGAATACCAGCAGGACTAGTTCCTTCAGCATCACTATCTCCACACTTATCTCCACATTCCACATCATCACAATCATTCTCATCTCCACCATCAACCTCAATTTAACCCTATTTGAACCACATCCAACTCCACCATCTCATTCTCCACGAACTCCACATTCACCACTTTCATCTCCATATCCTCTTTCTCCACATTCAATACCTCTCGTCACCTCTAATTTCATCTCTATAACTTTTTGTTATGAGAGTAAATCTCCATGACCAATATCAATATCAGTACCATTCGTATTAGTCATACCAACATCATCTTGTTTAACAAGATGAGTTGTTAGTGGTAGCGGATAATATCGGCAAGTTTGCCTCCATTATCCTTAGCCACAACTGAACTACGTTCCGATTGTGGAATAACAGTTATACGTAGCATAAATGCAACTATAACACTAAGGTACGCGCACACGTGTAATAACCACTTAATTATATATACTACGTATATATAATTTTTGTTCCAAGGAACGCGCGTATGTACACGCACGCGAGAACTATTGCGCGATGTTATAGGATTCCATCATCATTAATTTCATTAGTAGAATTATCATCAGTAACTACATTAAATTCATAATTATCAAGACTATTATTAATAATACGAGCGATACCTTTTAATTTACCAGCAATACCAAGTCTGCTCTTATTAACACTATCATATACTTTTGTTATATCATCAGCATTACCATTAGTAGTCATATTAGTAATAACAAGAGGAATACAATCACTAGCAGGATGAAGTTTAGTAAGTTCAACAGAAGTAATAGAATTATCATTCTCAACTTCAATAGTAGTAATAATACGATGTACTTTCATAATGATTAATATTAGGACAAGACTTATCAGAACTTACAGCTAGTTCTTGATTGACAAGTCTTATCAGACTGTTAAGTTCGTTTGCTGCAATATATTTAATGTTGATAATGAGCATTTCGAGGTTGAACACTAGCAACAGCATCAACAAAACTATTGTTGATAACATCAGTGCTACCAACCCGAAGGTCAGTAGCACCATGTTCATTAGAACGGCATATCGTCATCACTCATTGCAGTAGCAACAAAACTAGCCGCTTTAGCTTTAGCCTCACGCTTGGCAGCAATGGCAGCACGAGCGTCCTCCATAATCTGCTTGATAAGTACATTATATGCACCAACAAGAACAGGGTCAGCAGGCTGTTCGATACCTACAATATGATATACATATCGGTCATAATCCACAACATTGTAAAGATTATCTTTACGAGTAAACGGATTACGGTCTTGTACACCAGCAGGTACAAACTGGCAAAGAACTTTGACAGCAACACCAGTCAGATACATACTAGCAAAACCAGCTTCAGCAGCTTCGCCAACATAGTTGACAAATCTACCGTAGAACTTGTCTTTGCGCATTACAAGCAGTATCTGATTGAATGGCATCTGAACAGCACCAAGCATACCCATTCGATGTGTACCATCAGGCATACTTTGAGCACCTTTGACAGGACTAGCAATAGTAACAAACGCATTGAGATAAGAATTGCCATTACGACCTGTACGTTCTTGACAATCAATATTAGTAATGACAGTAGTCATTACATAACTATGACCATCAGTACAGATGCGTTTAACAATATCATCAATGGTTTCCACTTGCGCAGAATTTTGGTTATCTGTATCAACAGTAGGTTGAACAGGTTGGTTAACACTAGTAGTTGGGTCAACTACATTAACATTCTCGGGAGCAGCAGCACCACCTTGTGCAGCTTGTGCAAAATCTTTAACGTCTGGCATGACTATTAAGTATTTAATTACGCTAATCAGTAGCATTACTGACAGTTGTTTCTCTTCAACTGCAAAGTATTTAATGTTGATAATGAGCAACATCATCTAGTAGAGATTAATCTCTACTAAGATAACTAACAATAGCCGATAGTATTCCAAATACAACAGCAGTAATTTGTTCATCACTAGTTGGCTCTACTTTCAATGCTAGTATGATAGCTGGCATCATCAGTATGATTGCAACTAACAACAATGGTTTGTTTGTTCTCATAATGATTGGTATTAATAGTTAGTAATGTAATGAGATGAATAATCTCAAAATATTTAATGTTGATAATGAGCAAGATTATCATTAACTCTATCAACTTTAGGCGGGGGTAGTCAATCAAGTTTAACATGACCGGGGGTTATACTCACTAGCCCCACTATCACATCAATAAACTTAATTATCACTATTACTATTCCTATCACTTTTATCATCATTATCTTAACTATCATCTTTATTACTCTCATTACCATTTCATTCATTATCATTCTCATTATTTTCACTAACCTCACTAGCCTCATCAAAACATTAATATACACTATTTTCACTCTAATTATTACCATTACTATCATTTTCACTATCACTTTCATTATAACTTTTCATTTCATTTTCATTATCGTTACCTTTATTACCTTCATCTTCATTATTTCCATTATCTTCGCCCTCATCTTTATAATTATCATCATTTTTATCATCGCATTTAACTCAGTCTTCACTAATATCTATAACTTCAGTTGCATACAAATCTTTATTCGCAATTACAATACCTTTATCAGTATCATTTTTAAATAAAACAAATTTATCAACTATAAGTCTATCTTTATCATCAAAAGTTTTTATTAATTTAGCTTCACTAATAATATTAATAAGTTTGTTAACATCACCTCTAAATATATAAATCGGATTAACAACATAAATATTTTGTAAATTAGTTCTTTTAATAATATTTTCATCTTCAAGATAAGCAATGGCATTATAATAATCTCTACGATTAGGTTTAACTAAACCATAACCTTTAATTAAATCATGAGAAATATAAATAACATTACTATTAAATTTAATATTTTCAGCAATATAACCAATAAAAGAAATAATAACAGCATATCTATTTTTTCTTATTATATCCCAAACTCTCATACCAATAGTAACAAAATTACGTTTAATGCCAACTTCTTTACTAAGATGATAACCATTATCAAATTCAGCAACTATACCAGTTCTGGTACTTTTATTATAACTAAAAGGATTAGCAACAACAAGTCTTTGTTTTTCAAATTCTTCTAAACAATCAGCATTATAACAAACATCATTAACAAGTTTATTATAAACTTTAGTAGGTTTAAAATCTTCTTTAAAAGTCATAACAATAATAGTATTAAGTTCAACATAAAAATATATTACTCTAGGAAATAGCGAAATGTGTTCCACCCATGGAACAAATATAGCAAATAAATAGCGAAATGTGTTCCATGGATGGAACAAGTTATATATTGTAACTTATTGATAATCAAATAATTATAAGTTAGCAATAGTATCTATATAGATATATTATATATATAATATTTAATATAATCAGCATTAATAGATTCGCTGTGACCCGCTCCGAGCTTCGCTCTCCGCTAAACTCCCCGTGGAGGATGGATATAATCAGTATCAATCATATTAAGTTAATCAGCATCATCATCTCTATTAATATTATCAATACTATTATGATTAAGTCTAGCTCATCTCCATCCTCCACGGGGAGTATGACTTGCATATTTATAATCATATAATCCTCTATGATGTAAATGTTAAAAATAGTTTTTCTCTTGGTAGATTCATTCAAACTCTTACATTTGCTAAAAACAATTAAGTTATGGGTAAAGATAAAAGTGAAACTAAACCTAAATACACTAGAGAATTTCATAGTGGAGAAAGGAATAAAAAAGAAGTTAAAGTTCCTAGTAAACTTAAACTTGGAAATATTGGTATTGATAGTATTATTAAAACTAAATAATTTAGTGTTATGATTAAAGTTGAAAGTAAATTTAAAGATTTTGGTATTCAAATACCTACTGACATTAGCGAAATAACAAGTGAAGCACTTGACGCTATTCTTACTAATGTAGTTATTGCTAAACATTATTGTGTTGTTGCTCTTTGCCAAAATGAAAGTTTGTTTGGTGTTATTAATAATAAAGTTAGTACAGTTGAGGTTATGCCAATTATTGCTAAGATTAGTAAAGAAGATGCTGAACTTATTGGTATGAATCAAATGGATAAGATTATTATTGACCGTTCTACTCTTGAACGTGGCTATCATCTTTATCTTAAACATAATGTTCTTAGTCCTCAATTTGTTAATAAGTATATTACTAATGATACTGAACTAACTCGTTCTATTACTGTTGGTACTTTTGGGCAAAATCAAGGATATAAAAAAGGACAGAAAGTTTGGTTTATTGAGTTTAAAGTTATAGCTATTAATGATTTAAGAGCCGCTATTACTGATAAACATAAAGCTATTAATCCTTTTGTTTATCATTCTGCTGAAAAAGTTAATTAGCCATTTCGTCTAAATAATCGAACTCTTCTTAGAACTACTTATGTATAATTTAAAATTATAGGTACTTGTGTTCTTGTTTATAGTAGTAATCTAAGAAGAGTTCTTAAACTTTCAATTATGGATTTTAAGACTAATACTAGTTTTAATATTGCTAATACTAGTTCTCATGAAGATTTTGATGATGATTATATTCTTATCTATAAAGATATAAATAATATATTAGATGATATTGGGTTTCAAGGTGATGATAGAATACTTTGTAAATCTATTATTGAAAATCTTGAAAAAGAAGCTAGTATTAATATACGAAAAGATAAATGTGTTGCTATTCCTCATATTGGTACTATTCAAAAGAATTGGTATCGTTCCAAACTTATTAGTCATTATAAAGACTTTAAAGAAGCTAGAAAAACTATGACTAGAGAAGAGTATAAAGAATATACTGCTAAAGTTATGGAAGAAGAAAAGCAAAAACATTATGAAGAAGAAGAAAAGATTAAGACTGAAATTAAGTTTAAAAAGAAACTTCTTCCTATTTGGATTAAACTAAGTAAAAAACATAGTGCTGCTTATGCTAATCTTTGGCTATATGCTATGGGTAAACTTGAAATTATTGAATTTGATGAAGAAGTAGAAGAAATATATGAACGGTTTGGAATTGGATTGGATGCTGACCATAGATAAAACTGGTATGCCAAAAGCTCCTACACTTAAACAACTTCTTGATAGAGATGTTAGTCTTCTTTATACTAGAGATAAATCTCCTAATAAAGAGATGTATGCTAAAGAAGTTGGAGTTATTTATTATCTTGGTGACCCTAAAGGTCCGTGTCTACAAGAAGGTCTTAGTGAAAAAGAAGCTCTTAAGAAAGCTATTGAGAATTTTGATTTACCTAAAAATTATCAACCTGATATTCTTGTTTGGAAACTTATTAAAAGATATTATAATCAAAAAGCTGGTGCAGGTATGGAAGCTGTACTTAATATTAAGCGTGGTATTCATAATGTTGCTTTAGCTGCTAGCAAATTAAATGAGTTGCTGAATGACAAGTTATCTGATGGTGCTAGTCTAGAAGATGTTCCAGTTGTTATTGGTTATATGAAACAAATTAATGATTTAGCTAATCAGTTTCCAAACACGATTAAAGCTCTTAATGTAGCTGAAGAAAATCTTCTGTATGAACAAGAGAATGCTGCTGGTAGAGGTGGAGTTGAAATTACTAGTAGTATGATTGAGGAATAAGCTGATGCTAATCCACTCCATCCTCTACGGGGAGTCTAGCGTAGGCACGTAGTGCCGAAGCGGGTCAAAGCTAGTGTTGAACTTAATGGTATTAATATGATTAAATTTAAAGATATAAATTATCCTAGAAGAAAAGAAAAAGAAATTATTACTAATTTACCTAATGAAATATGGAAAGATATAGATGATGGTTATAAAGTTAGTAATTATGGAAGGATTCTTTCTTTAGCTAAAACAACTATTAGAGGTAGAAAATATGATAAAATTTTATCTGCTTCTAAAAAAGATAATAGTTACTATACTGTAAATATAAATGGTAATAATGAATATGTACATAGATTGGTTGCTAAAGCTTTTATAGATAATCCAAATAATCTTAATGAAATTAATCATAAAGATGAAGATAAATCTAATAATAGAGCTGATAATTTAGAATGGTGTACTAAATCATATAATGTTTCTTATAGTAAAAGTGTAAAAATTAAACAAATTAATCCTATTACTAAAGAAGTTATAAATATATATGATAGTGCTAATAGAGCTGCTATTGCAGTTTCTGGTAAAAATGGTTGTATTCTAATGTGTTGTAAAAGAATTAAATATAATACTTATAAAGGTTTTATATGGAGATTTATTAATGATAATGATTATTCTATAAAATATAAAAGTAAAATAATTAAAATACATAATAGTATAGAAACAATTTATAATTCTGTTAGCGAAGCTGCTATAAAAAATAATATTTCTGCATCTGCTATTTATAATTGTTTATATGGTAAATCTAAAACTTGTGGTGGATATGAATGGATTAAAAGATAGTAGATATAATAATATTAGACTTATATTTAATGAGTTGCAACATAGTTATACTGATAGTTTAAATAATAAGTATATTAGTACAACTCAAATCATTCATCAATATCAACCTAAATTCGATAAGAACTATTGGTTGAGAAAGAAGTCTAAAGAACTAGGAATAAGTGAGAAGAAACTAGAGGAACAATGGTCAACTATTACTAAAGAAGCTTGTGAACGTGGAACTAATACTCATAATGGTCTTGAAGATGGTGTTAAAGGAGCATCTATGTTTCAACAAGCTATTAATTATCTTGATAAACGAGAAGATGGTGTAATGGTTACTATTGCTGATATTCCAAATTTTGGTGCTAATTATAAACTTCTTAATCTTAAAGATTTTATTGAACTTACTAATAATCGTTATCCTCTTATTTATGATGCGTTTAAAATGTACACTGAAAGAGGATATAAGATTTATAGTGAAATTGGTATGTTTCTTATAGATTGGTTAATTAGTGGAACTATTGATATTCTTCTAGTTAATGAAGATACTAATTGTGCTGTTGTAGGTGATTGGAAAACAAATCGTGGTGGATTAAGATTTAGTAGTGGTTATTATAAGAAAGATAAAACAGTTAAACCTGCACAACAAACTAATGTTTGGGTTGATAAAGATGAACGACTTTTAGCTCCTCTTAATCATCTTCCTAATTGTAATGGTGCTATATATAATCTTCAACTTAGTATGTATGCTTTTGCTGTTGAATATATACTTGGTTTAACTATTAAAGGTATTTGGTTATGTCACATTGATAGTGATTTTGAACTTAATGAATATGGTATGCCAAAAAGATTTTCTGATGGTCTTTATCATATTAAAGAAAATCCTGTTGAAACTACTAAATTCTTTACTATGAATTATCTACGTGATGATATTAATAAAGTTCTTAAAGATAGAGAATTACAAATTAAAGCTAGTGGTGTTCAAACTCAATTTAAACTTGCTATATGAAATTAAATAAAGACAATTTAATTGGAGTAATTATTGGTTTTATTGTTTTAGTTATATTTGCTATTTGTTTATCTAGTGGATGTGCTAAACGTATTACTCCTGTTCCTGAAATTCGTTATATTCCTGTTACTGATTCTACTGCTGTTAATGAATTAGTTTTAACTAAAGAATTACTTCGTAGAACTCAAGATTCTCTTAACGCTTATAAATCTGATACTACTATTAGTGCTGATTATTTTGTAGCTAAATATAAACTTGAACGTATTAGATATTATAATGATATTGCTGGTAAAGGAAATAATATCAAATTTTTACGTTCATGGATTCGTAGAACTCTTGAAGAATAAAATATTATGTATATTATTAATCGTAGAAAAAATATAAGATTAATTGGCAATGAACACGCTCTTGATGATAAACTTATATTTGTAATTTATAAAGTTCAAATTAAAGTTCTTTGGTTTTGGGTTACAATTAAAGAATTTGATGAAGATGAATATTATGACGCTGTTGATTGTTTTAGATATTGTACTAATCCTTATATAAATTAAATTATGGCTTACTTTGGAGATGCTTTTAAAAAACTATCTATTAAAGAAGGTGGTTATGTAAACGATAAAGATGATGCTGGTGGAGAAACTTATAGAGGTATCAGTCGTAAATATAATCCTACTTGGCAAGGTTGGACTATGATTGATTCTTATAAGAAACATTATATTGTTGGTAGTAAAGAGTTTAAGTCTAAACTTGATAATGATGTTCAGCTTCAGAAACTTGTTTGGGAAAAGTATAAAATAGGTTATTGGGATGTATTTGAACTTGATGATTTTAATAGTCAGAGAGTTGCTGAACAATTATTTGATACTAACGTGAATTGTGGTCAAGTTGCAGCTATCAAGATGGCTCAAAGAGTTCTTGGTCTTAAAGAAACTGGTAGATGGAATCTTGATTTGCTTAATAAACTTATAGAAATAAAAGATTAACTTAATACTGTATAGAATTATGAAGAAGATGTTAATAGCAATATTTATAATAGCGATTATTAATTTATGTGTTACTCTGTATTTATCAATAAGTCGTTTTAGTGTAGAAGCCAATTCATATAATAAAAGTGACACTGCTATTAATCATGTTCGGATTGATTCTATACAGTTAGTTATAACTGAAAGAGAAAGTGTAGTTTATAAACTTAAAGAACATGAAAAAGATATTGAAGATAAAGTTATTAGTCTTAATGATAGTGCTTCTTGGGAGTTATTCAAGAAGTTGGTGTCAGAGTGAGATTGATAATGTAGTGCATTCTCCACGGGGAGTCAACACTACTGATACAACTGTTCTTGTCCCTATTAATATGATTAAGATTGCTAATACTAAAATTATTAAAGCTAAACTTTATAAAGATATTATTAACGAACAAGATAGTATAATTAATCTCCATAAGATTAAATATAATGCTCTTTATAAAGAAGTTGAAATTTTACAAAATAATCTTGATAATAGTAATAAAGTAAATGATAATTTAAATAAGTCTATTGAACGTATTAAACGTAAGAATAGATATTTGGTAAGCGGTGGTGCTGTTTGCGCTATCGCTTTTGTTGTTTGTTTACTAGTTAAATAAAATATTATGGCTGATGGTAAATATCCTTTTCTAGAATACATTGAAGAACCTGATAAAGAGAAAAAGTATAAGAAAGCTAGTGATTGTGGATGGTATGACCCTCATAATAACTTTTTAATTGGAGATAGTGGTGGTTTTCTTTTAAATATTAGACCGGGCAAATTTGTTAATACTGAACTTTTTAATGAAGCTGCTAGAACATATCAAGCCACAGGTAAATATACTCAATTTAAAGTTGATAGTACTCCTCATAGACAATTTAGACGTAGAGAATGTGATAGACGACGTAATGGTTTTTCTGCTCCTTGTTGGCAAAATCCAGATGGAAGTATAGAAGATGTTTGGATAACAGGTGGTCATTATAATTTTCTTAATTATACTCGTATGGAACGTACAGATGAATCATCTGTTATTGTTACTGAACATGGAGCTACTGCTAAAAAGATTTATAGTTTTCCTAGTTTTATTGATGCTCAATTTTGGACTTGGCAAATTATAGAATTTTGTAGACGTAATGGTTTACATCTTATTATTGATAAGACTAGACGTGGAGGTTTTTCTTATATTATGGCTGCTGATAGTTCTAATGAAGTTAATTTATCTAAGCATAAAGTTGTTATTCATGTTGCAGCTGATAATAAGTATTTAATTAAACAAGGTGGTTTAAGTGATTTTGCTGTTAATAATTTAAAGTTCTTTGAAGAAAAGACTCCATTTAAAAGAGGTATATATAGTCCTACTACTGATAGTTTTAAACTTGGTTATCGTATGAAAAATGGAGTTGAAGCTGATGATAGTTGGTCTAGTTCTCTTTTAAGCGTTAGTGCTAATAATAATCCAGACTGTGCTATTGGTAAAGATGCTGTTACAATTAAAGTTGAAGAGTTATCTACAATGCAGAATTTTGATGAGTTTATGAATGTAACTGAACCTACAATGACTGTTGGTACTCGTACTACTGGTACTCTTATGGCTTGGGGAACTGCTACTGCTGCTAATATGCAAATATTTGAACAAAACTTTTATAATCCTAGAGCATTTGGATTTATGGCTTTTGAAAATGTTTTTGATAATGATGCTCGTAATGAAGTTTGTGGATTTTTTAAATCTTATGCTTGGGGTCTTGAAGGAGAGATAGATGGAGTTAAAGGATTTGATGAAGATGGAAATAGTAATCTACGAATAGGACTTAAGCTTGCAGCACGAGAAAGAACTGAAAAGAAAAAGACTGCTAAGACTTTTGCAGAATATCTTAATTATCTTGGTCAACGTGCTTTATTTCCTGCTGAATCTTTTAGTAGTGCTAGTGAAAATATATTTAGTAGTGAAGCTCTTAATAAGTTTGAAGATAAACTTCGAGTTGATAATAGTTATAAGTTTTATACTGATGGTGAACTATTTGAAGATGGAACTAAAAAGATTTATTTTAAATCTAATGCTCGTATAAGAATTGAAAATCCTGATATGAAAACTTATGATTATATTCAAGGAGTTCCTAGACGTGGTAACGAAGACCCTCATGGTTGTATAAGAGTTTGGTTTGCTCCTGAATATGAAGAAACATATATTAATGATAGACTTGTAAGAAGTATTCTTCCTGGCACTTATGTTGCAGTTTATGACCCTGTTGGTATTGATAAAGATAAAAAAGAAATTACTGATAGACATTCTCATAATAGTATATTTGTTATTGAAATGCCTAGAGAACGTAATGGATTTAAACCTAAGTTATGCGCTGCATATTATGGACGTACTGAAAGACTAGAAGAAGCCGATGAAAAGTTTTATCGACTATGTAAATGGTATAATTGTATTGGTACTGGACTTGTAGAAATAAACCGTGGTGAAACTGTTTCTAATTTTCGTAAATGGAAAGCTACTAAATATCTAGGTTATGAACCTTTATATGTTTGGGATTCTGCTGTTAAAGAAAAAGTTAGTACTAGTTATGGTTATAATATTGGTAGTGGACCTAAGAAACTAGATGGTCTTCGTCTACTTAAAGAGTTCTTATATGAAGTTATTGGTAAGAATGAATTTGGAGAAGATATTTATGTTTTTGAAAGATTTCTTGATTATCAAACAATTCTTGAACTTAAAAAGTTTAATGCCGAAGGTAACTTTGACCGTATATCTAGTCTTATACTTTTAGGTATATATTGGAAGTCTATTGATATTAAAGGTAAGCGAGAACTTGCTAGTCGTAAGAAAGTTACAGAAGATAATGATAAAACAGATATTTTTAATAGACAATGGTTTTAAGATTAAACAAATAAAGATATGTATAATTTTGGTAGACTTGATTTTCCTAATCAGCATGTTAGTTATGCTGAAAAACAAGAAGTTGATTGGTATGCTAAATGCTGTGATTATGTTATAGAAGCTGGTATTGCTTGTAAAGCTGATTTTAATGTAGAAGAAAAGTTTAATATTCTTCTTGGTAATATTCCTAGAGAATATTATAGAAAAACTCTTAATCCTTATAATGAGAAAGATGAAAATCTTACTCGTTTTCCAGCTACTATGCGTAATTATGATATGATGAAAGGTATTATTAGAAGATATATTGGTGAATATATTAAAAACCCACATGACTTTATTGTTGGAGCTAATAATCCAGAAGTTGTATTTGCTAGAGATGCTGAACTTGGTAAACAAATTATGATGCTTGCAGAACAAGCTGTTGCTAAGAAGATACAAGAAAGTTATATGCAGTTTGTTAATGAAGGTAATAATCCTGAACAATTTAATCCTGAACAAGCTGTTGATATTGAGGCTTTTATTAAAGAGTTTAATGAAAATTTTATTGATGATATTAGTGCACAAGGACAAGATTTAATTAATGTTATTGATGACCTTACTGATGCTTTTACTATATACGCTAGAGCTTATTTTGAATTTGTTGCTTTTGGAGCTTGTTATACATATAGAGATGTTGTAGGTAGTCAATTAATTAAACGTGTTGTTAGTGTTAGAGATGCTTTTCCTGTTCCTAACGATAATATGTTTGCAGAAGATTATGATATGTTTGCTGAACGTCGTATGTTGACTAAACAACAAATTATAGATGAATTTTATGAATATCTTTCTGAAAAAGAACGTGAAGCTCTTGATACATATTATCAATATAGTGCTACTACTTCTAGCGATAAAGCACTTTTAAATTGGGATAAATATATGTATTATTTTGGTGATATATGTAGTAAATTTAATAAAGATGATTTGCAACATATTAAGAACACTAATATAATGGCTCGTGATGCTAATAATGGTTTATTTGAAGTTTGGCATACTGTTTGGAGAGGTGAAATAAAAGAAGGTATTCTTACATATAGTAATGGAGCATTTGTTACAACAAGAATTGTTGATGAAACTTATCAGCTTAACCCTGCTGGTGGTGATATTAGTATTGAATGGGTGTGGCGTCCACAAGTTTATGAGAGCGTTAGAATTGGTTCTCGTGCTACAAGTATATATCCTTATAAGGCTCGTCCTATTGCTTACAATAGGAATGGTAAACTTCCTTATAATGGTATTGCAGAACTTCTTCCCGGTTTTGGAAGATTTAGCGTTGTAGATACAGTTATTCCTTATCAAGTATTTCGTAATATAGTTTCTTATCATAGAGAAATGGCTATTGCTAAAAATAAGATGAATGTTCTTATGATTGCTAAATCTCTTCTTGGTAAAAAACCTGCTGAAACTATATATCGTATGGCTGCTGATGGAGTGCTTTATATTGATGATGAAGATGATGCTAATCTTGTTAAAGCACAAAATGTTCGTTATCTTGAAAGTCGTATGAATAATTATATTACTGAACTTGGGCAACTTATTCAAGAGATTGAACAGACTGCTAAAATGGAATGTGATATGACTCCACAACGTTATGGTGAGATTGCTAATAGTGCTGGTAAAGGAGTTACTGATGAAGCAGTTATTCGTGGAAGTATGGGTTCTGTTATTATTGAATTTATATTTGATAAAATGAGAGAACGAGATTATCAAGCTGAAATGGATTATACTAAACTTGCTTGGATTGATGGTCTTAATACTTCTTATAAAACTAAAGATGGTGATATTAGATATTTAAGTCTTGATGTTAATAGTCATATATTTGCTAATTATATTGTTACTTGTAAAACTTCTGTTAAAGAACGCGAGAAACTTGAACAATATAAACAGCTTGCATTTAGTGCTGCTCAGAATGGTAATATGGATATGGCTAATGCTGCTATACGTGGAGATAATGTTGCTCAAATTAGTAAACTTATTGATAAGTATCAAAATATTCAACGTGAACATGAACTTGATGTTGAACGTGTTTCTCAACAAACAGAACAACTTCGTCAAGAATTTGAACTTGCTAAGATTGATAGAAAAGCAGAACAAGATAGAGAAACAATTAGAGTTGAAAAATATCTTGATGGTCAAATTGAAGCTATGAAAGCAAATGCTAATATTATGAGTTTTGATAATGGTCTTAGTGATGCTGAAAAGAGTCAAGCTGAAGAACGTATGGAAAATGCTAGACTTAATCTTGAACGTAGTAAACTTAGTTTAGATGCTCAAAAGGCTTCCGTTGAAGCACAACTTAAAGAAAAAGAATTAGCTGTTAAACTTAAAGAAAGTGATGATAAAGTCAAGATTGCAAAAACGAATAAAAATCGTTATGATAGTAAAAGTAAATAATCGGCTGTACTTCTAAATTTTGTTCATAATAGGGCTGGACTTGCTTGTGAAAGTAGGTTCAGCCCATTTTCATTTTTATTTACATCACATGAGCCATTTTAAGCTCATTTTAAGCACTTTATTCATTTCGTGATAGATTAATCATTATGATAAAATTTGATTCATACACGGCTTCTCTGAAAGCGACAGGTTAGGTTATCAGTAATAAATATCTTAGTTAGCAATAGTATGTTAGTCGGCAAATCGGCTTAAAGGTGAACATATTTTAACGATACAAGTAAAACTCACATTATTATTATAGTTTATATTTGTGATATAGTAATTAATTAAAAACAAAGAATTATGCCTAATTTTGATAGTTTTGGTTTTAATGGTGAAACATCTAATGGTGATGGAAAACCTACTGACGACATTACAGACCTTGATACAGGTAAAACAGGGCAGTTAGATGCTGATGGTAATCCTATTGATGATATTACTAATAATAGTAATGGAGATGGGAATAGTGATTCTAATGCTAATAAAGATAACCAATCTTCATCCTCCACGGGGGGTAAGCCTAATGACAAAGCGAATGACGCTGATGCTGAACATGGTTTAGAAGAAGGTACTATTATCGAAGATGGAGATAATAAATATACTGTTGATAAAGACGGTAATCTTATTGACGATAAAGGTAATATCTTTAAAGCTAAAAATAAAGTTGCTGCTTATCTTAAAGAATTTGAAGTAGAAGATACTAAAGAAGAAAATACTATTGATGTTAAATCGATTCAAGAACTTGTAGGTGTTTCTGTTACTTCAGAAGATGGTAAACCAGTTGCTTTTGATAATACTCCTCAAGGAGTTGCAAGTTATATTCAATCCGTTATTGATTTAAAACGTGACGAATTTGCTCAAGCTGGTGTTAATAAGTTATTTGAAGATTATCCTATCGTTGGTGATTTTCTTAATTATTATGTTGCAAATGGTAATTCATTTGAAGGCTTTGGTGAACTTCGAGATAGAAGCGGTATTGAAGTAGATGAAAATAATGTAAGTCAACAAGAAGCTATTGTTCGTGAGGCGTTTAAGGAATTTAATCGTCGTGGTAATGTTGATAAGTATATTCAATATCTTAAAGATAGTAATGAACTTTTCAATGTTGCTAAAGAAGAACTTGAAGCTCTTCAGAAAGCTGATAACGAAATGCGTGAAGCTAATGCTAAAGAAGCTATGCGAGTTAAAGCAGAAGAAGAGAAACAACTTGTGGAATTTTGGAATGGAGTTAAAGAATGTATTGATAAACGACAAATTGCTGGTTATCGTATTCCTGAAACTGTTATTATTGAACGTAATGGAAAACAAATTTCTACTACTCCAGAAGATTTCTTCAATTATGTTTATCAAGTTGATGATAAAGGACTTTCTCGTTATGAAAATGATTTAATGAAGTTATCTCCTGCTGAAAGACGCGATGAAGAACTGCTTAAAGCTTGGCTTAAATATACAGGTAAAGGTTATGATAGTTTGATAGAAATGGCTGTTTCTGATAAAGAAGCTAAAAAGTTGAAACTTACTGCTAGTCAACGTAAATCTACAAAAGGAGCTATTAAAATAACTAAACCTGACAGTAAAAAAGACGTTCTGAAAGATGAGCGTTTTGGTTATTAACATAATAGTAAATTTGTAGATGAAAACATTACGTGTTATTGGACAAACTCGTTATGAAGATAGAGGTTATTCTAATGAAGAATCAATTGCTTATCTTCAGCTTCAAAAGCCAGAAGAAATTAATAGTTTTCTGACTTATAATTATGGTATGGATGATGACCGTTTTCCTTTAAGTTTTATTACTGAAGGTCAAGGTAGTCGTGGTATTAAAGATGTTGCTACTGTACAATGGACTTGGAAAACTATGGGTCGTATGAAGTTTACAGACTTTGTAACTTACTTTAATACTGCTGTTACTAAACCGGGTCAAAATGGTAGTGAATTTGAAGTTCACTTCTCTACTCATTGGTTTATTGAACAACATGGTCTTACTGCTCCTGATGGTGTTACTCAAGTTCGTATTCAGAAAGACTTAGGTGAATCTGCTTATGGTTATGCTTATCTTTTGAAACTTACTTCTCCTAATCCTGATGCTTATGTTGACCTTCAATGGTTAGCTAAAGGTATGTATTGGGCAATGAGTGCTCCTACTGTTTCTGAATCTTATTCTAAAGGTAACAGAAGCAATACTATGGGACCTGCTGGAATGACTTCTCAACTTGAGTTTTATCGTTATTCTAAAGAAATAGCTGGTAATCTTGCTAATGTTGTTACTCAATATCAATTCCAAAATGATAATGGTGGTACTTCTAATCTTTGGATTAACGAAGAGATGCGACAGTTCAACTTGCACATGAGAGTAATGAACGAAGAACGTTTGTGGAAGTCTGAATATAACCGTTTACCTGATGGTACTATTCCTTTGAAAGACCATGATAATGGTAAACCTATTCCTCGTACTGCTGGTATGTTAGAAATTTGTCGTGAATCTAACTACGATACTTATGGTGAAGTTCTGACTGTTAACAAACTTGAACGTACAATCGGTGATGTTCTTGACCGTGATACTCAAGATGGCGATAAGAATGTAGCTCTTATGGGTGGCAAAGGATTTATTCGTGACTTTGAAATGGCTATCAGAACTGATGCTAAAGAAAACGGATTTATTACTCCTCTTGGTGAAAAGATGATTCAAGATAATGGTGATGGTCTTTCTTATGGACGTTACTTTAATAAGTATAAAACTCCAGATGGATATACTATTACTGTTATTCATAATGCTTATTTCGATAAGGGTACTGATGCTGAAGCTGCTAAGCAAAATGGTATGATTCATCCTACTACTGGCTTGCCTATTACTTCTCATCAAGCTGCTTTGATTGATATGAGTAATTATAAAGGTAATCAGAATGTTCGTATAGTACGTCAAAAAGGACAGGCTTATAAAGCTAAAGTTATCGAAGGTATGACCGATATTCCTGCTTGTTGGGGATTGCCTAATACTAATCATGCAGCTACTGAAATTGATATGGCTCGTTATGAAGTTAAAGGTTCTATTGGTTTGCAGGTAGATAACACTACTAAGATGTTCTTATTGAAATGTGTATTATAATCATTTAAAAGAAGCTATTTAAGATATGGATTTTAACAAAGTAAATGAAGCTAATAAAGCAGGAGAAAATACTCCTGCTGCTTCTAATATAAATACAGATAAACAGGTTATACCCCCCGTAGAGGATGGAGTAGATAAACAGCCTGCTAATACAGTAGGATTTAGAGATGAAAGTCTTGACGAACCTTATACTGAAAAACGAACTATTACTATTAATTTAGTTACTAATTATTCATTATATCGTAGAGTTAATGATAAAACATTACCTAAACGAATGGATAAGATTGGTAGTTGTGTTCGTAGTTCTCGTACTCTTTCTTCTAATAAAGGTGAGATTGAATCTTATTTTCCTGCTTTAATTGGTCTTGCTCCTAATAATGAAAACTTTATTTCACGGGTTAAGGCTTATCTTAATAATATTAGTGTTTCAGTTGATGAACTAGGTAAGACTTTTGATATTTCTTTCTTTTGGAATCGTAAACGAGATTATCTTCGTTTTAGAGCCGAAGAAGAAGCTATTGAAACTGCTTATATGAATAGTGACCGTAAAGGAGTTAAAGAACTTAGAGAAGCTCTTGAAGCTAAAATTACTAAGTTAAATCTTCTTGAAAGTGAAAAGTATAAATATGGTTATCCTATTGTTCTTGATGATTATCTAATTTATCGTCATTGTTTATTATATAAAGATGTAGCTAAAGATATTGCTCTTATTAATTCTGACCCATCTATTAGATTTTATTTTAAAGATGACCAAAGAGAAGCTGAGCGTCTTGCTAAACATCGTCAGGAAATTAATTCTGCTAAAGGCAATTATGTTAAACTTCTCACGAATAGTGATTTGTTTGATGCTGTATTTATTCAATACTGTGTTGCCAATAATATTAATATTCCTAACGGTATGGCTATGGATGTTGTTGATAAACAATCACATCTTGATAAATTTAGTACAAATGAACCTGCTAAGTTTAATAAACTTTGCAATGATAAAGATATTACTATTAAATCTTTAATTGAGGTTCTTATTTCTCGTGGAGAATTTATCAGAGCAATTCATAATCAAAATATTACTACTCCTGATGGTGAGTTCATTGGTGCTAATGTTAAAGAAGCTGTTACATGGTTTAAAAATCCTACTAATAGTGCTCTTGTTAGTGCTTATAAAAATAAACTTAAAAACATTTGATTATGAACATTGGGGAGATGCACGTGACGTTCAGAGAACTGGCACAACAGATGGGTATGCAGACCGTTCGTGCTATTCTCATGGAAGATATAGATATTTGTCTTAATGCTGCTATAATTGAAAAAGCTAGAAATGTAATAGTAGAAAACGTTGGACCTGTTCCTTATAATGATAAGGTTGCTCGACAAAATGCTTCTATTAGTCCTGTTAATGCTCTTAGAACTTTATACACAGCGGGTACTGTTAACGGCGGAGATATTACAGGTGGTGGAACAGAAGTTGACCCTTATAAAATTAATATTGATAGCGACGGAATAATGCTATATACAGGCTTTCAAGTTAGTTATAATGGCAAGACAATTTATGATTGCAGAATTATTGAAGCTGAAGATTTAGGTCAAACGCTAAGAGATTTCTGTAATCGTGCTGCGAAAGATGCTCCAATAGTTACTATATTTGGAGATGAATCTGGTATTAATGTTAATATATATACTGGGCGTAACAATACAGTTAAACCTCAATTAGTTAAATATCTTTATATCAAAGAACCTGCTAAAGTTAAGTTTGATGAAGATAGAGAAGAAGATTGGGTTAATTGTGATTTACCTCCTTATTTACATATGGAAATAGTTATGCGTGCAGTACAGATTTATCTTGCTAGTATTGGTGCTACTTCTAATGGAGCTGATAAACAAAGTTAAACTCTAAATTAAATTAAAAATGAGACAGTTTTTGTTAGCGGGCAATGTCGCTTATGGAGCGAGATTACCTCTTGCTGCTGGAGCGGTTGCTTTTACTTATCTTGCTAATGGCAAGGAAACTATTGACGCTGACGGTACTAAGATTACCGATAAGTTTTACATTAATCTTGGTCGTGAAGCAAATGGTCCAGTAGTTCTTCCAGCTTATAAGAAACATCTTACTTTTGTTAAAGGTGCTTATCAAGCTGCTACTACTTTTTCTGCTAATCTTACTATCGGAGATGTAAATGCTTATTCTGATTATTCTATTATGATTGTGAAAAAAGGGTTAAAGTTCAATGAACGTAATCGTTGGACTGCTACCATTCATACTGGTCTTAATCCTACTGCTAATGATGTAGCAAAGAAATTAGCTAACCAAATTAATAATAATACTGTTGGACATGGTATTAAAGCATCTGTTGCTGAGGCTAAAATCACTCTAACTGCTGAGTCTAAAGGTATTGATTATGAAATTCTTGGAGCTGATGAATTAGTTGGTATTGCAGTCACAGTTACAGCTACTGGTTTTCCTGCATATGGAGATGCGACTTATATTACTGATTTGGCTAATAAAGCTGCTGCCGATGCTGGTATCGAATATACTTATCGAGATACTTATACTGAACTGTATCCTACATATCCGCTTAATCCTTTGAAACAACCTGATAGTGCAGATGCTGGATATACTATCTTTACTCTTCGTTTTGCTGTTCCACGTGAAATGAAAACTAGAGATGAAGTTGTTCATCAGATTGTACAAATAGCGTTCCCTACTGGAGCTACTGCTATTGCAACTGTTGAAACTATCCTTAAAGCTATTGCTACTGAAGAAAAAGCATAACCTATTACCCGACTCGATTAGGTAAATATTAGGTAATATTAATCGAATAGGGGCTATTGGTATTAGCATTAGTGTTGATACTGATAGTCCCTATTCTTGTATCTGTAAAAATGGAATTAATTCAAAATGCGTTTGAACAAGGTCTTGTTCCGGGTATTGTTATTGTTATTTATCTTATAATTAATAAGATAATTGATAATAACAAAAGAAATCCTTTAGATGATATTGCTAAACTTCTTAATATAGTTACTAGAGATATTATTGAAAAAGATAGAGAAAAATCTAAATCTGTTGTTTCTATTGCTATAAATAATGCGGCATCAGAATGTACAAAATTTGTTGCTTCAACTATTATTACTAATAGTGTCGATAGTAATCGTGACCAAATAGAATATAATGCTAGACACTTAGTTAATAGTGTTTATTACGATACTTATTCTAAACTTAATATGTATCGTGGAGATGAAGATTATCTTAGTCATTATATGAAAGAAGAATGGAAAGAAGATATTTATGGTGATATTATAAATATTGTCTATAATAAAAATCTTAATTCTAATCAACGAATACTTGCATTTAATAAACGTATTGATATTAGAGTTAATGATTATACTGCTTATATTATTAATAAAGCATTTAAATAAGATGATATTATGATAAGAGGTTATATTAATAATCCAAAACAGCTATCGAAAGAGATGCAATTGCGTATTGCAAGCATGGCTGAAAAACAGGTGAGAATAGCAGAATTAGGCTTCCCATTGAACGAAAAAAATTGGTGCAAACTAACACAAGGGCAAATTTTAATTCAAGCACTAGAAGCCTTAGAATTGCTTTCTGATGAGCAACAAAAATCAATTATTAATTCATACAATAACTTGATGATAGAATGAGTGAACAAATAGATGATAATTATGTTAATGGTGTCTATGTAAAAGCTGATGGAACTGAACAAGTTGAGATTAGTCCTCAATATGTTTATATGACTGTTCCTAGCAAATATGTTTGTGTTTATCACAAGCTATTAGTTCTTATGGCACAATATGGACTTGATATGCTTAATGATTGTTCTGCTACTTGTAAAGGTAATAATAAAAATATTGTTACTTGTTGGAATATGTTTCAATCTGCTATGGCAGCATATCAACTTGGTCAAGATAAACTTGCTGAAACTCTTCTTAAATATATTAAAGGTCAACTTAATATTATTTATGAAGGTAGTGAACAAGTTCAGTATAGTGGTTCTATTACGCTTCCTGTTGATGAAGAAGGTAAAATTCATGCAATAGTTAGTTGTGGAGATGCTCCTAAATTTTATGTTGACCCTGAAACTGGTAAACTTTGGGAGAAGAAAGAAGAAGGTAAAGAATATAATGAAACTTATAGTCTTAGTGATGTTGATTATGATAATGAATAATGTGAATGTGTTCCATCCTCTACGGGGGGTCTACACTATGAATTTAGTAAACCTAGAGAACGTATGAAAACAATAGAAGAAGAACTTGGTAAAGTTAGTCTTACTTGTAATGGTCAATGGAATGATAGACCTTATGAAAGACTATGTATAGTTCATGACGGTTTCTATGCTAGCTATATATCTCGTAAAGCTGTTCCTGCTGGTATTCCTTTATCTAATGAAGAGTATTGGCAGCCTATTGCTAAACTTCGAGAAGATTTAGTTATTGATTATGAAACTTTCAAGAAAGAAATACTAGAACTTATTGCTGTTGTTCAAAGAGGTCTTAAAGCTGCTAGAATTGTAGTATCTACAATGGAAGATAGAGATGCTCTTACTTGGGAACAGATTGGAGTAGGTTGTGAAGTTTATGTTATTGAAACTAAAAAGAGCTATATTCTTGATGAAATAACTCCTGTTACTAATGCAAAGAAATGGCATCTTGAAGCTGATTCTGAAATTGGTTCTAAATTTGTAGAATCATTTAGTGGTATGTTTCCAAGAGCTATTGCTGAACGTGCAGTTGCTGATGAATTTGGTATTAATATTCAAGATAACTATCTTCGTCGTAATGTTGTAGTTAATTATATGGCACAAGTACTTAAACAGTATTTTGAAGATAATGCTGTTCAAATACTTGAAGGCCAGATTACTCCTGAAATGCTTAGTGAATCTGTTAAACAAATGTTTACTGCTTCACAAATTACTAATGCAGCTGATGAAGAAGATTTAACTGTTGTTGATAATCTTCTTAAATTTGCAGATAAAGACTATAATACAAACGATTATAGTGGAAAGGCTCGTAAATATCTTCGTAAAAATATGATTAGTGGTGTTAATACTCTTACTCAAGATATGATTAACGAGCCTAATACTATTTATATACTTCAATATGATTATTGTTTAGCTGGACAAACTATTGAACTTCCAGATGATAGTATAATTCTTTGGAGAGGTGGTAGATTATATGATGGAGCTGTTAAACTAAATAAATGTAGACTTCTTAGTAATTATCGTCAGGAAGATATGTTTGATAAAGAAACTATATCTTTAGATGGTGATTGGGCTAAAGGTCAAATACTTTATCATCCTCTTGATTTAGGCGAAGATAATAAACAAGTTGAAATTACAGGTTGGGGTGGTTCTTATACCAATGATTTTTATTGGTTTTGGGATGGAGAAAAATGGGTAAGTATGGGTTTTGATTTATCTGTTTATCTTACTCGTGCTGAATTTGAAGCTTTCTTAGAGAAGTTAAGAGAAGAAATGGAAAAGTTCTATGCTTGGCTTCTTGAAGAACTTAGAAAGATTAATGAACATCTTGAACTTCATGACCAACAGATAAGTAATCTTCAACAAGAAGTTTCTAATATTAATACTAGAATAGATAATCTTATTACTGAATATAACGCTAAATTTACTGATATTTATAATAAGATTGGAGATTTAAATAGTAGTGTAGAAGGTAGTATTAATAATCTAGAACAATATATTAATAATAAGATTGAAGAGATTCTTAATAAGATAGACCAAAGTGGTGGTAACATAAGTAATGAGTATAAACAATATTTTGAAGATAATTATGTTTCTATGTTTAAGAACATGATTAAAGCTGGTACTAATATTACTTTTGTTGAAAACTCTGATGGTACTATTACTATTAATGCTACAGGTGGTGGTTCTGGCGGCGGTGGATTAACCGAACAAGAAGTAAGAGATATTGTTAATTCTATGCTTAATAATTATTATACTAAGTCTGAAATTAATGATATTATTGCTGGTATTGAAGGCGGTGGAGGAAGTGGTGGAGATGGCACTCATAATGTTATGTCTACTACTCAACTCGGTGAAGCTAGAACAGGTAAATATCTTACTATGAGTAAGTTTGCTGATAGTGAAACTAAACCTAGCAGACTTGATGTTGATTTTAATACTCTTTATACAGATATTAAAAATAAATTAGTAAATGATGGATTTGGCTCAGGCGGTAGTGGAGGAGGAACAACAGGTGGAGTAACTGCTACTCAAGTACAAACTTGGATTGCTGCTGTTATGCCTATTGGTTCTATTATGCTTTGGGATACTACTACACCTCCAACAGGTTGGGAAATATATACTGCTGCTCAAGGACGATTTGTTATGGGTCATATAGGTGGTGGTATTAATATTTATAATAATCCTAAACAAAATACTCTTGATTGGAGTACTGTTCTTAAAAATGTAGGTGATACTTATGACCCTGCTACTCCTGGTTTAAATATTGGAGCTTACGGTTTTTATATTGGTGGTACTGATTTACCATTACATCAACATGCAATTGCCGCTAGTTCTGGTAAATGTGGTGATGGTAATCATCATGTTGTAGTTCCTAGTAACTGGCGAGCAAATGATCATGGTAGATCTTTGGATCAAGATTGTAGAAATACTTATCCTTATGGTACTACTAAAACTAAGTATTGGGATTTAAATATTAATAAAAATACCAATTGGTATATGACTGGACCTAATATTAGTAGAAATGGTGAAATGGTGTGGACACAAATTAATACAGATAATTGGACAGGAGATTATCTTGCTATTAATAAACTATTACCTACTGTTGCTTTACATTATATTAAACGTGTTTCTAATCCTTGGTAATTATGTTAGAAGAGAATGTTTTTGTTGGTACTAATTGCCAATCTTTTGATCCTAGTAAAGTTCAATGTGATAAAGAAGGCAATATGCCGATTCATATACTAGATAAGTATTGTGAAGAAACTGATACTAGATATAATATTTATCCTTTGACTGTTATTCAAGCTATTTTTGATGGTGTAACTGGAACAAGATTAGATAGAATACTTGCCGCTTGTAATAGTATTTATTTAACTTGGGAAGGTACTTTTGCCGATACTGTTAATAAACTTGATAAAATTTATCGTCGTAAAGGATATATTATAACATATCGTGATGAAACTAATGTTAATTGGACTCAACGATATAATAGTGATGATATTAGTGATGAAGCTTGGACTAATCCTGACAATTGGGAAGGATGGTCTTTTGATACTGTTATTAAAGATTTGTCTGAAGCTCTTGAAGAAATATTTACTAATATAGGTGATTATAAAGATTTTCTTGATGTTATTACTAGTTTTATTAACGAGTTTGTTATAAATGTATTTAATAATATTAATAACTATCCTAAACTAGTTGAAATTATTAAGAATAGTACAGTTGAAAGTTTGCCTATTATTATTAGAGATATATTTAATAATATTAATGAATATCCTGAGCTTAAAGAGATATTTAATCAATATATTAAACAATGGACTGAATCTATCTTTAATAATATTTCTTCTTATCCTGCTCTTAATCAGTTTATAACTAATGCTATTAATGCTCATGTAGAAACTACTATTGGTAATATATTTAATAATATTGATAATTATCCTGCTATTAAAAATCTTATTATTACTAATACTGTTAACAAAGTAGTTGATATATTTAATAATATTGGTCAATATCCAGAATTACAAGAAGCTATACAGAATAATATTAATGAACGTGTTGATTATATATTTAATAATATTAATAATTATCCTGAACTTATTGGTATTCTTTCTGATTTAGTTTGTAATTGTGTTAAGAATATATTTGCTAATATTAATAATTATCCTGCTCTTGTTACTTGTATTAATAATGCTGTAAATAGTAGAGTTGATTATATTTTCAATAATATTGATAGATTTCCTATTCTTAAGAATCTTATTGAAACTAAAGTAGAAGCTAGAGTTACTTATATATTTGAACATATTAATAATTTTACTGAACTACTTAATGTTATTAAAGGTAATATAGAAAATATCTTTGATAATATTGATAATCATCCTAATCTTAAAGTTGTTATTGAGAATAAGGTTGAATCTACAGTTGAACATATCCTTAGTAATATAGATAATTATCCTATTATTAAAGAGAAGATTATTCAATTCTGTAATGAAGCTATTGAAGCTAAACGTGGTGTGGCTAATGGTATTGCTAGTCTTGATGGAGATGGTAAAGTTCCAGCAAGTCAATTACCTAGTTATGTTGATGATGTTCTTGAAGGATATTATGTTGATGAAACTCATTTTGCTGAAAAGTATATAGAAGATGCTCCTGTATATTATACTCCTGAAAAAGGTAAAATTTATGTTGATATAAGTGAAGATACTGAACATAGTGGTAAGACTTATCGTTGGTCTGGCACTAAATATTCAGTTATATCTGAAACTTTAGCTTTAGGTGAAGTTACAGGTACTGCTTATGATGGTGGTAAAGGTAGAAAAACTACTGCGATAGCTAATAGTTTACCAAATACTGTTGTAGATACCATAGAATTTGGTCAAGCATACGCAAACTATGTACAATTAAAATACCATTATTATCGTAAAGAATTTGTAACTGACCAAGATGACCATTATACGGCACAATCTCATAAACATGTAGATATACCTATTGCCACTATTTCAGTAGCTGGGGTTATGTCTGCTGCTGATAAAGTTAAACTTGATAAAACTTTACCTAATCAAATTACTGAACTTCGTAATAATGTTTATACTAAAGAAGAAATTAATAATAAGTTTGATGATGTACCAACAGTAGAAAATACTTATACTAAAGCTGAAGTTGATAAAGCTATTGCCGATGCTATTAAAGCTTTAATTCCTGATGGTTATGAACTTGTTATTAAAAAGAAAACAACTTAATATTAATCATGGTGGTACTGAATAAGTGCCACCATTTAAAGTTTATAAAGTTATGCAAGATATTAATCAACAATTATATGAAAATAAAAGTACACCTGAAGGATTTATTCCTGTTTATGGTGTAGTTGTTACTGTTCCTACTGGAATATATACTATTGGACAAAAAGAATTTACTTGCGATAAAACTTTTGATGAAGTAAAAGAAATACTGTTAAAAGGTGGAAGTATTATTGCTGTTGATAACAATAATAGTAGAATTAATTTTGATAGAATTGTTATAGGCAATAATGATATTAGTGCCACGATTACTTATTTTTCTGCTGGTGAAATTAATAAAATTGATTTAAGTTGGGATAAAGGTATAGCTAGAGTTGGTGGTGAAGAAACAAAAAGTATTAATACTTTTGTAGCTATAAATAGTAATTCAATTATTAAATCTTATGATATTGGAAATATTACTATATTATTAACAAATAGTGGTAGTAAAGAAGAAGTATTAGCTGCTATTAATTCTATTTTTACTAATTTTGCTGGATTTGTTACAGCCATTGGTAAACCTAATTCTGTATTTCATAATGGTAAATATGGTAAATTTAATGTTAGATATACAGATAACATTATAATTATTCACTGGAGTAATAGTAATGCAATTCATCATGTTGCTTTATCCGAAGATTGTTCTTATGTTTATAATACTATTCAAATAGTTGACCAAACTCTTTATAGATTATCTAATCTTACTATTGAACCAATAGTTAATCCTAAAATATGGGTTGGTACTGCTACTCAATATGCAGCTATTGCTCAAAAAGATAACAATACTACTTATATAGTTAAATCAGATGCTTAAGTTATGGCTATATATCAAGGAGATATTGGAATACATGATATTAAACTTGGTAGTATAGATGTATTTGAAATATATCAAGGTTCTAAACTTGTTTATCCAGAGAATACTGAAATTACTATTACGTTTAAATTAAATGTTTCCGGAACTGTTACTATTAATGGTTATACTCCTGTTATAAGTGAAAATAATACTAAATTTGTATTTACTATTCCTGTTAAGACTGATTATACTGCTAATATTACTGCTGAACATTATAAATCTCAAACTATTAGTGATAACAGTGGTTATTTACCTATAACTCATAATGTAGAATTAGAATGGGAACAAAGATTTATTTCTTATACTGTTACTTTTCCTACTGATGGAGTTAAAGTTTTATTTGATGGAATAGAAAAAGGAGTTATAACTAATGGTAAGTTAGTTGTATTAATTGATGATACAGAAGCTAAAGATAGTTATACTGTTACGTTTAAAGGTAGTAAAGCTAGTATATATGATACTAGTACATTAACAGTAGTTGATAGTGCTATTGCAAATACAGGTGGAAGTTATGATTTAAAACTTCCTACTAGTTCTGTTAAAAGTGGATATAAGAGAACTGACTATGCATCCTCCACGGGGAGTATAACCAAGGGTTCTACTTATGCTGGAACTTGGATTGAAACTGTTGTTAATCTTACTGCTAGTTTTACTAGTTCTACTACTTTAGGTAGTATAAGTAATAATGTATTAACTATACCTAATAATGAATCTACTAATGCTAAAAGTGGAACTTTAACTGTCGTATTTACTTTAGAAAATAGTCAAACTAAAGAAGTTAATGGCGCTTTAAATCAAGCTGCTGGTGCTAAAGTTTATACTGATTGGGTACTAGATTTACAAACTGATGGAACTAGTGTTGAAGCTAAAGGTGGCACTAGAACTATTACTGCTAATGTTGCCCGTAGAACTTATAAATGGAATAACACTGGTACTGTTTATAGTGAAACTGCTACTCCTACTCTTAGTATTAGTGGTAGTGCTAGTCTTAGTGGAAATCAAATAAAATTTACATCAAACGAAAGCGTTTCAGCCCGTTCAGCGACACTTACAGCTAGTTATGTAGGATTGTCCAAAACGGTTACGATAACGCAGCAGGCAGGCGCAAAAGTGTATTCAGCGTGGTCTGCTTGGGCTGTTTCTATCTCGGCAAGTACACAAACGATAGGTGCAAGTGGTGGTTCATCTACGATAACTACTAATGCTAATCGTTCTCGTACTTGGACTTGGAATGGAGTTGGTACTACACATACTGATACTGAAACTGCTACACCTACACTTAGTGGTAGTGCTGGTGGATTTACTTTAAGTGGTAAAACTGTTACTGCTAGTAATAATACTACAACAAATAGTCGTAGTATAACTATTACTGCTACTAGCAATAGTGTTTCTAAATCTGTTACAATTACACAATCTGCTGGGGCTAAAGTTTATGGAAGTTGGTCTAGTTGGACTGTTAATATTAGTGCTGATAAAACTAGTATTGGTGCAACAGGTGGAACAGCTACTATATCAACTAGTGCTAGTAGAACTAGAAGTTATACATGGAATGGTGTTGCCGGTTCTGGTGGTACAGAAACTGGAAATGGAAGTCCTGCATTAAGTAAAGTTAGTGGAAGTGGTAATTGGACTAGTCCTAAAGTTACTTATGTAAATAATACTAGTACAAGTGGTAAATCAACTGTTATTCGTGCTACTATTGATTCAACTACTAAAGATATAACTATTAGTCAATCTGCTGGAGCTAAACAATATAGTGCTTGGTCTGCATGGACAGTTAATATTTCTAATAGTGGAAATGTTGCTCCTAGTGGAGGTAGTTCAAATATAACTACTTCTGCAAGTAGAACAAGAACTTGGACATGGAACGGAGTTAGCGGAAGTGGTGGAACTGAAACAGGAACTGGAACTCCTACTCTTAGTAAAATTAGCGGTGCTGGTTCTTTTGCTAGTAATAAAGTAACTTATGATAATAATACTTCTACAAGTGCTAGAAGTACAGTTATTAGAGCTACAATGGATTCTGTTACTAAAGATACTACTGTAACTCAAAATGCTGGTTCTAAAACTTATAGTAGTTGGGGAGCATGGTCTATTAGTTTAAGTGCTAATGTAACAACTATTACTGCTGCTGGTGGAAATGCTACATTATCTACTTCTGCTACTAGAAGTCGTACTTGGCAATGGAATGGTACAGGAACAACTTATACTGAAAATGCTAGTGGTTCTCCTACATTAAGTAAAGTTAATGGTGCAGCTTCTTTAAGTGGTTCTACTGTTAGTTATGGTAATAATACTTCTACTAGTTCCCGTAGTTCTGTATTTAGAGCAACTATTGATAGTGCAACTAAAGATATAACTATTAATCAATCTGCTGGTAGTAAATCGTATGGAAGTTGGTCTAGTTGGTCTGTATATTGTAATGCTAGTAGTTATACTGTTGTAGCATCAGGCGGTTCTGTTACTATTTATTATGGTGCTTCTCGTTCTCGTACTTGGACTTGGAATGGCGTTGCAGGTTCAGGTGGAACTGAAACAGAAAATGCTACTCCAAGTCTTAGTGCAGGAAGTGGTGGTGGAACTTTAAGTGGTAGTACTTTAAGTTATAGTAATAATACTAGTACAAGTGTTAGAAGAACTAGAGTTACTGCAAATTATAATGGTGCTATTAATTTTTGCGATATTGAACAAAGAGCAGGTAGTAAAGTTTATGGTAGTTGGGGAGCATGGTCAGTAAGTATTTCTGCTAGTCCTACTAATATTGCTGCTGCTGGAGGTAGTTCTACTATTACTTGTAGTGCTGTTCGTAGTAGACAATATACTTGGAATGGAGTTGGACAGAATTTTCCTGAAACTGAAAATGGTAGTCCTACATTAAGTAAATCTGGAGATGGCATATTAAGCGGTACTACTAGCGGTAGTAAACTTACTTATGGTAATAGAACTACTACAATAAGTAGAAGTACAACTGTTACTGCTACTTATAGTGGAGTTAGTAAATCTATTAATGTTACACAATCTGCTGGTGCTAAGTCTTATGGTGCTAAAGTATATCATACTAAATATTATGGTACTAATCCTGATGGAAGTGGATTAGATTTTACAGGTTATCCTTATACTAATGAAATTGATACAGTTGCTGATGCTAATACTATATCTATAAGTGTTTATTATAGGTTATATACAACTCAACTTTGGACTTGGAATGGTGTTGCTGGTTCAGGCGGAATTGAAAATGTATATTATAATCCGGATGATGTAAATGTAACAAATAAAGTTAATTGTGATGTATCTGTTGCAAATGCTTTTAATTATGCTAGCATGATTATAATAACATTTAAACTTTCTGCAAATAATTCTGATACAGCAAGAGAATATAAAATTGAATGGAATTGGTTAAATCATAATATTATTACAAAAGGAACACAAAGAGCAAATCCCATGCGTGGTAGACTTGTTATTAAAAATGATTATTTTACTAGTCAAAATATTGCATTATCTATTTATTTAGATAGTGAAAATGTAGATTCAATATATAAAGGAGAAGCAAGTTATAATGATATTAAGAAAACTCCTATTGGTGTTTATGTATATATTCCTACTAATATTTCTATAATGAACGCTGGTAAATTGCAATTTTGGTTTGAAAATAAAGATGGTGGTGGCAGTAAATATACTTGTACTTTAAGTAGTGTTAGTACACCTTCAAATAATGTTTCTGTATCTAATAATAATAATATTATTAGTGTTACTGCTAATACAACTACTTCTTCATTTACTATATTATGCCAATTTACTATGACTTCTAATAGTACAGTATTTAATGTAAGAGTTTTAATTGAACCATGATGAAAATACTATTTAATATAACAATATTACTAATGCTTATATTGTTTATTTACTTATTAAAGTTATTTAAATTAATCACATAATTATGAACAATAAACAACTATATGAAAAACTAGGTCAGAATAGTTATGATAAAGTATTTCCTATTACTTATCTTCAAAATATTCTTGACAAAGATACAAATAATGATTTAACTGTTGTTCTTTCTAGGTTTAATCATTTATGGATTCCATATCAAGGAACTAGAGTTAATACTCGTAAAGCTGTTCCTGCTATTTTTAGACGTAATAGTCTTACTATTAGTTATTATGATGCTGAACATAATCTATCTGTAACTGAAAGTTATATTGGTAGTAATCTTCAAGCTGGTGTTGAAACTAGTTGGGTTTCTGATGATAATTGGACTAAAATTCTTAGTGAGAAATATCTAGAAGAAAGTGGTGCTAAGATTCCAATTGCTGATGGAACTATTGATTGGGATATGCTTAATGAAGCTCTTAAACAAATGATTGCAGGAGATGGTAAAGTTAATATTATTAATTATCCCGATGAAGAAGATATTACTATAAGATTAAGTCCGGGTTGTTGTAATGTTAATCGTCTTAGTCTTAAAGATAGACCTTATGAGCCTGAATATAAAAGTGGTAAAGGATATAAAATAGTTCGCAAGGTCTTACTCCCCGTGGAGGATGATGCAAGTAATGCAGAACAGCTTTTATTTGATGGTTTTCTTGATGATACTTATTGTGAACAATATGGTCAAATAATTCTTAATACTGATAAGTATGAAGTTATTAGAACAGATTTAGGTAATACTGCTGGTATTTATTATGATACATATCATAAATTATTTGTTCTTAAAGTTAAGACTATTCATGATGGAGTTGGTTTTTATAATTATTATACTAGATGGACTATTGTAGAACCTACTGATAGAGTTCAACCTCGACAGGCTGTTGCCTATGGAAATAGTGAAGATTATAATATTTATAATACTTGTCTTTCTGATGAACGTCCAAGACTTGGTATTATATATATTAATTCAATAGATAATATTAAATATTATTTTAATGAAGAAAATCTAGTTCAAGTTAAGAATAATATTTATCTTAATTATAAAGCTGTTCTTACTCAAGATATGTTTAACGAAGAAAATACTCGTTATATTATTCGTTATGCTTTTGATTTAAGTGGTAAAACTATTACAATGCCTGTTGGTTGTGAACTTGTATTTGAAGGTGGTATTATTGAGAATGGTACTATTAATTTAAATAGTTGTAAGCTTGCAGGTATGATAGGTCAAGAGTCTGAATATCTTCCTAATGTAACTTGTAGTAATTGGGCTGTTGGTCAAATTGAATATCGTAATGGAAAGATTTGTTATTGGAATGGTACTGAATGGAGAGTAATGGGTGATACTTCTTCTATGGAAAGTTATACTAAAGAAGAGATTAATAATATGTTTAAAAATTATTATACTAAATCTGAAACTTATAATAAAGAAGAAGTTAATAATTTACTTAATAGATATGTTACTAATGATACATTTAATAACTTTAAAGAAGAAATAAATCAAACTATTACTAATAGTGTTAATCTTGATAAGATTCAAAAAGCTATTAATGATGGATGTGGAGTTAATATGGCTATGCCTAGTGCAAATAGTAATAAACTTAGTCTTCCAATTTGGACAGGAACTGCTACCCAATATGCAACTATTACCCCGGTTGCTGGAATGACTTATAATATTATTGATGAATAATGAGTTTAACTCTTGGACGTGAAGGAGGAATTGCTAAACCTCTTAAGAAACGAACAGTAGGTCAAACTAATATTGCTCATGTTTATGATGGTGCTAATCATATTTGGCCTACTTCTGTTATTCATTTTAGTGATTTTACTAGTGTCCAACTTAGATATATTTGGGGTAGTGATGATGGTCGAGATTTGGATACTAAATCATATTATGTTAATTCTCCTATTAATAGTTTAAACTATGTAGCTGTTGGTTGGTCTTGGAATTTAAGTCAAATTCCTTACCTATATTGGGGTGGTGATAATACTGACTCAGGTGCTGAATGTGTTATGTTCAATATTGAATCTATGATTGACCTTGAAGATAAAATGCCTGATATAATGAAAATGAATCTTTGTGCTAATTGGTTTGGAGAATTACATATAGGTCATGTTACTGTTGAATGTACTGCTTATAAAGGTGGAGTTATTGTTCATGCTTGGCAATTAAAGAATCATGAAATTGATGTTGATAATAGAGGAATGTTTATTTTTCCTTTGGCTGATGGAACTATTAATATGCCTGATGGACATGGTGGTTATAAAGAATGTTGGTATGGTGAAGTTATTAAAAGAGTTACTAAATCTAATAATGAAGTAAAGTACTTTAGAGTTAATTTAGTTAATGATAAAGTTATTGGTTTAGATGATATTAAAATAATTCGTCATGGTGGTGGACTTGTTCATGGCAATGGTTATTGTTGGTATGAAAATAAACCTAATGATAAATATAAAGTTTGGAATAATCAAGTCAATACAACTGGTACTCCTTTAACTCTTGATAAGCCAACTCTTAATATAACTAGTGATGATAATTATAGTTATGAATATCATACAGTTTTATTAAATGAAGATAACACTGTTTATAATGATAATTATACTGATAACTATAAATTTAGATTTGGTTTTGTTGCAGGTAATTCTGAATTTAGAGGACAACAAACTATTCAATGTTATGTTGGTACACAAGGTGGTAAAGCTGATGATGGTAAGACTTCAATAGGTGAAATAAAATATACTAAACTTAACAAAATTGGTGAATTGACAATATATAGTCCTATTGAAAGTTAAAATAATGTTAATTACCAAACAAAGATAACGGTTTAAGTGCTATAGATTATGTAGTTCAAACTACAAGTATTAATCTATTTTTTTAACTTAAACCTTAATTTATTATGCAAGTAATTGAAAAAGTGAAAGTTGTTCCAGAGGGCTATAATGGTGCTGGAATGAATTATGACGGTTGTAATCGTCGTGATGTAAACGGTAAAGCTAATGCAGGTTTAACTCTTGGTATTATCGGTACTGCACTTGGTGCTTGGGCTTTGTTTGGTAATCGTCGTTCTAGTGTATTAGGTGGCGCTGGTGGTGGAATGTTAGGAGATGGTTCTACTAATATTAACGTACTTGGTGCTACTGCTGGTAGTGGAAGCGGTGCTCCTACTGCTTTTCAAGCATGGGAAAAATCTTGTGAAGATACTTTAGCTCTTCAAGGTGGTCTTTATCAATGGGCTTTGACTCAACAGAATCAACGTTTTGAAGATAGAGAACGATTGAATAGTGAATTGTTTGGTGTTTACATTGATGGGCGTAATCGTACTGATGCTCTTATTGAGAAAAATAACACTGACCATTTTAATCTTTACAAATATACTCGTGATGCTGATGATGATATCCGTAAAGAGTTATCTGATTTGAAAGCTGAATTGGCTGTTACTAAAGCTATTCGTCCTTATCAAGATAAACTTATCCAATGCGAAATGGAAAAGATGTTTACGGCTGGTATCAACTATACTGATAGAAAGACTTGTAATGTTATCTATGGTGTAGTTACTCTTCCAAATGAACCTACTGTTACAGGTCTAGTTGGGCGTAATGCTTATGGATGTTTGCCATGTGGTTTTACTCAACCTGCTAGCGGAACTCCGGCTCAGTAATATTACTAAGTTTGATTAAGAACATTAAATTGAAAGAGATATGATACCTGTTAATCAATTTATACTAGGTGGTAGTGACCCTTTACTATACCCTGGTGAAAAAATGACTAATAGCATTGATGAACAAATTGCTTTTCTTCAAAGTCAAAAACAAGCAATTAATGAAGCTTATCGTCGTAATGCTATTCCTAATGCAAATAATGGTACAACTCAAAATCAGCAAGTTCCAACTCAAGGAATTTGGGATGCTATTGATGCTGAAATTGCACCACTTACACAAGAACAACAAAATATGCTTCTTAATAATCAAGACTATGTAAATAACTATAATGCTTTACAAAGTATGGTTCAAGCAGAAGTTCTTAATTTAGTTAGAGGAAAAATCGAAGCTAGTGCGGATGGCAAACATTTACTTGAAGAACAACTTAAACTTGTTAAGTTACTTAAAAGTAAAATTGTTGAAGTTACTAACAAAGAAATGGAATTGTTTAAAGCTTTTAAAGAAGCTAGTAAAACTAATCCTAATTTAACTTATGAAGAATTTTTAAAGAAGTAATATTATGGTTGAAATTGGTAATGTTAAAGAGGTTATTAAAGATTATATTATTAAACAATTAGTATCTATGGGTGAAAGTTCTCCAGCTATAAGACTTTTAATTCCTTTAGCTAAAAGAGCAATTACTAATAATATTAATAGTTTTGATAAGTTCTTGAAACCCATTGCAGATAAAGATGGTATGATTGATATTGAAGGTATATTTGATGAAGAAATGGAAGTTATTAATAATATTGATAATTTTAATTTTGATATACCTTTTATTGGTGGCGGTAATATTTCTAAAGGTATTATATCTCTTGAAGTTCCTTATGTGAATAAAATTGTTGCTCTTAATCAAACTGATTTAGAAATTTTAAAAGAATCATTAATCAGTTTAAAAACAAAGTAATATTATGAGAGAAATGCCTTACATTCAACCTTACCATGTTGGTAATCGTCGTGGCGGTAATCAAAATATTCTTGATGAATTTCGTGAATTTCTTGATGCACGTGGAGGACGAGGCGGTCGTGGTGGTAGAGGTGGTATGAGAAATCGTATTGGTTATGATACTTACGATACTTATGGTCGCTCTGCTAATAAAAATGACCGAGAAGAAAAGATTTTAACTATGCTTATGAGCGGTGGATATAATGACGATGGCTATCATTTTAATGAGTATGAAGCTAAAGAAGTTGTAGAACAAATGTATCATGTTAAAGACAATAAGAAATATATTGGTGAAAAATATGATATGAATAAAGCTCATGAAATTTGTGAACGCTATAAAGAAGTATTACCTAATGATGTTGAACCTTGCGATGTTTATGTTGCAATTAATGCTCAATATCATGATTATGCTAAATTATTTGAAGAATGGTTTGGTGGTAATATAGATAATAAAGTGTTTGAAAGTGCTATTACATTTTGGTTTAAAGATGTAGATTTTGATGGTGATAAAGTATGGGAATATTTCCACATGAATAACTAATCATTATTGTAAAACTGTAAAAGGGAATTATCTTCGGATAGTTCCCTTTTTTATTTATCTAAATTTTAGTATGGACAAATTTATTGATGTAATTGTAGATGGAATCCTTAGTAATTTTGATTTTGGATTTATGTTTATTGTTAATGTTCTAACTTATATTATTATTAAAACTATTGATTATTTTAATGGTGATAATAAAGTTCCTACTTGGCAAAAAAGATGTGTATTAGTTATAAGTATTGCTGCTATGATTGGCATTTATATTACAGCTGGTTATGATAATACTATTATGCTTGTTAATAGTGCTATTCTTGCTCCTGTGTTTTGGAGTTGGGTTGTTAGTCCTATTCTAAAGAAACTTGGAGTTGGCTATAAAGATATTGATAATACTATTGGTTAAGATTGTATAAGATTGATTAGCTAGACTTGATTGACTAATTCAAGCCTGCTATATCTTCTACGGGGAGTATAGCTTGCCAAATTTGGCTAGTTTTAAGCCTAGCTGATTAATTGTACATGATTTAATGAAAGTCTTGTTATGAGCCTAAAAAGTGGCTCTATGGATGTACATAAATATTTACAATATTAAATTTCAAAATAGTAAAGTTATGAGAGTTATTAAGACTAAACATTTTCCTTTTAATGGTTATAAAGCTATTAATATTTTTGGTATTATATTTACTAAAGGAGAATTAAGTAATAAAGAACTTAATCATGAAGCTATTCATACAGAACAAATGAAAGAGATGTTATATATCTTTTTCTATATATGGTATGGTATTGAATATCTTATTATAAGACTATTTCATATTAAGCAACATGATGCTTATAAAGATGTAAGTTTTGAAGAAGAAGCTCATATTAATGATGATAATCTTGATTATATTAGTGAACGTAAACATTATACTTGGACTAAATATCTAGGTATTAATAGTTCTAAAACTGCTTAATTAAAAAATGTTAATAATATTGTTAAACTACTTGTTATTAATAATATAATTTATATTTGTAACAAACTAAATTCTAAAGATATGGAAGATGATAAAAGAGTTAATTATAAGTTAGATGCTATTAATAAACTTATTAATAATCTTAAACTTAGTATTTCTGGTAATAAAGAACATGATGAGCTTGGAGAAAATAATGTTATAGTTAATCTTGATGAGATTAGTCAAAAGATTACTGAATTACATGAAATGGTTAAAGCTGAATTTGATGAGTTTGAAAATCAACATAAAAGTGAATCAGATGAAACTCAAACTCTTCTTAATAATCGTTTTGATAAAATTGATGCTAAATTAGATAGTATTAAAGCTGCTGTTGATAGTATGAAAACTACTATTGGTAATAAACTTGATACTGTTAATTCTACTATTAATAAAGCAAATACAGATATAGTTGCTGCGATTAATGCTATGAAAGCTAGTAATGATACTAAAAACGATGCTATAATTACTGCTCTTCAAGGACTTGTAACTCAAGTTAATCGAAATACTAGTAATATTAATTCTCTTGATGGTCGAGTTAATGCTCTAGAACAAGCTTAATATGAATTTTAATTTAGTAGAAATGTATAATGGCTTGTTAAGATTTAACAAGCATATACTAAATGAACTTGCAGAAGGACTTAAACATTTACCTAATTTGGATGGAGTATCTAAAGGAGATAGTTTAATTATTAATGAACAAGGTAATCCAACTTGGGGTTCTGCTGCATTTATTCCTACTTTTGAAAATGCTGCTTATGGTATTGAATGGACTAAAGATGACAATGATATAATCAGAATTGGTAATGCTAAATTTCATAGAGAACTTCCTATTCAAAATAGACTTAAAGGTTGTGTCTATAATGAAAAGAAAATCAGTTATTTCCTTAATCCTACGGGTTGGGCTAAACCTCTTGAAAATGGTCTTATTCCTCCTCTTGATGGAAGTGATGGCGATGTTGGGGTAAGAGTTCCAGAGTTTTATATGTGCGTTAAAGATACTGGTACTAAATATCAACTTTGGATAAGTGATTTTAATATTGATGGAACATTTACTAGAGTTCATCCTTTTATTATAAGTCATACTAAAACTATGACTAGAACTAGAGAAGATGGTAAAGAAGAAGTATTTAGTGCTTGTATTAAACCTGATGATACTAGATATTTAGGAGGAAATAAAAGTTCTTCTGTTGTTGCTACTAAATTACAAGGTAGACCTAGAACTGGAATTAGTTATGATAAAGCTAATGAGTTTTGTGCTAATCGTGGCGATTGGATTACAATGATTGATTATCTTGAATATTGTGCTTTACAAGCTCTTTGTTATATTGAGTATGCTAATTTTGATAATCAAGCTGCATTAAATACTAATTTAACTAGTGATGGACTTAAACAAGGAGGACTTGGTGCTGGTGTTACAAATTTAGCTTGGAATAGATGGGCAGCTTTTAACGGCAATAATCCTATTGTACAAACTTATTGGACTGCTGAACATAATATTGGTAATGGTAGTACAAATGGTGACCACTATGAACTAGGAAATTATAATACAGATGGAAGTAATTTAAATACTTATCCTGCTGTTTATCGTGGTATTCTAAATTTCTTTGGTGATATATGGACATTTATTAGAGATGTAGTTATTGTAAATCGCAATGCAAATTATAATAGCGTTTATCTTCTTAAAAAAGGTGTTAATCATTCTGATATTACAATAGATAATATTCAAGATAAATGTTATTTTATAGGTGACCAAGCTAATACTAATAATTTTATTACTGAATTTGATTTTAGATTTGGTCCTTATTTTATTCCTAATAAAGTTGGAAATAAAAAAGCTGACTATAATCGGATAAGAGGTAATAATGGACAAGATACAGATAAAGCTGTTCGTGTGCTTCTGCTTGGTGGTAACGCTGACCGCGGTTCTTCGGCTGGCTCTGGTTTCTTTAGTTCTGATTGGGTTCGGTCGGATTCTGATGCTCGCGGCGGCTTCTTTACCACAGTTAAGCTTGATTAAATAAGTCTACGTGGAACTGTTGCTAGAAGTAGTTGGTTAATTAATTTGTTTTCTGTTTTTGCATTTCTCAATACTACTCCTACAACAGTTTATTATAATATTAAATATAATAAACTTAAAACATAATATATTATGACTAAAGATAAACTTAAAGATGATATTATTAGAACTATATGTTGTTTAAATAGTGATATATCTAATAAAGATAGAAATTTATTAATTGAATTATTAAATTCTATTGTTGATTATACTAATAATGCTGAACTTGAACAAAAAGTTAAAGTTATAGAACAAAAACATAATGAATTAGTTGAAACAGTTAATGAACTTAAAACTAAAGTTGAAACATATTCTAATAAGATTAATGAACTTGAACAAAGAGTTCATCAATTAGAAAACGCAAGTCAATCTTAACATGGCTAGTCTTAATCAATTAGTTAGTGAATTTGCTCATGCTGTTGGCAATCCTAATAGTATTCCTCTTAGACGTAATCTTCGATATGCTATTCTTCATGGTCGTAATGAACTAATTCGTAAAAGTTATGAAAATCATAAATATGTTGATAAAGGTATTCAGCAACGTATTCGTGTTTCTATTATTAATATTCCTGATGGTGACTTATATAATAGTCAAACTCTTGGGCTTCCTGCAATTAAACGTACTAAACAAGAAGTTCCAAAGCCAGTTAGACTTATTAATAACTTACCTTTCCAATCAATTAGAACTACCGGACATACTGGGATAGAAATACCATTTGCAAAAGAAGCTAGTGCTAAGTTTTATCATTATCTTGCAGGTATGTGTAATCTTCCTGTTTATGATTATATTAATGGTTATATTTATTTCTTTAGTAATAATAAAGATTGGTTTCAAAATATAGGTTCTATTATTATTGAATCTCCATTTGAAATTCCTTATCTTGTTCCTACCGAAACTGTTGAAAAAGCTAAAGATGTAAATTATGACCCTATTGATGATGAAGCTAAATACGATGATGATGAATTTCTTATTCCTGAAGATATGATTGGTGCTCTTAAAGAGATTGTATTTAAACGTAATCTTATTGAAGTTCCTCGTCAAACAAATGAAACTCCTATTGATAATCTTGTAACTAGATAAATTATGATTAAAGATATAGATATTAGTCATTATTATAAAAAGTTTATTGAAACTTCTAATGACGATATGGCAAAATATAATAAAGAACTTGAAGTTATAAATAAGATGAAAGCTGATTGCCGTGCTTATATTAAAAGTAAAAATCAAGTTATTAAAGATGATTTAAAAATTAATCTTAATGAATATGGGTTTCAATTTCTTAATGATAATGTTGAATTAATTAATAAGTTAGAGCAATTAATTAATAATCGACTTAGTTATACAGTTGGAGAAAGACGTATTGTTCTTCTCCAACTTTTGCGTTATTGTAACTTAGCTAAAAAAGCAAACGATTATATTATTGCTCTTAAACTTGCTACAAGACGTTCTGAATTAAGTCTTTCTGATTATAAAAAGTACATTCATAGGTATTATAGTTATGGTGTTCATAAATGTGTTCTTGAAGGCTACGCTTATCATTTTAAATATGAAATTGGTGATTTAGTTATTAATTTCTGGAGATATAGAGATAAACCTAGAGATACTTATGTTGATTGGAACGCTACTAGACTTAAGAAACAAGAAATTATTAATGCTGGTCTTAAACCTTATGATAAAGAAGAAGCAGAGATATATAAAATTCGTGGACTTAAATATGATGGTATTCCTTATGTAGTTTATAAAACTAATAAAGAGTTTTATGAAATACAACTTATTAATAATGGAACTCATAGTTATAGTGCTATTAAATTTAAGTATGCTAATTATATTAATGCAGAACTTAGAGGTAAAAATGCTAAACAACTTAATTCTGAATGTAAAACTGTTGATGATATTTTTAATCTTAAATTAGGATTAAGAAGTAAACTTCTTGTTTATCTTGAACGAGAACCTAATGCTCCATTTAAATATATTAGAAATGTTAATCAACAAAAGTATGAACGTGGAGCACATAATAATGGTAATAAAACTAGATATAAAAACTAATATTATGGCAAATAATAAAACGATTACGATAGAACATATAATTGCTAAACTCGATAATGATTTCAATCCTGATGGAAGTGATTGGATTCCTAGAATTCCTGCTTGGTGTGTTGATGCTATGAATGAACTTAAAGTTCTTCGTAAAGTTGATAAGAAAATGAAACTAACCGTCATTAATAAGATAGCTAAAAGTAAATGTTGTCTTATTGATGACGGTCTTAAAGTATATGATAGTAATGGTTGTGAAGTACCTAGAGCTGATACTAGTAAATATAGATGTAGCGATAGTGAATCTGCTTCATCCTCTACGGGGGGTCAAGCGGAGGACGAAAGTCTGGAGCGTGCTACTAATAAAGACTATCTTGGTATGCCCGATGATTGTTGTCCTAATGGTTCTAGAACTAGAGAAGTCATTGATACTGGTAAAGTAGGATGTAATCCTGTTGTTTATACAGTTCATAATAATACTGAATGCCCAAGATGTCAGCATGAAGTTCATTCTCATTGTCAGACCCCCCGTGGAGGATATGATAAGTCAAATCATAATTATATTCTTATTGGAGGTAATACTATTGAACTTAATTTTAATGATACTTGTATAACAGTTGTTTATAAAGATATTGAAACTCAATATAGTGATAATTATCATTGTGAGATTCCTGTTATACCTGCTAATGGTAAATTAATTCAAGGTCTTACTTATTATTGTATGGCTCGTATGCTTATGAGAGGATATAAACATCCTGTGTTTAATCTTTCTGCTAGTCAATATGGAACTAATCCTTTCTATCTGTGGGAAAGTATGAAGAAAGATATTAAGACTAGTATTTTATTAGATGAACAAAGTGATGATGATAGTGGTTGGAATGAGTTCTTTTATAACTTTACTTTTCCTAAATAATTATGAATATACAAAAGAAACTTAATCTTAATAAACATCCCGGCGATTGTGTACCTTATTCATTAGTTGCTGCTAAGAACGTTAAAGTAAGTAATGATGGAAGGATGATTGTTAATGAAGAAGGACTTGAAGATTGTAAAGTAATTGCTAATGCTATTCATGAAGATAGTATTAATAATTTTAAAATAGTTGGTGTTATTCCAACTAGTACTGAACTTATTTTATTTATTGTTAATACTGATTCTAATGAATCTTATATTTATAGATATAATGAACAAGCTGATAATTGTTATAGAGTAAATAGTAATTGGAAATATAATGGTGGAAAGATTAAAGGAACATATACTTATAATGTTAAAAATCATCTTATTATAGCTATTGCTGAAAGTGATGCTTCTGTTGATGTTCCTCTTAAAACTATTAATATTGATTTAGATTCTGATTGTCCTGATTCTGAAATGTCTGTTATTCCACAAGTAACTTTACCCACTATTAGTGGTCTAAATTATGTTAGTGGAGGTGCTTATAAAGGTTTTTATTTTCTATTTATTAGATATAAGATAGATAAAACTAATTATACTAAATGGTATAGTATTGGATTTCCTATTTTTAATAATGTTATAATTCCACAAGTTATTAATAAAGTTTGTTTTAGAAAAACTAATGTTTATGAACCGAAAGATGAACCAAACGGTTATTGTTATGGTAATACCGATTCATTTAGTGATTCTAAAGATATATGTAATCAAACTTTTGAAATAAATATTAGTGGAGGTCGTTCTGGTCTTTATCAACTTGGTTTTATTGTATGTAAAAAAGATAGTACTCAAGCGTTTAGAACAGATGATTTAAATAATAATATTTTTAAGTTTAGTAGAGATGTTCTTGTTGAATATAATGTTGCTGATTTAACTACTGACTATTATAATTATTATAATGTTGGCAATATCATTAATTATAAGAATAGAATATATATTGCTAATTATAATGAAAAAACTGATAACGATAATAGAACTTTAAATAATGGTAAAACATTAGAAGAGGCTGTTAAAGATATTACTATTAAACTTCGTAATAAAGCTGTTAATGCTTATTATAATGATTATACCACTGTTAATGCAGTTAGCGAAAAAGGTCCATATTTTAAAATGGCTAGCCTTCAAATTACTGGTACTGCTGATTGGCAAATTAAAGATATTAATAAAGTATTCAATAATAATCAATATCCTTTTCGTACTTTTAGAACTTTATTTAATGATACAGTTATACAAGGTATTGCAGCACATGAATATTTAAAGATTAATTATAATGCTAAAATAAAAGTTGGTAGTAGAGGTAGTAATAATCTTAAAGAATATCTTGCTTGTCATTGTTTTATTATTCCTACAAGTTATAAATATGAAAATAATCAATCTGTTTATACTTTACCTAGTACAGTTAAAATAGCTTGTTATGTTTATAATGGAACTGGATTTACAGAAGATGCTGTATTTACTAGTGGACAAGTATTATTTGGTGATACTATATTTGATATTGATAATTGTAAAATGAGAATTACTCATTCTATTATTGAGCCTAGTTATGATTTTAATGAACGTAAAAAGAATGATACTCTTATTCCTGGAGAAGTATATAACTTTTTTATTCATTTTGTTGATAAATATGGTGATGCTAGTAGAGGATATAAATTATCTAATAAAGATAAATATATAAATAATGTTGTTAATGATGGTTCTCATTGTACTATAATTACTTTTAATTGGAATAATCAAGGTAATGGTAATATTCCATATTGGGCTGTTATTAGTGGAGATATTCCAATATCTACTATTAGTTCTAATATTAAAAGATATATTGTTAATCATAAAATTGTAGTTTATACTGCTGAACCAATAAATAATCCTACTACTAATATATTACTTAATAGCTCTGGTGAACTTGAAGCTACTAATAAAGATGAACTATATACTCTTATATCTAATTACTTTATTGATTATCAAGATAAAGATAAATATAATGATTTATATGTTTATCAAGTTATAAATAGTGGTAGTTATACTCCTTGTAGTAATCAAGTAATAGGTGCTATTGGTGTTGATAATGAAGCTAAATTTGGCTATTACGAAAATATTAATGGTGATGAACTATTTAGAATACCTGATTTAATATTTGATGCTGAAGCTATTGGTGGTGAACATACTAGAGGTTTTATATATAATATGAATAATACTTTTAATAAGTTTTATATTCGTGCTAATATTGATACTACTTTATGGAATCAAATTAAAGAACTTGGTTATGTTGGATGGTTTATTAGTTATGAAAAAGTTGAACCTATTACTAGATATACTGGATTACTAACTAGAAAAGATTATTGTAATATAGCTAGTAATGTTACTTGGCAAGATGGTAGTTGGGGTACAAAACCGGGTTTTGTAGCTAATAATTTTACTAGTGATAAATGTTATCTATATAGTGGTCGATTTGATATTGATGATAGTATTAAATATGATTTTAATATTATTCGTATTGATGGTAAATGTAAATTCGAACCTTATAAAGAGAAACATGATGTAGTTGATATGGTAGTTAATACTACCTATCCTTATAGTTATAATATGCCAGTTATAGGTGTTATTAGTAGAAATGAATATAAACCTATTAATAATTATAAATTAGTAGTTGCTGATAGTGTTACTGATAGTAGAGCTGGAAAAGGAACTGCTCTTGAAATGGATGATTATAAGGAATTACTACTTGATGCTGAAACTATGTTTCTCGCAACAGTTCTTAATTGTACTAAAAATATTTATATTAGCAAAGAAAAAGAACTTATTAGACTTAATGATGTTTGTTATAATGGTGGAACTTATTCTATTGAACATGGATATAATGGTAGAATGACTTATGATGGTGTTCTTATTTATAATGATAATGGAGTTATAATGAACGAAGGTAATTATAAATTATATACTCCTACTAATAATCAATATTATTATAGCGGTGATGAACCGTGTTGGTTTGATATTCCATTCAATGTTTATATTCAGTTTCCTTTATATAGTGATAAATTTTTTGAAAGTAAATGTTTTAATAATGAACCTAGTAAGATAGCTTTTAGTATTAAAGAAGAAACTGAAAAGAAAAGTGTTGCTTTTGGTACATTTGTAGAACCTAAAAATAGTGTTGATTTATTTAAAGACCCAATTGGAAATGTTGACCAATATGTTCCTAAACTGTTAACTCAATATCGTAATGATATTATTAATATTACTCGTTTTGATAAAACTATAAGACGTAGTAATGTTATTCAAGATGAAAGTGAAGTTAACGCTTGGAGAATATTTCCTATCGAAGGTTATAAAAATATTACTGAAAATAAAGGAAGCATAACTAACTTAATTGGTATTGGATATTATCTTTTAGTTCATACTCAACATAGTATGTTCATGTTTGATATAAGTGCAGCTCTTAAAACTAGAGATGAAAATGTTCAATTATATCAACCTGATGCTTTTGAAGTTGATTATAAAGAAGTTTTTACTAGTGATAAAGGTTATGGTGGACTGCAAGATGATTTAGCATATATAGTTGGAGAATTTGGTTATATTTTTTATAATGATGATTTTCATAAACTTTATCAATTTGATGATGGTCAACTTAAAATAATGGACGAAGATATTAAATTATGGCTAGATAAATATCATCCTAATAAAGTTAGATTTGCTCATGATAAATTTAATAATCGTATTCTAATTAAATTTGATTATACTTATAATAATATTAATCCTAATACTAAAGAATCTATTATAGAATCACATAATGAAGTTATTAGTTTTAATTATAAAATAGGTAGTTTTATTAGTTTACATGATTATTATTTTAATAATGCTTGGTCTACTAAAACTAAATGTTATTTTCAAACTGAGCATAACGATGATAGACTTAACTGCCCTCTTCATGTATTTATTAATGAATATAATTATGGTAGATTTAATACTCACATGGGTGATGATAGTAGAAGTCTATATTTAGTATCTAAGCAAGAAGTAGGTGATGAACCTATATTAGTTCATAATAGTTATATTGATATTATAGTTAATGAATCTTATGAACTTATTAAGTTTCTTGAATTTATTAAATATAAAGTGCGTAAGATATATGTTCCTATTTATAGTGATAATATTAATAATCCTGTTGATTTAAGAGAACATCCTTATGCTGGAGATATACTTCGTATATTTAATGAAGATAATGATACTGATGATATAGATATTAATATTGATAAACTTAATGAATTTAATAAGTATAAAAAACCTTGGTATGAACTTACTCAATATAACTTTAATTATTTCCGTAATGCAATTAAAGAACATCCTAATACAGTAAGTGATAAACTTCGTAGAGTATATGGTAATTATTTTGTAGTTCGTTTCATATTTAATAATTCAGATAATAAGCGCATTGAATTTGAAAGTCTTGAATGTGCTCAAACTCAATTTAGAAAATTATGATACAGTATAGAGATAGACAAAGACAAAAAGCTTTTATTGGTGCTATTATTGGTGCAGCTGCTAGTATTGCTGGTGGTATAATTAAAGGTAATAAACAAAAGAAAGCTCAAGAAAAAGCCCAAGCTGAAGCTCAAGCTGCACAAGACCATAAAGATGCTTTACAAAATGCTCAAGCTTTAACTAGTGCTTATGCTAATCAAGATTATGTTGATCAATATAATGATAAGCTTACTCTTAAATGTGGCGGTAGAGTTCGACGTAAAGCTGGTTTCGGTACTGAATTTGCTGATGCTCTTCCCGGTTTAGGTAGTCTTGCTAGTTCTATTACAGGAGTTCAAGGACTTGGTGAATTAGGTACTGCAATAGGTCAAGGTATTTCTGCTAATCAACAAATTAATGAAAATAAACGTATTGCTCAAGAAGCTGAACGGCGTAAACAACTTCAAGCTGGTCAACAGCAACTTAATATTACTTCTAATAAAATGATTAATCCAATGACTATGTATCAACGTTCTAGTTTTATTAATAAATATAAATGTGGTGGACGTAGAAAAGCATGGATTGGTGCTGCTATTGGTGCTGCTGGAAGTTTAATTGGTGGTATGTTTGGCAGTAAAGGTCAACAGCCAATTCAAGTTAAACAAGCTGACCAAGCTAGTTATAGTGCTCCTAAAACTGGTCTTGAACGTCCTGAATGGATTACTAATGGTACTGTTCAACAACCTGTTATGCCTCAATCAGTATATCGAGATAGGCTAAATGTATATCGCTGTGGCGGTCATAGACGCTAGTCTTTTGCTCTCTGTTGAATTATTATATATAGGTATGAACTATTAATCGACTGATAGGCTATCGTTCAGCAGAGAGCCTTAAAATCAATCAAATTACAATTTCTCATTATATTATATAAAATGCCTAGAAAAGATAAAGTTATTCATATAAGTAATTTACCTAGTACATTTAGAGGTAATGTTACTCGTAATGGAAGATTTATTCAAAATGGTATTCCTCCACTTGGTGGAGCTTATGATAAAGTTGCTAAATCTACTGGTTTAATAAGACTTGGTAATGAATTTCTCTATAATGGTATAAACAATTTAGTATCTAAAGATAATAGAGAAAAATTAATGAATAATACTGCTGGTAGACTTATTAATTATGTTAAAGATTTTAATAAAGAATCTCTTCCTAGTGATGATGAACTTGGACCAACATTTCCATTTAATATTATTCAAACTCCTAGAAGTAATGGAAGAAATCTTCCTCAAAAACAATATGCTGTTGGTGGTAAAGTACCAAATGTAGTTGCTGGTGGCATTGCTCAACCTCTTGGTAATAATTTCTTTTATATGAATGGAAGAAAACATAGTCAAGGCGGTATTGATATTGGTCCTAGTGATAAAACTGGTATTGAAGTAGAAGGTGGTGAAGTAGTTGAAACTAATGGAAATGAACTTAAAGTTTATTCTGCACAGCCTATACTTAATGGTGCTAGTCCTGCTCAATTAGTTATGGGTGGAGCTAATCCTAATAAAGTATTTAAAGCTCAAGAAGATTTTAAAGATAGAAATAGAATTAATGATGATGGAACTAAATATAAAGAAGGTGGCAAAATTTATCAAGCACCTGATGAATATAAAAGACAAATCGCTGAAAGTGGTTCGATAATTATTGGTGGTTATCCTACAATAGCTGGTAATAGAAATTATAAATTTATTAAAGGTTTAACTAAAGCTTCTAGAATAGGTAGAACTGCTACTAATTTTATTAATTTAGGTAGACAAAAGATTTATAATTTAGCTAATAAAATTGATAATACTTGGATTAATCAAGGTATTAAAGAAGTTTATAGAACAACTATTGGTAAACATGGTAGTAATCTTCCTAGAACTATTGATTATATTACTAATAAATTAAATATAAATGAAGATAATAAAAAAGCTATGGGTGGATTAAATAGAAATAAAGATTATGGCTCTAAAAAGAAACCTTATCCTAGTGTAGCTAAAAAAGATTTTGCTGGTGGACATAGAAGTTATCCTATTCCTACAAAAGCAGATGCTGTTGACGCTTTAAGACTTGCGGGATTACATGGGCGTAGCGATGTTAAAGCTAAAGTTTATAATAAATATCCAGAACTTAGAAAAAAAGGTAATGTTGGATTAGTTGTTAGTATTAGCGGTAATGTTAAGAATGGATTAATTCATTCTCCATCCTCTACGGGGGGTCTACGCGATAAATTTGCTGTTGGTGGAAATCGTATTAATCGTCATGGAAGAACTTTGGAATATGATGAACAAATTGGAGCTTATGTTCCTATAACTAATAGAACTATTAATAGAACTTCTGCTTATCCTATTAATAAATCTACTAGAGGAGAAACTATTATTGGAAGTGATTATACTTTTAGAAATGGAAGATGGTCTAAAAATAATAATGTAAATACTAATAATAATAAACCTAATATTGATAATGGAAATCGTCGTCCTCAATATTATGCAGAACGCAGACTTCCTTTATTTGAAGATGGTGCTGGAATTACTAGTGGTTTAGTTAGAGCTGGTTGGAGTCATGGAAATAACAAAGGTGTTAGTATGAATAATACTAATATTCCAAGTTTATCTGCAACTAAATCTAGCGGGAAGACCCCCCGTAGAGGACGAAGTAAGTCAAATCAATCAACTCAATCTATTCCTACTAAAATTCCTCCTACTGCTGTTTATAATCGTAATCTACCTAAAGTACAAGCTAGTATTCCTACTACTTTACCTGTTTCTACTAATATTCCTGCTAAAGGAACTACATCTTTTGATGGTAAAGGTCAAGGTAAATTTAAAAATCTTACTACTGCTGATTGGATTGGACTAGGTAGTAATGTAGCTGGTAGTTTAGCTAGTTATTTTGCTAGTAGAAGAGCTATTAATAAAATGAGAGGTCCAGGTCAACCTACTCTTATTAGTGCTAGTAAACTTAAAACTAAATATAATATTAATCCTCAACTTGATAGAATTAGAGAAGATAAATTTGAGGCTTATCGTGATATTGATTCTAATACTGCTAGTAGTCGTGTAAGTTTAGCTCGTAAACAACGAGTTCGTAATGCTGCTGGTCAAGCTGCTAATGAACTTTATGGTAATAAAGAAAATATAGAAACTAATCTTATTAATCAAGATAGACGTAATCAACAAAGTGTTCGTCAATTTAATGCTCAACAATACAATCAATATATAGATAGAAAAGCAGCATTTGATAATGGTATTAGAGAAGCTAAAGTAACTAATATTAATAATTTATTTAGTGGAATTAATGCTGGTATTCAAGATATGATTAGTAGATATGAAAATCGTAAAGCTTTAAATAATACTATTGGTGCTATGAGAGCATCTGCTCCTAATGTAGATGATAGAATTATGCGGGATGCTGGAGTTGATTATGATGAATTTATTATTCGTAAACGTAGAAAACTTGGAGGAAAACAATCATGCCGATAAACTTTTATACTCCTACTTTTAGACAACAAGTTAATCCTATTGACTTAAATGTCTTAGCTAGAACTTATAATACTCTTGAACAAGGTCATCAACAAGCTATTCAAACTAAATCTCAAATTGATGCTCAACTTGCTCAATTAGATTTAAATGAAGCTGAAGATGCTTGGCGTCAAGAACAACTTAATAAAGTTCGTAATGCTCTTACTGAAAATATGCAATATGGTAATGCTTATTCTAGTCTTGATGATATAGTTGGAACTTATGGAGATATAACTTCAAGTCCTGGAATGATTGGTCGTTTACGTGCTCAACAAGATTATAAAGCTTATATGAATAATCTTGATAAACGTACTGATTTATCTGAAGATTATAAGAATTATTATCGTGCTATTAATAAATATAATTATCAAGATATAACTGATAAGAATGGTAATGTTATCGGTGGAAGTAAATGGACTCCTATTGATAAAGAAGTTTCTGAAATTCCTATGAATCAGATACTTAGTCAAGCACTTCAATGGGCTGCTAAAGAACAAGGCGGCGGTAGTCAAACAAGATGGCTTGATGCTAATGGAAAAGTTACTGATGATATTACTAAATCTGTTACAGGAGAGATTTATTCTCATACTAAAGGTAATTGGCAAAGATTAAGTAAAGCTAAACTTGCTGAAGCTGTTAAAGCTGTTATTGAAAACACTCCTGGTGCTAAAGCTAGTCTTGAACAAGATTATAAGATTGCTAAATGGAAATATGACCAAAATGGTAGTAATCCTGATATAACAGATAAAAATGGTATTCTACTTACTCCTGAACAATATCTTGCTAAACGTATTGACCCTTTCTATAATGCTGCGACTTTTTATAATCAAAGTAGTAATACTACTTATGGTGAAGCATGGAAAGCTCAATTAGCTTTATCTAAACAAGCTGGTTCTGGAAGTAGTGCTCAAAGAAAACAAGCTATTGATAATTTAACTTATAAAGGTACTCCTGTTCGTATTGATAATTTTATGCCTGCTCAGGCTCAAGCTGAAATTACTAGTAATAGACAATCAATAGCTGGGTTACTTAATAAATATAATCCTGATATTAATATTGATTTAGGTACTGCTAATCCAGATGATATTAAAACTAGCATCATGACTAATATTACTAATCCATCTGATAGAGCCTATGCTCTTAGTTATCTCAATGATATTATTGATAATCAAGAATATATTAATAGTCTTAAAGTTGGTAAATCGCAAGATAGTATTGACGGATTTGATACATATAATTCTATTATTAGTTTAAGTGATTTACCTAGTAATAAATATTCTGATACATATAGTAAATATGTTAATCAGATATTTGGAGATAGTAGTTCTATTAGACAATATTTTAATAATGATGATGTTTATAATTCGTTTATTAATGCTCTTGGTGGAGAGAAAAAAGCTGCTAGTCTTGGAATAAGATTTGGTTCTGATGGTAATGGTTATAGATATGCTGAATTACCTAAAGATTATCATAAATCTATTTATAGTTTTGGTAAAGCTGTTAAAGAAGCTGAAGATACTAGAAATCCTTTAAATGCTTTTCTTAATTCTGCTAAAACTAGATTCTTTGGTTATGGTGATAAATTTGTTAGAGTTGATTCTAATGGTGAAGAACATCATGGTGGATTACCAACAGGTAATAAAGAACCTTATATTGGTTTAATTGATTATGTTGATTCTCTTAAATCTAAAAATGATGCTGTTCTTGATGGTGGTCAAATAACTTCTTCTACTATTGGTATATCTGCAATGACTCCTGAACTTGCTGAACTTAATTTTGTTATGAGTTCTAATCCAGAAGCTGCTAGTAAATATTCTGCTCAAAAGAAACAATTAGAAGAACAAGCTATGTCTGCTATTAAAGCTGGTATTGATTTAACTCAAGGAGAATCTTATATTACTAGTGAAAATGGAATATTTGAGCCTATGTCTTCTGAAGATAGAAAAGCTTATACAGCTTATCTTAGAAGTGCTAAAGAAAATGAAATTACTCCTACTATTGTTCGTGACCCAAAAACTGGGGATGTTGGAGTTCAAATTAATATTGCTGGTTATTACGATACAGAAGGTAAACTTAAAAGAGAACCTATTACTTTACTTGTAGGTAGTGGTGCTATTGATAGTTCTATTATTCAATCTTGGAATCAAGATACTAGTTGGAGAGCTGCTGGTAAAGTAGAAAATTACTATAATGCTAATAGACCTATTTCTCTTACTAATAATGCTGCATTTACTGGAATTGATAAATTTAAATTAGTACCCAATGGTGAAGGTTTTAATTTAATTAATTCTACTAATAATCAAACTATTGGTTTAGTAAGTAAAGAAAATGCTGTTGATATTGTAGATAATTTATCTCAATGGGAACAAACTGTAACTGCTGTTAAAGCTGGTATGGCAGTAGATGAAAATGCTGTTAAGGCTATTCAACAAAATGTTGCTACTAAACTTGCTCAACTTAGTGGCAGTACAAATCCTTATGTTATTCAATATTACTATGATGAATTAACTAACAATCTATATTAATATGGATGTATTAAAGTTTCTACAAGGTGGTAATAAAACACCTAATCCTGAATATAATCCTAAAACTAAAAAGGGGGCTATACAGCCTCCTACTTTAGTTGATTACAACCCTGGCACTTCTATTAGTGACCAGGGTCGTGGTCATTTATTTAGTCGTATTGCTGGACAATCATATAATCTTAATCAATATGATATAGATAAATATGCTCCTTATGATGTTTATGTTAATCCTGTTGATGACCCAGAAAAACTTAATAAAGAACGTGCTGTTAATCAAAGTAATTGGGAACAAGGATTAAGAATGATTGGACAAATTGGTAATGAGATTACTGTTGGAACAGCTATTGGTTTTGCTGATTTAGCTGATGCTTTCTATAATATGGTTAGTAATAGTCCTAATGATTATCAATCTGAAATAAGTTCTGAACTTGAATCTTTAAAAGAATCTATTAATGAACGTTTAGCTATATATAGAGAAAATCCTAATGCTGCTTTTGATATTGGAGATTTTGCTTGGTGGGCTAGCAATGCTCCTAGTATAGCTAGTTCTTTAACTCTTATGGTTCCTAGTACCGGTCTTGCTAAAGGTGTTTCTTTATTAGGTAAAGGTATAAAGTTTAATAAATTAGCTAATAAAATGGCTAATGCTATTAATATGACTCAAAAGAGTAGAGCCATTACTGGTAGAATAGCAGAAGCTACTGCTATTGGAGTTCCTTCTCGTTATCTTGAAAATTATCAAGAAGCTAGACAAACTTATAATGATATTGAAAATTATTCTAAAACTCAACTTGCTAATATGAATGATAAACAAAGAAAAGAGTTTTATAATAATAATCCTAAATATAAAGATATGTCTGATGAAGAAGTAGCTAAAGATATTGCTAAAAATAGTGCTGATATTACTTTTGCTGAAGATTGGGCTAATGTTCTTTTTGATGTATGGCAAGTTTATAGTTTAAAGAACTTATGGAAAAATGCTTTAAGTGGTAATACAACTAGTTCTAGACTTAGAAATTTAAATACTGCATTTAATAGTAATATTGATGATGCCGCTGCAATTACTAATGCTTTAAGTAATAAAACTACTAAACAAGCTATTACTAGCACATTAAAAGATGTAGGTGATGATATTCTTCATGGTGTTAGAGCCGAATGGACAGAAGGAGTTGAAGAAGCTATTAATTATATAGCTAGTCAAGATGGTTTATATAATGGTAAAAAAGTATTTGATAAAGATATTCCTCAACAAACTATTAAAGATTATCTTCAAGACCCAATGTTATGGGAACAAGCATTTTGGGGTGCTCTTGGTGGTATCACTTTTAGTAGTGTTATGAATAAAGCTGGAGAATTTATTAATAAACGTCTTGATAAAGATTGGACTTCTGCTGAAAAACAAAGAGAAAACGAAATTCTTGGTCGTACTGCTACTTTTCAAGCATATCAAGAAAGACTTAATAGTATTGCTAATGGTAAAAATCCATTTATAACTATTACTGATGAAAATGGTCAACAAGTTAATCCAGATATTATTACTGGTACTGAAGAAGAACTTCGTAATATAGCTGAAAAAGAATATATGGATAATATTATTATTAATTCTATGAATGCTGGTAATTTAGGACTTCTTGAAAGTTCTATTAATAGTAAAGAATTTAATGATAGTATTATTAATAAACTTGGATTACAACAGCAAGATAGTATTGAACTTATTAATAGATTTAAAACTGAAATTAATAATCTTAAAAATGAATATAATACTACTTTAAATAAAGTTAATAGACTTGGCGGTGGATTTGAAGTTGGTCGTATTATAGCTACTCAAATGGTTCATGCTCGTAATCGCCAAGAAAATTATAATAATCTTCTTAATTGGGCTAATGATGTTTTAAACCAAGATATTACAAATAATCATATTGAAGATGTTGATATTACTTCTGCTAAAAATGGTATATATCAACATATTCTTGATAGCATTCAAAGAGATATTAAAACTATTCAAGATAATGCAGCAATTAATAATTCTGTTAAGCAAGAACGTATTGCTCAATTAAATGAACGATTAGATGCTATTAATAAACTTTATACACCTATTGATATTGAAAATAAAAATGATATTCAATCAGCTATTCAACTTCAAAAACAATATAATGAAGTATTTAAAGATTTAGCAGAAGTTGTTAATGCTGAAATTAATGTTGAAGTTAATAAAAATCAACTTAATCTATCTGATGATAATATTAAATCTCGTATAACTTATCTTAATAACTTCTTTGATAATAGTCGTAAAAAAATTGTTAATAAAGCTATGGACGATTTACGTAATGCTTATAAACAATATGGAAAAGATTATGTTAATTCTGTTATTAAAGATGCTAATAATGGTAATAAACCTAATATAGATAAAGTTATTAGAGATGCTTATGCTGCACTTGATTTAAGTTCTAAAGGTAATGAACATCTTAAAAATACAATAGAACAATTAGCTGAGATTGCTGAGATTGAAAACGATGTTAATAATACTCCTAAAGAGGAAGAAGTTGCTCCTGTTAATCCTGATGTTAATGAAGTTAATGAAACTGATGTAGATGATACTAACTCATCTCCATCCTCTACGGGGAGTATAGCGAAGCGAAGCGAAGCGGTTCCTAGTGAGCCTACTAATACTGAACAACCTCAATCTCAAACTGAACAATCAATTTCTCAAGAACCTATTAGTACTCCTAAATCTGAAGTTAATAATACTCTTCCAGATGATGATTTCGAACGTGGTCAAATAGGTACTGATTTGGTTTATGAAAGTATAGCTGATTTAGAAGATTCTTTAGGACATGAATCTACTAGTAGCGATTTACTTAATGCTAGACAATCTTTTATTGATAAACTTAGTCAATCCGGATTTGAACAAACGGAAGCTACTGACATAGTTAATAATATTATTGACGGTCTTACAGGAGGTAGTTTATATAGTTCTGTTCAAGATGATAGTACTAGACGTTTATTACTTAATGCTACTTATGCTACTGTTACAGGTAATGAACGTAATATAGAAGCTATTATGGATGATTTTGCTAATAGTGTTGATAGTGAAGGTAATACTAGAGGTAAAATTGTTAATGGTAAAGTCTATCTTAGTATTGGTCAATTAGTTGAATATATAGATAGTATTACAGGTAATAAAATTATTAAAAATTACTTGTTTAATCAAATAAAAAACTATCTTTACGCCAGCACTAATAATCAAGGTAAATATCGTGCTACTGATGAATCAACTATTAAAAAACTTAATGCTAGACAATTTGTTCAATACGTTGACGGTATTGCTAAAGAACGTCTTGAAAGACTTCAAGTTGAACATACTAATAATGTTAATCTTAAGTATATAGTAGAGAATGAAAATGTTAAAGCATTTACTTCTATTAAACAAGGTGATTATCTAGAAACTGAATATGATAGTAAGCTTAGACGTATTAATATACTTGCTAATGGTACAATTATTGGTTATATAGGAGTTCCAAATATTGATAAGTTTGGTAATTATGATATGGTTAATCAAGGTTGGAAATATAATATTCATGCTGAAAATGGTCAAGTTGTTTCTCCACTTAAAGACGCTTTAATTAGTATTCTTGATGGTGATAGATTTGACGAAGAATTTATTGGTCATTTATATGAACTTGCTGTTAAAGAAGAAGTTACACAAGAAGAACTTGTTAATCTATTTAAAGAATTTGAAACTAAATATCCTGATATAGTTAGAGATTTTACTACTCCTGTTGCAAGTTTTGATTTAGCTGGGCATCTTGTTAATCTTACTAAATACATATTTAATCAGCCTTATGAAAATAGTCATGAAGCTAGTATTAATCGTTGGTTTAATAATCTTCTTAATAGTTATGACCAAGCTATTACAATAGTTAAAGGTGATTTTAAAGGTAAGATTAAAGCTGTTAATATTAAATATGGAGTTCTTAATACTATTGATGATGCTAATGGTGAATGGAATGATGTACAAGAAACAGTAGTTAATTATAGCGAAGATGTTAATAAACTTGGTGTAGTTGTACAAGGTCAAGTATATCTTAATGGAGAAAGTAAACCTACTATTATTGAAAATCTTACTACTAATGGTATGCCTGTTATTAGTATTCCAAGTAGTGATGGTACTTCTCTATATGCTTTTTGTAAACAAGTTCCATTAAATAGTAATCTACTTAAAGGTGATGCTCGACGTATTATTAATTCTATTAAAAATGAAGTTAATAATCTTTGTAGAGATTATATTAGTGGTAAAATAAGTTTTGGTGAACTTAAACAAAGTCTTGGAGATATATTTGGAAATAATAAACTTATTAACGGAGATAGAAATACTGGACTTCAAATTAGTATTAATCCTACTAATATAGGCTTTTATGTTAAAGGTGCACATTTTAATGGTAAGGATTATGCTTTTACTATTAATTCTGATGCTGGTAATTATAAACGTAATATTATTATTAATTCTCCTTATGTTGTTAATAGTGCTTTTAAAATAGGTAAAAGTTATGGTATTAATGCTAGTACTATTGATGAATTAGATAATGCTCTTCGTCCTGTTATTGATGAAATGTTTAACTATGCTCAATTTGCTATTAGTAAAGATTTTATTAATGATAGTACAAAAACTAATGACAAAACTAATAAATATATTTATCGTGAAAATGGTAAAACTATTATAAATATTGATGGTAAAACTTATAGTTATAATAGTTATCAAGATTTTATTATTAGTAATGGTTTAGTTAGAACTAAATTAGCTAATACTAATACTAATGAAACTGCTGGTAATTGGCAAATAGATATTCATTCTAAACTTGATATTACTTATGAGCTTGAGGATAGACCCCCCGTGGAGGATAGAGCAATACCTGAACAGCTATCAGAGTTCATGTTAGATGATACTCTTAATGCTATTAATTTTAATGCTTTTGAATCTGCTATAACTGCTAAGAATTTAACTCGTGGACTTAAAAAATATTTTGCTAATGACCAAACTGCTATTGATTATATTAATTCTCTTCAAAAGATTGGTATTTTACCTAAGAATATTCAAGTTGTAGATAGTATTACTGATAATAATGGTAATCAAGTTAATGCTGTTTATCATCGTGATACAGATACTATTGAACTTAATAGTTCTGCTATTGCTGGTCAAAGAGTTTATCGAGTTGTTAATATTATACTTCATGAAAGTTTACATAGACAACTTTATACTAAATATAATACTGAACAAGCTCTTGCTTTAGTTAAGCCTATATATGATAAATTTAAAGCTTGGCTTGATACTCAAGATGATGCTACTAAAGAAAGACTTAAACCTTATCTGTTTGAGAACTTTAATACAAGTGAAGCTCTTGAAGAATTTCTAGTTGAAAGTATTACTAGTAATGCTCTTATGACTGCACTTAATGAAATTAAATATGATAATAGAAAAGTTAATAAACGTAAGACTTTATTTAGTAAACTTCTTGAAGTTATTGCTGATATGTTAGGTATTAAGATTAATGAAGATAGTTTATTAGCTGCTGCTAGAGATGCTTATAAAGCTATTAAAAAAATGCCTAAAGAAAGTAATCAAGAGGCTATTCAAGGAACTTTTCAGTTTGAAGAAGAAACTGCTAGTACAGAACAAACTGAAAATCCTAATGAAGATAACAGTCAAGATTATAATTATAATAATGATAATCTTAATGATGGACTTAATATGTTTAGTAGTGTTGATGATGATATAGTGCTGAATATGGCTGAATTGACTAGCCGTTTGCCAATAGCACAACAGCCCGAATTTGCCACTTTGCTTGACACAGGACGCATCAGTTTTAGCTGTATGTAGAATTAATCGAGCAAATATAAAAGTCGCTTAAAACGAAAGAAAACAGCCTCTATGACGATGTAATAAAATTTTACTTTACATTAGTCATAGAGGTATTACTATTAATGAATTTAAACTTAAATATAAACTTATGAGTTGTGGAAATATTAAACTTGTAGGATATAATAATCTTAATAATGTTATTATTAAAGAACATGGTTCTAATAATGCAGATTATTATAGTCTTATAGCTATGGTTGAAGACCCAATCTTTAAGAAGATTGTAGCTGATAAAGGTATTAATGTTAAAACTTCTGGAAGACAAGCTTATAATGCTCTTCTTGAAGCTAGAGCTATTAAACTTCGTAATATGGACGATGTAGCTTCTATTGCTGAAAAAGAAGAACGTGGTTTGTTTAGTACAATTAAAGCTAGAGATACAGCTATTACTTATATGGCTGATATTATGAATAAACTTAGTTTTAATTTTCTATATAATGGCGCCCCATTAAATTTTAATGAAATTAAAAAACGTACCAATGAAACTGTTATTAATGCTGGACTTAAACGCGCTAAAAAATTAGCCGGAAGTGATGAAGCTAAAAATAATGAACTTAATAGCTTTATTAATAATCCAAGTCCTGCTATTAAAATTAATGGTCTTGGTGCATTTCTTCGTAAATATGGTGATGCTCAAGATTTTAATTATGGTGCATTACTACGTTCATTAACTAATACTGAATTTAATGAAGCTCTTTTTAATAATAAAAATGTAGCTAAACTTATTAAACGAGATGAGTTATATCAAACTACTGATTATGAAGAATTAGGCGGTTATCTTGATGAAACTTCTACTGAAGGTGATGAAAATAGTATAGATGATGGTATTGATTTAATGACTCAACTTTGGAATTTAAGTATTGGTGAAGTTAAAGATTTTAATAAACACGTAGAAGAAATTATTAAATATCATCTTGCAAGTTTACCTAAACTTACTGCTGCTTCTCAACTTGATAATGGAAGTTATCCTTTTGATACTAATAACGAATTAGGTGTTGTTACTTTTTCTGATGCTAATTATTTATCTAAAATATTATATGCTAGTGCTGATACTAGTAATGTAGATAATTTTATAGCTAGTCTTAAACGTATATCTGAAACTATTCCAAATTGTGAATGTTTAATTCAATTACATGATTTACTTAGCAAAAATAAAGTATTTGCTAATAAGTATATGATGGTGTTTAATAAACCTATTATATCTAAAATTGAAACTTATATTCAAACTGATTCTAATGGTAATAGTTATGTTCGTGCTCGTGTAACTAATCCTAATACTGATTCTCGTACTATTTTACAGAATACTTTTTATAATAATGTTAAGAATAATATTATTACTAATCGTGTTCCTACTGCTCGTGAAAAGTTTCGTATATATGATAGATATAAAAATACTCCTCATGCTAATCTTTATTTATATGATGCTTTTAAAGAAATATTTCCAGATATTAATCAAGCTAGTTTTAATTTAGCTATTGCTAAGATTGGTCGTGTTGCTATGGCTAATAATCTTATCAATTTTGCTAATGTTATTAATCGTACAGTTGAAAATTATAATAAATATGTAGAAGCGCTTAAAAAGGATAAAGGAACTAAAATGCCTGATAGTTTTATTAATAGAGGTGATACTTCTATTATATATCAAATGGCTGATGTTTTTAAAGATATTATTTATATTCCTGTTGAACTTAATTCTCGTAATCCTGAAGGTAATTTAAGTTCTGATGTTATTAATAGAAGTTTTATTACTAACATTGCTAAAATAATTAATGATGACAAATCTACTGTTGAAGAACAAAACGCTATGGCTGAAGCTTATTCTAAACAAAAGTTTGCTAGTCATCAATATGATTATAGTAATTTACTTCTTGAACATAGAGATAGTAATGGTAATATAATTAATTATGGATTATTTAGAAGAGTTGGAAATGGAACTCCTAAACTTACCGAATATGCTCGTAGTATGTTTAAAACTTCTCTTCTTAATGGTATTAGCGAATTAGATAATAACAATAATGATTTATATCGTAGTATGAGTGATGGTGATTATTTAATTACTTCTATGGGATTATTTATGACTGATATTAATAATTCTGAAACTCCTACTGCTAATTATTTACTTCCCATACCTAGTGATGCTCCTAAAAACTTTACTATTACTGCTCCTAGATATAGTCTTGCTGGATTACGTAGTCAACTAGAAGATGGAACTAAAATTATAAATAGAGAACATCCATTATTTAAACAGTATTATAATATAGTTATTCAAGAACTTACTAATATGGCTCAAGCTGTTAATGTAATGTTTAAGACTAATGCTAATGGTAATCCTATTTTAACTAATGGAAATTTTGAATTTAGTGATATTTATAATAATAAACCTGAACATTTTTATAATCAATATCATAAAGATGGAAAAGGTAATGTATTTATTACTAAAGATGGACATAAAGTTTTAGCTGGTAGAGTATTTAGTTTTAAACGTTTAGTTAGTAAAATTACTCCTAATAGTAATGGAGCATTTAATGAACTAATTGGGTATGGTAAGACTATTGACATCCTCTACGGGGGGTCTACACGTGGACTTAGCTATGTTAATAATCAAGTAGTTCTTAATGGAGAACAACGTATTGCTCTTGAAGATGCTGTTGCTGATTGGTTAAATGAATATATAACTAATGGTTATAAAGAACTTAAAAATAAATATGGTACATTTATTGATGATAGGATTAATAATGAATCTTTAGCTGAATTTCTAGTTAATGATTATCTTGTTAGAGATAGTATGTACGATATGTATGGTGGTGACCAAAGTTTTTATAAGAATGGTCAAGCTATTCTAAAACGTATTAAAGAAGTACAAGCTAGTGGTAATCCTTTTGGTAATACTGATTTTACTAAAAATGATTTAGATATAGCTACTGATTTATATGATATAACTATCAAAGGTAATGCTGTTACTGTTCCTTATACTGTTAATGGAATTACTAAACGTAAAAAAGTAGTTCTTCAAGATAAATTTAGGGGTGTTACTATTTATAATACTTTTAAAGCTTCTGATAAAGTTGTTATTGATAGACTTGATAATCAACTTAAAAAAGCTGGACTTGATAAAAAGGATAGAGAACGAATACTAGAACCATTTAAAGGTGGAGTTAATGCTAATGATGCTCAATCATATATTACTCTTGAGGAATGGATTCGTCGTATTACTGCTGCTGGTGAATTAGATAAATATGCTGGACTTATTCAAAGTCTTACAGATGATACTCCAATAGATAAAATTGATTGGACTAAATTTGCTAATAAAGTTCAAATTCAAAAGAATTTCTATTATGATTTATATTATGATACTACTGTTGGTATTGAAGTTCCTAGACAAGTAAAAAATGCTGAGTTTGTTCTTATTCCTAAACTTATTAAAGGAACAGAACTTGAAAAAGTTTATAATATAATGACTAATAGAGGTATTCATCAAATTAATACTGTTGAAACTGTTAAAGTTGTACAACATAATAGAATGACACTTTGGAATAATGATGGTGTTTTAACTGATGAAGCTCTTAAAGAATTTGATAATAATGTATTTGATAATTCTGAATTGTTTAGTTATAATTATCTTTATCGCCAGCAAGAAGTTCCTCAACATATGGTTGATGCTAGTAATAAAGCTGCTATTCAGATTATGAAGAAAATGCTTGATAATCTTTCTAATCGAACTGAACTTAATGAACTTAAAGATAAAGTATTTAGTAACTATGTAGCTAATATTAGAAATAGTTTTGAAAAAACTTGTGCTGAACTTGGTATTGGATTAGATGATAATGGTCATATTGATTTAAATTCTAATGGTAGTATTAAAAATCTTAATCGTTTTGTATTCTTTGATAGATTTAAAGAAAATGCTCAACAACAAGGAGTTGAAAAAGCTCTTCTTGAGTTTTTTGATTTAGATAGTGCTGGATTTAATAATCTTCCTTTATTCTTATCTAATATTAATAGTAAACTTGAAAGTATTGCTAATAGTTATTTTAATACTAATATTACTAGGCAACTTATTAGTGGTTGGCATGCTGCTCAGTTATCTGATTTTGGATTTAAAGTTGATAAACAAACTCAAACAGATAGTAAACTTCAATATAAAAAGATTGGAGAAGTTGATGGCACTCCTGTTTATTATACTGAAATTAAACTTCCTAGATGGAGTAGTAAACTTAAAGGATTAAATATTGAACAAGTTCCTGATAGCTTACGTACTATGATTGGTTATCGTATTCCTACTGAAGGTAAGCAATCTATATGTATTATGTATGTTAAAGAGTTTCTTCCTGATGCTTATGGAAGTACTGTTGTTGTTCCTGATGAATGGGTTACTCAAACTGGTTCTGACTTTGACGTTGATAGTGTTTATGGTATGTCTAAAACATTTAATCTTGTTAAAGGTATTCCAACTGAAATTACTCATGCTAGATATACTAAAGATGAAGTAGGATATATTAATTATGTTAAAGATAATGTAGATAAAGCTAGTCGTAAAATTCTTGGTAAGACTTATAATAAACAAGGTAATATTAGAGCTTCTTTAAAAAATAGCGAAGATGCTATTAATGCTACTCTTGAAGGTTATAATGGTAATCTTAAAGTTGTTGAAAAAATTGCTAATGATGGTGGACTTAAATCTTACGAATCATACTTGAAACTCCCCGTGGAGGATACAAGTAGTCAAGCTGCTAGAACTAATGCTATTATTCAATCATTTATTGATATACTTAATAATCCTGCTGCATTTGAAGAAAATACTACTACTTCTAATTTTGAAAATGTCAAAGAAGCTAATGAAACTTATGCAGAAATAGTTGGTGCTAATAAAACAACTGTTGCTCCTAGTGATTTCTTTACTCAACTTGATTGGTTTGATGCTGCTACTTCTGGTATTAAACTTAAAGGTATCAGTGTTAATCGAGATACTTTTATGAGTATTGGTAATGTTACTAAAGCTAATCATAGCGAAGGTATTAAAGTTATGTACACTACTGATGTGATTAGTGAGCAAGAAGCTGTTAATAGATATGGTAAAGAAAATGTAGAAACTATTGGTAATAAACATATTCGTATTACTCATAAGAATTTTGGTTGGTCTGGAGATGATAAGAATATTGATGGCTATTTAATTAATCCTTATAGTTCTCAAACGACTGCGCATATTCTTGATGTTATGAAAGAGGGAGCTATACATAATGAAAATACTTATACGTTTAATGCTTTTAAAACCATTGTTGACTTTGGAAGTAATTATGATACTGCTATTGGATTTATGTGGCAACCTGCTATTGATATACTAGTTCGTAAATGGAAAGAAACTAATAGTGTTCTTGCGGAAGGTACTAAAAATCCGCTTACTGAAGCTATTAGAGAAGTTGCTCATAATCTTGGTTTTGGTGAAAAGATTAATTTTGCTGGACGTAAAAAGTTAATTGAAACTATTGATAAAAGTTATGGTGAAACTTTCAAGAAATTATTCAATTTAAGCGTTTCTGACGCATTTTCATCACCTGACCTTATATTTTCATCAGATGCATATAAATCTCGTCTTAGAGGGGAAATGAATAGCGTTCAGCAGGCTTTATTTGACCTTTATGTTCTAGCACAATTCAATCGGTTAAACTCAATCGGACAGGATATAAGTAATAATCTTAATATTCTTAGTGCTGATAAATATGGTGCTAAACAAAGTTTTTATGCTAGTGATAAAGTATTTAGAGATGCTAGAACTGTTATTGAAAATAGTAATATTTATGCTCCATCCTCTACGGGGGGTCAAACCTTGCTGTTAGAAAGTGTCTTTCCTGATATTAGTGGTGGTATAGATGCGTTTATTAAATCAGATATATCTAAAAGTAGTTATCCTAGTTTAGCTGCATTTTTACAAATGAGTACTTCTCTTAGTGTTAAAGCTACTCAACAAGTATTTGAAACTGCTAATCCTGTATTTATTGATTATGTATATAGAATAGCAGAATGGACTAAAGGTGGAATAATGACTGAAAAGTTATATAATGACTATAAAGATTATCTTATTAATAAACTAGAAGTAGGTAATAATGGTAGTTCTTATCTTAATTTACCTGTTACTATTGTTAATGGTGATTTTGTTCATCCTAAATATATTAAAGAATATGGTACTGGACAATCTAGAGCTTTAGAAGTTGGACGAGTAAGTGGTACATTAGTTAATATTAAAACAGATGATGTTGTAGTTAAAAATATATTTGAGCCTACACAAACTGAAATTGATGTATTTGCTAGACTTACTCCTGCTCAGAAAGTTGATTGGATTAAACGTAATTTTAGTCAAGATGGTAGTGTATTTGAACATATTGAAATAGTTGCTAATGATGAAAGAAATAATCGTCGTAATGTAAATATTCAATATATTAATTACATACAAGGTGATATTACTAATGATGAAGCTCATAGATTGTTTGATAGAGCTTGGAATCATCCCAATCCTCTTATTAAACTTGCAGCTCTTGATTTAGTTAAATATGCTTTTATTGTTGAAGGTCATAAATTTAGAACTAGAAATATTAGTAGACTTATAAGTAATACTCCCCTTAGAGGATTGAGTGAGGGCGGAATAGCTATTGGAGATATAGCTATGAAAGGTATTAATAACTATGGTTTTATTGATAAAGATAATGTTGAAGATATAATTGGTTTTATTCGTAAGAATTATAATAGTTTTAATTGTCCTAGTTATACATTTAAAAGACTTACTAATAATAAAATTAATTATAGTCTAAAAAGAAGTGGTATTATTACTTTTAATAGTCAAGAAAATCTTGATAATGTAGGAATAATAAGAAATGGAGATGCTGTTAATGTTATTAGAATTAATAGAAATTTATATATTAAAGGAACTTATGATGGAACTTTAGCTTATTATCCTATTGATAGACTTGAATCGTTTGAAACTTATAATAGTATTGAACCTAGTATTATAGCTAATAATAATATTCATAAACCGTTAGCCGTTCTTCTTTATAAAGGTCTTACTCAACAAGAAAAAAGAGATAAATTTATTGATGGTATTAAAGATAATATTAATGAAGCTGTAAATAAAGGTTATAAAGAAGTTCCTGAACTATATGGTAAATATATTTCTAATGAGTATTTTCAACCATTTATGAATACTCCTTTTGAAAATAATACTATATATACTATTAATGATAAATTTTATCTTAATATTAATGGAACTACTGCTATTAATTTAAGTGATGATTTACAGCAATATAAAGCTAAATATCCTAATATTGAAGATAATAAACTTGGTTTATTTATTGAAATTAATGAAAATGAAATAGATAGAGTTACTAGTAATACTGATAGATATAGTAGTGTTGATGACCAAACTCCTATTGGTAAATTTGCTAAAAATGCAAGTTTAATTATTTCAAGAGCTGTTCGTCATGGACAACCTGCTGCTCAAAATGTTCTTAATGCTCTGAATAATGCTGAAATTAATTATCTTGATAGTAGTAGTCTTTCTGATAATTCTGAATTTTCGTTATCAGTTATAGCTAATTATATAGATGTTGAAGCTAATAATATTCTTAATGATATTAATCGTTTTATTAAAATTGATGGTATTGATAAACCTATTAACGATAAAGATGTTATTGGTAAAGTTCTTAAAGATGAACAACTTCAAAATCGTTTCTTAGATGTTATTCTTAGTGCTAATACATTTAAGAATAAATATAAACTTATTAGCGAAATTGATATTGATAGTACAAATCTTGATGATAAAACTAAAGAGAATATTAGAAAGATTCAGAAACTAGTTAATCAAGTTGATTCTAATACTACTGTGCATTCTGCTAGAAAAGATTGGTTTGAAAGATGGATTCAATTACGCACTACTAATCCTAATTATATAAGTGGTCTTATGAAAGAATTTGATGCTTATGGAGATACTGGATTTATGGACTATTGGATACAAGATATTCGTGCTAATCGTAACTTTGTATTGCAGAATATACTTAAAGATGTAATGGGTACTGTTGAAGAAGGTCGTCTTAATGGTATTAAAGAATCTAATGACTTTAGAAATTATCTTAAAGAGCTTAAATCCAGAACTGCTAAAGATGGTAAATCTGTTAGTCTTGATAGTATTATCGATGATGATGGTAGATTAATTCAACCTAATAATCCTGTTTGGGAAGAAAAGATGAAGAAGTATAGAGATGCTGCTATTGAAGCTGAACAAAAATTTGGTATAAATAGTGTTGAGCATCTTATTGCTTTATCTAATAAAGCTAAATTTATTGATATGACTACTATTCATCAGCTTAAACCAATTACGGTTCAAGATGAAGATGGTAATGATGTTACTATTGAATATTCTACTTATATTATAAATCTTGAAAGAAGTTTATTAGGACTTAAAAAAGGAGATGATGGTATTCCTAAAGAATTTGCTGAATATAAAAGACTTAATAGTAGAATACGAGATATTTTAAGTCAAGCGACTGATAATGTTACTACGCAAAGTCAAGATGAAGAACTTGGACGTATATACGCTCAAATGGATAGTCTTACTAGTCTTTACGATGAAGATAGTAATAAAAAGATTGGTCATGATTTGAATGTAGCTGAAAGACTTCGTGCTTATCAAACTAATATTCGTAAAGTTAAAGAAATGTTCTATGATAAGCAAGCTAAAGAAGGATTTGATTCTAAACTTAAAGAACAACTTTCTATTATTAGTAAATATGAAAGTCAACGTGATGCTAATGGTAATCTTCTTATTAGTATGGAAGAACTTATGAAAGTTCCTGAATATCGTGAAGCTAAAGAATGGATTCGTAAGAATACTAGATATATTCTTGATATTAAAGATATAGAAGATTTAAATTGGGCGTTTGAAGAACTTAAAGATGCTAATAAAGGTAATAGTGTTCTTAATCTTGCTATTAGAGAATTTCAAGCTAAAGATGAATTTAATGTAGTTGATGGACGTAAGATACCTGAAGAACGTGCAGCTCTTATAAAAGCTGAAACAGTTAGAAAATATAAATATACTAAAGGTAATGGTATGCCTTATGTTGGTATTATTCGTTCTGCTGAAGATGAATTAAGAATTTATCGTGCTGATTTCTATAATTATCTTACAGGTAATAAATCTAAGAGCGAAGAAGAAATTAATGTAGGAGAAGCTATTAATAAAATACTTGAAAAATATTTTGATAATGCTACTAGAACTCTTAATACTGCTGATATTAGTCAAGAAGATTTAGAACAACTCAAGACTGGTTTTGAAGTATTTAATGAAATTACTAGAGGTGAAAAGAGTACTGATAAAGCTAAAGCAAAACGTGTTGCTGAATTTATTGAAAGTGAATGTGATGTTACTTATAATTGGAAACAATATGAACTTGATAAAAATAGAGCTTTTGCTAAAGGTAAAAAGTATTATGATAAATGGCTAGAAGTATTTAGTGAACAAGTTGAAGAAAATGGAACTATTGCAGAAAGACCTAATCGAACTATTTATGGTATTATTAAACCTAAAGATTTAGATAAATGGACTGATATTGATAGAACTGCTGCAATTAATATTCTTCAAAAGAGAACTAGAGAAACTACTACTCAATATTACTATATAAAAGAAAGAGAAGTTCTTGACAAATATGGTATTGATAGTGTTGAATATAAACAATGGTATAGAGATAATCATTATTTTGACCCATATACTCGTACTATTAAACCTATTCGTATTTGGACTACTATGCAAATGATTAAAGACGATGGTTCAGCTGTTGTTGGTAATTATGAACCACGTATTAATCAAATGCATATTACTCCTAAAGAAGAACTTATTAATCCAGAATATAGTAGTTTTGTTAATAAGTATAAAGTAGGAACTGGATATGATAATACTGCTTATACTAGTCTTAATGAATATCAACTTGAACTTATGAATAAAGTAAATGAACTTATGAAAAAGTATTGTTTTACTAATAGTAATAAGCGATATGTTGATATGGGTTATCTTCCAGCTTTACCTAAATCTAAAGATATGACTGTTAAAGATTACTTTGAACAAGCTCTTAGTTTTCTTGGTTGGACAGCCAATGTTCCTAATAATACTAGTTGGAGAAATAATGAAGATTTAACTTTTGATAAAGATTATGATATTCCTAATCCTAGATTAGTTCAGTTAGTTAATAAAGATACTCAACAACTTCCTACTATACCTAGATTTAAAGAACCTAATGAAAGTGATGAAGAATTTAGTAAACGTAAAACTGCTGCTATTAAAGCTAGAGATGAAATTATTGAAAAGAATAATAAGATTCATAATGATATTCTTAATCGTAATTGGGAAGAAGTATTTAATAGTTTCTTAATTGAAAGTAATAGATATAATGCTATTAAAACAATTAAAAATCTTCTTTATACTGCTGACCAAATTATTACTAGTAATACTGCTTATGATATAAATTATAAAGGTAGTATAACTGAGAATAGAGAAGCCAGTGCTGGTGGTGAAATTGAATATAAACAAGAAAAACAAACTAGAACTAGTGAACATCTTAGAAGTTTTATTCGTCGTCTTGTATTTGAACAATATAAAGATAATAAAACTCCTAATCTAGTTAAACTTGGTTCTCTTGCTCAAAACATTGCTGGTAGTAAATATATGATGATGAACATTACTGGTGGTATTGCTAACGTTCTTACTGGTTCTAGTAACATCTTTATGGAACGAGCTGCTGGTGAATATATTAATCTTAAAGATTGGGAAGTTGGTAAATCTGAATGGATTAAAGGAACTGTTAGTTATATGGCTAATATGTATAGTGAAAATAGTAGTACTCTTCAAGATGCTATTATTAAACTTAGTCATGTAGTTGACTTTGATAGAGTAACTGAAGTTAGTACTGCTGAAGGTCTTAAAGAAAATATTCGTAGAGTTCGTGGATTACTATTTAGTCCTCAATCTGTTGGTGAACATTATATGCAAAATGTTATGCTATTTGCTATGCTTAAATCTCATAGACTTGTTGATAATGGTAGAGGTGGTTATGATATAATGAGTAAAGAAATGTATCATCGTAAAGCTGAACAAGATGCTCTTATGTCTGTAATAAATACTCCCCGTGGAGGAGAGAACCAAGCTCTACTTGAACAATTCAATAAGTTCATGGATGAAGCTAAAGCTGATAATAAAAAACGAGCTAAATATAATCTATTTAAAGCTAATCCTATATTCGATTTTGTTAAGACTTATCTTAATGAAGAACAACAAAGAGAATATATAGCTAAGCGTAAAGAACTTATTAAGAATATTGATAAAAAGTTTGCTGAACTTCCAGATGTTTATAATCAATTTGAACTCAAAGATGGAATTGCTCAAATAAAATCTGATAGTAAACTTACTCTTAAAGAATATGCTAAATTTATTGATAAAGTTCGTGAAGTAAATAAGAAAGTTCATGGTGTTTATGATAAACTTGGTTCTGCTAATATTGAACAACATTGGTGGGGTGGTATGGTTATGCAATATCATAAACATCTTTATCCCGGTTTTAAGAAACGTTATCGTTGGAATGGTTATTATAATGAAACTCTAGGTACTATTGAAAAAGGTAGTTATACTAGTCTTTATGATTATTTGACTATTCCATTTAAAGAAAGTAACGTAGGAGAAATTAATAATGTAAGTGATGTTCTTAAAGCATTCCAAACTTATGGTAAGAATTTACTTTCATTTGCTGTTAATTTCAAACTTAATTATGAACTTCTTCCTGAACATGAAAAAGCAAATATTAGACGTAATTTAGGTGATTTACTTTATGTAGGTGCTGCTATTATTGGAGCAATTGCTATAACTGGTATGGGAGGTGATGATGATGAAGGCATTATGTATAATCTTATGCTTTATCATGCTGACCGTCTTGCTTCTGAAGCTGCTTCATTTACTCCATTTGGTGCTTATGCTGAAGGTAAAAAGTTATGGTCTAGTCCTGTTGCTATTGGACAAACTATTAATGACTTAATTGGTACTACTGCTATGGCTGCTAGATTCCTTATTGAAGAAGATTTTACTGAGGAATATACTACTGGTAGATATAAAGGTATGAATAAGTTTGAAGTTATGGCTGTTCGTAATATACCTGTTGTTCGTAGTATTAATCGAGTTCTTGATTTACCTAATAATAATAGTTATTATAAACTTGATGAAAATATACTTAGTATTATACCTTATAAAGATATAGCTAAAGATATATTTGAATAAGCTGGACTTGAATCTAGTAAAAAAATAAGGGCTTGCCTATGGTATCACTACCTAGACAAGCCCTTTACTTTTAATATTAATATCTCAATCATCAAGAATAATACGTTTTTTATCATCAAGAAATCCAACTAAACCATCATATTTATCATGATAAATTTTAATAAAATCAGTCATACTACCTCTAAATATATAATTATGATTAACAACATAAGTAGATTTTTTAGTAGTATTAATAATTACTTGTTCGTTATAAAGTTCATTTAAAGCAATATAAAAAGTTTCTTTATTAATTTTACTATAATTAATAATATCACTTTCAGTAAAAGTAATTTTATTACTACACCATTTAATATTATTACAAATATAACTAATAATAGCAATACTACCTTTATTAAGTTTAATAAGTTTAGAACTTAATTCATTACCAAATGTAACATATTCACGATTAGTAATAGTTTTCTTTGTAAGTTTAAAAACAGTATTAAGTGTTGCTAGACTATCAGTAATTTCTCTATCCTCTGTTGTAACTTCAATATTATACACAGTAGGAGCAATATTTTTAGCAACTTCATTAGCTCTTTTAGAATATATATCTCTAACCTTTTTAAGAGCTTTACTATCAAATGTAACTCTAGTCATAAAAACAATATTATTTAGATTATCAGTATGACAAATATAAATATTATGTAGGAAAAATCCATAGGATTAATGTTAAAAAAATCAAACTTTATCCGGAATTTCCGTAGTAAATATTTTTGTAATTAATTGATAATCAAAATATTACAATCATTCCTCTATCTATATAGATAGAGGAATAAATCGAATCAATATTTATTATTAGTAATATCTTAATTAAAACCATCATCATTATTGCCAATAATACACATAAGAATAACAAAAACTATAATACCAACAACAAATAGTTTTCCACTATACTTATCCATAGCTTCACTATCACTAATATTATTAGCAACAGCTAATAGTTTAACACCACCAAATATAATTCCAAGAAGAACAATAAATGCAACCATAATTATAATATATTTAAGTTTAACAATAAGATAAAAATAAACCCCAGTAGTAAGACTAGCTTATCTACCGAGGTTTCAGTCATGCCAACGACTATAAGTTTAAGGATTAGTAGAACGCTCCGCTTCGCTACGCTCAACTCCCCGTGGAGGATGGAATAGACTAGTATTCATTTAATCAATATAATCATTATCATTAATAACTATACTAATATTACTAGCGCAACTACCATTCCATCCTCTACGGGGAGTATAGCGAAGAGTGCGTAGCACTCGTAGCGGTTCCAAGCTAATCATCAAATTTAATAAAGCCAGCTCTATTAGAGCCAGCTTTAAGTATAACATATAAACCATTAGCATTAATACTATTTACTTCTTTAGTCCATATTTAGCCCATTGAAGAACAAATCCAAGACCTTCCCAAATTTTATCTTCAGCTTTAACTGTCATAGCTTATTCTTTTTCAAGTTTATTAATAATATCTTTAATATAATCACTAGGAAAACTACCTTCAAGTCGAGCTAATTCTTTTCTTTTATAATCATTATCGACTTTAGTAATAACAGTAGTAGGAAATTTAGTAATTTCTTTTCTTAGAATATCATCTAGATTTGTATTACGAATATTAAGAGTAATATCACAATTAGCTTCATTAATAGCATCAGTTATATTTTTAATTGCTATTTTACAAGCGTCACAACCATCTCTAGTAAAACAATCAATACGTATCATAACACAATAGCATTATTTTTAACAGCTTCTTTAATAGTATTAGGAACTCTAAGAAGAGTATTCTTAATCATTTCAGTAGTAAGACTATCAGAATATACATAAGTAGCATAAGTTCTCCAACTATCTTTAATCACAATAGCAAATTTGTTAGGATTATCAATATTAGTTTGAATGTATTCTACTTTAGTATTTTGATATTTCCACATCCAAGCAATAGCATCAGCACATTTAGCACGAGTTATACAATCATGTTCATCAATAAACGCTTCAACAAATATATTATTTGTTTGTCTTGTAGGTTCATCTCCAGTAAGATAATTAATATCATTACGAAGTTCTTCCCAAGTAACAGAATTACTATATCGTTTATATTCTGTATCATCTCGATATATAATACAAGTAGGATATTCAGTAATATTCTTACCAGCAACAGCCTTTTCAAGTATCATATCTTCAAGAATAAGATGGTCAGGAAGATTTTTAAAATTACATTGAACATTAGTACCAAATAAAGCTATATCAATAGCTTCTCTCATAGCTTCTGTTTTATCTTTATCAGCACTTTTATAATAAAATTCAATTTTAACCATAGTATTCGTATAATATAATGAGAATTTATAAAATTAGCTATTTTAAAGCCCCACATTGAATGATATTCATATCGTGATAGATTAATCACAATAACAATTAAAATTCAATGTAGGGCAAAAGAACTGTATCTATGACTATCCTAACAACTTGCGAAGATATTTCCTAATAGTGTAATCGCTTTGCACACCACGTAAAATATCACCATTACAATAAGCAGCAGGAGCATCACTAATACCAACACTACGCGCTTCTTGTCTACCAGTATCAGTATATAGATTATACCTAATAAGATTAAACCTACCGGCAAACTCAGGTAGAGCAAGAGCTTTGTGAAGCCTTTCTTCAAAAAGTTTACTAACATTACAATCAGGTAAATAGAATAAGATTAACTTTTTCATAGATAAACTTCATTACCTTCAACTTTAGCATCACTAAAATGACTTTTAAAACTTTCAACACTTCTACACCATAAAGGTTCAAGTCCATTAAGTTTATAAATAACAGCAGGAATCCATTCACCTGTATCTGGATGTTTCATTTTAGTAATACTAATAATTATATATTCATTAGATGTTTTATTATGAATATAACGAGCACCAACTTTAAGCTTTAGCTGCTCCGCCTGTTCCTTCTCCAAATCCTTTGTTTCCACGTTCACTTTCTCCTAATTCTTCAATA
>OATT01000095.1_pt1 | contig 99946 bp, 83 predicted proteins | sample 1476071 | NCBI WGS metagenome assembly OATT01 (sample SAMEA2579989, study PRJEB22360) | human gut metagenome | biome: human gut; feature: human-associated habitat; material: faeces | place: Denmark | collected 2008/2010 | reverse complement strand
GGCTGCCGGGATCATGGCATCCATGCCGGCCATTGCGGATCTGTCACAGATTCAGCTCGCCACTATCACCATTGCCGTGGCAGCAGGCGCTACTGCCTTCAGCCATGTAAATGACTCCGGGTTCTGGCTCTCCAAATCCCTCTTTGAGGTGGATGAGAAGACAAATCTGAAGACCTGGACCGTGATGGAAACGATCATAGGCATCGTCGGTGTCATAGGCGCCACGATCATCTGGTTTATTGTACAGTAAGATTAAAAAAATAAGAGAGGTAAAAAATTATGAAGTTATCATTTCGTTGGTATGGAAAAGAGGACAAGGTCACATTGGAAAATATCCGTCAGATTCCGGGTATGCACTCCATTGTGACTGCAGTCTATGATGTCCCTGTGGGAGAGGTCTGGAGCCGGGAGAGTATAGCGGAGCTTAAAAAGCAGACAGAGGAGGCTGGCCTTCACTTTGAAGTCATTGAGAGCGTTCCCGTACATGAGGATATCAAGCTGGGCAAGCCGGCAAGAGACCGCTATATTGCCAACTACTGTGAAAATATCAAAAGACTTGCAGAGGCAGGCATCAAATGTATCTGCTATAACTTTATGCCCGTCTTTGACTGGACCAGGACACAGCTTGACCATGTGCTGCCGGACGGCTCTACCTCCCTTGTATACTACCAGGAGCAGATAGACCAGGTAAATCCTCTTGCCAGTGACAGCGACCTGACACTTCCGGGCTGGGATGCCAGCTATACCAGGGAAGAACTGAAACAGGTGGTGGCTGAGTACAACAGCATGTCCGAGGAGAATCTGTGGGATAATCTGAAATACTTCCTGGAAGCAGTGATCCCCACAGCCGCATCCTGCGGTGTAAATATGGCGATCCATGAGGATGATCCCTGTTGGAGCATTTTCGGCCTTCCGAGGATCATCACCTGTGAGGAGAATCTGGACAAGTTCCTGAAATTAGTGGACGACCCGCACAATGGCATCACTCTCTGTACCGGTTCCCTGGGCTGCAGTGCAGAAAATGATGTGGTCAAAATGGCCGGAAAATACGCCGCCATGGGAAGGATTCACTTTGTCCATGCCAGAAATGTGGCCGTCCTGGAGGACAACAGAGGATTTGAGGAGAGGGCACATCTGTCAGCATGCGGAAGTCTGGACATGTTTGCCATCCTGAAGGCCCTTCATGACAATGGATTTGACGGTTACATCCGTCCGGATCACGGCCGCATGATCTGGGGAGAGACAGGCAGAGCGGGATACGGCCTGTACGACAGGGCACTGGGAGCCACATACTTAAACGGTATCTGGGAAGCCCTGGATAAAATAAACAGATAGAGAATACGGACCGGCATATGGGGAACAGAATGATTTCTCATGGGCCGGTCTGTTTTCCTGTTCCCAAAACCTGTGGTATGATAAAATAGAAAATGGAAACGGAGGGAGCAATATGAGAAAAATACGATTTCTATCTGCTGTCCTCCTGCTGGCATTGGCCCTTACAACAAGCGGATGCGGCAGCAGGGATACAGAACGGGAAGAACCTTCAGAGACAAACACCATGCAGACAAATGACCGGAAAGTGGCATTTGTACAGAAAAGCATGAACACATATTTTCATCGTCTGTTAGACGCCTCTCTCAGAAATGATACCCAGGAAGCGGGATGGGAATTCCGGGAGGCAGTGGCGGATTACGACCAGACACGGCAGAACCAGCAGATGCTGAACTTCTGCGCCGGTAACCCGGATGTGATCGTGGCGGCGTCTATCGACAAGGACGGTATCAACTCTGCTATTGAGCAGATAAATGAAAAAGGCGTTCCCGTTGTTCTGGTAGATACGGAATCCACAGGCGGACAGGTCAGTCTTACCATAAATTTTGACAACTATAAAGCCGGAAAAATGGCGGCACAGGAGATCGTCAGGCTTCTCACAGAGAAATACGGGGAGCCAAAAGGCATTGTCTGCCATGGCTACGGCAGTGAGGAGAGCAGCGCCTGGAAAGCCAGAAAACAGGGATTCGAGGAGGAAATCGGAAAATACGAAGAGATCCGGTGTATCTCCGCTGATCTGAAAGGCGACCCGGAGGAGGCCAGGTCATGGCTTACTGGTGTTCTGGCGGATGGCACGCAGATAGACGCAGTCCACTGTTCCAGTGACCATCCGGCAAGAGGTCTTGTGCAGGCTCTTAAGGAGGCGGGAATGTGGAAAAAGATAGGGGAGGCGGGACATATTATCTTTGTCACCATTGACGGGGACCCATTTGCCGGAAAACAGATCCGCGGAGGGTATTACGACGGCAGTGTAGTGCAGGATGCCCTGGCGTACGGGGATGTGCTGGTGCAGATGCTGGATGGTTACATTTTTTCCGGAAAAGCGGTGCCTGTGGGGGAATATGCCCTGGCGGATACCTGGTTCAATACCTATGAAGTGCAGGAGGATGAGCGGGGAAGACACGCGGTCATACCGCCGTATTATATGAACCGGGACAACGTGGAAGACGGGCGGCACTGGTATAAAAAAGCAGAGGAGCAGTGGGGCTATGCATACAATGATTCGCCGGATACGGAAACTGAAAATTGAAAAACGCCTGAGGACCTTCTTCTTCCTGGCATCCATTGTACCTGTCCTGATCCTGGGAATCTGCAGTGCTGTACGTTCCTATGAGGAAATGAAGGGTATGGCTGTGGAATATTCTGCCGCCATGGCAGACATTTCTTCCGGAAACATGGAGCAGCATTTCTCAAAATACATCAGCCAGATAGAGGCCGTGGAGGAGAACGAGACGCTTCTGCGGCAGCTTTCAGTCTACAGCAGCGCGGACTGGGATGAGAAAAAGAGGACGGAGAACGAAATGCGCCTTCTGATAAACAGTATTTTCGGGCAGAACCAGGAGGTAGATACTGTGGAGATCAGCAGTGCCGACGGGGCGAAGTTTTATTATCCATCGCCGGTCACGCAAAAGGAATCCCCCCTGCTTGCCAGGACAAAAGCCTCGGAGGGGCCGCTGTGGAGCTTTATCCCGAAAGAAATCGGTACAGACCGGGAGAATTATATTGTGATCTCCAAGACAATGGAACCCTACGGTAATATTGTCCTGGCCCTGAAAAAGGATTATGCGGAGACGCTGTGCCAAAACGCAGGGGCGGGAAAGCAGTGGAAAACAGCCATATTTGACGGAAGCGGCGTGCTGGTGGCAGGGGAGGATGCCTTTGACCGGATGTCCGGGGAGAAGGGGAACATCACTTCCACGGACCAGGGAAGGATGTTCACCTCCGGCCATGTGATCACAGCCATGCAGTGGAAGATCGTAAACGGAGTGCCCTATTCTTATCTGCTGGGTGGTGTCTATCAGCAGACTGCTGTTCTGGTGGTTTTGCTGGCAGCAGGACTTCTGGTGGTATTCTTTCTCTCGAGGATCATGACAGCCAGTATCACGGAACCTCTCGGAAGGCTGACGAGAGCTATGGAACGTGACGGGTGGAGTGAACTTCTGACAGACGGAGGAAGGGATGAATACCATGAACTGATCCGGGGCTTCAACCGGATGAATGAGCGCCTGGGGCATATGGGAAATGAAGTGCTGCAGATGGAACTCAAAGAGAGCCGTCTGGAACGCATTAAAAAAGAGACGGAGCTTTCCGCTCTGCAGAAACAGATCAATCCCCATTTTCTCTACAATACCCTGGAGACAATCTATTGGAACGGGCAGTATGAGGGAGCAGAGGAAATCAGTGATGTGGTGATCGCGGTGGGGAATTATTTCCGCACCATTATCAGCAAAGGGCAGGAGTACACAACGGTAGGGCAGGAGGCTAAGAGCGTGGAGAACTATCTGTTTCTTCAGAACCTGCGCTTTGGGGACAGGATCAAAATCTCCTGGAAAATCCAGGAGGGAATAGAGGACTGTCAGGTAATGAAACTGATCCTTCAGCCGGTCATGGAGGACATGATCAATGAGGCACTGGAAGAACGGGCAAAGGAAATTCAATTTTATGTGGAGGGAAAGCGGGAAGAGGACAGGATACGTTTTTTTGTAGGCGGTGTGCCGCAGACCACTGCACAGCATTTTCAGGAAAAACAGGATTTGCCCGGCTGTGACAATGTGGATCAGCGCCTGAAGCTTTATTTCGGAGAGGCTTATGGGATAGCAATAGAAGAAAGCGGGATCAACATTCTGGTGCCCATAAAGGAGGGGGATGTATGACGGAAATATTGAGAAAACTATCCATAAAACGCAGGATGGTCCTCTTCTTTTGCCTCCTCTGCCTTTTCCCTATACTGCTTCTCCTCTGCTTTTCCGGGTGGAGCGGCCGGTATCAGGCGGAAAATGGTAAGCAGCGGTTTACGAACATGTATCTGGAACAGGGGCAGAACCAGTTAAATGCCTATCTGGAAGAGTATGAGCAGAAAGTCAGATATCTGATAGAAAACCCGGATCTGCTGGCTGATGTCTATCTGTATCATGAAAACAGCGGTTATCGGGAGGAAACCACTGCGTCCAGAATAGAGAGTATCCTGTACCATGCCTGCAGGGAGGAGGCATTCTTTGACTATGGGATTATTTTATCAGAGGACGGCAGTGTGTTCTTAAAAGGTCAGGATATGGAGGCGGAGGCTAGTTATTTTCAGAAGCTTATGGAATCCGAAGGGGAGAAAATAACTGCGAATAAGCCGGTTTTCCTTACAGGGGAAGACGGAAATGTGTATCTGGCAGGTCTTTTGAGGCCCGGTCTGGAGCCGAAACAGATTACGTGTTATCTGATCCTCAGATGTAATATGGATGCGTTCGGGGAAATAGTTGCACTGCTGAAACGGACACAGGAGCAGAGATTCAGCCTGATGGGGGAAGAGGGACAGGTATTATTTAGTGATGCGGAGGCTGCTGTTGAGGCAGAGGCTGCTGATGATGCAGAGGCTACAGATGAGGCAGAGGCTGCAAATGATGCGGAGGCTGCCGATGATGCAGAGCTTTCGGATGAGACAAAGACCTCGGTGGATGCAGCGGCCCCGGAGGCGGTGGATACCATACGCTTGAGAAATGGCTGGAAACTTACCATTTCCGGTGATACCATCTCTTCAAAAAATCCTTTTGGTATTCAAGGACTGCTGGCCCTCATCCTTCTTCTTTTTTCAGCGGCCTGCATGTATCTGCTGGCAAAAAGCCTGACAATCCCTCTTGGGCAGATCATGGAAAAAATGTACCGCGCAGGTCTGAAAGGGGATACACAGGAAGCCACAGAAGAGAAAAGTACAGCAGTTCCGTCCGGCGATGAGCATCACATGCTGGAACAAAAACTGACAGAGATGATCGGAAAACAGCGGGAACTGCGCGATAAGATGTATATGAGCAGAATCGGTGAGGAGAAGATTCAGATGCGCATCAAAGAGCTGGAACTAAATGCCATGCAGCAGCAGATCAATCCTCACTTTCTTTTGAATGTGCTGGAAACCATTTACTGGATGGCTGAGGAAAAAGGATATGAACAGACAGAGGAGATGATCGCCGTCCTGGGTGATTATTTCAAACTCTGTGTCTCAACTGCCGGGGAGTTTGTGACCATCCGGGAGGAGATAGAAAATGCAAAAAGTTACCTGCAGATACTTGCCATATTATATGAAAAGAATTTTGAAGTCCAATGGGAGACAGACCCGGATATCCTGGACGCCAGGACCATCAAACTGATCCTCCAGCCTGTCATAGAGAACGCCTTTGAACACGGGATACGCAGTATGAAACAGGGCGGCCGCATTAGGATCACGGGCCGCCGCACGGAACACGGAGTAGAATTCTGGGTCGAGGACAACGGAAGAGGCATGACAGAAGAACGCCTGAAGGAAGTGACAGATTATATGAAGGACAGCAATTATGATCCGGCCAGAAGCGTTGGCACCAAGAACGTGAATCTGCGGATCCGTCTCTATTACGGGGAAGCATACGGTCTTTCCTATGAGTCAAAAGAAGGTATGGGGACTCGGGCTGTCATAAGGATTCCCTGGGAGACCGGGGCCCGTACACAGGGAGAAAATGTCATCAGAAGCTGATATGGGAGCAGAAAAGGAGGCTTGAAATCATGTATAAGATCATGTTGGTGGAAGATGAAGCCATCATCCGCCGGGGAATCAAAAGAGGTGTCAAATGGGAGGAAAACGGATTTGAGATAGCAGCAGAGGCAGAAGACGGGGAGGAAGCGCTGAAGCTTTTGGAGGAGACCGGCGTGGATGTGATACTCACGGATGTAAAAATGCCGGGAATGAATGGCGTGGAGCTGTCCAAAAAGGTGAAAGAACAGTATCCGCAGATAGAAATCGTCATTCTGAGCGGCTTTGCCGAGTTTGAATATGCGAAGGCGGCTGTCTCCTTCGGGGCCTTTGAATATATGGTAAAACCTGTGAGAAAACAGGAGATTGAAGCGGTCTTCGGCAGACTGAAAGAAAAGCTGGACCGGCGCTCCCGTGAGGAGGCAGAGGAACAGCGCCGCATGCTGGTGTTAAATGAGGGCATGGAAAAGCTGAGAGAGACACTTCTTCTGGAACTTCTGGAGGGGGAGAGGAAAGCCTATACAAACCTGGAGGAAGAGATCATGCGTCTGGAGCTGGAGCTGTCCACCCGGAATGTACAGGCGGCTGTCATACGGACTGCAGTCTCTCAGGACGCTGAGACAGAAGAAATCAAACAGGCGTATCGGAAAATCTTACGGGAGTATGTCCCGGACGGGGTTTCTGTGATACGCAGTGCACAGGAGATGGTGCTGGTCTTTTCTGATTTGGAGATGCAGAAAGAAAATCTGCTCGCTGTCAATCTGAAGAGGGCAGCAGAAAAGATGAAAGAGGAATGCTTCGGTGAGGCCAGACCTGAAGTGCGTGTTGGAATCGGAATGATATACCCCTCCATCACCCATCTGTACAAGTCCTATGCCCAGGCGAAAAAAGCCATAGATTCCAATTTCCATGAGGCAGGCCAGATTGTAAATCTTTTCCGGGACGGAATTGAATATGAGTTTGAAAAACAGTGGATTCAGGAATACCCCAGAGAGATAAGCAGTATCACGGAGCTGGTACTGGCAGGAAAAGAGGAAGAGGTAAGGTCTTCCATCGAAAAAATGTTCGCGGAGTTCGAGCACAAGAAAATGAATCCGGAGCTTATAAAAAACTATTGCTATGTCCTGGGAATCATGCTGAAAAATGCGGTCTACGGCATTCTGAAACCTGCACAGGAGCAGAGTTACCCGGACGGCTCTTTTGAGACAAGGGTGAAGAATGTCTTTTCCATGGAAGAATTAAAAGAGATCATGCAGCGGGCAGCCGGAGGCATGGTGCTTATGATGAAGGAAAACGGCGTGGAGGAACCGGCCAGGGACAGGCTTGTAATCGGCCAGGCAAAGGCTTATATAGCCGAGAACTACAGCAAAAAGATATCACTGGACGAAATATGCCGGAATCTGTATCTGTCAACGACCTATTTTTCTTTTATCTTCAAAAAGGAGACGGGACAGAATTATATGGAATATCTGACCGGTATCCGGATGGAAAAGGCAAAAGAACTGCTTGGTACCACCACAAAAAAGGTCTATGAAATTGCCGGGGATGTGGGATACAGTGATTACAAATATTTCACGGCACAGTTCAAGAAATATACAGGGATGTCTCCGAAGGATTACAGACTGGGTGACAGGGCGGGACGGTAACAACAGAGTATCATTAAAAAATCCAGGGCAATGCATTTGGCGGCATTGCTCTGGATTTTTTGTTTTTTCTGTCTTTCCCCAATTCTTAATATTTGAACCGTTAATTTTCGAATTTATAAGACTAAAATATACATAAACATGGATTCTTGGCGTTTGAGTTATAACACAACTGTTGACAACATGCTATAATAAATGGAAACTGTCGAATTTTGTAATTAGAGAGGTAACATTTATGGTAAGAAGTATAAAAAAGCAGATAGGAGTCAGAGGAAAGATATTGTTGTCATGTCTGGGATTGATATTATGTGCTTTGTTACTGCAAACACTGGTTTTCCAGTATCAGTCATCCAGGTTAATATATAAACAGACATTGGAAATCAGCGAGAATGCCATCAATAATATGAAAGAAGAGATGAATAATACATTTGATGTTCTGCACAATATGATGATGCAGATATATAATTACAGAGACTATATCAATGAGGTTTCGGAACCACACGATTATAAAAAAATGCAGTTAAAATATGCAGATTTAGCACATGATTTTGCGAGTGAAACGTTTGACACCTCTTACAGACTCAGGATGTTATATCTGTATGATGCAGGCAATCAATTGATAAGCCGTTATAAGTATGCATCCAGTAGCCATCTTTCCTATCCGATTGATATATATAAAGAAGATGCCGGGAATAATGTGCAGACCGTCCGGGAGTATATAGATTCTGATGATAAGGGCCTGTTGATTTCCAGTTATTATGATGAAAGACAGAAGAGAGATATTCTGCGTACAGTAATGAAGATTTTTACAGATAATGGGAGGACATGTACCGGATATATTGTCTGTGATTTTGAAGAACATTTTATGGAAAAGATGATGAATAAATATCGGTTATTTGATGAGCAGATGATGTGGATACAGCCAATTGGGGACAGGCCCACCGTTGTTTATGACACGGTGATGAAGGAAGGCAGAGAATTTTTTGAACAGGTATCAGAGGACACTAAAAAAGGACTGGATATAGAAAATAAAGAGTATTCATTTTCTTATATGACATTATTTAGTGTAGACTCGGCAAAATACAATCTGCGTATTATATCCCTGGTACCGGATGCTTTGCTAAAAGAAAGTCAGAAAATTATGAATCAGGATTTATTTATCACTGCTGTACTTGTGACAGCGCTATTTGTCTGTATATCGGTAGGTATTTCGCGTCTGATATCAAAACCGCTGGTATATATGACGGGAATGATGCGGCGCATTAGTGAAGGGGAAAAGGAACTTCGTCTTTCTGTAAAAACAGATGATGAATTTGGGGAGTTGGGAAAAGCTGTGAATGAAATGTTGGACCAGATTGAAAAATTGAATTATCAGGAGTATTCATCCAAGATTTTACTGAACCAGGCTCGTTATAAAGCACTTCAGGCACAGGTAAATCCCCATTTTTTATATAATACGTTAAATACCATGGGAGGTATTGCAAAAGCGAAGAAATGTCCTGAGATATCAACTATGTGCAGGGCTTTGTCGAATATATTCCGTTACAGTCTCGGGATGAAAGAGCTGCAGGTTGCCCTTGAGGAAGAAATACGTTATGTGAAGAATTATATGTATATAATGGATATTCGTAATCAGAACGAAATTGATTTTCAAATAGATATAGAGGAACAGCTTCTTGGGAAAAAAATACCCAAAATGTCACTGCAGCCGTTAATTGAAAATTCCATCCTGCACGGACTGAAGAATAAAGAAGGAGATAAAAAGATAATATTGGGTGGTGAACCAAGAGAGAATTATATGGTGATTACAGTTTACGATAACGGAATCGGAATGGACACTGAAGAGATGAATAAAATGCTTTGGAATAAGGAGTATGATGCATTAAGCCAGGATAGTACTGTAGGACTGGCAAATATACATCACAGAATACAGCTGCTATATGGAAATGTATTTGGAATTAGATTTAAAAAGGCAGAAGACGGCGGAACACTGGCTGAATTATGGCTGCCAAAAAACATGGAGGAGAACCAGTAGAGGCAGATATAGGGGGATGGAGAATGGATAAATATACAGTTTTGATTGCAGACGATGAATTTTGGATTCGTGACAGTCTGAAAAAGATGCTGGAGGAGAGCAAATTTGATTTTTATGTGCCGGAGCCGGCAAAAGATGGATTAGAGGCAGTAAAAAGAGCAGAGGAAGAAAAACCGGATATTATTTTGACAGATATCAACATGCCCGGAATAAATGGAATCCAGTTGATACAAATGTTAAAGGAGAAGTCTTCGGATATAGAAATTATTGTAATAAGTGGATATCAGGATTTTGAATACGTCAGAGATGCGTTGGTATTCGGAGCCATAGACTATCTTTTAAAGCCCATAAATCTGGCATCTCTGGAGGCTGTGCTGGAAAAGGCAGCTATGAATATTCTTCACAGAGATGAAGATAATCAAAAAAAGAGCGTCAGGCAAAAGGATATGCTGCGTTATTCTTCTTATCTGCAGGATCAGGAATACAGTTTAATGGTCTCCCATTATGACAGTTTCGCAGTGATAGAAAATCAGATATCCGAATTGGAACTGGATTATGTGGGATATTGTCTGGTTCTTGTTAATTTAAGCGGTTTTACACGTTTGTGCAGAAACAGTGAGGGGAAGGAGCTGCACGAAGAAATATATAAGATAAAGGAGTACATCAGAAAAAAACTGTCAGGCAGTATGGGAATTGTATTTCATAATATCTATGTGTCGGATGAGTTTGTGATTATCTGTGATTCTTCTCAGAATGAGATGCATAGGCTGGGAGAAGAACTGGCCAGAGAACTTCCTGTCAGGGAAAAATGTTACTGCACAGTGGGAATCAGCAGGTATACTTTTTCATGGAAGAAGATCAAGGAGGTTTATCTCTCCACAAAAGTAGCACTGCTATCAAAAGAATACAGAAATTATAATTATGTGGGCATAGTTGATGAGGAGGAAAAAACAGAGGGAAGAAAAAGGATTTCTCCGGAACAAGAGCGAAATTTGATACAGTCTGTCAGAATAAAAAATAGAAAAGAGATATTGTCTATATTGGAGGATATACATTTAGCGGACTGCGGAAAGGAAAAGTGGAGTTTTCTGGAGGTGAAACAGACAGTTAATAAAATCGCCTGGATTTTTATGGAGGATGAGGAGGTTATGAAAAACCAGCAGAAAAAGATAGAAATGGAATATTTATTTGAATATTTAAATATGGTGCTGGAGAATTATAATATCCATATCGTCTTTCAGGTGCTGGAAGAGATGGCAGACAAATTACTGGAGCAAAGTCAGGATATACAGGACGAGAGCGAATCTATACAAGATATAGTTTTTCAATGTCAGGAATATATTAAAAATCATTTTTATGAAGATTTATCGCTTTCCGGATTGTCTGAAAAATATCATGTGAGTGCACCGTATTTTTCAAAAGCATTTAAACAGGTTTCAGGCGAAAATCTTATGTCTTATATTTCCAGAGTGAGAATGGAGAAAGCGATTCAATATATGGAACAGGGGATTTCACTGACAGACATTGCCGAACGGGTGGGATATGACGATTATTCTTATTTTAACAGAGTGTTTCGGAAAATTACGGGAAAGGGACCCAGAGAATATAAAGCGGCATGGGAAAGTGCAGCACATGAACGTGCCAGCACTCTGGAAGGATAAAAAAGTACCAGTATTCTGGATAAAATAATCCTAATAATAGAATACAGAATATTGATAAGATAATCCTATCAGAAAATTAAAGGAGGATTGTTTTATGAAGTGGAGAAAAATGACAGGTCTGCTGATGACCGGAAGTATTGCTGCCGGGATGCTTTTTGGCTGTGGGGGAAAAGATGAAGGAAATACTACTGACACCAAAGGCGAAGAAGTTCAGGAAAGTACCGCAAAGGATGAGAAAGAACCTGTAACACTTAGAATTTTGCTGGCGGCAGGTTCAGGTACCGGGATGGATGAAATAATTGATGAAGCTTTGGCAGAGAACTATCCGGAGATTCAGGTGGAATGGGAGATGATAAACTGGAATGACCTGAATACAAAAATGCAGACATATATTCAGTCTGGCCTTCCGGATATAATTGTAGGAAAAGCAACAGATGCAGTAACATACGGTAAGATGGGGATTTTAGGTGATTTAGCAGGTAAGCCGTATCTGGACAATGTTAATGAAGTGGGAACAGAAAGTGTTACGGTAGACGGTAAGGTATATGGGCTTGCATTTGATGCTATGTATCAGGGGATTATCTATAACCGGAAAGTATTTGAAGAGAATCATGTTGAGATACCCACTACTTATGAAGAATTGGACGCTGCGATCCAGACATTTAAGGATGCGGGAATCACACCTTTTGCCACACATTTCGTGGATACTTGGAGTATAGGCAATCTGGCCATGCAGTTTGCCATGGGTGATGTTTTCAGCAAAGATCCACTTTGGGGTGACAAGTTTAGAAGCGGAGAAGTCTCCTTTGTGGACTCACCGGAATATCGGCAGGCATATGAAAATATTAAAAAAATATATGACAATACATGGCAGGACGAAACATTTTCCATCGAAGAGACAGCAAGTGATGCAAAATTTATCGAAGGAGAGGCGGCAATGAAAGCACCCGGATTTTGTCCAACAGACACGTTATACACTCTTGATGAGAATTTTGATTACGGTCTATTTCCTTATCCTAATGCAACAGGGGATGCTAAACTATTGTTCCAGGCAGATACTACATTTATGAAAAATGAAAATAGTGATGAGGCTGTAAATGAGGCTGTGGATAAGGTGTTTACACTGCTTACAGAAAATAAAGAAATGGTTGGGGAAATCTGTGATATTACTATGAAAGCTCCTATGATCAAAGATGTGGAGACTACATATCCGGATCCAAGCAGAAATGATATAGAGAAGTATGCAGATGCAAATGAAATCGTGAATGTGGATATAGGAAATAACCAGCTTCAATGGGGCGGTTTCCAGGATGAGAATGCCAAGGCTATCGCTGAGTGGCTGCAGGGTGACATCACAATTGACGCGGCACTCAAGGCTGCAGATGACAGAAAAGATAACAGTCTGCAATAGGTAGCGGCTTGCAGAAAGGAGGTCGCACCATTGAGAAAAAGGACATTGAACCAGCGCATGGCAGGACAATATGCAATACTTGTACTTCCGGGCCTGATATTATTTACCCTGGGTATGATGATACCCTTGTGTATGGCTTTTTCCTATTCCTTTACCAGTTGGAACGGGTTGGATGCCACTAAGAAATGGGTAGGGTTGGATAATTATATAAAACTGTTTCAGGATAAATATGTAAGAGATGCGTGGCTGTTTACTATAAAATTTACTGTTCTTAACACAGTGATACAGAATATAGCTGCACTGCTCCTTGCGCTTCTTCTGGACAGTACCATAAAAGCAAAGTCCCTGTTCCGCACTATTATTTTTATTCCGTGTCTGATAAGTGCTATTATCGCAGGCTTTGTATGGCTCCGTATCTATGGAAGTGTACTTCCGGCCCTGAATGAGATACTGGGTACAGATATAAATTTCATGTTATTTGGCAGTAAAGAGACAGTACTCACCGGGCTTGTGATCGCAAACAACTGGCAGTGGGTGGGATATTGGATGCTGATCTATTTGGCAGGACTGCAGTCTGTGCCTCATGAGCTTCTGGAGGCGGCGAAGGTAGACGGTGCCAATGCAGTACAGAAATTTCTAAAAATCACTTTGCCGATGCTGGCACCAGCTATTACAATCTGCGTGGTGGGAATTACCACAGGATCACTGAAAGTCTATGATTTATTGGTAAGCTCCACAAAAGGTGGGCCGGGATATGCGTCCACATCCATTATCATGCAGATTTATAACACTGCTATAGCTGGCAGACAGTATGGATATGGATCCGCTATGTCCATCACTTTGATTGCTGTACTGCTGTTGATCGCAGTAATACAACTGAAGTGGCTGAAAAAACGGGAGGTACAGATGTAATGAAACAAAAGAAACGGGGAAAGACAATTCTTTTACAGCTGCTGACCATTGGGGCATCACTATTTTTTTTACTCCCAGTCCTTTTGGTAGTCAGCTATTCCTTTAAGACAAAGAAGGAAATGCTGATGGGCTCTCCATTTTCCCTTCCGTCTGAGTTTATGCTTGAGAATTACAGAAATGCAGTGCATAAGCTGGATTTGGTGCATACATTTTCCAATACTCTTTTATATACAGCAGCCGCAGTGTGCATTTTAGCACTCCTGTGCGGCGCCGGGGCCTGGGCCATTGCCAGGAGGAGAGAAAAGTTTTTTAAATTTGCGTACATATATTTTATCATAGGAATACTGGTACCAGCTCAAGCATTATTTATACAGATTTTTCTTGTTGGAAATACACTGCATCTGATCAATAGCAGAATCGGTGTTATATGTATGTATATTGTATCGGGGATATCATTTGGCATGTTTATGATGAACAGCTTTATGAATACGGTTCCTGTAGAACTGGAAGAAGCAGCACGGATTGATGGATGTTCTGTTTTCCGCACCTTTTTCAATGTGGTGGTACCGGTGTTAAAGCCGGCATACGCAACACTGATAATTATGCAGTCATTTCAAATCTGGAATGAATATCTGATGTCAAGTCTTTTTATAAGTAAAAAAGAATTGCGGACTATTGTCATCAGTACACAGGTATTGTTTTCCACACTCAAAAATGATTACAGTACAGCTATGGCGGCAATTGTTATCTCTGCGCTGCCAATTACAGTTTTGTTCGTGTGTCTTCAAAAATATTTTATAAAAGGGATGACCATTGGGGCAGTGAAAGGATAGAAACTTATGGAAGCGATTACAGTAAAAGAAAGAGAATATCTGAGAGATTTGGCAAAAAAACAGCAGGAGTATGCAGAGGAAGAAAGGAATCTGCAGGCTATAAAATTATGGAAACAACATAATAGCTTCTGCGGCTCAAGACCTCCCGTTGTCATTGAGGAAATTGGTTTTTGGGAACAGATCCGTCCGCGGTTTTACTGCAGCAGTGAAATGGGACAATTCATGGAAAATAAACTTCTGCAGGCGACAGTTCCTATCTCGTTGATTAGGGATGACAGGATTATAGAAGACTATTTTTCTATAGATGCGCCAATCAGTTCAGATACATATGGAATTGTGATGGAACGGAAAAAGGCGGGAGGAGTTGAAAATGTAGGGTATCGTGATGTCTATGCGATAGAAGATCTGGAAACGGATCTGGATGGTCTTCGAGCATCAAAATTTTATTTTGATGAGGAAAAGATGAAAAGACAGATAGATATATGCAGCGATATTCTGGATGGTATTCTGCCTGTCAGAGTTGAAAACCGTACACTTGACTGGAGTGGTATAGCAGAGCGCATGATACATCTTATGAGTATGGAAAATCTCTGTATTGCAATGTATGATTGTCCAAATAAAGTACATGAATTTGTGAAGTTTGTTACAGATGATTTGCTGAATTTTGCAAAATGGCAGGAAGAGCAGGGGATTCTTACCCCGAACTGGAATCTGCAGCGTTGCTGCGGCGTCAGCTATGGAATTACGGACGAGCTTCCTCAAGGGAAAAGAAAGAATACAGAACTTGAAAAGGGACGGACAGATATCAGACTTAAGGACCTTTGGATAAACACCAATGCACAGGAGACTGTGGTTATATCAAAGGATATGTATATAGAATTTTTCCTTTCCCATTATCAAAGACTTACACAGGAATTTGGATTGGTATATTATGGCTGCTGTGAGCCGGTACATACAGTATTTGAAAATGGACTTGACCAGATTGAAAACTTAAGAAAGCTCTCAATCTCTCCCTGGTGTAATGAAGAAATGATTGCAGAACAGCTTCAAGGCAAAAAGATAATATATTCAAGAAAAATCAGTCCTAATTATTTAGGAGTAGGACATAATTTGGATGAACAAGCATTCCGGAAGCATATCAGGAAAACACTGGATACAGCTAAAGGGCTTGAAATTGAAATTTTAAGCAGAGATGTTTATATGCTGGACGGAAACATTAAAAAACTGGCAAGGGCGACAGAAATCATCAGAGAGGAAATAGAACGTTAGAAAAAGGCGATGCGCATATCAGCAGTCTAATTTAGCAGATGCCTGATATGCGCATTTTTTACAGATTCCCAATCAAAACAGTAACGGTAAACCGATCATCCGTATAAGCAATATCCAGATTCCCTGCATATTTATCCACCACATCACGGACATTCTGCACCCCAAATCCATGGGAACTCTTGTCTTTTTTCTCTGTTACAAAGCGGTCCTTTTTTACTGTGACGGGATTCGCCTTGGAATTAGAAATCTCATAGCTGAGGAATCCCTTATCATACCTCGCCTTCAGCGATATCTGCCGTTTGGAGATGTCCTGTATTTTTTCACATGCTTCGATGGCATTGTCAAGAGTATTGGAGAACAGGGAACAGAGGCTTACATCATCGATTCCCAGCAGTCCGTCAATGGAAATATTGAAAAAGCAGTCTATCTTTTTATCCAGTGCGGCACTGTATTTACTGTTCAGTACAGCGTTAACAATACTGTTTTTACAGAAAATACGGTTATTCACTGTCAGCTCTCCTGAAAGCTCCCGAAAATATTTCGCAGCGCCTTCAAAATCTCGGTTCTGGATAAAAGAATAGATGACACTCAGATGATTCTTCATGTCATGGCGTATTTTCCTGACGGTTTTCTGGTTTTCCTCCAATTCCTCGTAATAAGACTGCTGGTACTTCAGGTTCTGTATTTCAAACTCGTTTCGGATGGTCTTTGCTACATAGGAAGTCAGATAGAGACATCCTATACTGGTCAGAATGCAGGCGATACAGGCGGGATATGTGGTATGGGCTCCCTCCTGGGGAGAGTTATAGATAAAAGTAATAAGACCAATCGCCGAAGCGAGGCAGATGATATCTATGACCAGCCACATACGTTCTGTCAGCTCTCTGGCCCTGGGGACCCATCTGCGGCAAAGCAGCCAGATCAGAAACCAGGCAGGGATACGAAGATAGGTGGTAAAAGAATGCAGGGCAGTCTGTGCCAATGGGGACATATCCCTATTGGCCAGCCAGATCTGGAAACCAATATTTTCAGTTATAAAATTAAGAGTCACCAGTATTGGATACAATACTATACAAACAGAAACACGCTCCAGTATTTTCCCTTTAAAGAATATCAGCAGATACAACAGAAAGAGGAAAAGAACCGAAATGGTTCCGGTCAGCTCCTCCGGATATATGATGGGTCCGGATAAGGTGGTCAGCATCAGAAAGGATGCCAGGATAAAAAGCTTCCTTTCACTTCGGAGTATGAGAAAACGGCGAATCAGAAGGTAAAGGAAAAATACATAGGCAATGGTACCTGTGAAATTGACGATGTATTCCAGCCAATAGATTAGTTGAGATGTCATTTTATCCTCCTAAGCTTGTATAAAATAATGGCGGCTTTACATGGACAGCCGCGGCAGCTCACAGTTCTGTATACTGCAGCATTAATCCAAGCGCAATCTTCATTCCTGTCGGAATGGAATCCAGGTCCACCCATTCTTCTCTGGTATGGGCATTTTTTCCGGCAATGGTTCCGATGGTGTTGGCTGAAATACCCAGGGAGAGAGGGATATTGGAGTCCGTGGAAGCAGCATTGTAGTCGATCTCTCCGGGACAGAACATTTGGATGATCTCAGCATTTTTTTCTGTGAAGGCTTTTAATGCCTCTGCGGAAATGTCCCCATTTCCGGGACGTACGCCCATAAGCTCAGTTTCAATGGTAAATGCACCTTTCATGTCTTCAAGGATATCGTCAAAGTTTTGCTGCATGATCTTCAGGCATTTTTGGCTGGTGGAGCGGAATTCATATAATACGGATGCCTCCTGTGCAATGGAATTGACGGTAGTGCCGCCCTGGATATAGCCCACATTATAGGTGGTCCTGGCTTCTGTGGGAACCTGCACACGGTATAATCTTTCAACTAACCTGCACAGGATCTCAATGGCGTTGGGAGTGCCGAAATCTGACCAGGAATGTCCGCCTGCTGTTTTTACGGTGATTTTGTACCGGTAAGAGCCCACTGCTTCACAGGTGCAGTTGGACAGGCTGCCGTCAAAGGAATAAAATGCCCGTATCTGACTGCCATAAGTGCGGAAGATCTCTTTACATCCGTCCAGATTACCCAGACCTTCTTCGCAGGCGTTGGCGACGATGAGGAATCCGGTATTCATTTTCGGTTTATTCTGCAGAAGAAATTTGGCTGCCATGAGAAGATTGACCAGATTGGCAGTGTCATCCCCGATTCCGGGTGCATACAGTCTTCTGCCTTCCTGTTTCATAGTCAGAGGTTCAAGGTCAGGAAATACGATATCCATATGTGCCATAAATACAATAAGATTCGTATCTTTTTTTACACCAATTTTACACACCACATTTTTAGCAGCGTCAATCGTAACATCTTCGGCTCCCTGGGAGAGAAGCCAGTCCCGGCAGAATACGGCACGTTTGTCTTCCCGGTGACTGGGGGCCGGGATTTTTCCAAGCTCCATGAGAAGCGTTTCAGCTGTTTGTGTCTGGGAGGCGGCGTATTCTTCTATGATCATTTTTGTTTTTTCATTCATTTTTCTTGCTCCTTTTCTGCTTAGTTCAGCATATATTTTGCAAAAGCAATCGCCAGATCCTGTTTGCAGGAACGGCTCACCGGAAGTTCTTCCCCAGCCATTTGAACGGAATTTCCCTGTATGGACTGTACATATTTCAGATTCACAAGGTAACGGTTATGGATCCGCACGAAATTTTCAGGCAGTTCTGTCTCCAGTTCGGAAAGCTTTCCGTAAAAGGTATGGGTCTCCTCTGCTGTGACAGCGTTTACGGACCGCCGGTCACTGAAGAAATATTTTATCCGGCTTAAGGGAAGGCGCAGGGTCTGTCCCCTGGATTCCACCATATAATATTTTTCAGAATCCCTGCCCAGGCGTTCCAGGGCGGTATGCAGGACAGAGATGATTTTCTCTTTCTGATATGGTTTCAATATGTAATTGAGGGCCTGTACCTCATATCCCTGGAATACAAAGTCAGGATAGGAGGTAACAAAAATAATCTCCGGTGCGGAAGTCCTTTTCCTTATCTCCCTTGCGGTTGCAACGCCGTCCAGATCCTTCATCTCTATATCCAGAAATATAATATCAAACACAGAGTCGTTAAGCGCACGGACAAGTGATTCTCCGCAGTCAAATTCCGCAATCTTAAATGTCTGCCCGCACAGTTCCAGCTCTGTTTCCAATACTTTTCTCAAATCATTCCGCAGTGTCCGCTCATCATCGCAGATTACCAGATTCAGCATAGGTCAGTAATCCTTTCAGTGTTAATGTATATTTAAGAATTATATTATAAGATTATAACTTATTCGGGGTGGAGGTTACAATAGTATTTTGGCAGATTAAGGGTGAAAGGATAGCAGAAATCCATGTTACGCCATATGTAGCATCTGAATAATGAGGAGAGAAAATATGCAGAGAAGAATTGCAATTTCAAATTTAATTGGTAGCATAAAACGAGCTGTGAAGTAAAAATTTACAGAGTTGGAAGTGTGAAATTATTTATTGAGAAGTTATTGTACAAAACAGTAAAATAAAAGTAATCTGAAAGAAAAACATACCCCCCACTTGTTTTTCCTTCAGATTACGACATTTTAACCTTTTATGATTTTTGACTTTTTTTCATCCGGCAGAGAATAATAACAGCAACCAATATCCCCAGAGCAATTTTATGTGAGAACAGAAACCCAATCACCCATATTAAGATGAATAATAAAAATAATAAAAGCACCAGAATCTTCATCTATTTTTTCTCCCCTCTGCGAAACGCAGGAATGTATTTATGATTTCGATAAGAACATCAATTATCACAAAAAGTATGCAGACAGGCACCAGCAATAAACAGGAGAGCGCACAGCCAAGCCATATAATTCCGGATGAAACAGTTTTTCCAAAAGGATTTTTATTCCTCATTCTACTTTTAGTGACAGGCTGCCGGTAAAGTCATTGCCCTCCAAAACAATAAAATTATCCCCGGCGGTCATTGTAAATTCATAAACATCATCAGCAGTTGCTTTTGTAATCATATGAACCTCCTTATCTCCGGAAATGATATGGCTGTCAGGACTGCCCAGCCAATATAAGGCTGCAGTACCGGATTGGATCTTTAGTGAGTAAGCTGCTTTCAGTGCAGTGCCGAACTCACGTTTCAGCAAAGTACCACCGAAGATATACTCCTTTCCATTAAACTGTGTATAGGATGCTTCATAACTTCCGGCATATTCATCAACGCCAAGTTTTCGTTCACCCTTCAAATTTTTGTCTTTCGTTATGGCATAGTTGCTGGCAAAGCCCATCCATTCATTGATCTCAGCCTTCAAGCCATCTTTCAGTTCACTTTTTATCCCTTCCTGATTATCTTCTAACTCATTCAGTAAGCCGCGGCCAATATCGGAACATCCGGTGAGACAGAACATAAGCGTCACCACGAGCAGCAATGCAGGAATGAATCTGCGCTTTAACATAATTCCTCCTTACAGTTCATTTATAGTTTCCGTAACAACCATATTCCGCAGTCGTTTGGCGGGAGCATAGACAGCGGCGGCGGCAGAGACCAGAATAAACAAAATGATCACGCCCAGTAAGACTACCGGGAATTCCCATGGAATCCCGAAGAAATGTGTGAGCAGTCTGACATGCAGGAAACCGCTGAGCAAAAGTCCGATCACACAACCGACGATCAGGCCGGAAACCGCATAGGTAAAAGTCTCGGCGGCAATCATCCCGGTGAGCTGGTTTCCGTCCATGCCGACAGCCCGCATGGCACCGTACTGTTTTATCCTGGCGGTCACACTCATGGAAATACTGTTGATAATATTAAACAGCGTAATCATGGCAACCACTGCCAGAAAACCATAACCAATGAAACGCGTGGCCAGATAGGTAGCCTTGATTTCCTGATTACTTTGTCGGTTATCTGTAAAAATTACATCGTCTTGTGCAAGATCACTGATCTTCTGCACGGTTTTCTCCGTGGCATCTGTACCGAGCTGGATACAGATCAGATTATAATTTTGTTCCCCCATCAGCCGGTCAAAGGTTTCCTGGGAACATATTACGCCCATTTCGCTTGAATATAATCCGTCTGATACGGCGCAGGTGATCTTCATCTCATTTTCGCCAATCCGGATGGTATCGCCCACTTTCATTGGATTGTCCTTATTGCGGATGATCATGACACAATTGCTGTCACCATAGATTGTGGAAATATCGCCCTGAACGACTCTGTCTTTTGAGCCATCCAGCAGATAGTCAGTATAGGAAACCAGATTAATATTCTCAATGCCCTCCCGTGAGGAGGTCACCGGAACCTTATTGATGTAGGAACTGCCGAATACATGTGAAACACCAGGTATCTGACTGATTTCATCACTGAGCTGCCGGTCAAGTACCAGAGAATTGGCATAACCGTTCAGACTGATATCCGGCTGCCAGGAACGAAAAGACGGAAGAAGCTGGCCTGCAAAATCGATTCCTACAAAAAAGCAGAGAAACAGAATGATACTGAGGGAAAAGGACGCTGTCATCATAAGCCAGTTTCTTTTGGAAGCTATGGCATGATGAACACCTAATGTCCACTCGATTTTGCCGAACCCTGATTTAACCGCATGTTTTACAGAGGGCTTTGTCTCCCCATTGCCTGAGACTGCTGCCATCGGAGAAACCTTGGCAGCGCGTTTTGCCGGGGAACGAGCCGCCAGAAGCACAGTTACCACACCAACCACCGCACCGCTTATGAGTCCGACAGGACTGAGTGCAAATACCGGCATCACGGAAAATTCACCGCCAATGCCATAGTGCAGTATCGCGCAAAGTACCCAACTGACTGCTGTGCCCAGAACCATGCCTACAGGCACGGCGGTTTTACACCAGCTCAGAGCCTCCAGCCGGACAAAACGAATGATTTGGCTGCGGCTTGCACCGATACAGCGCATCATACCAAAGAATTTTGTCCGCTGGGCCACGTTGCTGTTCATACTGCTGGAAATCATCAATACCCCTGCTGACAACACCAGTACAAATAAAACAGCCGCTATCCCGTAGAAACTCATTATGGACGTATTCTTACTTTTTCCTGCAATCCCCATGACCGCCGTATTTTCAGAGATACTTTCCTTCGGAAGCTGATATTGTTCCTGCAAATCCGACATGGATTTTTCAGCCTTGCCGGCATCCTGATACTGGATATAACAGAATGGATTGTTTTTTATGCCATTTTGTTCCATGATTCCGGTAAAAGCATTCCGTGTCATGTATACGGCCACCAGATAGGTCTGTCCCTGATAATACTCTTTCTCATCAGAGCCAAAACCGGACACAATAAAGTCTGTATCACCGGCAGGGGTGCGTAAGGTTATACTTTCGCCAATCTGTGCATGGAGAGCAATCTTTGCATTGCTGCTGAGGAGGACCTCGTTATCCTTCTGCGGAAAACTGCCTTCCTCAAGTCCATCTGTAAGCCGGGTCATATAGGTTTCATCGGTGCCGCACAGGACTGCTTTTTTTTCACCGATGTAATAAGGCAGTTCTGCGTCATCATTAAATTTTTCTGACCATCCCACGGCGGTAACATCAGGGCGCCTGATGATCTTATCTGCGGCTTCCTTTGGCGGATTTTCTAACTGAATATGCCAGCTGCCATGCTTTTTCTGCAAAAAGATACTTTCTGTCCGGATCATCATATCCGCTCCGCTGAAAATAGTTGTCACCAGCAGTACGGATATGATGATGCATAATATTGTCATCCGATTCTGCCGTTTATGCACTTTCGCTGAAATGGGAACAAGGTTCAGATAGCTTTTCATTCATGGCACCTCCCCAGATCGGTCAGTACGCCATCCGTTACCTGCAATACACGGTCAGCCGTCTGTGCGATACTCCGATTGTGTGTGATCATGATAATGGTCTGCTCATATTTTTTCGATGCTTCTTTCAAGAGCGCGATAACTTCACTGCTGTTTTGAGAGTCCAGGTTTCCGGTAGGCTCATCCGCCAGGATGAGGGAAGGCCGGGTGATCAATGCACGCCCTATGGCGACTCGCTGCTGCTGGCCGCCGGATAACTGACTGGGAAGGTGATGGCGGCGTTTTTCCAGATTGAGCACATGAAGAAGCTCCTCCAGATATTTTTTGTTGGGCTTCTGATAGTCAAGAAGCACAGGGAAAATGATATTTTGCTCCACTGTCAGTTCCGGAATCAGGTTAAACGCCTGGAAGATAAAGCCGATATTCCGGCGCCGGAAAACCGTAAGGTTATGCTCTTTCATGGAAAAAGTATCCTTACCGTCGATAATGACCTTGCCGGAGGTTGGGGTGTCCAGGGCGCCCAGCATGTTGAGAAGTGTACTTTTGCCGGAACCTGACTCACCGACCACTGCCACAAATTCGCCTTTTGGTATGGAAAAGCTGACTTTTTTCAAAGCGTGTACGGCTGTTTCGCCGCTGCCATAAGTTTTTGAAATGGATTTGACTTCCAATAAGTCCATAATGAAACACCTCTTTCTTTCTTGATAAGGAAAGTCTACCATGTGAACCTTACTGGCAGATGACAATAAGCCTACAATTTTGTAGGAATTAAGAAACTGAGTGTAAATGTGGTACCTGCTCCCAGTTCACTGTCAACCTCAATGGTTCCGCTGTGTGCTTCCACAATAGCCTTTGCAAGAGACAGCCCAAGTCCGATACCCTGGGTATCTTTGGAGAAGCGGCTTCGGTAAAATCTTTTAAATATATAATGTAAATCCTCCGGGTGAATGCCGCTTCCGTTATCCTTCACTATGATCTGGACAACCGATGCGGACTGTTTCCATTCAACCGATATTGTATTTCCCTTTTCCGTATGGTCAAAAGCATTTTTTACTATATTACTGACTGCTTCCATCATCCAGGTATGGTCACACAATAATGTGACGGTGTCATCACCAAAAAGAGAGAAGTTCTTTTCTTCCTGTTCTGCACGGTAGGAAAAGTGGCTTTCAATCTTGCTCATCATCTCGGATATATTTTCTGCCTTTTTTTCCAGCACGATTGTACCGGAATCCAGTTTTGTGATCTTCAACAGGTTCTGTACAAGAGTTTCTATTCTGTCCAGCTCCTGTTCCGAAAAATCCACAAATTCTTTGATCGTGGGGTATTCCACTGCCTCTTCCTGTAATATCCCATTGTAGATATTAAGGGCAGCGAGCGGTGTTTTTAGCTGATGGGAAATATCGGATATTATGTTTTTTAAAAATTTCTTTGTTGCCTTTTCGTTGTCAACATGAGCATTCAGGATGGCTGCCAGCGCATTGACCTCGTGGAATAACCGGTATAATTCGCCTTCGTCGTTACATTCAATACGCGCATTTTCATTTCCGGACACATATTCTTTCATCTGTGTGACCGCATCTTCCATGATCTTATTTTGGTCATTGAAATACCAATACCCAACTGCCAGTATAAAGAGAACCATGCACAGAGATAGGGCCAGCACATATATAGCTGCATGTTTCACGTTCAAACAGATCAAGAGAACAGAAAGCAGGGAAAAGATTATGACAGACAGAACGGACAGGGAAAAAAATAATTTGATTTTTCTATTCACAAGTATTTTCACTTTGCACCTCCACGTTTTAATCCACAGTATTCCATTTGTATCCCATACGCCGGACGGTCACGATCTTCTTCGGCTGGCTGGGGTTATCTTCAATCTTTGTGCGGAGCCTGCGGATATAAACGGTAAGCGTGTTGCTGTCAATGTACTTTTCGTCACAATCCCAGAGTTTACTTAAAATCTGTTCAGGCGAAAGGACAATGTCCGGGTTTTGCATAAACAAACACAAGAGTTTATATTCACTTGCCGTTACGTCAAGCAGTTCATTATCTTTATAGACTTCGCCCTTTAAGAGCTGAACTTTTATTCCGTTGGAATCAAGCTCGGCATCGGCCCGGTTAAAATTGTCACTCCTGCGGAGCAGGGCATTGATTCGGGACAGGAACACAGCAAGCTTGAAGGGCTTTGTGATGTAATCGTCACCGCCGATATCAAGTCCCATGATGATATCCGTCTCCTCGTCAGCCGCGGTGAGAAAGATGATCGGCACTTTTGATGTTTTGCGGATATTTTTACATAAATCATAGCCGGAACCATCGGGGAGAGAGACATCTAAAATGACTAAGTCATATTTACCGTTTATCCACATTTTCTCCGCTTCAAGATATGTGCGGGCTATGTCTGTTTCGTATCCCTGCTTTTTGATGGCAAAAGACAGACCATTGATCAAACTCAAATCATCTTCTACAAAAAATATACGTTTCATTTATTTACACCGTCCTTTTCCGCTTTTCCTGTATTGTTTGGTACTGTCTTAATCTTCTCACATATATGGGGAATCTGCAACTGTAGGTAAAAAACTGACAGTTTTTAAATTATCTATTGTTCCGGAAACTATGAGTAAAATGTTGGTTGACCGGGAACTGGAAACAGATATGTGGTATTAGGTGTCAGCATTGATAAAGTAGGTAGAAAGGGTTATTATTGATATACAGAAAGAAGTGTTAATAGTTAATTTAAAATCTAATAGATTAAAAGATTTAGAGATTGGTGACTTCGTGTTTGTACCTGTTGGATAAGATTGTCACGAGGCAGGTGTTGAGGTGGTAAATATCGAATACTTTCTTGAAGACAATGTTATGTTTCTATTGAAAAGACGAAGCAAATTATTCGCAGAAGTGTTTCGGAGCAGAGAACAAAAAATGATATTCTTTGTTCCCCGCTTTCTTAATGAGAAAAATTACATATATTTCATTACAGGCAATGCAGCCGCCTCTGTACATCAGTATATCTGATAAGCCATCACTTTAACTTTCAGATTTTAAATTTTCTGACACACAATAAACCTTCCGAAACTGCGAGGGAGACATATAACAGAATCTTTTAAATACCGTAGCAAAATACTGGCTTGAGGAAAATCCATATTCAAATGCTATTTCTGTAATGGAAAGTCTGGTTGAAAGCAGTAGTTCTTTTGATTTCTTGATTTTCTCCTGCAATATATATTCTCCTGGCGGAATACCAGCTATTCGGACAAAATTTTTCTTAAATGCAGATAGGGACATATTTTCCATCTGTGCAAGTTCTGAAACATAAATCACCTCTTTTAAATGATTTTGTATGTAGGACATACTGTTCTCAATCTCCCCGTTATGTGAATCCTTGCCGGGGATAAATGGGGTCGAAAGGGAAATCAATACTTCGGATAATGCATTTCGTATATGTGTATCAAAATGCATATCCGGTATTATAAAAATTTCCAGCAATCGTCTCAAGGCTGTGGTAAGATGTGGCGACGGTTTGAAAATACGTGATCCAATATTTCTGAAATAATTGTCCATCTTTGTGTATTCATTTTCGGATATAAAAATATCTAATTCAGAGATTAAACACAGGTCTACGATAAGATAATACAGGACAGATATCTCTTCCGGCAGGATTCCCGTGCTGTGAGGCTCATTAGGCTGTGTAAAAAATACCTCCCCCTGATGGACAGTGTATATCTCATCTATGGTCTGATAGCTCTGCGTTCCTTTTTCAAGAAAAACAAATTCCGTCATATTGCCATGTTCATGAAGCGGTATCGGAGGCTGGGCTTTCTGATAGCGTTTATGACCAAGACGGAAAAGAAAATGATTATGGTAATAATAATCATATATTTGTGCGTATTCTCTTCCCATTGAACTCTCCTTTCTGCTGCAAAATCCGGGGGAATGGAAATGTTTGAAAATGTATTTTAGCTAATGTTATAAGACAAAATTATACAGATTTATTATACTTAATATATCATTTATTTATTAAGAAAGGAAGAGAAATACTATGTATGACAGAGATAATGTTCTAAAAGCCATACGCTTTGAAACTCCAAAATACATACCCATGAAATTTGTTATAAACGATTCCTGCTGGAATGCATATCCACAGAAAGAACTGTTTGACCTGATGGAAGAGCATCCATTCTTGTTTCCGGATTTTGAGAGAAAAGAGATTCCCTACGTGCCTGATTATTCCAATGTAGCACAAAAAAATCACCCCTATATGGATGATTGGGGATGTCTATGGGAGACAACAGACGATGGTATTACTGGTTCCGTAAAGCAGCACCCACTGGCTGATTGGGAAAATTATGATTCGTATCAGTTTCCTGACCCTGAAAAATGTATGGGGATTGGAAAAATAAATTGGCAGTCAGAACAGAAAAGGATACAGGAACGGCAAAAAAAAGGACTTTTGACCATGGAAGGACTGCGGCATGGACATACTTTTTTACAGCTTTGTGATATCAGAGGGTATCAGGAGACGATTTTTGACATGGAGGATGAAGAGCAGAAATTCAGCGATCTGCTGGATAAAATTGTAGCGTTTAACACTTATATTATTGAGCGCTATGCAGGAATGAATGTGGATATTATGACTTATGCGGAGGACTTGGGTATGCAGGTGGGACCTATGCTGTCTCCGGAAAATTTTGAACGTTATATACTGCCATGTTATGAAAAGATGATGAAACCGGCAAAGGAAAAAGATATTTTAATCCATATGCATTCAGATGGTGATATACGTACTCTGATTCCATTTCTCCTTAAAAGTGGAATACACGTTATAAATTTACAGGATTTGGTAAATGGTATTGACTGGATCAAGGAAAATTTAAAAGGAAAAGTTTGTATTGACCTTGATATTGACAGGCAGAGGATAACACCATACGGAACGGAGCAGGATATTGATGATCTGATATTGAAGGAGGTGAAAGAACTGGGTTCGGCAAAGGGAGGGCTTATGATGATTTATGGGCTTTATCCGGGAGTACCGCTGAAAAATATCAAAGCTTTGATGGATGCAATGGAAAAATATGCGTTTTACTACAATTAAACAGTTATCATATGGATACCAGGTGGGGTTGTTTCAAAATGGAGGATTAAACTATGGCAAGGAAAAAAGTTATAGCAGTTATAATATCATCGGTATTGATGGCAGCTATATTCTCAGGATGTGGAAGTGTAGAGGGGGATAACGCAGGGAATAAGAGTAATTCTGAAACAAAAAAAGAGGACGAAGGTATAGTGCTAAGTGTATTTGACGCACAGGCATACGGATTGGAAGAGTATGCGAAGGTAGTGGAAGCTTTTGAAAAGGAGCATCCGGGAGTTACTGTAGAAGTACAGCATGCTGCAAATGACAGCACCACTATATTACAGTCACGCATCAATTCCAATAATATTCCAGATGTATTTGCAGTAGAAACGGGAACATCCGCAAAGCTTTATTATGAGTATGCGTATGATTGGAGTGAAGATAATGATGTGACTGGTCTGTTCCTGGAAGATGCGTTAAAAACAGGGATGGATCAAGAAGGGAATATTAAATCGCTGCCATGGTCCTATGCTAATATGGGTTTACTATATAACAAAGAATGTTTTGAGAAAGCGGGAATTACGGAACTACCTGTTAATATGGATGAGCTGGAAGCGGCATGTGAGAAATTAAAGGCCTCCGGAATAACTCCTATTTCTCTGGCTGCGAAGGAAAGCTGGGTTCTCGGGCAATTGGCAACACATTTTATGATAGACAAGGATCTGGATGCAGAGGGAACAAATGATGCTTTAATGTCAGGTAAATTAACATTTGCAGACCTGCCAAATTGGGATAATCTTTTTCGCTTTTTGGATTTGGCTGTGAAATACGGAACGAATAAACCGCTGGAAATAGACTGGGAGCAATCGGAAAATATGCTGGCAAACGGGGATGCTGCTATCATTCATATGGGAGACTGGTGTCAGTCCACATTAGATTCCTTTAATCCTGATGCAGACCTTGCGTTTCTTCCTGTTCCGGTGGGAGAAACAGAGGAGGATGCAACGGTTCTCTCCTGCTGTAACTGGACATATATAGTAAATAAAAATTCCGAGAATCTTGAGCTGGCAAAAGAATACACAGAATATATATTAACCTCTGAAATGGGACAAGAATGGACATGTGACGGAGTCGGTGCAGCACCAGCGGTGAAGACTGACAGAGAGGTAAAAGGGTTGCTGGCAAATGATGCAAATAAATATATTACTGCAGGCAAGACAAATGGCTGGATTCACCCAATTGCTCCCAAGAGTTATTCAGAGACTTGCGGACCGTATTTACAGGCTTATATGACAGGCGAAATGAGTCAGGACGAAGTAACAGAACTTTTTCAGGAATTTTTCACAAACTAATATATAAAACCATAATATTGAAAGGATGCTAGAAAAACATCCTGATTAAAAGAGGAAATTCAACTTGATTTAATGAGCTGAATTTCCTCTTTTTATGATGTAATGGAAGTCCGTTATCTGTACGTATCCTGTTCTAAAGCCTAATCATGAAGGAAAATCTTCGAGATTTGCAGTTTGGAGGTATGCTGATACTAAAAGAATAGCATATAGTTAAAATACACTAAACCCAACCTTAAAAATTTTAATGTTCATAGAAAAATATTCTATGTTTTCTTTCTCTTACATCAGATATACTGTCAATATCAACAAAAACAAAGAACACGGAAAAAAGTGTCAAAGGAAAGGGAGAGAATAAGTATATGAAGAAAAAAATTGTTTTGATCACAATGGCGGTACTTTTTGGACTTTCAGCTACAGCATGCGGCTCTGGCGGTTCTTCGTCAGAAAAGACAGACACAACAAAAAAGACAGAAACAGAGGAACCGGCAGCCGAGACATCAGACGTGGCAAACAAAGACAAACCTTTAGTATGGTTTAACCGCCAGCCGTCCAACAGTTCTACCGGGGCACTTGATATGACAGCACTTTCATATAATGACAATACATATTATGTCGGATTCGATGCAAACCAGGGCGCTGAGCTTCAGGGCCAAATGGTAAAAGATTACATCGAGAAAAATATTGATAAAATCGACCGCAACGGTGACGGCGTGATCGGATACGTTCTGGCGATCGGTGATATCGGACATAATGATTCCATTGCTCGTACAAGAGGTGTTCGGAAAGCCCTTGGCACAGGAATCGACAAGGACGGCGATATCAACAGTGAACCGGTCGGAACAAATTCAGACGGATCAGCAGCAGCCGTACAGGATGGTTCCATAGAAGCAGGCGGCAAGACCTATACGATCCGTGAGCTGGCTTCCCAGGAGATGAAGAACTCCGCAGGTGCTACATGGGATGCGGCTACAGCAGGCAATGCAATCGGAACATGGGCATCCTCCTTTGGTGAGGAGATTGATGTTGTTGTTTCCAATAATGATGGTATGGGCATGTCCATGTTCAATGCATGGTCAAAGGACAACAAGGTTCCGACATTCGGATACGATGCAAACAACGACGCGGTAGCAGCTATCGCGGAAGGATACGGCGGAACGATTAGCCAGCATGCAGATGTTCAGGCATACCTGACCCTTCGTGTTCTGCGCAACGCCCTTGACGGAGCAGACATTGATACCGGTATCGGCACAGCGGATGAAGCAGGCAATGTTCTGGGCGATGACGTATATGTATACAAAGAGGACGAACGTTCCTACTACGCACTGAATGTAGCAGTTACTGCTGACAACTACCAGGACTTCACAGATTCCACAAAGGTTTATGAGCCGGTTTCCACTCAGCTTGAGGAAAGTTCACATCCTACAAAGAAGGTATGGCTTGACATCTACAATGCATCCGATAACTTCTTAAGCTCAACTTACCAGCCGCTTCTTCAGAACTATGATGGTCTTCTTAACCTGGATGTGGATTACATCGGCGGTGACGGACAGACAGAGTCCAATATCACAAACCGTCTCGGAAATCCAAGCCAGTACGATGCATTTGCCATCAACATGGTGAAGACAGACAATGCAGCTTCTTATACATCCTTGCTTAATCAGTAATATCCAGTAACTGTTCAGTCAGGTCTGCGCATTTACTGCGCTGACCGTGCAAAAGAGTAGTTACAATATCCATTGAAATGCAGACTATTAGGGAGAAGAAATTCTCCCTAATAATTTACGAAAATAGAAAGCCTGCGAAGCATGTTTTCTATTGTTTATGACTATAAAAATCATACAGGAGTAAAAATATATGGAAGATAAGAAAGATGATATCGTCTTATCCATACGCGGTATGAGCAAGTCCTTTGGCCGAAACAGAGTGCTGGACCATATCAACCTGGATGTGAAGCGCGGAACGGTCATGGGGCTTATGGGTGAGAACGGTGCCGGTAAGTCCACAATGATGAAGTGTCTTTTCGGTACCTATCAGAAGGATGAGGGCAATATCTTCCTTGAAGGCAGGGAAGTTAGCTTTTCCGGACCGAAAGATGCTCTTGAGAACGGTATCGCAATGGTTCATCAGGAATTGAACCAGTGTCTGGAACGAAATGTGATCGATAACCTGTTCCTCGGACGTTATCCCACCAATTCCATGGGAGTGATCGACGAGGGCAGAATGAAAAAAGAAGCCTCAGAGCTTTTCAGAAAACTGGGCATGACCGTAAACCTCACACAGTCCATGCGTCATATGTCTGTATCACAGAGACAGATGTGTGAGATCGCAAAAGCAATTTCCTATAACTCAAAAGTGATCGTTCTCGATGAGCCTACATCCTCACTGACAGTACAGGAGGTGGATAAGCTCTTTGAGATGATGAGAATGTTAAAAGAGCAGGGAATCTCCCTGATCTATATCTCTCATAAAATGGATGAGATCTTTGAAATCTGCGATGAGATATCCGTACTCCGTGACGGTAATCTGGTCATGACAAAGAGTTCCAAAGACACAGATATGAATGAACTTATTGCAGCTATGGTTGGGCGTTCTCTTGAAAACAGATTCCCGCCGGTTGACAATACGCCAAAGGATGTGATTCTGTCCATTCAGCATTTGTCCACAAAGTTTGAACCTCATTTACAGGATATTTCATTTGACGTAAGAGAAGGCGAGATTTTCGGGTTGTACGGCCTGGTTGGGGCAGGCAGGACAGAGCTTCTGGAAACCATCTTCGGTGTGCGCACCAGGGCGGCCGGGCGTGTTTATTTTAATAACCGTCTTATGAATTTCAGCAGCGCCAAGGAAGCCATGGAACATGGATTTGCCATGATAACAGAGGAGCGGAAAGCAAACGGCCTTTTTTTGAAAGGAGACCTTACGTTTAACACTACGATCGCCAACCTGGAACAGTATAAGTCGGGGGTGGCTCTCTCTGATTCAAAAATGATCAAGGCAACGGCAAACGAGATCAAAATCATGCATACCAAGTGCATGGGTCCGGATGATATGATCTCAAGTCTCTCCGGCGGCAATCAGCAGAAGGTCATTTTCGGAAAATGGCTGGAGCGCGGTCCCCAGATCTTCATGATGGACGAGCCGACGAGAGGAATTGACGTGGGTGCAAAATACGAAATTTACGAGCTGATCATCAATATGGCAAAACAGGGAAAGACCGTCATTGTTGTCTCTTCTGAAATGCCCGAGATTCTGGGAATCACGAACCGCATTGGAGTCATGTCAAACGGACACCTTTCCGGAATCGTGAACACAAAAGAGACAGATCAGGAAGAACTTTTAAGACTCAGCGCAAAATACCTATAATGAGGGAGATGGAAGGATATGGCGAAAGGAAACAGTAAGATTCTTACGGCTGAACAGGAAATACAGCTGCGTCAGCCAATCGAGGATTATGTCGGCAAGATTCAGGCAAAGATCGACAGCTTCAGAGTGGATGGAATAGACAAAGTGATCTCTCTTCAGAATAAAATCGACAGTATAAAGAGAGACCGTAATTTTACAAAAGAAGAGAAAGATGCCGAGATTGCCAAAATCCGGACAGAGATGGAGACGGCAAAGGCGGTCGAGGCAAAAAATAAAGATGAGGTTTCAAAACTGATATCCGATGCGGAGGCATATCTCAAAACGCATTTTGACAGGGATTATTATCAGCCGGTCAAAGAAAGCTGTGAGCAGGAAAAAGCAGCCGTCCAGGAAAAACACCGCAGAAGGATTGCGGAACTGGAAAAAGAGCATCAGCAGATCATGTCAAAACTTACGGATCATCAGGAGATAAAGGATGAAAAGTATGTTTATAAGAACCGGCTGTTTGACGCCAAAATGCAGTTGGAAAAGGACCTTCAGCAGGTAAAAGACAGAAGACATATGGCATATAACTACAAATATCATCTGATTGATATGCTTCGTATGTCAAAATTCACCTTTGTGGAGTCAAGAGCGCAGAAATGGGAAAATTATAAATATACATTCAACCGCAGAGCCTTTCTTCTGCAGAACGGATTGTATATTGCCATCATTCTGATCTTTATCATGCTGTGTGCGATCACACCTATGGTAAAAAATGTACCTCTGCTTACCTATAACAATGTATTGAACATTCTTCAGCAGGCTTCCCCCAGGATGTTCCTGGCGCTGGGCGTTGCCGGACTGATCCTCCTTACCGGTACGGACCTGTCCATTGGCCGTATGGTTGGTATGGGTATGACAACCGCAACGATCATCATGCATCAGGGCATTAATACAGGCGCGGTTTTCGGACATGTGTTTGACTTTACAGGTATGCCTATTGGTGTGAGAGTGATCCTGGCTCTGGTGGTTTGTATTGTGTTATGTACCTTCTTCACAGCGATCGCAGGCTTTTTTACAGCCAGATTTAAAATGCATCCGTTTATATCGACCATGGCGAACATGCTGGTCATCTTCGGACTTGTTACATACGCGACTAAAGGTGTATCCTTCGGTGCCATTGAGCCCACGATACCCAATATGATCATTCCTAAACTAAACGGTTTCCCCACCATCATTATCTGGGCAGTTGCAGCAATCGCAATTGTGTGGTTCATCTGGAACAAGACAACCTTCGGCAAAAACCTGTACGCAGTGGGCGGCAACCCGGAGGCAGCGGCAGTTTCGGGTATTTCTGTATTCGGTGTAACGGTCGGGGCTTTCATTCTGGCAGGTATTCTTTACGGATTCGGTTCCTGGCTTGAATGCGCACGAATGGTTGGCTCCGGTTCTGCAGCCTATGGTCAGGGCTGGGAGATGGATGCGATCGCAGCCTGTGTTGTGGGCGGTGTATCCTTTACCGGTGGTATCGGTAAGATCTCAGGCGTGGTAGTTGGTGTTATGATCTTCACAGCGCTTACCTATTCCCTTACCATTCTCGGTATTGATACGAACCTTCAGTTTGTATTTGAAGGTATCATCATCATTGCGGCTGTAACACTTGACTGTCTGAAATATGTGCAGAAGAAATAAATAGATATACTTGCCAAAAGGGTCAGAGATTGTTCTGACCCTTTTGGTCGATTTTGGAAAGGCTGACGTTTACATTTATTTTTGGATTTGCTATACTATTACAATACAAGGCGGATATACACGCACATGGAGACAAAAGATATGGATACATACGCAGTGCTTTTGGTAGATGATGAGGAAGAAGTGATTCAGGTCATCATGAAAAAAATCAACTGGGAAGGCCTGGGCTTCTCAGTCATCGGATATGCCAACAATGGCATGAAAGCCCTGGAAATGATGGAGGAATTCCAGCCCGATGTGGTGATGACCGATATTAAAATGCCCTACATGGACGGCATGGAGCTGTCCAACCGCATTAAAACAGAATATCCGGCAACCAAAATCCTGATCTTTACGGGATTTGATGAATTTGAATATGCGAAAGAGGCTGTCCACCTGGAAGTGGAGGAGTATATTCTGAAACCGGTCAATTCCATAGAACTGACCAATGTGCTCACCCAGCTCAAAATAAAACTGGATCAGGAGATCAGTGAAAAACGAAATGTGGAAATCCTGCAGAAATGTTATATGGAGTCCCTGCCTCTTCTGCAGGCGAACTTTTACTCCACGCTGGTGGAGGGAAGGATTCATGAAGATGAGATTCCGAAGTATCTCACAGATTATCAGATTTCTTTTCCGGGACCATGTTTCTGCTGTCTTGTCATACATACATCATCCAGTCAGGTGCCGAAGGATATGAATCCTTTGCTGCTGTCCACGTCTGTCCATAACCAGGCCAGGGAACGTCTGGGCGAAAAGTGGCAGGCAAAATGCTTTTCTTATCTGGGAAATACCATTCTGATCGCACAGCTTAAAAATGAATATGAAGTCTCGGAACTGACCGATGAATGTGACAGGTTCTGTAGATATGCACATCGTATCATCGGCGCTGTGGTCACAGTGGGAATCGGCCAGGTCTGCAGAAATATCATGGATCTGCCCCAGTCTTACAGCGGTGCCAGGGAGGCGGTTTCCTACCGGGTGATCTATGGTGCCTCCAGGGCGATCAATATGAAGGAGATCGCTCCCCAGGAGATGAGCACAACGGATTTCGCCAGCGACGCGGAACTGTCTGAACTGTTTAAAATGATCCGTTTAAAGTCAGCCGATGATGTTGTCCGGGCAGTCAATCAGTATCTGGATCATATCTCTTTTCCTGCAAAATCCCTGCAGCAGCACCACATTGATATCATGGAACTGGTAAGTGCTCTGTACCGATTTTCTGCAAATAATGATATTGCGCCGGAGGATTTTTCGGGGGATATGCGGACACTGTATGGCAGCCTTCTTGATCTGGGGCCTGATGCGCTGCGGAAATGGCTCGTTGATCTCAGCCTGTCCTTCCGTGAAAAATTGATCAGTGCCAGAAGCAGGTCCACGAAATCCATTGTATCCAGAGCCATGGAATATATCCGCAGCAACTATTCGGATGAGGAACTTTCACTGGACAATATCTGTGAGGTTCTGGGCGTGTCAAATTCCTATTTTTCTACGATTTTTAAAAAAGAGACCGGCAATTCCTTTATCGGCTGTCTGACGGATTACCGGATGGACCGGGCGTCACGCCTGCTGATCGAGACAAATGAGAAAAGTTATATCATAGCGAAGAGTGTGGGGTACACAGATCCCAACTATTTTAGTTATGTATTTAAGAGGCGGTTTGGAGTGTCACCTTCAAAGTACAGAACGGAGCATACAGAAAGTGAAAAATAAGTTTTTCGGACGTTTGAAAAGCGTGAAGCCCAGGGGCATACAGTCAACGATCATGTTTGCCATCTCCGTTATATCTATTTCCATCATGCTGATCCTGGGGATCGTGATGTACATCAGGTTTTCCGTTTTATCCCGGCAGGAGATCATACAAAGCACGCAGAAACTGATGGAACAGGCAGGAGAGAATCTGGAAGATTACCTGGGCAGTATGCGGCAGATTTCAGACGCGGTCTATTATAACGTTATAAAAGAAAATGATCTGTCCAATCAGGATATGGATATCCAGAGAGGGATGAATCTTTTGTATGAGGCGAACAGAGACAGCCTGCGCAGCATTGCCATTTACAATAATTACGGCAGCCTGATGGCAGCGGAACCCCTTGCGTCCCAGAAAGAGGACCCGGATGTGACCAGGCAGGACTGGTTCAAACGTGCTATGGGGGAAATGGAAAATATGCATTTTTCCACACCCCATATCCAGAACCTGTTTGATGACGGCACCTTCCGGTATTACTGGGTGATTTCTCTGAGCCGCGTGGTTGAGCTGACCAATAAGGGGGATTCCCAGTTAGGCGTCCTGCTTGTGGATATGGATTATTCCAATATCTCCCGGATGATGAAACAGATCAATACCCTGAACAACGGACAATATTATTATCTGTGCGACAGCAACGGGGAAATTATCTATCACATGCGGCAGATACAGATCAGCGATGGAATCGGCAGTGAGAACAGTAAAACAGCCGCAAAATACAAGGACGGTGTCTACGACGAGACCTTTGAGGGGGAACACCGCAAGGTGATCGTCAACACCATAAGCTACACCGGATGGAAGCTGGTCGGAGTGATCCCTTATTCCACATTTACACACGGAATGGTCAATATCCGGTATTTTATCATGGTGCTCATGCTCTTGATGGCAATGATGCTTGTGATCATCAACCGCGTTGTGTCTGTCAGGATTTCCAGCCCTATTTTGAAACTGAATAACTCGGTCATGGAATATGAGGCGGGGGAAAAGCCGGAGATTTATACGGGAGGCTCCCTGGAAATCCGGCATCTGGGGGATTCCATACAGCGGTCCTATGAGCAGATTGACACCCTTATGCGTAAAATTGTGCTGGAACAGAATGAAAGAAGAAAAAGTGAGCTGGATGCTCTGCAGAGCCAGATCAATCCCCACTTTTTATACAATGCCCTGGAATCGATTACGTGGATGGTGGAGGGGGAGCGGAACGATGATGCTGTATTTATGATCTCACAGCTTGCAAGGCTCTTTCGGATCAGCCTTTCCAAGGGCCGCACGGTGATCAGTGTAAAAGATGAACTGCAGCATGCCCAGAGCTATATGAATATTCAGAAGGTCCGGTATAAAAACGCGTTTTCCGTTACATTTGACGTGGATCCTTCCATATATTCCTATTGTACGGTGAAGCTGATCCTACAGCCGATTCTGGAAAATGCCATTGCCTATGGCGTCAGCAGCATGGATGACTGCGGAGAGATCAGGGTGACCGGAACCATGAGAGGGGAAAATATTGTTTTCTCGGTGGCAGACAACGGAATCGGAATGTCAGAGGAAGAGGTGAGCCTTATCCTTACGGACAGCAAACGGGTACATAAACACGGGTCCGGTGTTGGCCTTGTGAATGTGAACAACCGCATTCAGATTCTCTTTGGAAAAGAATACGGCCTTACCGTTGAAAGTGAACCGGATGAGGGGACCACCGTCTCCATCTGTATGCCGGCGGTTCCTTATACGGAGGAAAACAGCAGGATTCTGGAGAAGGGCTATATCTTCAGCCGGGAAGAAATGATTGACAGGAAAACACAGGGTAAATAGAGATGAAAAACAGCAAAAGATTGTTTATTCTGATAGAAGCGGTTCTGGCCGCAATGGTGATTGTACTGGCCTTTGTCATGCTTCAGGAGAAAAACGGCAGGGATCTTGACAAGGTCTCCGTGATCATCCAAAATTCTGATGACAACCAGTGGTCCGCATTCAAATACGGGCTCAGAATGGCAGCGGAGGACCGGAAAATAGAAATGTTTGTCGTCAGCACGGGGGGCACACTGACTGCAGAGGAGGAAAAGAGCCTGATCGAACGCGAGATTGAGAACGGGGCAGATGCAGTTATAGTACAGCCCGCTCCGGATGCTGACACGGAAAACATGTTAAGAGATGTGGAAAAGAAAGTTCCTGTCATGCTGGCAGGGTGTACAGCGTCAAAGGAAAAAGAGGACTCCGCCCTGCCGGTCACAGAGCCGGACCACTATGCCATGGGCACGGCCCTGGCGGAGGAACTGCTGAAAGATTACAGCGGAAATATAGAAGGTAAGACAGTGGGAATCCTCTCAGAGACCGCTGATTCGGAAGCGGCAGCCAACCGGGAGAAAGGATTTCTCGATGGATTGAAAGACACAGGCGCTGTGATAAGCTGGTCTGTATATGATTCCTTTTCGGAGACAGACGAAAATGCGCTGGAGTTCCGTTCGAGGGTGGATTTTGTCATTGCGCTGGACGACAACAGTCTGAGGACAGCCGGTAAATATTCTGCAGCCAAGAATCTGCACGGAGCTCTGGTGTATGGAATCGGCAATTCCACGGAGGCGGTCTATTATCTGGACACAGGCTTTGCGGAATGCCTGGTGGTGCCCGATGAATTTAATGTGGGATATCAAAGTCTTACCGAGACGGCAGAAAGTCTGGATGATTATTTTCACACAATGCAGAACAGAACTGTTTCCTATACGGTGATCCGCAGGGATACACTGTTTTCAAAAGAGAATCAGGAAGTTCTTTTTACAATGAGCCAGTAGAGTACGCTTTAAGCGGCCGGAAGAAATCAGGGGTATAGTATGAGAGGAAAAAACATATTGGCAGCAGGATTGATCTTCTGCATGAGTACACAGCTCTTATGTGCCTGCCAAAAGCAGCAGCCGGCTGTGTCTGACAAGGTTCACGCGGGGGTGATCTGCTATAATCAGAGTGATACCTTCCTGGATGAGCTGATCACTTGTTTTAAAGAAAAGCTCAGTGACTATGGAAGTGAGGAGTTTAAGACCACTGTGACACTTAGGGACGCCGCCGGTTCACAGAGGACCCAGAATGACCAGGTGAAGGAACTGATTGACGCGGGCTGTAATGTCCTCTGTGTAAACCTGGTGGATCGGGCGGACCCATCGGAGATCATTGACCTTGCCAGGGATAATAATGTGCCTATCATATTTTTTAACAGGGAACCCGTTGCTGAGGATCTGATGCAGTGGGACGGTCTTTATTATGTGGGCGCAGAGGCAAAGCAGTCCGGAGTCATGCAGGGGGAACTGGCAGTAGACGTAATACAGGCAGACAGCCGCATAGACCGCAACAAGGACGGCAGGATCCAGTATGTAGTGCTGGAAGGAGAACCCGGCCATCAGGATGCCATCATCCGCACGGAAAACGCGGTGGATACCTTGAAAAACAACGGCATTGAACTGGAGAAACTGAGCTATGGAATCGCGAACTGGAATCGTGCCCAGGCACAGAACAGGATGTTATTGCTGATCAGTCAGTACCAGAATAAGATAGAGCTTGTTTTAGCCAACAATGACGATATGGCGCTGGGCGCCATTGATGCCTACAAGAAGTTGAATTATTCAGAATCTGCCCTTCCGGTATTTTTGGGGATCGACGGCACGGATGTGGGACTCCAGGCAGTCCTGGACGGGGAAATGTCCGGAACGGTATATAACGATAAAGAAGGACAGGCAGAGGCTATGGCAGAGCTGGCAGTTGCCCTTGTGTCAGGTAAGGGGATGGAAGATATTAAGTTCGAGAAGGATAAGTATATCTATCTGCCTTATTCTAAGGTTACGATGGATAACGTGGAGGATTATCTGCCGGAACCCGCAAATTACAGATAAACGTAGGCTGCGGTCTTTCTGCATGGAGATACGCACAGGAAGGAAGTGAACAGGCGAACTCTGACCGGGGAATGCATTTGGCATTCTCCGGTTTTTATTAAATTAAAAAAATACAAATCTGTCATCAAATGCAAAACTTTACAAAAATCATGTCAAACTTGTCATTCACTCATCTGTAATCGATTCCCTTTTTTCGATAGAATAAATACATACAAACAACAGCCGTCCGGCTCATCAAAAGCTTCTTAACGGCTGAATTTCCGTATCAGTTCAAGATATTTGAACGACTACAAATTTATAGAAAACAGGGAGGATTACATATGTTACAGGTAAATCATTTATACAAGAGCTACAAGACAGGGAACACCACTTACGAGGTGTTAAAGGACGTTTCATTTTCCATAGAGGAAGGCGAATTCGTGGCAGTTATGGGGCCGTCCGGTTCCGGGAAAACAACCCTTTTAAACTGCATTTCCTGCTTCATCCCTCACGACAAAGGAGAAATCCTGCTGGACGGGGTCAATATTTCCAATATGAAAGAGGAGCAGATCGCCAAGATAAGAAACGAAAAGCTGGGATTTGTTTTTCAGGATTTTATGCTTCTGGACGGGCTGAATGTTTTTGAAAATGTATGTGTCCCGAAAGTCATCCATCAGGAACCGTACAGGCAGATGGAGACAAAAGCGGAGAAGCTTCTGAAAATGTTTGAGATCTCCGATATCGCCGGCAAATTTCCGGCAGAGATATCCGGCGGCCAGAAGCAGCGTGCCGCAGTGGCAAGAGCGCTGATGAACAATCCACTTCTGATCCTTGCGGATGAGCCTACCGGCAATCTGGACAGCCGTTCCAGCGAAGCCGTGATCGGAGCTTTTCTGGAGGCGCAGAAGGAATTGAATGCAACCACATTTATGGTGACACATGACAGTTTCTCTGCCAGTTACTGTGACCGGGTGATCGTGATGAAGGACGGAACCGTTTATACAGAATTGACCAATAATGGAAATCACAGGGAATTCATGGAAGAGCTTTTAGATGTTTTGAGAAAAATGAACGGTGGTGAATAGAATGAAGCTGAGCGGATTATTTGCAAAATTACGGAAAAACAACAAAAAGGAATATATGCAGTTCCAGTTCTGCATGTCCCTGTCCATTCTTTTGATCACATCGTATCTTGTTATGTATGGGAGTGACCTGGTGCAGAAAACACTGCCGAATGGGGGTGACTCCAGAAAAATAGCGGATATGATCTTCTTCCTTGCAGCAGCAGGCTGCATTATGTTCAGTATCTACGCGGCAAGTCTGTTTTTGAGATATAAGAGCAGAGAGACAGGGATTTTCCTTGCACTTGGTGCCGGAAAAAGTAAACTTGGCAGGGCTTTATTTACAGAGATCGGCAAGATGATGGTCAGATGCTCCGTTGTGGGAATTCTGCTTGGCATTGGTCTTGCAAGTGTTATCGGTGTTATTTTTGAGCATATTGCAAGCAGCGGGAATGATAACCATTTTTCCCTCTCATTTTTGGGAATTGCAGGAGGAATTGTCTACTGCATGCTCCTGATTATCTGTGTGGCTGTGATGTGTGTGCGTTTTATGAAGAGAAGCAACGTTATGGATATCATCAATGAGCAGCGCAAACAGGAGCCGCTGCGAAAGGGCATCACATTATCTTACCTGATATCCGGTATCGTGATGATTCTTGTGGGGGTTTTTATAGGATATTTTGTGCCTATCCTCTCCGTTAACATCAGCGGACACTGGATGGGGGCCTGGACCAATTTGTTTTATATTCTGGCCGCTGTTGGGCTTTACCGGATTTTAGTCTACTCCATCGCCTCACACAGGAAAGGAAAGAATGCGCAGAAATATTATGATAACATGATATCCTACGGCATGTTAAAATTCCAGGGAGGTTCCATTGTCAGAAATATGCTGGTGATCGCATTACTGCTTATGGGAGTACAGTTTGGCGTCTTTTATCTGCCGCTTCAGGGGGGCGACAATTACGGAGAATATGAAGACGATATCTCTTACCGCTATCCCATGGATGCAGATGAACTGTCAGAGGAAGAAGTATTTGCCATGGCTGATAAGTATCAGGTATCTGTGCAGGATTACCGGGAGGAGGAATTTATTCAGGTTCTGGGGGACGGTGTAAACCGTGAGGACATGGATGAAAATAATAATATGATTGAGGAATACAACGAAAAATATTTTTATTACGAATGCATCAGCGCAGCGCAGTTTGAAGCCATGACAGGAAAAGAGACCGAGATCGCAGAGGGGCATTACAGGGTAATCCAGTCAAAATCGGGCTATGAAAATATTTTTAACAGATTTGACGATACAACCAGGCTTTATCTGCAGAATGAAGAAGATTTCATTTCTATGGAATATGACGGACTGGAGATATACCGCTCTCTTGTGATAGGAGCAGGGTATGGTGAGGATTCCAGGTATATCCTGAATGATGCGGACTATGAAAAGCTGAAGGCAGATATCAGCCAAGACAAGATTATCCGCCAGGTACTGTTTCAGGTGGAAGACAGCAAAGAGACCTACGCATTCAGCAAAGATCTCTATGAACAGTTCTGCAGCAGGGCCCCCGAAAGCATGAATCATATTGGGGCATACAATGCATATCAGGCAAAAGTGCAGGGAGAGGAATATGGATACGATCTTCCGGGTATTTATGACGGCAAAAGGCCTGCTTTAGAGGCAGACTGGCTCTACAAGCCCTCCATTGTGCCGATGGAAAAGGAAAACAGTATTATGAGACGTGCCATCTTTTTACTGCTGTTTGTATACATCGCTGTGATATGCCTGGCTGCTGAAAGTATTATCTTATACACAAGAAGCCAGAACGTAGCCATGAAAAACAGCCAGATATTCAAAGATCTGGAAAAGCTGGGTGGAAATAAGAAATACCTGCGCAGGCTTCTGAAAAGCCAGTTGGCAAAAACCTTTGTACTGCCTACGATCATGGGATGTCTTCTGATGTTTTTATATGAGCTGCTCCTTCTGTGGCAGAATGACGGCATTCTTACAACGGGTGAAATAAAAGTTGCCGGATTGATGCTGGCGGTCATTGCCCTGATAGGACTCTATCAGTTTGCTTTGTACAAGATTTCCATGAAGAACGCAGCAGGTGTTCTGGAGATTTAAAAGTACGGTTCACGTTTTGCTGTACCGCGAGGTGTTTTCGGGCCAAAAGTGGTTATGCCATTGCACAAGCGTATCCTATCCCCTATAATATAAGAAAGACGGAGACGAAGAGGGGGAAGGATATGCTGAAAATAGCAGTCTGTGACGATGAGGCATCCGCAGTTGCCCTGTCGGAGAAATATACCAGGCAGTGCCTGAAGACCTGCGGGGCCGTGGCAGAGATAACGACCTATACAAGCAGCAGGAATCTGCTGTATGACATTTCCGAGGATGGATTTCATTATGATCTGATCCTTCTGGATATCGAGATGCCGGATACGGACGGCATGGAACTGGCGGCAGAAATAAAGCCTTTTCTGCCGGATGTGAAGATCATTTTCATCACTTCCCATCTGGAATATGCCATTGATGCATATGAACTCGCCATATTCCGCTATGTTCCGAAAAATGATATGGAAAAACGCCTGACAGCAGCCATCACGGACGCTGTCAGGCTGCTTTTGCTTGAAGAGGGAGATTCCTATACCATAAAAAACGGCAGTTCTCTGGAAAAGGTAATGTATCGTGACATTTATTACATTATGAAAGATGGAAAAAATTCTGTGTTTCACACTTCCAGGGGAATCTCAAAAGTCCGGAAAAGTCTGCAGCAGGTATATGAGGAACTGCAGGCAGAAGAATTTATTTTCACGGACAGGGGTTGTATCGCAAATATCATCCACATTATGCAGCTACAGAAGCAGTCACTGGTTTTAAAAAACGGGGAGGAGCTGCCTGTCAGCCGTTCCCATATGCAGGGGGTAAAAGAACAGATCACAGCGTATTGGGGGGCACATATATGATGGGATGGATGGTGTTGGTTTCCGGCTTTTTTACAGACAGTATCTGCATTTTGCTGTACTTCTTTCTCATCCGTACCTGGGACGGCGGCAGGAAAGAAAAAAGCCATACAGCGGTATTGGGGACAGCGTTTTTCCTGGCAGCCTTGTCAGGTCTTCTTTTTATACTGAAAGTGCCGGAATTTCCGATATTGACTGTGCAGGTTATTCTGGCGGCATCTGCCGGAGCATGGATTTATGGAATCAGGAGAAAAAGGGCTCTGTTTCTGGCTGTAGAATATGCAATGGCACTCAGCCTGTGGAAGTTTATCCTATGCGGAGCTATTGGTGTTATACTGCGCATGGATACCCTGCCGGGCAGAGGGACAGGGGGAAATCTGGCTGCGGACTGGATCGTTTGTGTGCTCACAGGTGTGTTATCCTTTTTTCTTTATAAAAAAAGGGAGGAGGAGAAGTCTGTCCGGCAGATACTGTCCAGGACCGCAGTTGCGGGACTGATACTGACAGTGACGCTCACGGAGCAGAATATTCTTCCCATAGGAGAAGAGGAAATGCTGGCTCCTCTTATATTTGCCATGGTCCTTCTCATGGGAATGCTGGTGTATTATACGCAGAGGCAGTACGAGAGGGAAAAGGAGCTGGCAGAATTAAAATCTACCCAGAAGGAGCTTTTAGAGAGGGATTACAGGCGGCTCAATGAAATCTATGCGGGTAATGCAAGGCTTTTTCATGATTTTCACAACCATATGACAATTCTGGGACAGCTTCTCAGGGAGGGAAAAACAGAGGAGGCATCCGCTTATCTGGAGGACATACAGGGGCCTGTCAAGAGGATTGCCAAAACAGTATGGACCGGGGATGAAACCATGGATTACCTGATCAACAGCAAATTGATGGCGGCAAAGGAAAAGCAGATCCATATGGAGATCAATATAGAATTTCCTAGACAGACGGGCATACGCAGCGCTGATTTGTGTGCGGTTCTCGGGAATCTTCTGGACAATGCACTGGAAGCGGCAGGGCAGGCAGAGGATGACAGCAGACGCAGCATTTGGCTGACCATACGGCGCATCAATCATATGCTGGTCATAAAGGTTCAAAATACCTGTGAAAAACAGCCTGTGCGGGAAAATGGGGAATGGATGACCACAAAAGAGGACAAATCCCTTCATGGATGGGGATTGAAGAGCGCTGCCGCCGCAGTGGAAAAATATAACGGCACCCTGCTGAACCGTTGGGAGAACTCTGTGTTTACAGCTACGGCGGTCATGTATTACCGGGAACAGGAGGAAATGTAAAGTTTCCATTTGCGGACAAAATGCCTCCATTTACGCCCAAATCCGTACAGCGGATTCCTCTGTGCTATGATAAGACCATAGAAAAAAGCAAAGAGGAGGAATCAAATATGCGTCATTATTACTTTCGTTTATTCTTTGGAATCATCTGGCTGTTGGCAGCATTGGTAAGCTTTCTCTCGGCAAATATCTGGTTTGGTATCCTGTATATAGTGTTGGGAGCTTGTTTTCTTCTTTCGGCATATCATTTGGGAAAGGACAGGGAGGACAAATGAAAGCAGAATTTTCCGTAAAAGGCCTTACCGCCTGGTATGTGAAAGAGAAGCCGGTTCTGCAGAATCTGACCTTTCAGTTACAGGAACATGAGGCAGTGGGGATGATCGGGTTGAACGGTGCGGGTAAGACCACCTTGCTCAATTGTCTCTGCGGCCTTCATGACCGGTTTCAGGCAGAACACATCCAATGGGAGGGCGAAGATATCTCTTTGAGAAATCCTGCATTTATGTCACGCAGATATGCTGTTTTTGACGGGGAGGCGCCTTTCGGATATTTTACATTTCGGGAATATCTGGCCTATGTATTCGGCACATACAAGAGGCAGGTTCCTGATATAGAAACGCTGGTGCAGGGGTTTTCCTTTGAGAAATATGAAGATGTACTGATAAAAGAGCTGTCTACCGGTAATAAAAAGAAAGTGTATCTCATCACAGCATTTGCGCTGCGCCCGGAGCTTCTCTTCCTGGATGAACCGGTTAACGGGCTGGATTTTCAGAGTACGGAATTTTTGTATACGCAGATCAAAGAATATAAGGAGCACGGGACGGTTTTCTTTTCTTCCCACGTGCTGGAAAGTGTGTCTCTTACAGCGGACAGGATTCTGCTTCTGAAGAACGGAAGCATGGAGGAGCTTAAGGACAGGGAATGGAAAGAAAACGGGGATATAAGAGAGGTGCTTCGTCATGTATGAGACTTTTGCAGTGTTCTTAAAAAAGCTGCTGGGTAAGCGCTGGGAACGCGCTGGCAGGTCTTTTTTATACTGTGGGATCGGAGTTACCGCCACTTATGCCGTCTGGGGCAGCATAGTCATCAGGGAAGAGATTTTTTATCTGATCCTGCTGGTGTTCTCGGCTGGTGTTATGTGGAAAGCCCTGTCTTCAGAGGAGAATCGTGTGGATCTGCGCGGTGTTCTGATGCTTCCGGTTCCCGGCAGTAAGGCAGTGCGGGCCTTTGCTGCGGCCCTTGCCGTCTATACCGTGGTGACGAAAACAGCGTTTCTGCTGACCGTTCTTCTGGCAGTGTCCGGCTTTGAGCCGTGGAAACTTGTAAACGGCCTTATCTGCGCGTTTCAGGTCTGCTTCTGTACGGCGGCGGGATACTGGCTGCTTTGTAAAAAAAGATTTCCGGCAGCAGCAGTGCTGGCAGCGGGAGAAGGATTCCTTGTTTTGGGAGCGGGAAAATACAGCCGGATGTTTCTGGTGCTTGCCTCTATGGGCGTACTGGCGGTGCTGCTTGGAAGAGCTGACCCCTGCTTACTCTGCCGGTCCCGTACAGGAGCTGCAAAACGGGTGGGAAGCCTGACAGGAGACGGAAAAAAGGGAAATGTACTACGGTACCTGTTCCGGTATATGGCCTCACACGGCAATTATATGGTGAACACGCTGGCTCTGTGCGGACTTGGCCTGATGTTCTCCTTTTTTATTCCTAAAATGGGCGGCATAAGCATGATGCCCATGGGATTTGCCCTGTTGTCCCTGAACACGCCGGTGTCGATTCTGTTGTCCTCAGACCGCAGGCTCTGCCGGGGGATTCGCATGCTGCCCGGACAGATTGGGCGGTTTGCTGTTCCTTATGGCATATTTATAGCATGTAATTTACTGGTGCCGGAATCTGTATTTTTCCTTTCCTGTGCAGTACAGTTCCCGGAAGTGGGGATGGGAGAGGCCTTTACCGCTCTGCTTTTTATCCTGCACAGCGCCCTGCTTCTCACAGCGCTGGAGTGGAAATTTCCACTGACAAAATGGAAAATTGAAAGTGACCTGTACCATCATCCCAGGAAATACTGCGTGCCCGTGATCATGCTCCTGTGTGCAGTCCTGGTCAGCACATGGCCTGTGATGAGTTATGTGATGCTTGGTCTTCTTGCCGGGGAGGCGGGCTGGCTGGCAGTGAAAGTGAGAGGTGAGAGAATATGAAGGAGACACATAAATGTCCGAAGTGTGCATCACACAACATTGTACGCATACCGGATAACTTCCGGTATGCCAGCGGAAATAATATCTATACCACAACAATGACACTCTTGGGAAAAATACCGGTGATCCGCTACGTCTGCTGCGACTGCGGATACGTGGAGAACTGGGTAGAACAGCCATGGGAGCTGGAGAAATTAAGAAAAACCTTCGGTGGGAAATGAGAGGAAGAGTTACTGTTCACTGCGTGCCCGGCAGCACGCTTCGCGATGCACAGATATGGAGCATTTTGCTCCATATCGCGCCGGCTGCCTCGGGATTTTCATGCCTTCGGCCTGAAAACACCTCGCGGGACAGTGGCATGTGAACAATAACGGGAGGAGCTTCTGTCCGGTCCTTTTCCTATCTTTGCCCTTGCATATCGCTGTTAAAAGAGATATAATAAGACAAAAGTGCGTGCACGAGTACATTTTGGGCAGGAGGATTATTATGCCAGTAACATTACAGCAGATAGCGGAAGCGGCCGGGGTGTCCAGAGGGACGGTGGACCGGGCGCTGAAGGACAGAGGAAGAGTCCGGCCGGAAGTGGCGGAGAAGATAAAGAATATAGCAAAGGAAATGGGGTATCAGCCCAGTCTTGCGGGCAGGGCCCTTGTTATGGCAAAGCGGAATCTGAAAATCGGGATCATCATGCAGTCAGCCCAGACCCCTTTCATGGTACAGGTCTATGAGGGGATGAAAGCTGCCAAACAAGAGGTGGAAAGTCTGGGCGGTACTGTGGAGATCTTTCGTGTGGACGGCGTGGATGCAGGCCGTGTCATGGAAATCATGCAGGAAATGAAGGAGCAGGAGTATTCGGGCATTGCCCTGTCTCCGTCCGAAGATACCATGCTCAAGAAGATGATCAATCAGTTTTCCGAGGAGTATGGCATTCCTATTATCACCTTTAACTCGGATATTGAGGATACGAAAAGGATATGCTTTGTGGGGCAGAATACCATCCAGAGCGGAAGGACTGCCGCCGGGTTAATGGGAGAGATCACAGGCGGCAAAGGGGAGGTGGCTGTGATCTCCGGCCATATTTCCAACCCTGCGCTGAACAACAGGATCAGGGGCTTTCAGTCCGAGATATTGGAGAGCTTTCCTGGCATCCAGCTTGTGGGAACAAAATATTCCTATGATGACGAGTGGGTGGCAGCCAAAATCGTGGAGGAGCTGCTGGAGCAGTACCCGGATCTGAAGGGAATCTACGTGACAGGAACCGCAGTAAAGGGCGTCTGCGAAGCATTGGTAAAACAGGAAAAGGAACGGGAGATCAAAGTAATAGGCAACGATTTTCTGGATGAGAATAAAAAATGGGTAGAACGGGGAGCCATCAATTTTCTCATCGGCCAGGATTCCTATATGCAGGGATATGAACCGGTGATGATGCTGTTCCACTTACTTTTTGATGATGAAAAACCGGAATCTGTTTACCGGTATGCAGAGATTGTGATAAAAAACAGATATAATTTGTAGCAGTATGACCGCTTTTCAGGCGGTCATACTGTGGTTAACACAGAAAAATGACATATCCGCCGGAAAAAAGTATCTGAGGCACTTCAGCCGATTATTCCAAATGAAAAGAAAAAATATACGTGCACGCATCTTACATTACTAATATATACTCAAGATTTAATCATTATAATCCATAAATAATATAAAAATTACCATAAATATAGCTTGGAAAAGAATAAATAATAATGCTCCATTACTAAGCTAAAGTAAAAATAAACAAAATTCCAGTCTGTCATCCAGGATAAAACTGGAAATAATAAACAACATGCACAAAAACATTGTTTGTTTTTTATCAATTAGCAAAAGTTAATAAAAATAGACTGTGAATCTTGTACAAAAAAACCATAGCGTTCACGTGAACGCTATGGTATGATTGCATCATCAAGAAAGAACAAAAACAAAAAAACAAATAACTGGGAAACAATGAAAAAGAGAAATGGAGGATATGTATTATGTTAAGAGTAGGAGTTATCGGATGCGGCGGAATGGGTAAGGATCACATCAAAAGACTGACAAACAAGATTCAGGGAGCTGAGGTAGTCGCAGTATCAGACGTATTTGAGGAGAGTGCAAAACAGGCGGCAGCCATCTGCGGAGCAAAGGTATACACAGATGCAAACGAACTGATCAACGACCCTGATGTGGACGCAGTGTTCATTGTATCTCCGGGATTTGCACATGTAGAATCTCTTCTGGCAGCCATCAAGGCAGGAAAGAGAATTTTCTGTGAGAAACCGCTCTGCACAACTGCTGAGGACTGCCTGAAGGTAGTTGAGGCTGAGGTGGAATCAGGAAAACATCTGATTCAGCTTGGATTTATGAGAAGATACGACAAAGGCTATATGCAGGTGAAGGAAGCCCTCACATCCGGTGAATACGGCGAGCCCCTGATTCTTCACTGCACACACAGAAATCCGGAAGTCGGAACCAACTACACAACTCCAATGGCTGTTCATGATACAGCAATCCATGAGATTGACGTGCTTCACTGGTTAGTGGATGATGAGTATGAATCCGCACAGGTTATTATGCCGAAAGTGACAAAATATTCTCACTCTGAATTAAAAGACCCGCAGATCATGCTGCTCCGCACTAAAAAGGGTGTATGCATCGACGTTGAAGTATTTGTAAACTGCAAATTCGGATATGACATTAACTGTGAAGTAGTTTGTGAAGACGGCGCGATCAAGATGCCTTCACCGATTTACCCAAGCATCCGCAAAAATGCAGCCGTTGCCACAACCATCGACACAGACTGCTTCGTAAGATTCAAAGACGCTTATGATACAGAGGTTCAGGACTGGGTTGATGCTGCAGCTGAGGGCGTGATCAACGGACCGACCGCATGGGACGGATACCTGGCAGCTATCACAGCAGACGCACTTGTGAAAGCACAGGAGACAGGCGCAGTAGAACAGATCAACGCTGCAGTTGAGAAACCGGAGTTTTATAAATAAGCCGAAGTACGGCAATAAACCAAAATACAATAGAAATGAAGCCGGATGCACCAGACAAAGCATCCGGCACAAATAAGACAAAAACCGAAAGGATGGTATATATTATGAAACTTGGATTTAATGAGGCAACAGCACTGGAATGTAAAGGACAGTCCCTTCTGGCTGATATGGAAATGTGTGAAAAATACGGATTTGATTATATTGAGATTCGTTTTGACTGCGTAAAAGATTATCTGCAGGAGCATACCCTGGAGGAATTGGCTGACTGGTTCAAAAACCATCATCTGAAACCATGGGCATACAACACCCTGATCTATTTCAACCAGAGAGACGAAGCAGGTAAAAAAGAAATCGACGATGAAGTGGATTTCATCCTGAAAGTTTCCAAAGCGATTGGTATGAAAATGCTGATCACAGTTCCGAATTTTGACGTAAAAGACAAAAGTGTCAGTGAAATCAAGGAAGAAGCTGTGGAAAGACTCCGCTATTTATCAGACAAAGTAGGCGCTGATATGAAAATATCCCTGGAGTTCTGCGGTGCACCAAACTGTTCCATCAATCAGTTCGGCACAGCATATGATGTGGTAAAAGCAGTAGACCGTGACAATGTAGGTATCACAGTTGACACCTTCCATTTCCATGAAATGTGCTCTAAACTGGAAGATTTAAAAGCAGCAGACGGCAAGAAAATCTTTGCTTACCACTTAAATGACTGCGAAGACCTGCCCCTTGGCTCCTGCGGCGATGACAAACGTCTGTGGCCGGAAGAAGGTGTGGTAGACCATGCAGGAATCGCTGCAGCTTTAAAAGAGATCGGATTCGACGGCGTGTGCACGATCGAAGAGTTCCGTCCGGAATATTACGCTATGTCCCATGAGGAGAACGTGAAAAAAGCTGCTGAAGTGACCAAGGCATTTGTAGAAAAATATTTCTAAACGATATATGTGCCCTTTGCAGGGCATAAGGAGATGGGATAAGCAAAAATGACAGGCTGTGCAAACTCCAAACGCTGAATGTGAAGACAGAAAAGCGCAGGGCTTGTCACAGAATGAGAGGAAGGAGCAGGGCGGATGGGTAAGCTCCGCCCTGTAAAAGGTGATAGTATGGCAAAGGGAGGAATTCCCGAACTGCTGAATTTTAAGCAGAAGGGTAAAGATATGAATGAATTCATCAAAGTCCCAATGTCGGAAAAGCTGGCGTACTGTTTTGGTGACCCGGCGCTGACTTTGATGTATACGATGACAACAACACTGCTGATATATTTCTACACGAACGTGGTAGGCATATCTGCAGGCGCAGTGGGTATGATCATGCTGCTCTCCAGGGTATTTGACGGATTTTCCGATGTGCTCATGGGAACTATTATTGACAGGACCCATTCCAAATACGGAAAGGCCAGAATCTGGATTCTCCGACTGGCGATCCCGTATGCATTGGCAGCCATTTTGCTGTTTACCATGCCTCCCATGGGGGATATGGGGAAGATTATTTATGCATTTGTAACTTATAACATTATGAACACAGTGGTATATACCGCAATCAGCCAGCCTTTCCATGCACTTGGTTCACTTATGAGCCGTGACAGGAGAGAGAGGGACGTGATCTGCAACATCCGTATGGTGCTTTCTATTACGGCAAGTATGATCATCACAGCATTTACCCTGCCTCTGATCAATAAAGTGGCAAAACTGATTGACAACCAGCAGATGGCCTGGATTCTTGTGACTGCGGCATATGCCATTGTATCCGTATTCGTTTTGATCAATACATACTGCACCTGTACGGAACGTGTGCAGGCATCCGGCGGCAAAAAGGAAAAAGAAAACACTCCGTTCTGGACTGCTTTCAAAGTTACGGTTACCAACAGATATTTCCTTATCGCCCTTGGCCTGATGGTGTTCTATACTGCTTATCAGATCATCATCGGTACAGATCTGACCTATTATTGTCAGTACGTGTTAAATGATGTGGATCTGGTTATGCCGCTTTCCGCAGCAGAGAAGATTTCCACTATCATCGGTATCGCAATGCTTCCGAAACTGCTTCCGAAATACGGCAAGAGAAACCTGATCTGTGCCGGATGTATCCTGGGTATTGCAGGACAGCTTCTCTTCCTGCTGAACATCACAAGTGTTCCGTTAGGTGTCGCAACCTGTATTATGAGAGGATTTGGTATCGCACCGTTCTACGGCGTACAGTATTCCCTGCCAAGTGATGCCATTGAGTATGGCCACTGGAAGACAGGTGTCCGCGTAGAAGGCCTTATGTTCTCCTCCATGAGTATGGGACAGAAAGCAGGTTCAGGCTTTACATCCGCTATCATGGGCGCAATTCTTTCCATGGCAGCATTTGACGGACTGAAAGCAACAGCAGCGGAGCAGACAGCATCTGCGATCTCCGCCATCAAGACCTTTTATCTGTATGTGCCCATCGCCATCTGGGTGATCATGTTTATCATAGCAGCATGTTATAAGCTGGACAAAATGTATGATAAGATGATGCGCGAGCTGATTTCCAGAGAAGGAAAGAACGAGCTGGAAGAGATTCCGGTGGCAGCGCACTCTGAGAATAAGATCAATGTGGCCATTGGCCGTGTCTATGGCAGCAGCGGAAGAAAGATTGCGGAGGAAATCGCAAAAGAACTGAACTGCCGTGTCTATGACCGTCAGATCATCTGTCTGCTGGCAGAGAAGATGGGAATGGAAACTTCCAATCTGGAGGAAGTGCAGAAATATCTGGATAATTATAACTATGGGGACAAAGAGCCCACATTCTCTCCGTATGCCTACCCACAGGCAGGTGTAGCGGATGATATGAACGCTGTCAAAATGTTTGAAGAACAGAGCCGGATCATCAAAGGCCTTGCCAGAAGCGCGCCCGGCGTATTCCTGGGAAGATGTGCAAACTTTATCCTTGGCGGACAGGAACACACCTATTCCTTCTTCATCTATGCAGATGATGAATACAGGGAAAAAGAAGGCAGGGAATATTACGGCGGCATTTCTCTGGAAGAACTGAAGGAGAAGGATGAGATGCGGAACAGCTATTATGAGAAATTCACCGGCATGCGGCGTGATGACCCGAAACATTACGATATGGTTGTCAATGTATCAAAGACCGGTGTACAGGGCACAGTTTCCATGATTCTTGATTACATTAGGAACAAAGAAGAGAGCAGTAAGGGAGGAAATTGATAATGTTGGATAAAAGCAAAGTAAGACTGGGTATCGCTCCCATTGCATGGACCAATGATGACATGCCTGATCTGGGCAAAGAAAATACATTTGAGCAGTGCGTCAGTGAGATGGCTCTGGCCGGATTTACAGGCTCCGAGGTGGGCGGTAAATATCCCGCAGATACAGAGGTACTGAAAAGAGCCCTTAATTTAAGAGGAATCCAAATCTGCAACCAGTGGTTCTCCTCCTTCCTCATTTCCAGACCATATGAGGAGACAGAGAAGGAATTCATCAAAGCCACGGATTTTCTGAAGGAAATGGGCGCAAAAGTGATCGGCGTATCCGAGCAGAGCTACAGCATCCAGGGAAAGATGGAGCAGCCTGTCTGGGAAGGCAAATATGTCATGGATGACCGGGAGTGGAAATTGCTTGCGGAAGGCCTGAATAAGCTGGGAAAAATAGCGAAGGACAAGGGCATGACACTTACTTTCCATCATCACATGGGAACTGTTGTGCAGACAGAGGAGGAGATTGACCGTTTCATGGAAATGGTTGACCCTGAGCTGGTATTCCTTCTTTTTGACAGCGGACATCTGTCCTTTGCAGGCATTGATCCAGAAAATGTGCTGAAGAAATATGTAAACAGAGTAAGACATGTACATCTGAAAGACATCCGCAGAGAGATGGTGGAAAAATCCAGAAACGAGAGATGGAGCTTCTTAAAAGGTGTCCGTGAAGGCGTGTTCACCGTACCCGGAGACGGAGATGTGGACTTTGCACCGATCTTCAAAATTCTTGAGGAGGCCGGATACGAAGGCTGGGTTGTTGTGGAAGCTGAGCAGGACCCCGCAAAGGCCAATCCTCTGGAATATGCAAAGAAGGCAAGAGCTTATATTGCGGAAAAAACAGGTTTATGATCAAAACAGTCTGCACCTCCCGGTATTCTTACCGGGAGGTATCAGAGAATAAAGATTAGGAGGAAATCAATATGAAGATCGCATTTGACGTGGACGTACTGGCAAAACAGATGGACATCAACCGTATGGTCCATCAGGTTGCAGATTGGGGATATAAATATATTGAACAGTCACCCCATCCGAGAATCAATCCGTTTTACAAACATCCGCTTTTTTCCAAAGAGTGCGAACAGGAATACAGGCAGGCTCTGAAGGAGACAGGCGTGGAGATCTCATCTTTCATCGTTGTATACCGCTGGTCAGGCCCCACGGAAGAGCAGAGACAGTTCGCGGTTGCCAACTGGAAACGTATGATTGAGATTGCAGTGGACATGGGCGTCCAGGTCATCAACACAGAGTTGTCGGGAGACCCTAATCAGCAGGAAATCTGTAATGGCATGTGGTTCAAGTCCATGGAGGAGCTTCTTCCTATCATAGAGAGAGAAGGCATCCGTGTGGAAATCCAGTCCCACCCTTATGATTTTTGTGAGCTGAATAACGAAACCTGTGATCTGGTAAAATCCTTCCGTTCCAAAAATCTTGGATATGTATATTCTTCCCCTCACGGCTTCTTCTATGACGAGGGCAAAGGGGATGTGCGTTCCATGCTGAGATATGCGGGAGATGAACTGACCCATGTACTGTTTGCAGATACCTTTAATCAGACACTGGACTGCCGTTACATCGCCAATCCGCCGTGGCTGAACGGCCGGGGAAAAGCAGATGTGACCATTCATCAGCACCTGGCAATGGGGGAAGGAGATGTGGATTTTGACGGCATCTTTGAAACTCTGCGTGATATGGATTTTGCAAATAAACAACTGAAAGAAAATGCCCCGAAAGTGGGCGGTGACAATATCGCCTGCGTCTCCATGTTCGGTTTTCCTGAGAAAATGGATAAACAGGCACCGGAGGCAAGAGAGAGGATCGAGAGAGAACTTCTGGGAAAATAATATATAATTAACGACTGACAGCAAACCGGCTTTTTCATATGGCAGTATACCATGTGGAAGGGCCGGTTTTTCATTGGGCAGTGCCGGTAAAATGGTTCTATATGCTGTCCTTCAAAATGTGAAAATAATGTGAATTCTAAAGCGTGTGCTTGACAATATGATGTATAAGTGTTATATTACAACTAGAACAAAGGAAAAGAAAATTTATTGATATTGTTCACATGTCATTGTCCCGCGAGGTGCTTTCAGGCCGAAGGCATGAAAATCCCGAGGCAGCCGGCGCGATATGGAGCAGAATGCTCCATATCTGTGCATCGCCAAGCGTGTTGCTGGGCACGCAGTGAACAGTAACAATTTATTTCCTGGTTCATAACAACAGGGATTCTCTGAAGAAGTAAAAAAATAATTTGTCATAGAAAGAAAGGAGAAATGACTTATGTTGATGCCCAGTATTTTTGGAGAAAATTTATTTGATGACTGGATGGATTTCCCGTTCGGAAGGGGCCTTTTTGGAAAGAACAATTCTCTTTTTGAAAATGGCGGCAATTATGGCATGAGCACAGATGTGCGGGAAACAGAAAATGGCTATGAGGTGGACATGGAACTTCCCGGATTCAGGAAAGAGGATATAAATGCCCAGTTAAAGAATGGTTACCTGACCATCCGGGCCGCGAGAACTTCAGACAAGGAAGAGAAAGATGAAAATGGCAGATATATCCGTCGTGAGCGGTATTCAGGAAGCATGAGCAGAAGCTTCTATGTGGGTGAGGATGTGACAGAGCAGGATATTCATGCAAAATTCGAGGATGGAATTTTGAAACTGGCTATTCCGAAAAAGGATGCCAAAGCTGTGGAACAGCAGGAATATATTGCTATTGAAGGCTGAAACTATTTGAATCCGCTGCGCCGAAAAGTGCGCAGCGGATTTTATGTTCCGTCCTGACAGTTATACGTTCCATCTGGAATCATGCGTGTCTTCGGAGAAATCTACGTTCCTATGGCTTTGTCGGGTGATAATATGATAGACAGAGTTTCGCATCATATTTTTTTGATTTTGTGGAATTTAATGATAGAAATATTCAGACAGGCGGATGGTTCGCATCCGCCTTGTATGATTTGAAAATAACAGAGCCCTAAAGGGCAGAAAATTGCTTGGAGAGACGGTGAGTATAAGATTATAATCCGTATTCCCGATACAGAGATTCCAGCAGATGTACGTCAGAAGCAGCTTTTACGATCTGATCGTTCTTTCCATCATCTGCCAGAAGGAGAATTAACCGGCTGTAACGGCTCTGTTCTTTGCTCTTTCCTTCAGCAAGGCCCTCAGCAAGGCCTTTGGCAAGGCTTTCAGCAGCAGCTTCTTTCTCGGCACTTTTGATCAGCTCATCTAACAACATATACTTTACCCCCATTTCCCGATTCTTTTTCAATTCTTTGATCTTATTATGGATTTTATGAACAGTTTCACTTTGAGTCTTCGCTGCACATTGATCTGTGCTGTTCTCTACATACTCCAGAAATGCAGCCAATTCTTCTGAGATATCTTCAGGATTGTTCCCTTTTGTGCTGAAAAAGATTTTCTGTGTCTCGTCTCCAAGTGCCATATCTGTTTCCAGACAGCGGTTTTCAAAGGTATACCTGTACAGACCCTTGCCAAAAGGGTCAAACGTGCAGATGAAAATAATGTAATTGGGCTTCAGATCGTTGTAAGTTTCCCCGGGTTTCAGGGAGGTTACATCCAATTCACTCTGATAGTATCTTGACCTTTTCGGTAAATTGTTCTCATTTTTATTCTGCATTTCCAGGTTATACCCCACCTTTATCTTGTCGCTGGCATAGATATCCAGCCGGACGCTTTTGAAATCAGAGGTGAGCAGAATACTGTGTTCCGCATGTACGGTTATATTGTTAATCGGATATCCTAAAAACAATTCTAATATCAGCCGGCATGTCTCCGGATCTTCCAGTGCAGCAGAAAACAAAAATGCATCCTGTAAATTTAACTGTTCAAATTTCTTCCTTGCCATATGGTATCCTCCCGGAAAATATGACACGAAAGCAATCTGTCTGTGTGTATATTATAACGGATATAAAGCAAATTTACAATTACTTAAAGCGTTAAAATTATATAATTTTGCAAAAATATAAAATATAAAATTAAAATAAAAATAACGGTTCAGCAGGTCTGCGCCTTTTCTGTTCGGCCCATCCGTTCCCGATATTTTTAAAATGATTTGTTTTTTTCTGTCTTTCAATCGTTATATACTATAGATACCATACAGCAGAAAGGAAAATCCCATGTCCGAAAAGAAAATTCTGAAGAACATCCGAAGCGGCCGGCAGGATTCCTTGGAAATCCTCATAAAAGAATATTACCGGGATATCTATGCGTACTGTTACTGCCGCGTGGAGGACAGACAGACGGCTCAGGACTTGACCCAGGATGTCTTTCTGCGGTTTCTGCAGAATCTGGACAGCTATGAGCATACCGGGAAGCTGAAAAATTATCTCTATGTGACAGCCGGCAATCTGATAAAAGACCATTATAAAAAAAGAAAGGAAGTCCTTTTGGAGGAGGAAGATATGCAGCAGACTGCAGGCGGTTTTTCTTCCGGAACTGAGAATATCAGTGACAGGCTTACGCTGCAGGAAATCATCCGCGGACTTCCGGAACCGGAGAAAGAGCTGATACTTCTTCGCTATTATCAGAATCTGCGGCTGTCTGAGATCGCCGGGATTGTCTCTATGCCTGTATCCACAGTCCGTTACAGGCTGAAGCTGGCAGAAAAATATATTAAAACCAGGTGGGAGGAGTGATGACGTGAAGGACAGAAAACTGAGTAAGAAAATCAGGGAGATACCCATACCGGACTATGAGGAGGATGCCTTTTTGCGGACGCTCTCGGCTGCCAAAGAAGCAGACCTTCACCCGGAGAGGAAGCGCGTGACAAAAGCGGAATTTTTTGCAGGACAGGTTCACTTTATCAGTAAAAGAGTCTGGGCACTGAAACTGCTTCTCACAGGGCTTCTGCTTCTGGGAATCCTGGAGACAGAACTGCGGTTTGACAGCAGTGCCTGGCCGCTCATATCCGTGACAGCCCCCATATTATGTCTGGTAAATGTCAATGAACTGTGCCATATCTGCAGGCCCGGCATGCGGGAAATCCTGCAGACAGCCAGATATTCTTTGAGGGAACAGCTCCTGGTGCGCCTGCTGCTCTTCGGCGGTCTGGACGGGGCAGTGTGCCTGGCAGGCGCCTTTCTCGCAAGCGGTGTAACAGCGGGACTTTTTTGGCAGGCCATTTTATATTTTGCGGCGCCTTTCAGTGTTATGTGCGCAGGATGCATGGCAGTGCTGGGACGGTGCAGGGATGAAAATGCGCTTTGGTACTGCACGGCATGGGGAGGCTTCCTGGTTGTTGTAATAAATATGCTGCGGTCAACTTCCATTCCGGTCTATGAGACAGACCGGGTTTTTGCCTGGGGTATCACAGCAGCTCTGGGTATGGCGGTCACAATACGGGAAATCAACAGGCTTTTGAAATATATGGGAGGAAATTATCATGAAATTAACTATGGAACGGCTGACAAAACAATTTAAAAATAAAATCGCAGTGGACAGGGTGAATATGGAGCTGGAGGAAGGCATATACGGCTTTCTGGGAGCCAACGGTGCGGGTAAGACAACACTTATGCAGATGCTGTGCGGCATTGTGACACCTACATCCGGGGAAGTCAGGCTGGATGGGCGCAATAATATAGAGATGGGGGAGGACTACCGGGATTTACTGGGGTACCTTCCCCAGGAATTTGGTTATTCCCCCAGTTTTACGGCCCGGGATTTTATGCTCTATATTGCAGCAGTGAAGGGACTTTTGCCGTCCTATGCAAAGAAAAGGACAAAAGAACTTCTGGAGCTGACCCATCTTTCCGGGGATGCAGACAGGAAAATCCGTACATTTTCCGGCGGTATGAAGCAGAGACTTGGTGTTGCGCAGGCCCTTCTCAATGATCCCAGGATACTGATTCTGGATGAGCCCACCGCGGGACTGGACCCTAAGGAAAGGGCATATTTCAGGAATATGATCTCCGGTCTTTCAAAGGACCGGATCGTTATTCTGTCTACGCATATCGTTTCGGACGTGGAATATATAGCGGATAAGATCCTGATTATGAAAAAAGGCAGATTTATCATGAACGGTACCGTGACGGAACTGACGGAGACCATCAGCGGAGAGGTATGGGAGTGCGAGACCACGGAGAGGGAACTGGAAAATCTGGACCGCAGTATCTGTGTGGTAAATTCTCATCACCAGGGGAAACAGATCCGCCTGCGCGCTGTCAGTCCGACAAAGCCAATGGAAGCAGCAGTGAGGGCAGAACCGAATCTGGAGGATCTGTACCTGAGTGTATTTTACGATGAGGTGGATGAGAGGAGGAGATGGTAGATGAAGCGTCTGGTGAGATATGAATGGAAAAAAATATGGGGAAGCAGACTGAACCAGCTTACCGTACTGGGCTGCTGCCTGTTCCTGCTGTTTTGCGTCTATTCTGTTATTGTGCAGACCTATGCAGTAGATGAAAAGGGAAACAGTGTTTCCGGAATGGAGGCAGTGAAGACAATGAAAGAGCTGCCCACTGTGCAGGTTACCCAGGAAAATGTGGAGCAGTTTATGCAGAAGTATCTGGACTGCACGGAGGATCCCCAGACGAATTCCCGTAAGGAGGAGACCGATTTTCTAAATGAGGAGGTGTACGGGACACTTTACAGAAGAAACCGGGATTTTTTTTCTCTTCTGATGACAAATTATCAGGGCAGCAGCAGAGAATTGAACATGAAAGAAGTATTTCAGAGGAACATGGGAAAAGACTTCTACAAGAGCCGGAGTGAGCAGCTTGCCATAGAACTGGATGGCTTTGTAAAGACGGGCATGATAAAGGAAAACCAGAAAGATTACTGGCTGGAAAAGGATGCGGAGGTCAAAGATTTAAAGCTAGGTAACTTTCAATTCTGGAAAAGCATGATAAATTCCGCCGGCTGGATCATACTGATCATGCCGCTTATCTGTGTTGGAATCGCCCCGCTTTTTGCAGGGGAATACCAGACCGGCGCAGATTCCCTGCTGCTTACCATGCGCTATGGGAAGAGCAGGCTGGTAAGGGCAAAAATACTCTCCGCAGTTCTCTATGCAACGGCAGTATACTGGGGAATCGTACTGGCTTATGCAGGCATTTACCTGATGATATTCGGCCCTCAGGGAGGAAACTTGCCCATACAGGCGTATGACACTGCAAATCCAATCAGCTATTCCCTGACCATGTGGCAGGCTGTACTGCTGGTTGTGCTGCTGGGCTATGGGGCCGTGCTGTGCATGACTGCTGTTACTCTGCTGCTCTCTGCTGTTTTTAAGAACAGCTATGGTGTCATTATCACTGATTTTCTGCTGGTCCTGATACCAAGCTTTCTCTATGAAAGCGCAGGGGGATACCTCTGGAAGCATGTTCTGGCACTGCTGCCGTCTAAAATAACAGAATTTCGTTTTACAGATTATCTGGCATATAACGTACCCGGAAGGGTGATCGGTCTGCCGGCCATGCTGTTTGTGGTGGATGTGCTCTGTATTGCAGGATTTATCCTTGCATCGGGATATGCCTTTAAGCATCATCAGGTGAATAAATAGAAAAACCCCGGATTTTTTATGTGTATTTATAGAAAATTTAAAATTACATTCTATCCTGAATATAAGAAAAAGCCTGAAAACAAACAGATATCTGCAGGCGATTTTTCAATAGAAAGGATGGAAGCACATGAAAGAATATATTTTGAGAACAGAGAATCTGAGTAAATCATTCAAGGGGCACAAGGCGGTGAACAAAGTTTCCCTTGCCATAGAGGAGGGATGCATCTACGGCCTTCTCGGTCCAAACGGCGCAGGAAAATCCACGATGCTGAAAATGATCACAGGAATGCTGAGACCAACAGGAGGAAAAATTTATTTTGGAGATCATGAGTGGTGCAGAAAAGATTTAAACCAGATCGGCGCATTGATCGAAAATCCTCCTATTTATGAAAATCTCACAGCAGAGGAAAACCTGAGGGTACATACTCTGCAGCTGGGACTTCCGGACGAGAGGATCCGTCAGGTCCTGGATACGGTGGATTTGAAAAATACGGGAAAAAAGAAAGCCGGACAGTTTTCTTATGGAATGAAACAGCGTCTGGGGATTGCCGCAGCGCTCCTTGGAAAGCCCAGGCTTCTGATCCTGGATGAACCCACCAACGGACTGGACCCCATCGGAATCCAGGAACTCAGAAACCTGATCCGGTGGTTCCCCGAGCAGGGGATAACGGTGATCCTCTCCAGCCATATCCTGAGTGAAGTGCAGCAGACTGCAGACCGCATCGGTATCATAGCAGGCGGCGTGCTGGGATATGAGGGGGATGTCGCCCGGGAAGAAGATCTGGAAGAGCTGTTTATGGATGTGGTGAGAAGGAACGGGAGGGATTAAGATGAAGCGGATGATTCAGGCAGAATTACTGAAAATGCGGCACTCCACAATGGGAAAAATGACCTGGCTGGTGCCGGTGGCTGCGGTAGTGCTGGGATACCTCATAAGCCAGGTGGGGCTTTATGCGCAGCAGTTTACTTATAACATATGGTATGGGACATTTTATCCTTGTCTGGTGCCTCTTATATGTGCCATGAACATGCGCTGTGAAATCAGGCTCCACTACCAGACCATGCTGGCCTCCCCGGTATTCGGTGCCGGGCAGTGGGCAGCGAAATGTGCGGCAGTGGCCCTGCGGCTGCTGTTTTCCCAGGTGATTTTCTGGGCACTGATGAGCTTGCTGGGAATAGTTTTTATTTCCTCTGTTCCGGCTGTCGCAGGCGGAGCGGGGATGCTGGTTGTGTGGGCGGTAAGTTTATGGCAGATTCCCCTTTATCTGATGTTGTCCGCTAAGCTGGGGATGATTCCCACTGTCATGCTGGGGCTTCTGGCTGCTTTTTTCAGCTTTTCCGTGGTGGAAAAAGGTTCCTTCTTCCTTTTTCCCTTCTCCATTGCAGACCGGCTGATGTGCCCGATACTGCAAATCCGTCCGAACGGGCTTCTGTTGGAACAGGGGGACACTCTTTTGAGTGCGTCTGTGTTCATTCCGGGGATGGGTATGGTAATCATTTTGCTGGCAGCAGCCGCATTTGGGAGCATAAAATGGTGGATGAGACGGGAGGCAGTGTGAAATGACAGAATTTTACAGGTTTATAAAAAGTAAGGGATACAGAATGCGGCACTCGCTCTTTTTCCCTGTCCATATTCTGATTCCGTTGGCGGGAATCTTTTTATATCTGGCATATATGGGGCTTCGGCAGGCAGGCGTGTGGGAGCATTTGACAACGTATGTGACACTTCTGGCAATGGCCTACCCTGCTATAGCCGGAATCGTAACGGCAATGCTCACGGACCGGGAGGCAAAAGCGGGAAAAATGCAGAACCTGCTGGCAGTACCCGGCCGCACAAAAGCCCTGGCGGCGGAACTGATGCTTTTATATCTGCCGGGTCTTCTTGCTGTGGGGATTGCGATGTTTGGTTTTGGAGCTGCACTTGTTTTAAAAGGGGAAAAAGGAGTGGGGTTAGGAGTTCTTTTCCTTTTGGTTTTGGTACTCTGGGCATCCAATCTGCCGGTCTATGTCATGCATCTGTTCTTAGGCCTTCGGTTTGGTGAAGGGGTGACGATTGGTGTAGGCGTAGCAGAATCTGTCATCTCCGCAGTGATGCTCACCGGCCTTGGAGACGGTATCTGGTATGTGTGGTGGCCTTCTTACGGAATGCGGTTTTCCACCCTGCTGATTGCCCTGAGACAAGGGGCTGACCGGAGATTATGGGGCCAGATGCGCCTTGGGGGAATTTGCTATCTGACGGTATCTGTGTTATTCTTGGTCATATCATTTGTCTGGTTTCAGAGATTTGAAGGACGCAGGGAGGAGGCGTAAATATGGCATCCATTTTGGCTGTGGATGATGATATTCTGCTGCTTCAATTGATTCGGAAGATACTGGAGAGGGACGGACACCGTGTTACGGCTGTGAACGACCCTCTTGAGGTCAGAAAGCTTTCATTATCAGATTATTCTTTAATACTTCTGGACGTTATGATGCCCGGCATAGACGGCTTTTCGCTGTGCAGGGAAATCCGGGATCTGGCAGACTGCCCTATTGTTTTTCTGACTGCCAAAAGCGGGGAGGCGGATGTTCTTCTGGGGCTGGGCCTGGGCGGGGATGACTATCTGAAAAAACCTTTCGGGGCAGAGGAGATCCGCGCCAGGGTGAACGCGCACCTGAGAAGAGAGCAGAGAGAAAAAAAGAATGCTGTGGAAGTGTCCGGGTTCCGTTTTTATCTGGGAGCGAAACAGATGGAAAAGGATGGGCAGGTGCTGCCCCTTACAAAAGGGGAATATGCGATCTGCGAATACCTGGCACTGCATCACGGACAGACCTTGTCGAAGGAACAGATATATGAGGGTGTGTTTGGATACGACGCGGAGGGCGACAGCTCAGTGATCGCCATGCATGTGAAAAATATCAGGCAGAAGGCAGAAGATTTCGGAAAGATACCCATACAGACCGTATGGGGGATTGGATACACATGGAAAGAGAAAGAAGTTTAAAAGGGCTTTTTATCAAATATCTCATAAGCTGGCTGGCAGGCTCTGTTCTTCTGGCTGTCATTGGGTTTGTAATGATGTCACTGGCTATGCAGAGAGGTCTTATTTACCCGGCAAATCATGGGGATACGGAGTATGAGCAGGAGAAGGAAAATCTGAAAAACGCGGAGAAGATCCGGGCAGAGGATATTCCGCCGCTTATGGCGTATGCCCTTTTTACGGAAAATGGACAGTGGAAAGAGGGGACCATACCACAAAAAGATGCTGAGAAAGCCTGGGAGGTAAGTCACAGGGGATACACAGGATTGGGCCGTGATTTTTATCGTGTGGTAGAGCGTGACGGCGAAGTCCTGGTGCTGCGCTATACTATGAAGGCCCAGTTTACGAATCCGAAACTGCGGAAATATCTGCCCGCAGCGGAGGAGATGATATATGGGATCATATTATTGGAAATTCTGGCGTATCTGATGTTCATGGCAGTGCGTTTCGGAAAAATGCTAGAGAATAAGATGAACGGAATCCAATACGCTATAGAAAAAATAGAGCAGGAAGATCTGGAATTTCAGGTACCAGACTGCGGAGTCCGGGAGATCGACCGTATTGGAGAGGCTCTGGACCGAATGAAAGATGCCCTGAAAAAGTCACTGAAAAGCCAGTGGAAAATGGAGAAGGCAAGACAGGAGCGGATATCAGCCCTTGCCCATGACTTGAAAACCCCCATCACGATCGTGAGAGGATATAACGAACTGCTTCTGGAGGGGAATCTCCAGGGGGATGACCGCACCTGTGTGGAGGCCATTGAGGTCAGCGTCCGCCAGATGCAGGATTATGTGGAGCAGCTTTTGGATATGACCAGGGGCGGAGATATGGAGATGCCCGTAAAAACGGCCGTCCGGGCCGATACCTTCCTGGAAGATATCAGGAAAAAGGCACAGGGTCTGACATCAGAAAAACAGGCAGTTCTTATATGGGAGGCGGCAGTGCCGGAGGGAACCATTCGGGCAGACAGGCAGCGGCTTGAACGGGCACTGTTGAATATTCTCGCTAACAGCGCTGAATATGCCGGATGCGGAGGCAGGGTTTTCCTGCGCGCAGAGGTCTGTGAGGAGACGCTGCGTATTACAGTGGAGGACAGCGGGCCGGGTTTTACAAAAGAAGCGCTGCAGAAAGGGAAAGAAGAATTCTATACCGGCAGCAGCGCCAGAAGCGGGGGAAAGCATTCGGGGCTGGGGCTGTTCATTGCAGACAGAATTATAGGAGAGCATGGGGGAAGACTGGAGCTGGGAAATTCGGAAGCCCTTGGGGGAGGGCGTGTGTGTGTTTGGCTGCCGCTTTGACGATTGAATGATCGTAAAGGCGGCAGTCTTTTTCTATGGAAATAAAGGATGGTCTGCCGGTCAGCTTGGGATGGATAAGTGAAAATATTAATATCCCGCAGTATAAACTTAGTTTTTAAAATAGAATAAAAATTTTGTAAAAGTGACCAACTTTTCTCTTCCCATACGTTATTATTATTAAGAGTGATCATTCTGAAGCAAAAACAGAAGGGAGGACATGGGGTGGAAAACAAAAGAGAAAAGCAGTCAGACGCTGAACTTCTGGAATACATATTTATGAAATACAGAAACGGCATGTATGCCGTGGCCTTCTCTATCCTGCACGACCAATACCAGGCGGAGGACGCTGTGGGGGATGCCTGTGAAAAGTTCATACCATATTTGGGAAAATGCAGGGAAATGGAGGAACGGAAGATAAAGACCCTGCTGACAAGGTTTGTAAAAAATGCAGCCATAGACATATACAGGAAGAACAGACGGGAACAGGGCAATATATCTGTGGAGGAGCAGGAGTGGCTGACAGATGCGTACAGGCCCATAGAATCCTATATGAAAAGCCTGCAGTACAGGGAGCTGATACGGGAGATCAGGAAAATCCTGCCCGCACAGTATTGGGAAGTGGTGTGTATGAGGTATTTTGAAGGAATGCCCGTTCATGAAATAGCGCTGCGCCTGAATCTGAGTGAGGAAAACGTCTATTCCAGGCTGCGCCGCGCGAAGGAAAAGGTGAGAAAGGCATTGGGAGGTGAAATGGATGAAGGATGACCGGAAGAAAAAAACAGACCGGGATGACAGCGTGGAATCCGTATTATATCTGCTGGGACAGGCATGGGAGATGGAGCATATGGAAGAAAACAGTGGGGAGCACAAATTTTCCGATACATTTGAAACACGACAGAGGGAATTGCTGGACAGAGTAAACAAAGGAAACTACACAGCAGGAAAGAACGGGAGGAGAAAACATATGGGTAAGAAAAAGCTGATCCTATTAGCTGCGGCAGTCGTAATGCTGGCAGGACTGGCTCTCACAGCCAGCGCATCTGATTTTTTCGGACTGAAAAGTATTCTGGTGGATGATGAGATACATCCTGTGGCGGAAAAAGAATATGTCTATGAAAATGCAGAGGGCGAAGAACAGACAGGCAAAGAAAAAGAAGCTGTAAATATGGCAGCCCATGCCCTTGCCGGGAGCAATGAATATAAAGCAGCGCAGGAGTGGAGCAGCTATTTCCTGGAAAACATGAATTCAGAAGAAGAATTACAGGCCATAGCGGAGGTCAGCAAAAACGGACTGCCGCAGGAACTGGAAAAATACAGTGCATACAATGCACTCAGTCAAAGAACAGCCGATAAGATTGATGAGATAACCGGAAAATATAATCTGAAGCTGTTAAGCGAGCCGGAGACGATAGAAGGATATGACGAGATTATAAGTAAAGTTGGCATCAATGATTTTTTGCTGGATAAGGAACATTTCATCTGGGATTATGCAAGAACATTTCCGGAAGGAAACTTTAACGGAGACATTATAGTAAAATTGGAAGAGGACCAGCCAGACTATCGGTATGTAGGGGGCATGTCTGTAAACAGAAACGGAGTATTTGGAGATCTTGTTCTGAATATGGGGGAATTGTCCGATTATGAGGAATGGGAGTATACCAACAGCAATGGGGATGATGTGGAGCTTATGATCAACAATATAACAAAACACAGTTATATTTTTTATAACGGAACACAAAATTTTGTGCTGGTCAATATGTCGGATGTCCGGGAGGAAAATGTTGATATGGACACAGAAGGAAATTATATCAACACCCTTACAAACGAACCCGCCGAAGGACCTGTATCCTTGTCAAAAGAACAGCTTCAAAGTCTGGCGGATATGATCAATTTTTCAGTATTCTAGTCTAACATATCAGGCAGTTTCAAGAGCCCTTCCGGTCATACCCGGGAGGGCTTAATTTCCGCTTATCCGGTAAAAAATAGACAGGTACACTTTCGTATGGTATAGTGTTATTATATGATCTTACACGGAAATCCGATTTACTTAATGGAGGGAATATGAAAAAGAAATATCTGTTGATCAGTGCAGCGGTCTGTCTGCTGGGACCGGTACTTTTAAAAGTAAATCCATACTTTCCCCACGTACCGGAATATATGATGGTTCTTCTGACAGGACTCATGCTCGGGGCAGCGGTATTGTTTTTCCTGAAAAGCGGCGGCGGGATACTTTCAAAAATTTTAGTGACAGTTTACACTGTGCTGTTTGCCGTCGTTACGATTCAGGGTGTGTACTGCAATCCGTACTGGAACACTTATATGAACACAGAGATGGAATACGTGGATATCCTGGGACAGACACTCAGTTACAGGGAAGCCGAAAAAGATATAGACTATCTTATGCATTATCTGAAAAAAGACCATCCCATGTTCATAGACGGGGTCCCGGAAGATGTGCAGCAGGCCTGTGAAAAGGCAGTGCAGGAACTGAAAGATGAGGAAACGATCACGGGAATCATGCTGTACCGGAAAGTACAGAATATCGTTTCCGTATTGGGTGACGCGCATACTTCAGGCGGCGTAACACAGAAAATGAGGCACTACCTGAAGGATATGCATCAAAAAGAGAAAGATGGATATCAGATAACTGCGGTAAACGGCATTGGGCTGAAGGAATTATTCAGAGAAAAAGAAGACTTGTACTGTTATGAAACAGAAAGCAGGGCATTAAGCCGTATGGCCACAGACCTTATCACGTTGGAAGGTCTGGAATTTCTGGATATAGATCCGGACCAAGTGCGTTATACCTTCCGGAATGATACAGGCGAAGAGAAGGAAGCGGTATACGGAACGGCAGATTTTATTCCATACGAGGAATACGAGGCGGCTGATGTTTCAGATCAGGGCGCAGATGAAAAACCTTTTGTCTCCTATCGTATTGATGTCCCCGGAAGTCTTGCCATCCTCACCTTAAATGAATGTAAGAACAGCGAGGAATACAGAACATGCCTTCAGGAAATGTTTACGGAGGTAAAAGCTGAAAATATCCGAAATGTGGCGGTGGACTTAAGGGAAAACGGCGGCGGAAATTCCATGGTGGCAAATGAGTTCATCCGCTATCTCGATGTTGACACATATAAGACTGGAACGCATAGCTGGAGACGGGGGCCGTTTACCGTCGGCGGAGGAGACGGTGTCTGCCAAAATGACATACATAGCGACCTGGTATTTGACGGAGAGGTATTTGTACTTACATCTGCGGATACGTTCAGCTCTGCCATGCTGTTTTCAGAATTTATAAAAGACAATCATCTGGGCAGGATCATAGGCCAGCCGCCCGGAAATGCTCCCTCCGGTTATGGGGAGATCGCCATTTTCCAGCTGCCGAATTCAAAACTCTATGTCCAGATCTCAACAAAGAAGTTCATGAGAGCGGATGAGAAGACAGAAGATAAACTGGTGACCCCGGATATTCTGTGCGATGCTGACAAGGCATTGGAAACTCTCTATGGGGAAATAGGAGTTCCTTTCGGATGATGACACACAGTTGTCATGTTTCCTGTTGTAGAATACAGGTATCTTAACAGCAGAAAGGAAAAGAAAGATGATAGAGTCAAGATGCGGATTACTGTGTAAGGAATGCAGGTTTTATTTGAAACAGGAGTGCAGCGGATGCACTGCCATCGAAAATCCGTTTTGGGGTGCCTGTCCCGTCAAGGGATGTGCAGAGGGGAAAAAACTGGAGCACTGCGGCGCATGCGGGGAATTTTCCTGCGAACTGCTGAAGAGTTTTTCCTATGCAGAGGAGGAAGGAGACAACGGGCAGCGTATCGAACAGTGCAGAATATGGAGTAAAACATGAAAAATATAAGGAGTTATGAAGATTTTACGGAGGTTCTGCTGGAAGCCGGTTTTTCTATGGGCGGCGGCAGTTCAGAGGGGATTTATTCCATCATAAACTGGGAGTGGGACAAGGAACCGCCCTATGAGACGCCGGTCAGATGGCACACAGGAGACCGGGAGACAGATCCATGGGAGTGGCGCATGCGGGTCCTGGATGAGAGAGATGACATAGCCTATGCAAAGTGTTTTTTCAAAAAAAGCGGATATATCACGAGACAATGGTATCCCTGTTTTTTCGCCTGCCGCAGAGGAGGCATGGATTTTATGGATATGTATCTGGAGGGCAGGATCAGCAATGAGGCAAAACGCATTTATTCCTGCATAGAAGAACAAGGTGTGATGCCGCTGCATGAACTGAAGAAGTCAGCCGGGTTTGGAAAAGAAGACAAATCACGGTTTGACCGGGCGCTGGTGGAGCTTCAGATGAATTTCTTCCTGACGATCTGTGGGAAAAGACATAAGCTCAGCGCGGAAGGAAAGCCTTACGGCTGGGATTCCACTGCTTTTTGCAGAACGGAGGACTTCTGGGACAGCGAGGTCTTAAAACTGGCGACATCCGTTGATGTTAAAGAAGCGGAGGAGAGAATCAGGGAACAGGTTCTGAAACTGAACCCTCTTGCTGTGGATAAAAACATACATAAATTTATTTACGGCAGGGCAGGGAGAGTGCGCTAAGAAAGAGGCGAAAGGAGATATATAAAAGGACGGGCAGGCATATCCGCATATGCTGCCCGCCTTTTATTTTCCCCGGTCATTGACGTCAGGGTGATAATTATATAGCATTTTCCCCATAGCAGTGATAAAATGAAACTATATTAAAATTACGAATATTGGGAAAGAATCATTGAGGATTGGTAATGCTGGAAGATTGTAAATATAGAGAACTCCTGGAGGAGAACAGAAAGTTAAGGGAAAGTGTCATCCATCTCAGAGAATATGACCCGGTCACAAATCTGTACAACAGGGAAGCTTTCTGTGCGTCAGCCGAAAGGACTATACGGCAGACTCCTCAGACACGTTTTGAGATCATCTGTATAGACATTGAGCGGTTTAAACTGATAAATGAATTATACGGCAGAGAGCAGGGCGACCTGCTTTTAAAGTACGTGGCAGAACAGTTAAAATGCCTGGTCCGTGAGGAAACACATATTGCGGGGAATCTGAGGGATGATGTCTTTGCACTCTGTATTCCCGCATACGAGGAAGAGGTCACGGTGGAGCGGATACTTCGGATCTTCAGCGATAAGCCCCTGAACTCCCAGGCGGTTCCCGCGGTTGGCGTCTATCGGATGGACGCAGAGGAGCCGGCAGCGGGGAGTATGTGCGACAGGGCCCTGATGGCTTTGAATTCTATCAAAGGAAATGACCACCATGTGGCTGTGTACCGGGAGGGAATGCGGGAAAATCTGCTGAGAGAGCAGGAGATCACAAACAGCATGGCAGCCGGGATACAAAACAAGGAATTTAAAATCTATATGCAGCCAAAATGCAATATGGAGACCGGAAAAGTGGTGGGAGCAGAAGTTCTGGTGCGCTGGCAGCACCCGGAAAAAGGTCTGCTGCGGCCAGGTGAGTTTGTACCATTGTTTGAGAAAAACCATTTCATAGAAAAGCTGGACCTGTATGTCTGGGAGGAGACAGCAGCCTGGGTCCGCCGGTGGCTTGACCGGGGCAGAGCGTGTGTGCCGGTATCGGTCAATCTGTCGCGCATGGACATTTTTAATATGGATGTGTGTTCCGTGCTGACAGACTTGATGGAGCGGTATCAGATTCCCACAGGTTTGATCGAACTGGAAATCACGGAGAGCGTATACGCAGGTCAGCCGGAGCGGATCATAAAGGAGACGGAGCGGCTGAAAAAAAGCGGATTCACGATTTTAATGGACGATTTCGGAAATGGCTATTCTTCCCTGAATATGCTGAGCAGCACCAATATCGACATTTTGAAAATGGACATGCGTTTTATGGAAGGGGAGGGGCTGAAAAGTCTGGGAATCCTGGATGCCATCTTACATATGAGCAAGTGGCTGAATCTTCCGGTGATCGCCGAGGGCGTCAACAGGGAACAGCATGTGAAAACACTGCGCAGTGTGGGCTGTGTCTACGGACAGGGCTTTTACTATTACCGTCCCATGAACACGGAAGAATTTGAACATCTGCTTCTGACACCGGGCAAAGTGGATTTTGCCGACGGAGGCAGAAAGAAGGTGGGAAGCGGTCATTTTCTGGATTTGACTGACTTGTTCCACAAGGACACCCTGACAGACCGGCTTCTTGGCAATATCACAGGTGCTGTGGCTCAGTACAGCTATGACGGGACCAGGCTCTGCGTCCTGAGGGCCAACGGGGAGTATTACCGGCTGATGGATGAATACTGGATGAATAAGAGCGGCCATGTGGATGTGATGCGGGACATTCTGCCTGAGGACAGGGAGAAAATGACAGATGCGCTTTCCAGGGCAAAAGAGAGCAAAGAGAAGGAAGGCGCTGAGGTATTTGTGAGAAAGAGAAGAGGAAATACGGTTCTATGGCTCCGAATCCGCTTTTTCTGCCTGACTTCCCAATACGGAAACGATATCTTTTATGCGGCTCTCTCCGATGAGACAGTCCGTATGAACAGCATTGAGAGCCTCCGCATCAGTGAGGAACGTTTCCGTCTGGCTATGGAGGCCACCAACACGGTGATCTTTGAACTGGATACGGAGACGCGGACTGCATATTATTCGGAATATGCGCAGAAAGCCTTCGGCCTGGACGCCACGGTTGCCAATGCCCCGGAGGGATTTATTGAACAGGGCACCGTGTGTGAGGGATATGAGGAGACTTTTCGCGAAATATACCGCGCCATTTACCGGGGGGAGGACAAGGCATCCTGTGTAGTCAGGGCAAAAATGGGGGATGGAAGTACGGTACTCAACCGCATTACACTCACTGCGATCAGGGATAAGGAAGGCAGTACGGTGAAGGCGGTGGGTATGGTGGAAAACGTATCCTGCAGTGAGGTGGAAGATGAAGAAAAATAATACGGCACCCGGCTCTTTTAAGAGAATATACAGGGTAGATTTACAGGTTTTCCTTATGACTGCCATCATTGTGGTCATCTCATGCGGGCTTACCTTTGGAGTGAGCTACCGTCTCTCCTATAACGGCATGATACGGGCACTCAGTGTCAGGGCCAACAGTATCTATGAGTATGCGGACGGCAGACTGGATGTAGAGACATTTAAGAGGCTGAACAGCAGGGCTGACGGTACGTCTTATCTTTATCAGGAAGCCAAAAAGACGCTGGAAAATGTGAGAACAGCTACAGGTGTCAGATATCTCTATACAGCAAAGGAAAAAGAGGACGGTACCTTTATCTATCTGGTGGACGGGCTGCCGGTCACGAATCAAGATTTCCGCTGCATAGGGGATATGATTGAAAAAGAATGTATTCCGGATATGAAAAAGGCCATGGCGGGTCAGGTTGTACTTCCAAAAGATATTAACCATACAAGATGGGGAAATGTCTTCATCGCCTATTTTCCCATGCATGAAAAAGATGAAGTAGTAGGTGTGCTGGGAATAGAATTCGATGCCTCCGGACAGTATCATACCTTCAGTAATATGAAACTGGCGGCACCTGCCATCATCTGCATTTTCTGCATCATCGCGGCCATTATCGCTGTGGTTCTGTTCCGCAGAATTTCCAATCCTGCCTATAAGGACATGGCCAATACGGACCTGCTCACAGGCCTGAAAAACAGAAATGCCTTTGAGGTGGATATGCATAACCTGGAGACCATGAAGGTAAAAAGCGGTTTTGCCTTTGTCTCTGTGGATCTGGATGGATTAAAACATATAAATGATACCTTTGGCCATACAGCAGGGGATACATATATCCAGGCAGGCTGCAGGATACTCAAATCCTGTCTTCCGAAACAGGCCACGCTGTACCGGACAGGAGGAGATGAATTTACAGTCATTCTCCACCAAGTCCCCCGTGACCGCATTTTGGAAATAATAGAAAAATCCTGCAGGAGAAGACGCGTGGACGGCCTGCCCGCGGACGCAGAGATTCAGATGTCTGCAGGATATGCCTGTTATGACGATAAGACAGATACCTCCCTGGAAGACACTTATAAAAGGGCGGACGCGCAGATGTATGTACAGAAAAAGGAAAAGCACGGGGAGACGGAGCGGCAGATATGACAAAGATATTGATCGTGGAGGATGACCGGGAACTGCAGGAGGGGCTGGTATTTGCCCTGGAAGGAGAAGGGTACAGCACCAGGGCTGTCTCAGGAAAAGAGGAGGCAGTGCGCGCCGCGGCTTTGGACAATTATTCTCTTATGATTTTAGACTGTAATCTTCCTGACGGCACAGGGTATGAGGTGTGCAGGGAAGTGAGAAAATTTTCCGGCATGTCCATTCTTATGCTGACAGCCCGGGATACCGAACTGGATGAGGTGAAAGCCCTGCAGATGGGAGCGGATGATTATATGTCAAAGCCCTTTTCCCTGGCAGTTTTGAAAGCCAGAATGGGGAATCTGCTGAGAAGGGGAAAAGTGCAGGATATTTTGTGTTCCAATGGGATAACCCTTGACAGGATATCCTGCAGGGCATACCGGCAGGATAAGGAGATCCCATGCAGCTCAGTAGAATTCCGACTGCTGCAGTATTTTATGGAAAACAGGGGACAGGTTTTGTCAAAAGAACAGATTCTGGAGCGGCTGTGGGATAATCAGGGAAAATTCGTGGATGACAATACAGTGTCCGTGAATATCCGCAGACTCCGCATGAAAATTGAGGAGGACCCTTCCAGCCCTCGTTTGATCAGGACAGTGCACGGTCTGGGATATATTTGGAGGGAGGACTAATGACGGGAATACTAGCGGTATTTTGTGCGGTTATGGGAGGCCTTGCAGTCCTTTACAGAAAAAAGTACAAAAATCTGTATCAGACCATAGATACCATGCTGGAGGAGGTGCTGAGTGAAAGAAAAATCACACAGTCTGCCCTCCGGGAAGGGGAAAAGTCTGCGCTGGCAGGCAAGATGCTGCGGCTGCAGGAAAAACTGGATTTGGAAATCAGCCATGCCCAAATGGAGAAGGAGCAGGTGAAAAGTCTGATTTCCAATATGTCCCACCAATTGAAAACACCCCTTGCCAATGTGGTTATGTACGAAGAAATCCTGGAAGCAGGGGTTGAGGAGGCAGAAACACAAAGAGAATTTCAAAGGCGGCTGAAGGAGCAGACAAGGAAACTGGACTGGATTCTTCAGTCCCTTTTTAAAATGGTGAAGCTGGAACAGGGAGTGCTCTCTTTTGAGGCGGAGAATCTGGGCATCAAGGATACTATCCGAAATGCGGTCTCCGGCGTATACGAGAAGGCTGAGAAAAAGGGGATGGAGATTTGTACGGAATCCTTTGAGGACAGATACCTCTATCACAACCGCCCCTGGACAGCGGAGGCCATTGAGAATATCCTGGAAAATGCAGTGAAATATTCGCCTGAGAACAGTAAGATAAGAATTACCCTGGAAGGATTTGAAATGTATACAAGGATAGGGATACAGGACCAGGGGATGGGAATACCGAAAAAGGAGCAGAGCAGGATCTTCCACCGTTTTTACAGGGGTAAGAATGCGGAAAACTTTGAAGGATCCGGTATTGGGCTGTATCTGACACGCCTGATCCTGGAGATGGAGAAGGGATATATCACTGTGGAATCAGCGCCGGGAAAGGGAAGCACGTTTTTCCTTTACTTACAGAACTGTAAGAACTGAATGTCTTTTTGTAGCATTTCCGTAAGAGGCGGGAGTTATGATAATGCCAATAAGACATAACAGGGAGGACAGGGACAATGAAGATATTGGAACTAAAGCATGTATCCAAAGTTTACGGCGCAGGGGAAAATGCAGTGGAGGCACTGAGAGATGTGAGCCTGACAGTGGAAGCGGGAGAGTTTACTGCCCTTGTGGGAACTTCAGGGTCGGGGAAAACCACGCTTCTGAACATGATAGGAGGCCTTGATGTTCCTACAGAAGGGGAGGTCATTATCAGAAACCACAACATTGCCAGTCTGAAACGCAGAGAGCTGACTATTTTCAGACGGCGCAATCTGGGATTTGTTTTCCAGAACTACAGCCTGATGCCCGTACTTAATGTATATGACAATGTGGCGCTTCCGGTGAGCTTTGATAAGGGGAAGCATATAGATCATGACTATATCAAAAGACTGCTTCAGGATCTGGGGCTGTGGGATAAGCGGAGAAAATACCCGGAAGAACTCTCCGGGGGCCAGCAGCAGAGAACAGCAATAGCAAGGGCGCTGGCAAACAAACCGGCTGTGATTCTGGCGGATGAACCCACAGGCAACCTGGATTCCAGAACAACAGCAGACGTCATGGGAGTCCTGCGGGAGAGCAGCCGGAAATATAACCAGACCATATTGTTGGTCACGCACAACGAAATTCTGGCCCAGTCCTGCCAGCGCCTCATACATATGGAGGACGGACAGATTGTGGGGGAAGAATTTGAGGAAACGCCGGCAGGGAGATGGGATGGTGAGACCGTATGAGGAATATTATCAGGCTGTCCCTGCATTATATCCGTCATTATAAAAAGCAGGCTGTGACTATTTTATTCAGCATCATACTGTCCATGGCGCTTGTTACTGGCATCAGCTCTTTATTGTACAGCAAAGAGCAGAGCAGCCTGGAAAAGGCCGGGGAACAGTATGGGAGCTGGCATTTCCTTCTGCCCATGACCCCGGAAGCAGAACCGCTTGTCAAAAATCCCCGCGGCAGGGGATATGAGGTGGAGAAAAGCGGCATGGCAGTGGTCAAAGATATGATATCTGACCCTTATGCCATCCGATTTGTTTATGCGGACACAGGGTATCTGGAACTCCGAAATCGGACCGTGGAGGAGGGGAATTATCCGGAATCTTCTGATGAGATTGCCATGAGCCGGTATGCGCTCAATAATATAAGGGCAGAAGTGCATATAGGGGAATCAATCCATTTGGGAGGAAGAGAATATACACTGAGCGGCATTTTAACAGAGCAGTGGGCATCAGAACAGGATGGAAACGCCATAGAGGCTTTCGTGTGCAGAGATTTTCCGTCTGAATCACCAGAGGAATATTTGTATTTGGAATTTGATGAAAACAGGGATGTGGTCTCACAGATGAAAGCATGTATGAAAGCGTATCATCTGAAAGAGGCACAGATTAAAAACAACAGTGAGGTGGTCCGATATCTGACGAATGGTGATATCAGGGTGATACCACACATTATCAGAACAGGTCTTCTGCTCCCGGAAGGGAAATTCACTTATATTCTGGCGAATTTATATCAGGAGTTTCATTTGGAGATTCACGGGACTATCTTCCTTCTGGGTATATTCAGTATTTTCATTATCTACAGTATTTTTAATGTGTCTGTGACAAAGCGGATCTCCCAGTACGGCATATTAAGGACACTGGGAATTGGAGACGGGGGTATTGCAGGCCTTGTGGTCACAGAGCTTTGGAGTTTATTTTTCATTGGGTATCCTCTGGGATGTCTGCTGGGAAATGGAGCGGCGTGGTTTCTATACGGAAAATACGGGCGGCTGTTCACAGAAGCGGATGCCGCTGTGGGCGGCTTTGTGATCCACTGGAAGGCTATTGCGGATATTGCGGTTTATGTGCTGGTTTTGATGGTGTTTTCTGCTTTTTTGATACTACGGCGGATCAGGAAACTGACCATTATCCAGATGATGAAAAAAGAGAGCAGGAAAAGAAAAAAGCGTTCTGTGATATACAGTCTGCACACATCCGGCCTTACAGGAGTTCTGACTAAGAAATTTATGTTTTCCAGAAAAGGGGCGTTTGCCGGGATACTGGTCTCGCTTTCCCTTGGAGGAATCATCTTCCTTGGGACAACATATGTTGTGCGGAATACGAAAATAAACAATGAGCTGACTATGAAATCAGATGACGGCCTGGCATCGGATTATCGGATTTATGAGGAATCGTCCAGACTTGATGATGTGATTCCTGAATCTGCGGCCGCTTTAATAAAAGAAATAGGCGGGCTGTCAAATGTCTTTCCGGTCAGCTACATGCTGGGGGAAATTCCGCTTGAGGAAGACCGGCTTAAATGGAAAACTATTTATGCGGAACTGGACTATGAAGATGAGAGTCACAGACCTGACCCTGTTGTCATAGAGCGTTATAACGGGGAGGCAGTGCAGGAGGCAGACGGCAGTTACAAAATAAAAACCAATGTTTACGGCTATGACGATGGGATGCTCTCAGGGCTGAACGAGTACATATTGGACGGCGTCATTTCGCCAAAAGAGATGAAAGAGAAAAATACCGTGGCTGTGCAGATGCTCATGGACGGACAGGGAAACTACAATGGGATGGATCTCCATGTGGGCGGCACAGTCCGGGTGAAGGTGCCTGTCTCCCAGGATGTTCCGGATGAAGTGCTGAGATTTCAGGAGGGCGGGGAATGGTATCAGGAGAAAGAATTTACGATTTCTGCGCTGGTCAGCCGTTCCATGGGAAAAAACCAATATTTCATCGGAGACAGTGATGGGGCAAATCTGGGGATCATCATGAGTAATGAGCAGATGCAGCAAAATTTTGGAGTACAGGGTTATACCAGTATCAGTGCGGATAAGAAAGAAGGGGCAGACGGGGAAGCGGTGAAAAAAGAGATTCTCCGATGTACATCCGGCATACCCAGATGTCTTCTGCAGGATTATACCACGGCAATTGACAGACAGAATCGATTCCTGGAGCAGAAAATGGTTTTCTTTTACGGCATTGCAGTCATACTTCTGCTTATCAGCCTGTTTCACATCATGAACAGTATCAGCTATCTGGTTATATCACGAAGACGTGAATTTGGAATCCTGAGAGCCATGGGGATAACGGACAGCGGATTTATGAAAATGATGGTCAGGGAAGGGGTTCGCTACGGCATCTATGCCAATCTTTTTATGCTTCTTATGTATGTGGCTGTGAGAAAAATACTGCTGTATTTTATGGTCCATATCAATCTGTTTCTCAGTCCTCACGAAGAGGTTCCGTTTTCTGTTCTGGCAGTTGTCCTGGCAGTCAATTTACTGGTGAGCCTGACAGCAGTGATCCTGCCGGCGAGAACCATCGTGCTTGGAAATGTGATTGAGGAAATCGGAGAACAGTAAAAACCTATCAACCGTGAGGGAGGAACGGGAGCTGCTGCAAAGACAGAGAAATAATCTGTCGGAGCAGCAGCTCCGTTCTTATTTTGACGGTTTTGACCATAATATGCGTAGGTATCTATTGCATGCTTATACAAAGGATGGTACAATTTAATCAGTACCCAATATGAACAGGGATATTTTAGAATCAGCCTTCTGATTGCAGAAAATCGAATCATGCCATGCAGAATGGAAGGCACGTGACGGGATTGGTTAAGACAGCGGTAAAATTATCGCTGCAGGAGGGGATTATGTCAGCAAATATACGTAATATGAAACTAAAGTCCAGGATGTCGTTGTCCTATGTGATGATAATAGGAATCTGTATGATCGCCAGTATCGCCGCGTTATTTATGCTGAATAAAATCGGTGACAACCTGTCCTCCTTTTATACGAACAATTATACGGTCACAGTCAATGTGTGGCGTGCTAAAAGGGAAATGCAGGCCGCGCGCGCAGATATTCTGCACGCCATATTAGAACCGGATGCCGATGAGACGAGGGAGTCCTTGGAAGAGGCGAAGGACAGCCTTGCAAATATGCGCGCAGCGTTCCCTGTGATACGTGAATCCTTTAAGGGAGATATTGCATTGGTTGACCAGGTGGATTCCCTTTTGCAGCGGGCAATTGTATACCGGGACCAGGTGTTTGAGCTGATAGAGGCCGGGAAACAGGATGATGCCTATCAGGTCATGAAATCTGATTATATCCCGCTTTTGGACCAGATGGCAGATGCCCTGCAGAAAATAGCAGATACCGCGGGACAGAACGCGCAGCTTATGGTGGAAGAAGGAAAAGAGGCACAGAAATCTGCGGCGCTTGTTATTCTTGCAATTATGGCATTGAGTATTGTGTCTGCAATATGGTTAGGTGTTTATATTTCTAACGGTATCCGCAGACCGGTAAATGAGATTCAGGATGCAGCGCAGAAGCTGGCAAAGGGCGAGCTGGACAATGCGTCGGTAGCCTATACATCGAAAGATGAATTGGGTAAGATGTCAGACAGCATTCGCGATCTGATCGACTATCAGAAGACGATCATTGAAGACATCAGCCGTATACTAGGTTCCATGGCAGAGGGAGACTTCAGGGTCAAATCAGGTGTAAAAGAATATTACCGGGGCCAGTATTACCGTGTCCTGACATCCATGAGAGGACTTCGCGACAAACTCAGCAGCATCCTTCTGCAGATCAGCCAGTCAGCACAACTGGTTGCGGACGGCAGTGAACAGATCTCTTCAAGGGCCCAGGCACTTGCATTGGGAGCGTCAGAGCAGGCAAGTTCGGTGGAAGAACTGGCAACGGCTGTAAATAACATATCGAAACATGTAAAAGCTACAGAGGAAAACGCAGTGGATGCACGTGCGCAGACGAATCAGGCCGGCACACGGGTCACCATGAGCAACCGGCAGATGCAGGAAATGATCGAGGCAATGAAGGGAATCAGCGAAAAGTCCAATCAGATCGGTGAGATCATAAAGACCATAGAGGATATTGCGTTTCAGACGAATATCTTGGCTTTGAATGCTTCTGTAGAAGCTGCAAGAGCAGGGGAAGCCGGAGTGGGATTTGGTGTGGTCGCAAAAGAGATACGCAGTCTGGCTGACAGAACATCTGTATCCTCTAAAAATACGTCTGCATTGATTCAGGAAACGATGGAGGCTGTTGAAAAAGGGGATAAAGCTGCCCACGCAACGGCAGATTCCCTGTCCGATGTAGCAGAAATGACAAAGCAGGTGGTCATGGCCGTGGATAAGATAGCCTCCGCGTCCGAATATCAAAGTGATTCCATCTCACAGATCACAGCCGAGGTGGACCAGATATCTGATGTGGTCCAGAACAATTCCGCAACATCAGAGGAACTGGCGGCCGCCAGTGAAGAATTATCCACGCAGGCGCAGGTACTGGAAAGTCTCATCAGCCAGTTTCAATTACACGAATAGGCACTGCAGACAGGTAAATATTATTTGGGATCATGAGAATCCGGGATTTCTTTTTCATGGATTTTGTGATATTCTATGTACATAGAATATACGGCGGAGGAATTTTATGAGTATCATATTGAAAAAGGAACTGGATCCAATCTATGAAACCCTTGCTTTGCTCAGCGTTGAGAATCCTGATAAATGGAGGGAAGAAGTCATCCGGGAACTTGGAAGCTGTGGGCTGGGGGGAGAGATTTTTTATCAGAAGCATTTCACGGTCATTGAAAAATATATCAGGACTTTTCTGAAATATAAAGTGAAGACACCGCAGGAAGAATTTTTTTACAAAGACAAATCCAATGACATGTTTTTCTGGATCACTGCGCTTGCTGTGGAAAACCGTGAATATGTGGATCACCCCGAAACGGCTAATCCTGTAAAGCTGCGCAGAAAAATGGCGTATTATCTTGTGGACACAGAGAAAAACCAGGAAATAAAAACAGAGGACGACCTGCCTGACATTTCAGAGGACGAGGCGCTTCTGGACTTTATGGATACTCTGAGCATCAAGAGCGAAGAGATGTGGTATGTGCTGAGCTGGCTGAGAAAACCTGTCTATCGGCTGCAGCAGCTCAGTGATATGCTGAAATGCAACCTTCCGGCTTTTGAAAAAGCCAGGGAATCCGTTAAAAAACCTCTGGAAAAGCTTATGCAGAAAAAAGTTGACCCGGAAGAGAACGGATATTCAAAAATCGCGGAATCCTGCGGAAAAGACCATCTTGTCTATATGTCTCTGGGGATACCACTGGCACAGATTATTATGGAAGGACGCGGTTATCAGGGAGTCCTCCTGGGATATCTGAACGCAGGAAAGCGCTCCGGAAATGACGCCAGGGAGATTGTCATCCGCCAGGCAAAGTCACTCAGCGATAAGAGCAAGCTGGATATCCTGTGTGACCTGAAGAAGTCAAAAAAATTCAACCTGGAGCTGGCTGAGAGCCTTGGCCTGTCTCCGTCAACGGTTTCACACCATATGAATTCCCTGCTGATATGTGATTTTGTCACAGTGGAAAAGCGGGATGGGAAAGTATATTATTGCTTACAGGAGGAGTCCATACGGGAATTCTTAAAAAATGTGGAGGAGATGCTTTTATAGTATCTCCTCCACTTTTTCTATTCCTTCCCGGGAACCATGTTACAGGCCGGTCTGCATTTCATAAAAGGCGTGTGTCTGCAGGCTGCCGGCGTCATGGATGCCGGTTAAGGACGGGAAAAGATAACAGGGGAGGAGTAAGACGTTTTATTTTCTGTATTTGATAAAAGTGAAATGTATTTGACAAATATAAAATTGTATGATATTTTATGTGTATGAAATATATTTCAAATACATGAAATGATATTACTGTAAGATGTAATATCCGAAAGGAACCATATGAAACTGTATAAAACGAAGGACCGTCTGCTCCTGGGCGGAACTATTTTGTTTGGAGGACTGTCCTCGCTGCTGGTGGCGTTTGCCTCTATTTTGATGCAGCAGGTAATAGACGTGGCTGTTGCCGGGGATGTGAAGGGATTTTACAGGGTACTGGCTGTGATGCTGGTTTACCTGGCGGCATTAGGGGGCATCAGTCTGCTGGAAGCTATCATGGGGAAAATTCTTATCAGGAATGTTACCAGGCATCTGCGGGACAGGATTTTTAAAGGTGTGATGAAGCAGAAACCGGTGCGGTTTTCATCAAGAAATACGGCTGATTACCTGTCTGCCCTTGTGAATGATGTAAAGCTGGTAGAGGAAAACTATCTGCTTCCGATGCTGCTCTGTTTCCAGATGATCGTGCTTTTTCTGGCTACGCTGGGAATCCTGTTTTATCTGAGTCCGCTGGTGACTGTTATTCTGCTGGGATTTCTGGTACTTTTGTTTGCAGTGCCTGCGCTTATGGGGAGAAAGCTCCAGGAGCGGCAGGATGCCTATTCAGAGCAGCTTTCTGTGTTCACAGCGGCAGCAAAGGATTTTCTTAACGGTTATGAAGTGATACGGGGATATTCTGCTTTTCGTTGTATTTTTGGCAGATACCTGAAGGTGAATAAAGAAACCGCAGAGAAAAAGTTTGCGTCAGACAGACTGATGGCAGTAAACGAGAGTTTTTCAGATATCCTCTCTTCTCTTATCACAATTGTGATCGTATTTGTGGCGGCCTGGCAGATGATGCGGGGAACAGTGACGATGGGGACACTTCTGGCTTTGATACAGCTAAGCGGAACCTTTGTCATACCGGTGGTAATGATTCTGCAGAATTTCCCTAAAATTCAGGGGATTCGGCCGGTCATGGAACATTTGGGGGAATGGATGGAGTATGAGGAAGAAGAGGCCGGGGAGACGATTGACAGACTGGAAAATTCCGGTATACCGGGGCAGAAGCGTGGAATATGCTGTTCGGATCTTACATTTGCCTATACGGAAAAGCAGCCTGTGCTGGAGCATGAAAACATGCTGTTTGAGGCAGGTAAGAAATATGCTGTCACAGGCCGGAGCGGATGTGGGAAATCCACGCTGATCAAACTCCTAACCGGATATTCCGGAGATTTTGAAGGGCAGATATACATAGACGGAATTTCTGTCAAAGAGATGACGCAGCAGGAGATTAACAGACGTATAGCAGTCATCCATCAGAATGTATTTCTGTTTGACACGGATATCAAGGATAATATCTGTCTGGGAGAGGATTACACGGAGGAGGAGATACAGGCAGCGCTGAAAGAAAGCGGAATATGGGATTATCTCTCAGGCCTGGAAAACGGGATTTATACAAAAGTAGGGGAAGACGGCCACCTTCTGTCCGGCGGCCAGAGACAGCGGATCGCAGTGGCCCGGGCACTGATCAGAAAAACACCGGTTCTCATATTGGATGAAGGAACATCTGCGATTGATCGGGAAACCGCGTTTGAAATCGAAAAAAATCTGCTGGAAAAAAAGAATCTTACGGTTATCACCATAACGCACCATATGGATGAACGTCTGGCCGGTCAGTACGATGCCGTTGTAAGACTGGGGGCTGCATAGGCGGAAGAAAAATGGCGTATGCAGGTATCTTGATTGTTAAAGCAAACTGCTGTATTCTGTATTTGAGCTATTATCCCTGCGGCCGGTCCGGAGTGTGTTGGGCAAGAGGCAGCAGGACAAAGGAAGAAACGGAGAGAAGTGCATGAAGATAAACAGAATCGCCTGCATCCATACAGATTTCCCTACAAAATTCGGCATTCCCCGCCAGAGCGGCCTGGTGAAAGAGCTTGCCGGAACCATTATATTTGAGCCAAAGTACAGAAATCCCGACGCATTCCGGGGATTGGAGGAATTTTCTCATATCTGGCTTATTTGGGAGTTTTCCGAATCAGCCAGGGATACCTGGTCGCCTATGGTGCGTCCGCCGAGACTGGGAGGCAATACGAGAAAAGGCGTGTTTGCCACGCGCTCCCCCTTCCGCCCGAACCCCATAGGCCTGTCTTGTGTCCGTCTGGAAGAGATTGAAATACATCCGGAATATGGTCCCGTACTCCATGTGACAGGGGCGGATTTAATGGACAAGACCCCCATTCTGGATATCAAGCCGTATATTCCCCACGCTGACAGCCACCCGGAAGCGCAAGGCGGATTTGCCTCCAGGCACAAGGAGGACAGGCTGGAGGTGGAGTTTCCGGAGGAGCTGGAGGAAAAGGTGCCGGAAAGCAAGAGAACAGCCCTGAGAGGCGTTCTGGCAAATGACCCGAGACCTGCATATCAAAATGACCCAAAGCGCGTCTACGGATTCGGGTTTGCGGGTCTGGAGGTCCGATTTACCGTCAGGGACGGGTGTCTCACTGTCTGTGAGGTGGTGCCGGAGATATGACACTTCTGGGCATTGACAAGGTTCTGCATCTGTACGAATATGAAGATCTGCCACAGGAGCTTGTATATCAAAAAAACGATGATGAGCTGTCCAGCGGCACTCTTATTCCCGCACCGGTCATCTATGGGCAGCGGCAGATCGCTCTTCCCATTCCCAATCTGATTCAGGGAAAGCTGTGGGCAGACAGGCCGGGGGAACGTTTGAGCGTGGGAATCGGAAAATACGGTACAAAGAAAGACGGCGGCATATACATGTGTGTACTTTTGGATATGTATGACCAGAAGCCGGTCGCCTGTTCCTACGGTGTGTATTACGGTCCGCAGCTTGTACAGAAGGCCCTGGAAATCTATTTTTTCCTTCTGGAGCAGGAAGGACTCGGAAGGCGTAAAAGGAATCCCATTCTCCACAGCAGCCGTAATCCTGTATTCAGAAACAGGACTTACTGCGGCATACTGGGCCGTTTCCCGGTCAGGCCGTCCATGACATCGCCGGGAGAGAGAGGCGGTATTGCCAATATCAGCACTTATTTTTCATGTCTGAAACGGAGGCTGGGTGGCTGCATTTTTGAGGACTGGCAGGATGCGGTAGACTGGCTGGAGAATGACAGGGAGAGACATTCCCAGCCTTTTTGAACATCTGCCGCGCCTGCATATTTATAAAATACGGATTTTATATTTTTCCAGCCAGTAATTCACCTGCAGCATGTAGGCCAGCATCTGCGGGCCTGCCATGAGCTGGCCATAGAAAGGTTTTCCGTAGTCTGAGGGACTTTCCAGAAAAGCATGAACCTTTTTCGTGTCCAGAATCTGCCGGACGGGGGCATTGGGGTCAGCCAGAACTTCTTTTAAGCGGTCACCCAGGAGCTTTTCGTAAGCCGGGTCATAGGTTTTTGGATACGGGCTCTTTTTTCGCCAGAGAATCTCTCTGGGGAGATGACCTTCCCCGGCGTGGCGGAGCAGGCCTTTGACGATACCGTCCGGGCATTTCATGCTCCAGGGGACATTGAAGACATATTCCACGATCCGATGGTCTGCAAACGGAACCCTGGCTTCCAGGCCGGAGTACATGCTGGTGCGGTCCATACGGTCCAGAAGAGTCACCATGAACCACCGCAGGTTCAGATAGGAGATTTCCCGGCGGCGTTTTTCATGGGCATCCTCACCGGGCAGAACAGGGGTTTCCCGGATGGTCTTTTCATAGGCTGCATGGGCGTATTCCTCCATGCCGAGAGAATCGGCAAAGTCATCGGAAAGCAGGATTTTTCTTGGCTCCATGCTCGTGGACCAGGGGAAATGATCACCTTCAAACGCTTCCTTTTTATGGAACCACGGATATCCTCCGAAAATCTCATCCGCGCATTCCCCTGTAAGGGTCACTTTGTTGTGCTCTACTACCTGGGAACAGAAATAGAGCATGGAGGATTCCACATCCGCCATACAGGGCAGATCTCTGGCATCTACAGCCTTGAACAGACAATCCACCTGCGCCTTATTGTCACATTCCAGAAAACGGTGGTTTGTACCTGCATACTCTGCCATTTTTTCCACCCAGGGGCGGTCCTGGCTGGGCTGGAAGGCGTTGGATTTGAAGTATTTATTGTTGTCTTTGAAATCAAAGGAAAAGGTATTCAGGACTTTCCCCTGTTTTTTCAGTTCCCTGGCGCAGATGGATGTGACCAGGCTGCTGTCCACTCCGCCGGAGAGGAAGGTACTTATGGGAATATCGGAGAGCATCTGCTTTTTCACGGCATCCTCCACAAGCCAGGCTGTCTTTTCCACTGTCTTTTCAAAAGAATCCGTATGGGGGCGGCTTTCCAGTTTCCAGTACGCATGTTCAGAGACGCCGTCTTTGCCCAGGGTCAGGCAGTGCCCGGGAAGAATCTCCTGAATCCCTTTGAAGACGCCCTTTCCATAGCTTTTGGCAGGCCCCAGAGCGAATACCTCGCACAGTCCGTCCCGGTCCAGTTCGGGTGTTACGCCCGGATAAGCGAACAGCCCTTTGAGCTCTGAGGAGAATACAAGTGTTGTGTCAGCCCAGGTATAGAAGAGGGGTTTGACTCCCAGACGGTCCCGGATAAGGCGAAGTTGTTTTTTACCGGAATCCCAGAGGGCTATGGCAAAAATTCCGTTTAGTTTCTTGATATATTCCTCCCCGTGCAGCATAAAACCATGGAGGATCACTTCTGTATCGCTGGTGGTCTGAAAGACAACACCTTCCTTTTCCAGCTCTTTTTTCAGTTCAGGCATGTTATAGATCTCACCATTGTAGACAATGGCGTATGTCCCGGAGGCGTTTTTTTGTACCATGGGCTGATGGCCTGTGACAAGGTCGATGATCTCCAGTCTTACGTGGGACAGGCCGCAGCCGCTGTCCAGGTAAGTTCCCTGGTCATCAGGCCCCCGGCGTTTCTGCGTTTGGTTCATTTTGTCCAGAATGTGATTCCATTTCCCTTTCTCCTCAGAAAAATTTCTTTTCGGATTACAAAATCCTGCAATTCCACACATGATAATTCCCCTTTCTGCTATTGGCCCGGCAGGACATTTACCCCACGGCCGGTTACTATTCACAGCCGTGCAGAAAAAGCCCCGCCGGATAAATGATCAGGCTGCGATTTGCGGCAGCAGCGGTTATTTACTGTATAACCGGCTGATATTGTTTTCCGTTTAAAGCTGCCTCAATAGAAGGTATGAGAAGTTCTGTGCGGGCAATCATGGAGTTGGGCTTTTTTTCCGGGTTATCCTGGCCAAAGGGAACAAAATAGATATTCTTGGCATTCAAAAGCAAGCCGATATTTTTCATATTCATTCCCAGCGCGTCATTGGTGGAGATGGATATGAGCAGCGGTTTATCGTTTCTGAGATGTGCCTTGGCTGCCATGAGGGCAGGTGTATCTGTGATGCCGTTGGCAAGTTTGGCTATGGTATTGCCTGTGCAGGGCAGGATAACAAGAATATCCAGCAGGCTCTTAGGACCGATCGGCTCTGCCTGGGGGATGGTGAGCATGGGCTCTTTGCCTGTGATACTGCGGGCTTTTGCCACAAAGTCCTCCGCATTGCCGAAACGGCTGTCAATACTTTTGGCGGCATCGGAAAATATGGTCTGTATTTCGGCGCCTTCGTCCGCCAGCTTCTGTAATTCATCAAACACTTTTTTATATGTGCAGAAGGAGCCGGTAAAGGCCACTCCCACTTTCCTTCCTTTTAACGACATAATTCTTCTCCTTTTATTTATGACGACATATCATTAAATTCCTTTAATATACGAAAAACAGCTTCCGCTATGGCATGGGCGGAGGAACGAGGGGCATATCTCCCCGGAAGTCCCGGGCAGAGATATGCGGATATCCCCAGGTCCCTGGCCGCGGCAAAATCCACGCCGCCGGGAGCAGAAGCGATATCAATAATAAGAGCCTGTTTTCGGAGGCTCTTTAAAAGTGACCTGTCTAGAATCGGCGCGGGAATCGTGTTGAAGATAAAATCAAAACTGTCCGCGTGTTCTTTCAGTGCTTCCGGGGCGATGACCTTTCCTGTCAGGGTTTCGGCTTCTGCCCGTATACCGGGTCTTCTGGCACATACAGTTACATGACAGAACATGCCTGTAAGATACGAGACCAGGGTTTTTCCGCAGGTTCCGTATCCCAATACGAGACAGCGGCTCCCGTGTAGATTGCGGCTGCTTTTCTGAATGGCTTCCGCAATGGCACCCTCAGCGGTTGCGATACTGTTTTTTACTGTGAGAATCTCATCCTTCATCAGATCAGAGACAAAGATTCCTTTTGAAAAAACTTTTTCCTGAAAGTCTCTGGGTATGCATCCTGCAAAAAAGGACTGGCCCTCCCGGAGCATATCCGGCAGAAGGGACAGGGGAATCTCTTTGCTTTTATTTATGGGAATCGGCGCAAGGACAGTCTCCGCGTTAGAAACTGCTTCCGAAAGAGAGGAGGCAGCATAACAGGAAGAGTCCGGAATATCTGCGCAGAGTGCATATTTACAAACCCTGCAGCCGCATTCCAGGAGATACTCTGCCAGGTAGACCTGGCGCATATCTCCCCCGATCACTGCAAAATCAAATTTTAAGTGACTCATTGCCTGGCTCCTGAATGTCTGAACTCTTATTTACTATATGTAAGAGGAAAAAAAGATGTGCCCCGGTATGGGGGGCGGACAGAGGGGAACGCCGTTTATGACGGATTCCGTTCCCCTCTGGCGGAAGTGTGGAACAGCTTTTTATAAGCTCTGGAAAAGGAAGAATAGTTTTTAAATCCGCACTGGTAACAGGCATCTGTGACGGACATACCGTTTTGGATCAGTGCCCTGGCCCGCAGCAGACGTTTGGTAGAGATATAGCTGGCTACACTGTATCCTGTCTCCTGTTTGAACAGGTGCATGAGATAATAACGGCTCATATAGAACCTGGACGCCAGCAGGTCGATGGAAATGTCCTCAGCCAGATGTTCTCCGATATAATCCAGCACAGGAAGGATTTTGGAATTACAGCGGCTGTTTTCTATATACGTGCCTGTGTAGGCATCCATGGAGAAGCGGTTTAAAAGGATCAGAAATTCCAGAAAAAGGGCCTTCTGGTACAGGGCGGCTGCAAAGGCATCCCCGCCGAAGGATTTCTCCAGCTCCTGCAGAACCTGATACAGCCGGCTCTGGCTGAACAGCTCTACGCGCAGTACATTGGAGCGGCTGGTCTGGGCCTGCACAAAGCACCGGTTCAGGGAATCTGCCCCGTCCCGGCAGGCATCCATAAATGCAGGCGAGATATAGAGGATCATGCGCTCATAGACAGATTTGCTGTTGATGACCGGTTTGTGGATCTCACCGGCATTTACAAGGACAATGTCATAGGGCTTCAGGTCAAAAGACTTACCTTCAATATGATATGTGACATCACCGCGTATGAAAATCAGTATTTTATAAAAGTCATGATAGTGGTAGGAAAAGCTGTGTTCCTCCTCATCGGTAATGTGAAAAAGGCGGAAATCGTCTTTCAGATAACCGGTTTTGCTGTAAGAATCCAATTTGGGTCCCTCCTGTGGGCTGATTTTTTTGGTTCAGCATATTTTGCAATGTTTTTAACACGATGCTTATATTATAACATAAAAGTGTCTGATAAACTAGATACAGACTCTAAGACTGATGCTTAAAATTGTTTTGAGCCGCAGAGGTATCTGGGACGGCACTGTGGGCTGTGACATAAAATAGGGTATGGCGCGTCAGATTCTGCAGACGCATCGCAGCAGGAAAGGAAAGAGAGCAGTGAAATTTGAAAAATATCATGGAATAGGAAATGATTATCTGGTATATGACTGTCAGAAAAATACGGAGGAGCTGGATGCTGATAAAATCCGTAAAATCTGTGACAGGAATTTCGGGGTTGGTTCAGACGGTATTCTGGCAGGCCCTTATATAGAAGATGGAGAATTTGCCGTCCGTGTGTTCAATCCGGACGGCAGTGAGGCAAAAAGAGCAGGAAACGGTATCCGTATCTTTGCAAAATATCTGAAGGATGCCGGATATACTTTGAGTGAACGGCTGACGATCCGGACAAAAGGCGGGAAAGTGCAGGTGCGTTTTCTCAATGCGGACGGCACGCGGATTCAGGCGGATATGGGAAAGCTGTCCTTTTCCAGCAAAGACGCGGGACTTGCGGGGGAGGCCAGGGAAGCGCTCAGAGAGAAGATGGTATTCGGGCAGAAGGAATATGACTGTTCCTGTGCATCCATGGGCAATACCCACTGTGTGATCCCCATGGCGGAGATATCCAGGGAGAAGGTCTGCACAATAGGTGCTTTTTCTGAGCGCTCTGCATACTTTGGTGACCGGGTGAATACACAGATCATGAAGGTTTTGGATAAAAATAACATTCAGATAGAGATATTTGAACGGGGTGTGGGATATACGCTGGCTTCCGGCACCAGCAGCTGCGCAGCGGCAGGGGTGGCCTACAAGCTGGGGATGATCGATTCGGATGTGATGGTACACATGCCCGGCGGCAAGCTCTGGATCCAGATCGATGAGGACTGGCATGTGATGATGACCGGCAGTGTACAGAGTGTGTGCCGGGTTGAAATGACCGAGGATTTCCTTCGGTTTGAGCCGTAGGTCCTCAGGTTGAGTAAAAACCCGTTAATGCGTCCAAACGGTGCTTTTCACTGCGCGGTACCTGCGTTAAAATGAATCTGTGTAAAGAGGAACGGATTCATTGGCAGCAAAGGGAGAGGAAGATGCAGATGGATGAGAGGACCTTCCGTGTGACTGTGAGTTCACAGCAATATCATACCTGGCAGGGAGTTCTGGAATATGAGAATCGGACATATTCTTTTCTCAGCGAGCTGGACCTGGTAAGGATGATGGATGATTTTTTGAGAGACAACAAAGAAAAAACAGATACTGAGGAATAAAAAGAGCAGAAAGGCTTCCGCGCAGCATACAGGCTGAGCGGGAGCCTTTCTGTCTGTTCTGCTGCCGCTGCCTGTAAAACTGCCGGTTTTTCCGCTTTGTTGGGCAGTTTTTTGGGGCTGAGTTTACAACAAACCTGGCATTTGATACAAAAACAATGAGGCAAAGTTGCTAAAAATGATTGAAAATGCAAAAAAACGAATCGATTATGAGTAAAATAACCGGATATATGATGGTATAATTGATGAAAACCAAGGGGCAAAAGCCGAGGTGATTAGGCCGATTGACAACAGGGATCGGAGAAAAATCCTGGACAAGGGGGAATTTCTTATAAGAAAAGTCTGAGAGAGTCCGTGATAACGGAAGTTGTACGTTTTTTTTCAACAGGTTCTTAAAAATTTGACGAAGCCTAAGGGGCTATGATAAGCTAAAGTATAAAGTTATGAGTTTATTATGGAAACGAGGGCTTACAGATGAAGAAGAGAGAAAAAGAATATGTGGAATTCCGATATTATGAGATTCCGCAGCGTGTGCCTCTGATCGCACTCATGGGCGAACGCTGGGTAACAAGGTATGGAAGTGATCCTATGCATTTCCATAACTATATGGAGATAGGCTACTGCTGTTATGGCGAGGGTGTTATGCACCTGGGAAAAGAGGACGTCAGGTACGGGGAAGGCACTGTCACAGTGATACCCAAGAATTTTCCCCACCACACAACGGGAAGGGACGACGTCTTTGACAGCTGGGAATACCTTTTTATAGATACGGAGCGCTTCTTAAAGAATGTATATGCAGATAAACCTGTGTATGCCAACACGGTGCTTGAACGGCTTCACAGCCGCATGTTTCTGACCAGCAGGGAAGAAGCACCGGAAATCGATGCGCTTGTACGTGTCATTCTGAATGAGATGCGGAACAAAGAGGAGTTTTATCTGGAGAGCGTGCAGGGATGCCTGCTCACACTGCTCCTCAAAATAGCCAGAATGAATCCGGCAGACAGCGTGCCGGAGGCTAAGGTCATAGATGACGGAAGCCTGAACAGTATTCTGGCAGTTCTGAATTACATAGAAAAGCATTATCAGGAAGAGATCAAGGTAGGACAGCTGGCACAGATATGCCATATGAGCGAGACACATTTCAGGAGAGTGTTTACGGAATACATGAATACCTCTCCGGCAGAATATGTGAATCTTGTGCGGATCGAAAGGGCCTGTGAATTTCTGGCCAAGTCAGATGAACGTCTGGAAGACATTGCCGTTAAGGTTGGTTTCCAGGCATCCGCCACATTCATCCGTAACTTCAAGAAGATTGTGGGAACTGCTCCACACCAGTGGAGAAGTGCGGCAAGGGGAAAAGAAGACAACCCCTCCAACTATAATGTATCGGTTTTAAAGGGCTGGTAAGGCCCCGAATGCGGGTAAATATCAGAAAAAAATAGGGAATGTACAAATTAGACAAATAAATTATTGACATATGCGGCGAAGTGATGTAATATACATATATGCTGGACCGTGAAAAAACGGAAATGTGGTCATATTACACAAACAATTTGTCGAATAATAGGACCGTATGTACATTCATGTGTTTGATGCTAATAATTAAAGGGAGGCATTTATTATGAGAAAAAAAATTGTTGCAGCTATGCTGGCTTCTATGATGGTTGTTTCACTTGCAGCCTGCGGAGGCGGAGATGACGGAAGCGGAAGTACCGGCGGAGATACCAAAAAGGAAGAGACTACCGGAACAGACGAGAAAAAAGATGACGCGGCAGATGACGCCGTAGCAGCTACAGATGATGAGAATACCCTGACCGTATGGTGCTGGGACCCGAACTTCAACATCTATGCAATCAATAAAGCAGCTGAGATTTACGCAAAAGATCATGAAGGATTTAACGTTAAAGTTACTGAGATCCAGTCAGATGATATCGAGACAAAACTGACAACTGCTATGTCAGCAGGTGATTTAAGTACATTACCTGACATCTTCCTGATGCAGGACAACTCCTTCCAGAAATATGCTACAAACTACCCGGATATCTTCGTTGACTTAACGGACAAGGGTATTGACTATACACAGTTCTCCGAAGCTAAAGTAGCTTACTCTACATTAGACGGCAAGAATTACGGTGTTCCGTTTGACAACGGTGCTGCTATCAGCTGCTACAGAACAGATATGCTGGAGCAGGCAGGATATACTGTAGATGACTTTACAGATATCACATGGGATGACTTTATGGAAAAAGCTAAAGTTGTCAAAGAAAAAACAGGACAGCCTCTGCTGACACAGCAGGCAGGTTCTACTGATATTATCATGATGATGATCCAGTCTGTAGGAGCTTCCTGCTTCACAGAAGACGGAAAAGCAAACATCGTTGATAATGAAGCTGTTAAGAAAGCTGTTGAGATTTATTCTCAGATGGTAAAAGACGGCACATTACTTGAAGTAACTGACTGGGATCAGTATGTTGCATCCATCAACAACGGTACCGTTGCAGGCGTTATCAACGGATGCTGGATCATGGCTACTGTTACAGCACAGGAAGATCAGTCCGGTAAATGGGCAGTTACAAACATGCCTAAGATGGAAGGCGTTGGCGAAGCAAGCAACTACTCCAACAACGGTGGTTCTTCATGGGCAGTTACATCTAACTGTAAGAAACCGGACGTTGCTGTAGATTTCCTGAAATCCACATTCGGCGGAAGCACAGAACTGTATGATGATCTGATCGCTAAGGGCGCTCTGGCAACATGGGCACCGGCTGGTGATTCTGATGTTTACAATCAGGAAGTTCCGTTCTTCTCAAATGACAAAGTATATGCTAAGATCGTAGATTTTGCTACAAAGACACCTTCTAACGTTACAGGACCGTTCTACTATGACGCTCGTGATGCTATCGGTGTTGCACTTTCCCAGATCACACAGCAGGGTATTGACATCGGAACCGCACTTCAGGAAGCTCAGGATACTGTAGACTTCACAATGGGCGGCTGATAAATAACAGACCCCTGAATTGATTCTTTATTTCTAAGAAATGAAAGGTCTGCTGCTGCTCATCAAAAGCAGCGGCAGACCTTTTTGAATCGGGTACAGAGGCGGAAAGCGCACTGTATCTGTTCACAATTAAAAATGAAAAGGAGGGTGCATATTTATGAGTGGTCCTAATAAAAAAGGGATGTCTCTGGAAAAGAAACATAATGTGACAGGCTGGGTCTTCCTGATTCCGGCAACAGCCCTGATCTGCTGGATGAGTTTTTATCCCATGATCAAAGCGTTCATTATGTCAATGCAGACAGGTATTGGTATTAATTTAACCTTCGGAGGTGCTGCGAACTATCTCCGTATTCTGAAAGACCCTACATTCAAACAGTGTTTGTTCAACACATTCTTCTACCTGATCATTCAGGTACCGGTCATGCTGGTATTGGCGCTGGCACTGGCTTCTATGCTGAACAACAAGCATCTGCGGTTCAAAGGACTGTTCCGTACAGCGATTTTCCTTCCCTGTGCAACATCCCTTGTATCCTATGCTATGATTTTCCGTTCCATGTTTGCAAATGATGGTTTCATCAACACAGTCTTAAGAGGCTTTGGCATGAACCCTATTATGTGGTTTGCAAATGCATGGACCGCAAGAGCAGTTATCATTATCGCCCTGATCTGGAGATGGACAGGATACAACATGGTATTCTATCTGTCAGGCCTGCAGAATATTGAATATTCCGTTTACGAGGCTGCCAAGATTGACGGTGCTTCACCGGTACAGTCTTTCTTCAAAATCACAGTACCGCTTTTGAAACCAACGATTCTTCTGACAACTATCATGTCCACAAATGGTACACTGCAGTTGTTCGATGAGTCCCTGAACCTGACAAACGGCGGACCGGGTAAATCAACAATGACTCTGTCCCACTACATATACAATACGTCCTTTGTACAGAGCCCGAATTTCGGCTATGCGGCTGCAATGTCCATCATTGTACTGATCATGGTTGCGATTCTGGCAGTTATTCAGATGAAAGTAGGTGATGAACGATGAATAAAGGCCAAAAAATATTCCAGTATGTATTCCTGACGATCGTTTCCCTGTTATCTGTATTTCCGCTGTACTACATGTTCTGCGGAGCAACAAATAAAAGTACAGACGTAGTTGCCGGCAAGCTGATTCCCGGAGGTTATGTTGCAGAAAACTTCAAAGCCCTTCTGGCAAATCAGGATCTGGCAAGAGCTATGTGGAACTCCTTCAGAAATGCTGTTATCCTTACAGCTCTGGCTCTGCTGGTATGTTCCATCGCAGGCTACGGCTTTGAGATTTACCATGACAAAGGCAAGGATGTGGTTATGACACTCCTTCTGACAGCTATGATGATTCCTTTCGCAGCGATCATGATTCCTTTGTTCAAGATGTTCTCCACTTTGAAAATGGTTAACAGCATGGCAGCCTTCATGCTGCCCACCATATCGACACCGTTTTTGATCATGTTGTTCAGGCAGAGCGCGCGTTCGTTCCCACATGATATCATCGAGGCAGCACGTCTTGATGGTTTGAGTGAGACAGGAATTTTCTTCCGCATGTTCTTCCCGACCATGCGCTCCACTTATGCGGCAGCCATGACCATCACTTTCATGAACGCATGGAACAACTATCTGTGGCCAAAGGTAATCTTACAGACAGACAGCTCCATCACCATGCCTATGCTGGTAGCCAACCTGTTAGGTGGTTATACGGTTGATTATGGTATGCTGATGCTCGGTGTACTTATCTGTACCTTGCCTACCGCAATTGTATTCTTCTGTCTGCAGAAGAGCTTTGCCGAAGGTATCACAGGTGCTGTTAAATAAAAAAGAGACAGTATTCGGTCTTGTGCCGGGCTGTTGAAAATAAGTAATTTACAGGCGGATATTTTGTTTTCATGAGATATCCGCCTTATTTTTTAATCATACGGCAGATAAAAAATAAAGGATTGTCCGCCGGATAACCAACAGGAGGTAAAAAATGAAAGCATTTCAGTACGAGAAAGTAAAAGACCCTGCCTGGTTCCAGGAAAACAGGGCAGCGGCCCATTCGGACCACAGATATTATGGTTCCATGGAAGAGATGGAGCAGAAGCAGGAGAATTTCAGGTACAGCCTGAATGGTCTGTGGAAATTCCACTATGCAAATAATTACCACAGCACAATTCCGGGGTTTGAGTCCATGGATTACTGCTGCAGGTCCTGGGATGACATCCATGTGCCGGCCCACATCCAGATGGAGGGATATGACCGTCCTCAGTATGTCAATGTGCAGTACCCCTGGGAGGGCTGGGAAGAGCTGGAGCCAGGTCAGATCCCTACACGGTTTAATCCTGTGGCAAGTTACGTGAAATATTTTGAAGTACCTGAGAACATGAAAGGAAAGCGTGTGTTTATTTCCTTCCAGGGTGCCGAGAGCGGCATTGCAGTTTGGCTGAACGGCAGTTATGTGGGATACAGTGAGGACACATTTACACCGTCCGAGTTTGAACTGACACCATACCTGCAGGAGGGAGAGAATAAACTGGCAGCCCAGGTCTTCAAATTCACAAGCAGCAGCTGGTGTGAGGACCAGGATTTCTTCCGCTTTTCAGGTATTTACAGAGACGTCTATCTCTATGCGGTGCCTGAGGTACATGTGGAGGACATGAGGATCCGTACTCTGCTGGATGACACCTTTACAAAGGCAGATCTGGAGATCGTGCTCAAGGCCACAGCAAAGGGCAACGTAAAGATTGCTCTGTCAAAGGATGGAAATGTGCTGATGACAGAGGAAAGTGCTCTGGGCAGTGACACAAGGCTGGTAATGAAAGTGGATAACCCCGCGCTTTGGAGTGCGGAGTCACCGGTGCTTTATGACCTGCTTTTCCAGGTGTTTGACAATGCAGGTACTCTGACGGAAGTGATTCCTTACAGGGTAGGCTTCCGCAGATTCGAGATGAAAGACAATATTATGATGCTGAACGGCAGAAGAATCGTGTTCAAGGGCGTGAACCGTCATGAATTCAGCTCTGTAAGCGGCCGTCATGTGTCGAGAGAAGAGCTGGTGAAAGATATTGTCACCATGAAGAGAAACAACATCAATGCCATCCGTACCTGCCATTATCCGGACGGTTCAGATATCTATGATCTGTGTGATGAGTACGGGCTCTATATGATCGCAGAGAACAATCTGGAATCACACGGCTCCTGGGATTCCCAGGCGGAGAAGAAGGAACCGGATCTGAACAAGGTAGTGCCTTGTGACCATCCGGAATGGCTGGGCATGATGCTGGACCGCGTAAATTCCATGTATCAGAGGGACAAAAACCATACGGCTATCCTGATCTGGTCCTGCGGAAATGAATCCTTCGGCGGCAAAGACATCTATGAGATGTCAGAGTTCTACCGCAAAGAGGACCCTACAAGGCTGGTGCACTATGAGGGGGTATTCTGGGACCGCAGATATAACGGATCCAGTGATATGGAAAGCCAGATGTATCCTTCTGTGGAGAGCATCAAGGCATTTCTGGAGAAAGGCAGGAGCAAACCGTTTATCTGTTGTGAATACACGCATGCCATGGGAAATTCCTGTGGTGCCATGCACAAATACACAGATCTGACAGATACAGAGCCATTGTATCAGGGCGGATTTATCTGGGATTATATTGATCAGTCCATTTATAAAAAAGACCGTTACGGAAAAGAATTTCTTGCATACGGCGGAGATTTTGATGACCGCCCCTGCGATTACAATTTCAGCGGCAACGGTATTGCATACGGCGGAGACCGCATGCCATCCCCGAAGATGCAGGAAGTAAAGTTCAATTACCAGAACATTACGGCTGTTGTGGAGAAGGATAAGGTGCGGGTGGTCAATAAAAATCTGTTTGTAAATACAGACAGCTTTGACTGTGTTGTTCTGGTGGAAAAGGACGGACATCTGCTGAGAGAGGCAGGTCTGGAAACACATGTGGCACCTCTTTCTGAGGAAGTCTACGAGCTGCCGGTCAGTGTCCAGACTCTGCCGGGAGAGTATGCCGTCACGGTATCCTTCCGTCTGAGAGAGGATACGCTCTGGGCCAAGAGAGGGCATGAGGTTGCCTTCGGACAGGGTGTGTATGAGGTTCCGGCACCTGCTGCGCTGCACAGGGGAAAGATGGAGATCGTAAAGAGCATGCACAATATCGGCATTCACGGAGATGGATTCCGTATTCTCTTTTCCTATCTGAACGGCGGCCTCGTGTCCTATGTGTACGGCGGTGTGGAGATGATCAAGGCAATACCGAAACCGAACTTCTGGAGGGCACCTACAGACAATGACTGCGGCAATCTGATGCCCATGCGCTACGGGCAGTGGAAGCTGGCCAGCATGTATCTGAACCACAAAGACCCCCAGGGCGGATACCGCATTCCGAAGCTGGAAGTCCTGGAAGACAGTGCTGTGATCACATACACATATTATATGCCGTCCATTCCTTCCGCAGAGTGCAGCCTTGCTTACAGGGTATACGGTGATGGGACCGTGGAGACCACATTGTCTTATGACCCGGTAAAGGAACTGGGCGATATGCCGGAGTTCGGCGTGATGTTCAAGTTCGACGCGGATTATGACAATGTGGCATGGTACGGCATGGGGCCGGAGGAGACCTATGTGGACCGCTGCCTCGGTGCAAAGCTGGGAATCTACAAAAATAAAGTGGCTGACAACATGGCAGAGTACCTGGTTCCGCAGGAATGCGGCAATAAGGTGGGCGTACGCTGGGCCAGCGTCACAGACAGAAAGGGCAGGGGAATGCTCTTTACAGGAGATAAGATGGAATTCTCCGCACTTCCCTATACGCCGCATGAGATTGAAAACGCTATGCATCCCTTTGAGCTTCCGGAAGTACACTACACGGTTGTCAGGGTATCTGCAAAACAGATGGGTGTTGCGGGAGATGACAGCTGGGGTTCCAAAACCCATCCGGAATATCTTCTGAACACGGACGGCAGAATGGAATTTACATTCAGCTTTAAAGGGGTATAAGAATACAGAATAGTTTAAGAACAGGGCCGGCCTGCCACAGACCGGCCCATTGGAGGACAGATATGGGCAAAGACGTAAATTTCGGTAAAATGATTCACGGCGGGGACTACAATCCGGAACAGTGGCTGGATTCCCCGGATATCCTGGAAAAAGACATCGAGTATTTTAAGAAAGCAAAAATCAATGAAGTTTCCCTGGGGATTTTCTCCTGGGCAGTTCTGGAACCCCGTGAAGGGGAGTACCATTTCGGCTGGATGGAAGATATCATAAACCGTCTCTGGGAAAACGGTATCTCCACAATCCTGGCTACTCCTTCCGGTGCCCGCCCAAAATGGATGGCAGACAAATATCCCGAGGTCCTGCGGGTGGACGCGGACAGGCACAGAAACCTGTTTGGCGGCAGACATAACCACTGCTATACCTCCCCTGTATACAGAGATAAAGTACGCCGGATGAATATGGCTTTGTCCGAAAAATTCGGAAAGCATCCCGGTGTCATTGGCTGGCATCTGTCCAACGAGTACGGCGGAGAATGCCACTGTCCCCTCTGCCAGGAAGCGTTCCGCAGTTGGCTGAAGGAAAAATACGGGACTATTGAGGCGCTGAACAAAGCCTGGGCGACAACCTTCTGGAGCCATATATACAATGATTTTTCACAGGTGGAAAGCCCGTCCCCGAGAGGGGAATCCGGACTTCACGGGTTAAACCTGGACTGGAAACGTTTTGTTACGGACCGGACCGTGGATTTTGTACGCCACGAGGCACAGGCTGTGAAAGACGGCGGCTCAGACCTTCCGGTCATGATCAATATGATGTATAACTACGAAGGCCTGAATTACCACAAATTCAAGGATGTGGTGGATATCGTCACATGGGACAATTACCCCACATGGCATAAGGGGCCGGAATCCCACACTGCCATGGATACGGGAATGCAGCATGATATTATGAGGAGCATTCTGAAAAAGCCGTTCCTCCTCATGGAATCATGTCCTTCAGCCACTAACTGGCAGAGTGTGAGCAAGCTGAAAAAGCCGGGGATGCTGCGGGCAGCGTCTCTGCAGGCAGTGGCACACGGCTCAGACAGCGTGCAGTATTTCCAGCTCCGCCAGAGCCGTGGTTCCAGCGAGAAATTCCACGGCGCTGTCATTGACCACTACGGCGGGGATGACACCAGAGTGTTCGGTGAAGTCACAGAAGTGGGAGAAGCGCTGGAAGCTCTTGGCGAAATGGCGGG
>OATT01000092.1_pt1 | contig 101230 bp, 82 predicted proteins | sample 1476071 | NCBI WGS metagenome assembly OATT01 (sample SAMEA2579989, study PRJEB22360) | human gut metagenome | biome: human gut; feature: human-associated habitat; material: faeces | place: Denmark | collected 2008/2010 | reverse complement strand
CCGGTCACTACGTTTCGTTTGGCCCGTGGGCGTAGCCGTAACGGAACAATCGCTTCTATGGTGGAACAGGCTGGGCAAGCTGCTGCCGAAGGCGGAAAAGAAATTGTATTGACAGGTGTCAATATCGGAGATTTCGGTAAGACAACAGGAGAAACCTTTTTTGATCTTGTAAAAGCATTGGATCAGGTTGAGGGCATAGAACGTTACCGTATATCTTCCATTGAGCCAAATCTGCTGACAGACGAAATTATTGAGTTCGTATCCCGTTCGCGTAGTTTTATGCCTCATTTTCATATTCCGTTGCAATCCGGTAGCGATGAGGTGTTGAAATTGATGCGTCGTCGTTATGATACCGCTCTTTTCGCATCGAAGGTGAGAAAGATTAAGGAAGTGATGCCGGATGCTTTTATCGGTGTTGATGTGATTGTGGGTACTCGCGGCGAGACGGAGGAATACTTCGAGGAGGCTTATCAGTTTATCGCCGGATTGGATGTGACACAGTTGCATGTGTTTAGCTATTCCGAACGTCCCGGCACGCAGGCATTGAAAATAGACTATGTTGTTTCTCCGGAAGAAAAACATCAGCGCAGTCAGCGGCTGTTAGCGCTTTCTGATGAGAAAACGCAGGCTTTTTACGCCCGACATATCGGGCAGACAATGTCGGTTTTAATGGAAAAATCAAAAGCGGGGACTCCGATGCATGGGTTTACGGAGAACTATATCCGTGTTGAAGTGGAAGCGGACAACTCATTGGATAATCAGGTAATCAATGTCCGTTTGGGAGATTTTAACGAAGATAAGACAGCACTTAAAGGTACAATTCTGATATAAGTATGAAATCGAGATTTATCTATTGGCTGGTATCCACTGGAATGTGGCTGTTTTCAGCTCTTCCTTTTCGGGTTCTGTATATACTTTCGGATTTCAATTATCTGTTGATGTATTATGTGGGAAAATATCGCCGTAAGGTTGTCAGAGGAAACTTGACGAAGTCATTCCCGGAAAAGACTCCCGCTGAAAGGTTGCAGATAGAGCGTAAATTCTATCGTTATCTGTCGGATTATATGCTTGAAGACTTAAAACTTCTGCACATGTCGGCTGAAGATCTTTGCCAACGGATGATTTACAAGAATACGGAACAATATCTCGAACTGACGGAGAAGTATGGCGGGATTATTGTGATGATTCCGCATTATGCCAATTATGAGTGGTTGATCGGAATGGGAGCAATAATGAAGCCGGGAGATGTACCCGTACAGGTCTATAAGCCATTAAGAGATAAATATCTGGATGAACTGTTTAAACGTATCCGTTCTCGTTTCGGGGGATACAATATTCCTAAGCATTCTACTGCACGGGAGATTATAAAGTTGAAACGTGAAGGAAAGAAAATGGTTGTCGGTTTGATAACCGACCAGTGGCCTAGTGGTAATGACAGGTATTGGACTACATTTTTAGGTCAGGAAACAGCTTTCTTGAATGGGGCGGAACGGATTGCCAAGATGATGAATTTCCCGGTCTTTTACTGTGAACTGACTAAAAAACGCAGAGGATACTGTGAAGCGGAATTTAAATTGATGACGGAAACTCCTAAGAACACAGCCGAAGGAGAAATTACTGAAATGTTTGCCCGGTATCTGGAACAGACAATCCGTTGGGAGCCGGCTTATTGGCTGTGGTCGCATAAGCGTTGGAAAGCCTCCAGAGAAGAATGGGCGGACATCGTGGAACAGGAGAAAGAAAGGCTGAAAGAGAAGCAAAAGCAATGAAAGTATCAGTAGTCATTTTGAATTGGAACGGGTGTGATATGCTTCGCACTTTTCTTCCGTCGGTAGTCCGGTATTCGAAAGGAGAGGGGGTAGAGGTTTGTGTGGCTGATAATGGTTCTACGGACGCTTCGGTGGAGATGCTCCGACAGGATTTTCCTTTGGTTAGGGTGATTCTATTGGATCAGAACCATGGTTTTGCAGACGGATACAACTTGGCTTTGCAGCAGGTGGAAGCCGACTATGTTGTTCTTTTAAATTCGGATGTTGAAGTAACGGAACATTGGTTGGAACCGATGATTGCGTATCTTGATATTCATCCGGAAGTTGCTGCCTGCCAACCGAAAATACGGAGCTGGCGGCAAAAAGATCATTTTGAATATGCCGGGGCGGCAGGTGGCTTTCTGGATAAATATGGTTATCCCTTTTGTCGTGGACGTATAATGGGAGTGGTTGAGAAGGATGAAGGCCAGTATGATAAGGTCATTCCCGTCTTTTGGGCAACAGGCGCGGCTTTGGTTATTCGTCGTGCCGATTATAAGGAAGTGGGCGGACTGGACGGACGTTTCTTTGCGCACATGGAAGAAATTGATTTGTGCTGGAGGTTACGCTCTCGTGGACGGGAGATTGTTTGTGTCCCTCAAAGTAAGGTCTATCATGTAGGTGGGGCTACACTTAAAAAAGAGAACCCCCGAAAGACCTTTCTTAATTTCCGTAATAACCTTGTCATGTTGTATAAAAATCTCCCGGCAGAGGAGTTAAATAAAGTGATGCGTATCCGGGCTTGCCTGGACTATGTGGCGGCATTTGTTTTTTTGCTGAAAGGCGATTGGGATAATGCTTGTGCCGTGATGCGTGCAAGGAAAGAATATAAGCAGATTCGTCCTTCATTTTCTTCTTCCCGTGAAGAAAATATGAGAAAAAAAAGGTTGGATCTGATACCTGAACGGACAAAAAATAGTATCTTGTGGCAGTTTTATGTGAGAGGATGCAAACGATTCTCTCAATTGTCGGACTTAAAAGGATAACGAAATGGAATCAAAAGTTAGAAAAGGTATCGGGTTGGTAGCACATGATGCCATGAAGAAAGATCTCATCGAATGGGTATTATGGAATTCAGAACTATTAATGGGAAATAAATTCTATTGTACAGGTACTACCGGTACCTTAATATTGAAAGCACTGAAGGAGAAACATCCGGATGAGGAATGGGATTTTACGATTCTAAAATCCGGTCCCTTGGGAGGTGACCAGCAAATGGGATCGCGCATTGTAGACGGTCAGATTGATTATCTTTTCTTCTTTACTGACCCTATGACACTGCAACCGCATGATACGGATGTAAAAGCATTAACCCGTCTGGCAGGTGTGGAAAACATAGTTTTCTGTTGTAACCGTTCGACGGCTGACCATATAATCTCCAGTCCTTTATTTATGGATCCTGATTACGAACGTATTCATCCCGACTATTCCGGTTATACGAAACGTTTCGAGAATAAGCCTGTCGTGACGGAGGCTGTGGAATCTGTGAATAGAAGAAAGAAGAAGAAATAGAAACTTCCGGAAGATTAATTGCAGAAAGAATATAATTTGTAGGGTATCCCAAGCTGGATACCCTTTTATTTTCTACTACAATACAACTCAATGCCTGCGGCATCAATGTCTGCTCCCATAGGTGGATTCCGCTTAGAAAGGCGAAGCTCCACTTCCTCAATATCAGGAAATGTCTCGAAAAGTTTTTGTACGATTCTGCCACCGGCATGTTCCAGCAATTTGGAAGGAATCGCCATTTCGGTTTTTATCACATTATGTACTTCGGCGTAGTTGACTGTATCTGCCACTTCATCCGTTTGTGCGGCTTTGCTGATATCTACTTTGAGTTTCAGGTCAATGACATACTCATTTCCGATAAGATTCTCTTGTGGTGCTACTCCGTGGTAGGCGTAGCAACGGATATCTTTTAAAAAAATAGTACTGTTGTTTATCTTCATGTTATTCTTGGTATCTCCCATTATTTTAGTCTTATTTTTGGGGAGCTCTCCCTGTATATTTGATAAGTTCGCCTATCTTCTTATTAAGTTCTTTAGCCTTCATTAGTTGTTCCAATGTGAGATGCATTCGATATCGCCAGTAATTTCTCGGGTTCGACGGTACGTTGATCCGTTCTTCCTGCACATTGGGATTTCTCCATTTTCCGTCAATCGACAACCAGTCTTGCAGGGAAAGAATACAGAGAATTGAGTTACTGTTGAGATGGTTACGTACCACCTCCTCGCATAGTTCGGGGGTTGCAACAGTTGGAGCAATACCATAATGTCCCAAAATCGTATTATAATAACGTTGGGTCTGTTGGTAATCTTCTTCCCACCAGCCACGTAAAGTGGACATATCGTGAGTAGAGATCGTGCAGACAGACCGGTATGGATATTCGCTCAGATGTCCGAACTCGTGCAACGGATTCTTAGGCATTCGCTGAATCTCCAGGCTAAGGATGCGTAAGTCGTTCATTACCGATGCAACGCAATCGGGAATCATTCCCAAGTCTTCTCCGCAAACTAACATACGGGTGGATTGTGTCAGTTGTGGTAACTTCTTCATTGCCTGTTGCTGCCAGAATGCATTGTGCCGGTGATAATAATACTGGTCATAGAGCTTGTTAAAAGCATTCTTTTCTGCCTCACTCAATGAACGGAGAATAAAGTCGCGCTGTACTCCGATGCGGGGATGATATTTTCCTTCCTCTTTCTTGTCCGGAACAAAAAGTACGTTGCTAATTAAAGAATAAAGTCCTTCCCGAATCCAAATACTGTCTTCATCTTTTCTGTCGGAAAAGAAATTTTCCACTTCCCGTTGAGTCTCAAATCCCGGTTTCATGTGGTAGATACCGGATACATCAGTTGTTTGAAGAAAGTTCTGTTTCACGAATTCGGTATGCGGTCCGAACACTTGCCCGAGGAAAGACTCATGGATATAAGGAAGCAGATATTCGTCACGGAATGTAAAACCGAAACTCTCAATTTCTTCCCGGCTCATAGGGAGAGAAGGGGTAAATTGTCCTAATAAGCCGTGTACAGCGTGCATCGGTATTTCCCAAATACGGAAGAAGCCGAGAATATGGTCGATCCGGTAAGCATCGAAGTATTCCGCCATTTTTTGGAAACGTCTCATCCACCAGCGGTAACCGTCCTTTTCCATGATATCCCAGTTGTAGGTAGGGAATCCCCAGTTCTGTCCGTTTATCGAGAAATCATCGGGAGGTGCACCTGCTTGTCCGTTGAGGTTGAAATAATAAGGCTCCGTCCAGGCTTCCACACTATTCCGGCTGATACCGATAGGGATATCTCCTTTCAGTGCGACACCTTGCTCGCGAGCATATTGGGTAGCGGCCAATAACTGCAAATGCAGATGATACTGAATATAAAAGTAAAGGGCGATATGCGGATAATCTGCCGTCTCCGGCTGGCACATCTTTTCTATCTCCTTTGCATGGTAAGTAGAATATTTAGGCCATTCACGGAAATTCGGTGTTTTGTAGGCATCCCGTAAATAACTGAAAACAGCATACGGTTGCAACCATTCTTTATTGGCATCGAAAAACTCTTTGAAACCTTTGGAAGATAATGTCTTTTCTCCGTCCTGCCGGAATAATAGGCGGTAATACTCCCATTTGGTTTGGTTGACTGCTTCATAGTCAATGGCCGGCAGACTGTTCAATTCTTTTTGTTTTTTGTTGAACCTTGCTACCGCTTCTTTGTCTTTGAGCGTTCCCATTTGCCTTATATCCGCGTACATCGGGTGAAAAGCATAAATAGAAATACTATTATAAGGATAAGAATCAGTCCATGCGTGTGTCATTGTTGTGTCATTGACCGGCAGAATCTGTATCACCTTCTGATGAGTAGATACAGCCCAGTCAACCAACCGTTTCAGATCACCGAAATCCCCGACTCCGAAGCTCTTTTCTGATTTTAAGGAAAATACGGGTATAGCCATACCTGCTCCTTTCCATGCAGGAATATCGAAATAGACATACCGGTCGGAGATTACTAGTGTCTCGTTGGTCTTTAGTTCCGGATCGGCTAAATACCGGTTAGGATTCTTTTCCCAACAATCCGCTTTCTTTTCCTGTTTGTTATAGAGGATAAACTTATATTCCAGCGGGAACTTCAGTTTACTTGCATCCAGTTCTATCTGCCATTCCGGAAAGTTTGCATCACTCATGAGGACGGCCTTCTCCGGATTCCAGTTGCCTAATGCCTTTTGATTGCCGCAGATTGCCAGGCAGTAATCCTTGTTGATACGTGGAGCATAAGCCTTGATAACCAGCCCTTTTTTGTAACTTTGCGGAATTTCTTCCCTTTCAGGATGTGCCAGCAGGGCTTCTGTAAAAGCAGAACTGTAAAAGCATAATTGCTCGGGAATATTCTTCCAGCAGTCATTGATTCTATATTTCTTCTTGGAGGTACCGGACAGGAAAAGACATCGGGAAAAACTGTCCCATTCTTTGCGGGTCACAATTCCGTTCTGTTCTATCTGGTAATTGTAATGAATTGTCAATCCTTCGTTGGGAACTTCGAATTCCAGTTCTGCCGTCCAGTAGATACCGTCTGTGGTATGCAAAGGGACAGATTCCGGAGACAGTCCGGCAATTCTGACCTCTTCTCCCCAGTTGGTGCGGTATTCTATATTAAATGATAAAATCATATATATTAGATTTTGATTGGATACTAATGATACTGCAAGTATAAGACATTTTTTTGAATAAAAAATAAAAGGAGCCGCACCGGACTCCTTTTAACCTTTTGTTTATATATTAATTAACATACGAGTATGTTTATCCGCATCTGGAAGCGCCGCAAGTCGTACAAATCAGACAGCCTTCCTGATAAACCAAAGTTTCGTTGCCGCAGTTCGGGCATTTCTTTCCTTTGGCTTCCGTTCCGTCCTGAATGTATTTCTTCAATGCGCGTTCCACACCATTTTTCCAGGTATTGATACTTTCGCTGTTCAACTGGAGCGAACCGACCAGCTTGATTACTTGTTCAATCGGCATCCGGTAGCGGAGTACGCCGGAAATCAATTTGGCATAATTCCAATATTCTTTGTTGAACTTTTCGGACAACCCTTCAATAGTAGTCTTATATCCGCGTTTGTTTTCAAACTGGAAGTCATAACGTTTTGTTCCATCTTCGTCTACATTCTTGATGATACGCCCGCAAGTCACACTCTTAGGCAACAAGATACCTTCGTCATCATCCTGCAAACCGGTAAAGATCTCATAAGGATGTCCGTCCAACAATCCGACAAATGCCACCCATTTTTCCTTGTTGTTCTGGAAACGGACAACGTCAGCTTCCAAAACTTTCGGGCGTACCTCTACTACCGTAGGCGGTTTGCAAGGAGGAAGTTCCTCTTTTTTCTCTGATTTTGTAGAAATCAGTACTCCGGAACGTGAACCGTCACGATATACCGTACAGCCTTTGCAACCGGATTTCCATGCTTCTACATATAACCGATTCACTAAATCTTCGTCTACATCGTTCGGCAGATTGATAGTTACACTGATAGAGTGGTCAACCCATTTCTGGATTCTTCCCTGCATCTTCACTTTCATCAACCAGTCTACGTCATTGGAGGTAGCTTTATAGTAAGGTGATTTGGCAACCAGTTCGTCAATTTCTTCCTGTGTATAGCGTCTGGCAGGATCATAACCGTTCGCTTCCATCCATGTAACAAACTTATGGTGGAATACAATGTATTCCTCGAATGCGTCTCCTGTTTCATCAACGAAATCCACATGTACATTGGTGTCATTCGGGTTGACCTTTCTTCTACGTTTGTAAACAGGCAGGAATACAGGCTCGATACCTGAAGTGGTCTGCGTCATCAAACTGGTTGTACCGGTAGGAGCGATAGTCAGACACGCAATGTTACGGCGTCCGTACTTCTTCATTTCTGCATATAGCTCCGGATCAGCTTCGGCAAGGCGTTTGATGAACGGATTATTCTGTTCGCGTTCGTTATTGTAGATTTCAAAAGCACCGCGCTCTTTTGCCATTTCGACAGAAGAACGATAGGCACCCAAAGCCACTGTCTTATGTACTTTCTCAGAGAACTCTGTTGCTTCTTCCGTACCATAACGCAATCCTAAAGCAGCAAGCATATCGCCTTCGGCAGTGATACCCACACCGGTACGACGGCCCTGACCGCTCTTCTTATATATCTTTTCCCAAAGTACACGTTCCGCACGTTTCACTTCTTCGTTTTCCGGATCTTCATCAATCTTCTTCATGATACGCTCGATTTTCTCCAGTTCGAGGTCGATGATATCATCCATGATGCGCTGAGCTAGAGCCACGTGCTTCTTGAATAAATCAAAATCAAAATATGCGTCCGGCTTGAACGGATTCACTACATAAGAATATAGATTGATAGCCAGCAATCGGCAAGAATCGTAAGGACACAATGGTATTTCACCACAGGGATTAGTAGATACTGTCTTGTAACCCAGATCAGCATAACAATCGGGCACAGATTCACGGATAATCGTATCCCAGAACAATACACCCGGTTCTGCTGATTTCCATGCATTATGTACGATCTTCTTCCATAGGGTAGAAGCGTCGATTTCTTTTGTGAATGCAGGATTGGCAGCGTCAATGGGATATTGCTGTACATAAGGTTTGCCCTCTACGGCAGCCTGCATGAAAGCATCGTCCAGTTTGACTGATACATTTGCTCCGGTAACCTTTCCTTCCGTCATTTTTGCATCAATGAATGCTTCGGAATCCGGATGTTTGATAGACACACTTAACATCAACGCGCCACGACGTCCGTCCTGGGCAACTTCACGGGTCGAATTGGAATAACGTTCCATGAACGGAACAAGGCCGGTAGAAGTAAGAGCCGAGTTTTTAACGGGAGAACCTTTCGGGCGGATGTGAGACAGGTCGTGACCTACACCACCACGTCTTTTCATCAATTGCACTTGTTCTTCGTCGATTTTGATGATAGCACCATAAGAGTCTGCGGCGCCGTCCACTCCGATTACGAAGCAGTTGGATAATGAAGCCACCTGATAATCATTACCGATGCCTGTCATCGGGCTGCCTTGGGGAACGATATATTTGAAATGATCCAATAGATCATATAGTTCCTTTGCAGTCAGGCCGTTCGGGTACTTAGATTCGATACGTGCCACTTCATTTGCAATTCTCCAATGCATATCTTCCGGAGACTTTTCGTAAATATTTCCGAAAGAGTCCTTGACTGCGTATTTGTTTACCCAAACCCTGGCAGCAAGCTCATCGCCTTGAAAATATCGTAAAGATTCTTCATAGGCTTCATCATAAGAATAAATTTGTTTTTCCACGATGTTATGTGTCTTAGATTTTATTTTTAATAAGTAATGTGTAGAAGTTTACTTATCATTAACAAATGTGGTTGCAAATCTAAGAATGTTTTTTCATCTATCAAAATAAAAATGAAATAATTTATTAACAGGTTGCAAGTTTTCCATTTGTTATTGCTAAGTAATTGATAAACAATGAAATCGCAGAAAGGTTTAAAGGTTAAAGTTCTCCAAAAAGAAAACTATTCTTTTCTGTCGATATAGCGGAATGAATTTTTCTTTTTATATCTTTGCAAAAAAAATATATGTTTGAAACCGTAAAGAACAGAAGAACTATTCGGAAATATCTACCAAAAGATATCGCTCCCGATTTGTTAAATGATTTGCTTGAAACCTCTTTCCGTGCTTCTACAATGGGAGGAATGCAACTTTATAGTGTAATTGTCACGCGTGATACAGAAATGAAGGAGAAACTTTCGCCTGCACATTTTAACCAGCCAATGGTAAAAAATGCACCGGTCGTGCTTACTTTTTGTGCCGATTTCCGTCGTTTTTGTAAGTGGTGCGAACAACGAAAAGCTGTACCGGGCTATGACAATTTAATGTCTTTTATGAATGCCGCCATGGATACTTTGCTTGTTGCCCAGACCTTCTGTACGTTGGCAGAGGAAGCCGGACTGGGAATCTGCTATTTGGGAACAACTACTTATAATCCGCAGATGATTATTGATACTCTGCAACTTCCGGAGCTGGTATTCCCTCTCACAACTATAACGGTAGGCTACCCGGACAGTATCCCTGCACAAGTTGACCGTTTACCTTTGGAAGCGGCTGTACATCAGGAAACCTATCATGACTACACATCCGAAGATATTGATAAACTGTATGCCTATAAGGAATCGTTGCCTGAAAATAAACAATTCATCGAAGAGAATCAGAAAGAAACGCTTGCTCAGGTTTTTACAGACATACGTTATACAAAGAAAGATAATGAATTTATGTCCGATAACTTGTTGAAAGTACTTCGTCAACAAGGTTTTTTGAAATAAGTACTTGAAATAAACAGCAGGTATCAAGTATTATCGCAGTTACATTTGCTTTATATGCACACGCATGGATAATACTTAATACCTGCTATTTTTATCGTTGATTTAGTTTCTCTTCTTCAGCAGTGATTCAATTTCCTGTACTTCTGCATGAAAGCTCTTGTCTACTTCCAGTTGGCCTTTTACTGTTTTGCAGGCGTGAAGTACTGTTGCATGGTCTTTGTTACCAATGAATTTGCCTATCTTGGATGTTGAAAAGTCTGTGTGATTTTTAGCCAGGTACATGGCAATCTGGCGTGCCTGAACCACTTCTCTTTTTCTGGATTTCGTATGTATAGCAGACGGTTCCAAGTCGAAATGCTTGCATACGACTTTAAGAATATCGTCAATTGTTACAGCTTTTGTTTCGTTGTGAACTACGCCATGCACAATGTGTTGTGCCAAATCCAGATCTATTTCCTTGTTGAAAATGGTAGAACGTGCCATAATCGCAATAACGATACCTTCCAGATCGCGTACGCTCTCATTCACATTTTCAGCAATATAATCAATCACTTCCGGTGGGAATTGCAATCCGTCGCGGTGTATCTTATTACGCAGGATATTTTTGCGAAGTTCTACGGTCGGCTTTTCGAGTTCGGCTACCATACCCCATTTGAAACGGGTCAACAGACGTTCTTCGATACCTTGCAGCAACACTGGAGCGCGGTCGGAAGTCAGAATGAGCTGCTTGCCGTTCTGATGCAGATGATTGAAGATATGGAAGAAGTTGTTCTGAGTTTTGGTAACTCCGGCAAACTCCTGAATATCATCAATGATAAGTACATCAATAGTCTGGTAGAAGTTGATAAAGTCGTTGGTCGTGTTGTTACGTACTGAGTCTGTATATTGAACCTGAAATAAATGCGCCGAAACATATAAAACTCTTTTTTCGGGATATATTTCTTTGATTTTCGTGCCGATTGCGTTTGCAAGGTGCGTTTTTCCTACTCCGGAAGCTCCGTAGAGGAATAACGGGTTGAAAGCGGTACCTCCCGGTTTTTGTGCTACGGCTTCGGCAACGCTTCTTGACAGTTTGTTGCTGTATCCTTCGATGAAGTTCTCAAAGTTATAGTTGGGGTTTAAGTGTGGATCCAAATCCTGAACAGCAGGAGCTTGCAGGAAATTGGGTGCTTTGTTGGCACCAAATATACTTTTGGGAGTAACAGCGGTAGAACGATTGCTTGCTTCGAGATTCACGGTTTGATTCGGAATCGAAGTCTTGTCGACCATGACGTTGTACATCAACTTGGTGCCTTCGCCAATGACCTTATATAATGTCTTGCGGATTAGATCTACGAATCTCTCCTCCAGAATTTCATAGAAAAACTGGCTCGGGATCTGCAAGATCAATGTTTTGTCCTCATATTTTAATGGAACAATCGGGGCAAACCAAGTATTATATGTCGTCTCGGGAACATTGTCTTTAATTACCTCGAGACAGCGGTTCCAAAGTACGGCATGATTTGATTCAATCATAGTAACTTTTAATACATTTATTAATTAAGCAAAACTTCTACGCTTGCAAAATTCGGAATCTTATTTGGAAAAAACAAATCTATTTTTTCTTGTTTATTTCATGAAAACAATAATGTGTTTACTTTCAGTGACTTATACATTTCTATAAAAACATGATGCCTCTGAAGGCTATTGCATTTTTATAAGTATCTGTATAATAGCTTTTTATATCCCTGAATTATGTAGCTTTTCTTTCATTTATCTGTTTGTACGGGAATATTATTTCGGTTTGTAGATAGACATTTGCAGAGTGATCCACATTCTTTTTACGCTCTCTCGTTATTTAGATAAAATCTATATAACGATGAAAACTTACTTATCTTTTTTACCGAATAATGAGAAGTGAACATAACGCTTCGGATGTGCTTTCAGGTCTTCAAGCAAACTGGCGGCATTCTTTGTCGTTGCGTTCAGATTATTGTATAATGACGGATCGTTGAAAAGCAACCCAAGCGTGTTGTCTTTGCTGTTCAATTTCTCTGTAAGTATTTTTACGTTAGCCAAAGTTTCGTCTATTTTTTTGAAAGTAGCTGCATAGTCTATTTCCTTTAAATTACCGCTAATGGCTATGAAGTTGTCTCCGATTGTATTAAGTTTCCCGGTGAGCTGGGGGATGTCTTTGCTCATTAGTCCTTTCATCTGTGAGCTGACTACTGCGAGGTTGGCGGTAGTAGTCTCCATTGAATGCAGGGTGGCGGGGATGCTCTTGTCTCCCAGAATATTGTTCAGGGAGATCAGGATTGAATCCAGCTTGGGCAACATTTCCTGCACTTTAGGCATGAGCTGTGCCACGCTTTCCATCATTCCGTTATTCAGTTTGCCGGGAATCGTATCTCCTACGGCATATTTTTCGCGCGGATTGTTGGCGAGAAGGATGTTCATGCGCACACCTCCCATTAACTCGGATACCAGTTCGGCGCTACTTCCTTTGGGGATACGCAGTTCCGTATCCAGTTCAACTTCGACGATCACATTTCCCGGGTTCACGTAGTCATAATAGATGTCACGTACAATACCTACGCGGACACCGTCTGCAAATACCGGACTTGATTTGGTCAGTCCGTTTACGTTTTGAAATTTGGCATAGAAATAACTGGAAGGCTGGAACATGTGTATACCTTTCAGCCAATTAATTCCATAAATCAGTACGCATAGTGCTATTATACCTGCAATACCTATTCTGACTTCTTTTGTAATGTACTTCATTTTATATTTTTATTTATTTTTTCTTTTCTTGAATTCGGCGATCGCTTCGTTGACGTTCATTTTCTCGCCGTTCCGGAAAGCGATGATAAAGGCATCCTTGAATTGTGCCGTGATGCTACGTTTCGTACGCAATACCTTATTATAGTCGGCAGAGGCACCATACGTATATTTATAGATTCCTTTTTCTTTATAATAGTCCACTCCTTTCAGTCCTTTCAACCTTTTGTCATTTTTAGTGAGAGGCTTGGAAGAGGTGAGTATCTGTATCTTAAACGTAATTTCACTGTCATTGGTTGCACTTTCTACTACAATAGGACGTTTGGGCGTTGTTTTCGCTGTTACGGCAGGCTGGGGAGAAGCTTGTGCGATTACCGGAGCATTTTTCTCCTCCTGTTCTTCGGCAGGAATAATCGTCTTGCTGACTCCTGTCAGGCGCAGTTCATGTTCTCTCTTGTAATTCAGAAAAGCACGGTAAATTCCGTTCGCCATTGTATTGGCACCTGCTTCCGAGTTCAGGTAACGTTCTTCCTCGGGAGTGGAGATAAATCCTAGTTCCACCAGAATGCTGGGCATGGCACTTGCTTTTAATACAAGGAATCCGGCTTGGTGCACGCCCCGGTCCACTCGTTTGCAAGTATGTCGGAATTGTTTCTGCACCAGTGAAGCCAGATGCACGCTCTGCTCCATATATTTATCCTGCATAAATTCGAATATGATATAAGATTCTGCAGAATTCGGATTAAAACCGGCATATCTTGTTTCGTAGTCGCTTTCGTAGAGGATTACGGCATTCTCTCGTTTGGCAACTTCCAGGTTGGCTTCTGATTTGGCCAGACCCAGGGTCCAGGTAGAAGCACCTTTTGCTGTACGGTTGTTTGCCAGTGCGTTGGTGTGAATGGAGATGAAAAGATCGGCTTTCGCGTTGTTTGCGATTTCCGCCCGTCGTGCCAGAGGAATGAACACATCTTTGCTGCGCGTATAAATCAGTTTGACATCATCACAGTTCTTTTTTATCAGATTTCCTACTTTCAGGGCAACGTTCAGGTTGATATTCTTCTCTTTAGAGATTTTGCCGATAGCTCCCGGGTCGTGTCCGCCGTGTCCGGCATCAATGACTACGACAAAATCTTTCCCCCATAAACGGTTGGTGCATGAGGGCAGGAAAAGTAGCCAGAGGCAAATGCATATATATAATATGTATGGTCTATTCAGTTTCATATCTGTAATACGCTGCAAATGTAGTAGAATTTTGTAGAAAACTCATTATTTGCCATTAAGTTTTGTGTTTTTTTCGGTTTAAAGGTAGCTTTTCTCCTGAAATCTCCGTTACTTTGCACCCCGAAGTTAAAATGTACGCCGATGCTTAAGTTTTTAAAGAATTGGACATTACCTATCGCTATGTTGGTAGGCGCTGTGGGGTATCCTTTGTTCATCAGTCTATCTTTCCTGACTCCTTATCTCATATTCACGATGCTGCTGCTCACTTTTTGTAAAGTATCTCCGCATGATTTGAAACCAAAGCCACTTCATGCATGGCTGTTGTTGATCCAGATTGCGGGGGCGCTGGCTGCTTACTTGCTGCTTTATCGTTTCAATAAAATTGTGGCGGAAGGGGTCATGGTTTGCATTATCTGCCCTACGGCTACTGCTGCGGCAGTGATTACTTCCAAATTGGGAGGGAGTGCGGCGAGTCTGACTACTTACACATTGCTGGGGAATATTGGAGCAGCTATTGCCGTCCCTATTTTTTTTCCTTTGGTGGAAGTACATCCCGATGTTAGTTTTTGGGGAGCGTTCTTTGTTATATTGAGTAAAGTATTTCCATTATTGATCTGTCCTTTTCTGGCTGCGTGGCTGTTGGGCAAATGTCTGCCGAAAGTGCATCAGAAGCTGTTGGGCTATCATGAACTTGCTTTCTATTTGTGGGCAGTCTCTCTGGCTATTGTTACAGCCCAAACGTTGTATTCGCTGTTGAATGACCCTGCGGACGGCTTTACCGAAATAATGATTGCAGTCGGGGCTTTGGTTGCTTGTTGTTTGCAGTTTTTCTTAGGGAAAACAATCGGCTCTGTCTATAATGACCGTATCAGTGGCGGTCAGGCATTGGGGCAGAAGAATACGATTCTGGCTATTTGGATGGCACATACCTATCTCAATCCGTTGTCTTCTGTTGCTCCGGGATCGTATGTGCTGTGGCAAAATATTATTAATTCGTGGCAACTGTGGAAGAAGAGAAAGAAGGAAATGGAATAATGATTGCAGTACATTGTAGTTGCATCGGTGAATAACCGATATTTAGGAGCTACTGCCACGATTTTCGCCGCTATTTTCCAACTGTACCGTTTCTCAAGGCGGTTCTTCTTCAAATTTGGTGGTAAAATTAATTAGGAAAATAATAATTTGATAATCGATAGTATTCAACAATAATTTGATAGTCGATAGTATTCTCCATTCTCCTCCTTCGGGAAGGAGGAGTACCCGTAGGGGGAGGTGGTAGGTGAATGCGTAAGTCGGTTATTATCAGCATTGTGTATCCACCTACCACCCCGGCTTTCAGCCACCCCTCCTTCCCGAAGGAGGGGAATGGAGATACCACCGACTGGTTAAATTACCACCAAATTTGAAGAAGAATCTTCAGGGCAAAAAATAACTTTCATGACTCTCATCCTTTTTGCTAATATGCTGGTATCCTGATAAATAAGTATGATAGATCATTCCGAACTCCGGTATCTATCATACTTTCTTCATGAAAAATGAGCATCTGTCATTTCTGTTTTACTGCTTTTATTGCTTAATCTTTCCCAGTATTTGCCCGCACATAAATTATATGGCTACCGCTTCCAATGGTGTCGAGTACCCCTTCTTTCACCCAACCGTTCAACTCATTCAGCGCTTTGTTCTTCAGGAGTCCCGTCAGTTGCGTATATTCCTTGCGTCGTATCATCGGACGTTCATCCAGAAATTTCTCCAACCTGCGACGACGTTCTTCCACCGGAATTTCGGCAGAATGTGCAAATCCCGACTTCGCTTTTTCTACAAATCCACGAACCTTCTTTCGGAAAGAAGATGAAGGACGAAAATTTACATTGTCGAAATAGATGGACTGCGCATGTATCTCTTTGGCATCCATTACCGGACGTGCTTTCAACTTGGCTGAAAAATATCCGAGGTCGCCCAATTGAACGTGATAACCACTGATTAAATATTCAGATATTTTATTTTCAATCGCCAGCTGAACTCCTTCGATGTCTGCCGGGGTAAAACTGGAAGCCTGGGCGATCTCTTTTACAATGCGTTGAAAGTCGATAGTCCCGTTCGATACGATGCGGGGATACAACGGCTGTTTATCTTCATCTTCTTTTGAAGACGGCTTTTTGCGAAAATCATACTTTGCGTACATCTCTTTTCTTTTATTGGTTAATGTGGGTGAAATGCCTTTCCAAAGGCGCTCTAATGCTTGTTTTGCAGTAAGATAACCTACCTCTGCGGCCTGAATAATCAGCTTGGAGCAGCTGCTTTTTTCGGGCACACATTTGTGGGCTGTATAGCCCGCGAATGTAAACTGCACAGCCCGCATACATGGGCTGTACGGCACACGTATGCGGGCTGAAGTCTTACTGCCTGCAAAGATACATTATCCCGGCTTTATTTGCAAATTTAGTAAGTATTATTTCTGTAAAATAAAGCCGTATGATGCGGCAAATAAAGATACGGAAATTTGTTTGGACGAAGTGCTTGTTGTATCTTTGTATAGTTATAGTGCAGCTTTCCCTTTTACTAGAATGAATAATAAAAAAAGATGAAAATAACATTAGTCAGAGACGATGGCAAGGTAAATACCTTACGGACGTTGAAAATAGAGCTCCTTCTGGAGCAGATGAAAACGGAAGTCAAGGCGCAACCTGTCTCCAAAATGAGGGAAGCTTTGAGATATACTCTTCCGGGAAATTCGATTGAAGGGGTGCGTAAGGTTCCCAAAGTGATTCCTGCCGCAGCTTTTGTCCGTAAAGAAGGAGTGATGACTTTGAACGAATATAACGGCATAGTGATGATGGAAGTCAATCATCTTTCGGGAAGGACGGAAGCCGACGAGATAAAGGAATTAGTCAAAGAGTTTCCGCAAACGTTCCTCGCTTTCACAGGCTCCTCCGGTAAATCAGTCAAAATATGGGTACGGTTCACTTATCCGGACGATCGCTTGCCGGTCTCACGCGAGCAGGTAGAGCTTTTTCATGCGCATGCTTATCAGACGGCCGTGAAATATTATCAGCCGCAACTGCCTTTTGATATTGAACTGAAAGAACCGTTGCTCGAACAATATTGTCGGTTGACGTACGATCCCGAACTTTATTTCAATCCGGAAGCGATGCCCATTTATATGAAGCAGCCCGTCAGCCTTCCCTCCGAAACGGCTTTCATCAGGCGAACGCGGGAAACCGATTCTCCTTTACAACGAATGGCGCCCGGATATGAGAACTATGAAGCGTTGTCGGTGCTTTTCTCCGCTGCATTCAACAGGGCGCTTGAGGAATTGGACGGATATCGGGAGGGAGACGATATACAACCGTTGCTGGTGTGTCTGGCGGAGCATTGCTTCCGGGCGGGTATTCCCGAAGAAGATACTGTGCGGTGGACGAAGGCGCATTACAGGCTCCCTTCGGACGAGTTGCTGATTCGCGAAACGGTGAAAAGTGTATACCGGACTGCCAAAGGATTCGGAAAGAAGAGCAGTTTGACGGCCGAACAGCTTTTCGCCATGCAGATGGATGAATTTATGAAGCGTCGTTATGAATTCCGATACAATGCGTTGACCACGGAGGTGGAATATCGCGAACGGCATAGTTTCAACTTCTATTTTCGCCCGGTAGACAAGCGGGTATTGGCGAGTATTACGATGAACGCCATGTGTGAAGGAGTGAGAATGTGGGACAGGGATGTCATCCGTTATCTGGATTCCGACCATGTGCCTATCTATCATCCTGTGGAGGATTTCTTGTACCACTTGCCTCGCTGGGATGGTAAAGACCGGATTCTGGAACTGGCTAACCGCGTTCCCTGTGATAATCCGCACTGGGCACCGTTGTTCCGGCGATGGTTCCTGAGCATGACTGCCCATTGGATGGGGATGGATAAAAGACATGCGAACAGTACTTCGCCTTTGCTGATTGGTCCGCAGGCATACCGGAAGTCCACTTTTTGCAGAATGCTTCTTCCTCCTGCTTTACAGGCGTACTATACGGACAGCATTGATTTCAGTCGGAAGCGGGATGCGGAGTTGTATCTGAATCGCTTTTTGCTTATTAATATGGATGAGTTCGACCAGATAAGTCCCACCCAGCAGGCTTTTCTGAAGCATATTCTGCAAAAACCGGTGGTGAACACGCGCCGTCCGAATGCTTCGGCGGTGGAAGAACTTCGCCGGTATGCTTCGTTCATCGCTACAAGCAATCATCGGGATTTGTTGACGGATACTTCCGGTAGCCGTCGTTTCATCGGCATTTATATGACGGGAGGCATAGATGTGTCGCGTCCCATTGATTATGAACAATTGTATGCACAGGCGTTGGAACTGCTTTATCATAACGAACGTTATTGGTTTGACTCCGAAGAAGAGGCTATCATGACGGAAAGCAATCGTGAGTTTGAACAATCACCCGCTATTGAACAGCTATTTATGGTTTATTATCGTGGGGCAGAAGAAGAGGAGGAAGGTGAATGGCTGTTGGCTATCGACATCCTGCGACGGATTCAGAAAGCAAGTAAGATGACATTCTCTGCCAGACAGGCTTCTTATTTCGGACGTATCTTGCAACGGCTTGGGGTGAAATCCAGACGGAAAACGTATGGTACGTATTATCATGTCGTACCTTTGGAGGTAAAATAGATACTTCATTTTAATAGTATAAGTATGATAGATACCGGAGATAATAGTTATCTATCATACTTATAGCTTTAGTTATAAGGAATTTATGAAAAAGAATGAAAGTATGATACTTGTTTTTTATTCATAAAGAAGATATTTGTTTCTCATCTTCTTGTAATCCTGTAATTCCTTTTGCCAACTATTTCGGATAGTCTCTTCCGAATCGCCTCTGAGGATAGCTTTGCGTACACTATCCGTGCCCATGAGCAAGTCAAACCACCGGGCACGGGAGAAGAAAGCGGTACCTTCGCCGGATAAACGGTAGAAATGCAGGAAATAGCGGAGTGTAAATCCGTTCACATCGTCTGCGTTCCGGAGGTCTTCACCGTAGCAGACTACATTTTTGTGCATCGGATTCTTGTCAAAACCGGGGAGAGAGCGGGGAGTGAAAGTAAAATCTCCGTATTTCTTGTTGGGTGCGCCCAATACTTGGAAAGGAAATGTCGTTCCCCGCCCTACGCTGACGCGGGTAGCCTCAAACGGGCAGAGTGACGCATACAGGCGAATGGACTGATCGTTCGGCAGGTTGGGAGAGGGCTTTATGGGAAGCGAATAGGGTTCTCCGTGTATCCAACCCGTGGCTGGAATTACTTTTAATGAACAAGGATTTTTCTTGTGGGCAATCCAGCCTTCTCCGTTAATCATTCGTGCCAGTTCGCCGATAGTGCATCCGTGGAGTACCGGGATAGGAAGCATACCGACAAAACTCCGGTAGGCCGGTTTGAGTATCGGACCCTCTACGTAGTCGCACGGATTGGGCCGGTCTAGTACAATCATTTCCTTATTGTTTTCTGCACAGGCTTCCATTACGTAGTACATTGTGCTGATATAGGTATAGAAACGTGCTCCCACATCCTGAATATCGAATAAAATAACGTCGATGTCTTTCAGTTGGGCGGCAGTCGGCTTTTTGTTGTTTCCATAAAGAGAGACGATACTGACTCCGGTACGGGAGTCTTTGCCGTCTTTCACAGTTTCCCCCGCGTCTGCATTTCCACGGAAACCATGTTCGGGGGCAAATACCTTGACTACGTTGATCTGTTGTTTCAACAGAGTGTCGAGCAAATGAGTCTGCCCCGTTCCTACAACAGAGGTATGATTGACCACCATTCCGACACGTTTGCCTTGAATGAACGGCAGATATTGTTCGAAGCGTCCGGCGCCTGCGACAACTTTGCCGCTAATGCATTCAGGAAAGACTGTAACAAACAGAAAAAAAAGAATGAGGGAAGTTCTATTTCTCATGTCGGTGATTTTTTGTAATATTGCACAAAAATATTAATTTCTCATCAAGAGAACAAAAAATAGAGCACATGAATCCATACGAAATCATTGATAAGTATTATCCGGAAAATACGGAGCAGCGGCAAATCTTAGTAATACACAGTCTTTCTGTGGCCGGAAAGGCCATGAAAATACTGGATGCGCATCCCGAACTACGTTTGAACCGGAGTTTCGTGAAAGAAGCCGCCCTATTACATGATATCGGTATTTTTCAGACCAATGCGCCTACGATTCAGTGTTTCGGTTCGCATCCTTATATAGCTCACGGTTATTTGGGAGCTGAAATCTTGCGTGAAGAAGGTTTCCCGCAGCATGCACTGGTTTGCGAACGCCATACAGGGGCCGGACTATCCTTGCAGGACATTGTCGACCAGCAGCTTCCTGTACCCCATCGCGAGATGTTGCCCATAACTCTGGAAGAACAGTTAATCTGCTTTGCCGATAAATTCTTTTCTAAGACTCACCTGGACGAGGAAAAGTCGGTAGAGAAAGCCCGTCATAGTATTGCTAAATATGGTGAAGAAGGCCTAAGCCGTTTTGACAGATGGTGTTCTCTCTTTTTATAGCACTAAAAAATAATTAAATAACGAAGATTCTAACTCATAATTGGTGAAGTTTATGTACTTTTGCCACTTCAAGCGTAAACTATTAGTTAATGGCGCCATTGAAAGCAAAAATACTTATATCATCTATACTGCTGATTGTCTTACTGATGCTTCCCGATGAGGCTACGTCTCAACGTCGAAGAAGAGGAATGATTGCCCCCAATACTGCACAGAATGATTCCCTTCACGGAAATGATTCATTGAAAGCAGATACGGTTACGGTACGCATGGACTCTATCGCACCGGCTAAGAAGAAACAACCGCTCGACGCACCGGTTATTTATGAATCTAACGACTCCACAGTTTTTACTTTGGGCGGAGCCGCTACGTTGTATGGTAGCGGAAAAGTTAATTACCAGAATATAGAGTTGGCAGCGGAAGTTATTTCAATGAATCTGGATAGCAGTACGGTGCACGCCTACGGTATCAAAGACTCTTTGGGAGTGGAAAAAGGTAAACCTGTATTTAAAGAGGGAGATACCACTTATGATACGGAAACTATCCGGTATAACTTCAAAACTAAAAAAGCGGGAATCACCGAAATCGTAACTCAACAGGGGGAAGGATACGTGACCGGAAGCAAAGCCAAGAAGGGGGCCAATGATGAAATTTTTATGGAGCATGGGCGCTATACGACTTGTGACCACCATGACCATCCTCACTTCTATATGCAGTTGACAAGGGCCAAGGTGCGTCCTAAAAAGAATGTAGTGACGGGACCTGCCTATCTGGTGGTGGAAGATGTACCTTTGCCGTTGGCTGTTCCGTTCTTTTTCTTCCCGTTCTCCAGCAGCTATTCTTCCGGTTTCATCATGCCGACTTATATGGACGACTCCAGTCGCGGTTTCGGTCTGGCAGAAGGCGGATATTATTTTGCTATCAGTGACATCATGGACCTGAAAATGACGGGAGATATCTTTACCAAAGGTTCGTGGAGACTTTCCGGATTGACCAACTATAATAAACGATATAAATACTCCGGTACGCTGCAAGCGGATTATCAGGTCACTAAGACGGGGGACAAAGGGATGCCGGATTATGCAGTTGCCAAGGACTTTAAGATTGTCTGGAATCATCGCCAGGATGCCAAGGCGAGTCCGAACAGTACTTTCTCTGCCAGTGTAAACTTCTCGACCAGTAGCTACGAACGCTCAAATATCAACAACCTTTATAATTCACAGTTGTTGACTCAGAATACCAAAACATCAAGTATCAGTTATTCACGCAGTTTCCCTGATATCGGTCTGACGCTTTCCGGAACGACCAATATCGCACAGACCATGCGTGACTCTTCCATTGCGGTGACGTTGCCCGACTTGAATATATCGTTGAGCCGTCTCTTCCCGTTCAAACGCAAGAAAGCGGCCGGGGAAGAACGCTGGTATGAAAAGATTTCTCTTAGCTATACAGGACGTCTGACAAACAGTATCCGTACGAAAGACGACCGTCTGTTCAAAGCCGGACTGAGCGAATGGGAAAATGCGATGAATCATAATATCCCTATCAGCGCTACTTTTACTCTGTTCAAATATTTGCAGGTTAATCCTTCGGTGAATTATACGGAACGTTGGTATACCCGTAAGGTAAATCAGCAATATAATGAGGAAACGCGTAGACTGGAAGCATTGCCGGGCGATACGATTAACGGTTTCTACCGGGTATCCAACTATTCGGCAAGTTTGAGTCTGAGCACCAAATTGTATGGTATGTACAAACCTCTTTTCATGAAGAAAAAGGAAATACAGATTCGTCATGTGTTTACGCCACAAGTTAGCCTGAGCGGTGCTCCGGGATTTAGCAAGTATTGGGAGGAGTATACTGATTATAACGGTGATACACAATATTATTCTCCTTTTACCGGACAGCCTTATGGCGTTCCTTCCCGTGAAGGTTCGGGAACAGTCAGTTTCTCGATAGCCAATAACTTGGAAATGAAGTATTACGACGCAAAAGAAGATACGGTCAAGAAAGTGAGCCTTATTGATGACTTGAGTGCAAATATGTCTTATAATATGGCGGCAAAGGAACGGCCGTGGAGTGATTTGAGCATAAATCTGCGTTTGAAGTTGACCAAGAGTTATACCTTTAATATGAATGCGTCATTTGCTACGTATGCTTATACTTTTGATAAAAGCGGTAATGTAGTTACCGGTAACCGGACGGAGTGGTCGTATGGTCGCTTCGGACGTTTCCAGGGATATGGTTCTTCATTTAACTATACTTTCAATAATGATACTTGGAAGAAGTGGTTCGGACCGAAAGAGGATGAAGATAAGGATAAGAAGAAACCGGAAGGTGATGATGAAGATTCGGAAGGCTCGGAGGAAGACGGAACTGTCACTAAGAAGGTCGAGAATGCGCAAGCGGACTCGGACGGTTATCAGGTATTCAAAATGCCTTGGTCTTTGAGTTTTAGTTATTCGTTCAATATCCGTGAAGATAGAACGAAGCCTATTAACCGCCACTCTATGAGATATCCTTATACGTATACACATAATATCAACGCGAACGGAAACGTGAAAATATCCAATAACTGGTCGCTTTCATTCAACTCCGGTTACGACTTCCAGGCAAAGGAGATCACACAAACTTCTTGTACGATTTCCCGCGATTTGCACTGTTTCAACTTGTCCGCCAGTCTTTCACCTTTCGGACGGTGGAGATATTATAATGTTACTATCCGGGCAAATGCAAGCATTCTTCAGGATTTGAAGTATGAACAGAGAAGCCAGACGCAAAGTAATATCCAGTGGTACTAGGATAAGCGTAGAGTTGAAAGATATATAATTGCATTGTTGCAATATTATGGAAAAAGAAAATGGCTGTGCTATTCATTGGGTAATAGCGCAGCCATTTTCTTTTTCAACTCTCAACCTGTATTCAACTACCAGTTGATTTCCGTTTCTCCATGTGCCTTTAAATAATCATTTGTCCGGCTGAAATGCTTGTTGCCGAAGAAACCGTTATAGGCGGATAGGGGAGAAGGGTGTGCAGAGGTAAGCACTAAATGCTTGTTCCGGTCAATGAAAGCTCCCTTCTTTTGAGCGTACGAGCCCCATAAGATAAACACCAGGTGCTCCTTGCTTTCTGCCAGGGCACGAATAGCGGCGTCGGTAAATGTCTCCCAACCTCGGTTTTGATGAGAACCGGCTTGGTGTGCACGTACAGTCAGTGTTGCGTTGAGCAGCAGTACACCTTGTTCGGCCCAGCGGGTTAAGTTTCCTGTGGTAGGAGCATCTGTTCCTATATCTGCTTTGATCTCTTTGAATATATTCACCAGTGAGGGCGGGAATTGTACTCCGTCGTTAACGGAGAAACAAAGTCCGTGTGCCTGACCCGGTCCGTGATACGGATCCTGTCCGATGATTACTACTTTTACCTTATCGAAAGGACAAAGGTTGAAAGCATTGAATATCAACCTTCCGGGAGGAAATATCTGATATTGGCTATATTCGCTTTTTACAAATTCTGTAAGTGTGCGGAAGTAGTCCTTGTCAAATTCCGGTTGCAAATGTGTTTTCCAACTTTCTTCTATCTGTACGTTCATAGCAATTATATAAGGTGTATATCAAGTTCTTCGCATTCTTTGCGCATATCTTCGGGCCAGATGCTGGCCTGTATTTCTCCGATATGTGCTTTCCGAAGGTAGAACATACACAAACGTGACTGTCCGATACCTCCACCGATAGATAACGGGAGAGTGTCATTCATCAGGCGCTTGTGGAAATAGAGTTCCAGTCTTTTTTCTTCGTGCTCCTCTTTCAACTGACGTTGCAGGGCCTCTTTGTCTACACGTATACCCATAGACGAAAGTTCGATAGAACGTTGCAGTACATCGTCCCAAAGCAACAGGTCGCCGTTTAGTCCGGGCAGGCCGTTCAAGCCGTTTGTTGTGTAGTCGTCGTAGTCCGGAGCACGGCCGTCATGTTTCTTGCCGTCGCTCAGTTTGCAGCCTATGCCGATAATGAATACGGCACCGTATTTCTGGCAGATAGCGTGCTCACGACATTTAGGTTCCAGGTTCGGATAGAGTTGGCGTAACTCCTCGGAGTGGATGAAATGTAACTTTTGAGGCAGGCACGGCTTGATTTGAGGATACATTTCGTATACCATATATTCTGTGCGAATCATGGCTGCATAAATGCGGTTAACGATTTCTTTCAGGAAGTTTACGTTTCTGTCTTCGTCGGTAATAACACGCTCCCAGTCCCATTGGTCTACATAAAGTGAATGTAGATTACCCAGTTCCTCGTCGGAGCGGATTGCGTTCATGTCGGTATAGATACCGTATCCCGGTTCAATGTGATAATCGGCTAAGGTCAGTCTTTTCCATTTAGCCAGTGAATGAACTACTTCTGCTTGTGCGTCGCCCAAATCTTTTATCGGGAAAGAAACAGGTCGTTCTATTCCATTCAAATCATCGTTGATACCCATGCCTTTCAACACAAACAGGGGGGCTGTCACACGTCGCAGGCGTAGTTCGGATGATAAGTTTAATTGGAAGAACTCTTTTATTTGCTTGATTCCCAGCTCGGTCTGTTTCAGGTCGAGAAGCGGTTTGTAGTTCTTAGGTTTTATCAAGTAACTCATAGGTTTGTTAAATGTTAATTGTCGGCAAAGATAGGAATAAAAATGATATATGTATTGAGATTTCTCTAAAAGATTGTCAAATTGATAAAGTATGTGCTATAAAGCATTTCAAAATAACAGAGTGTTAACAGGTGTGGGTACTTTAATAACTATAAAAAAAGAAGAATCATTAGGAAGATGAGAAGATTTTTTATACTTTTGTCCTCGCATAAAAAGAATGGCCCCGTAGCTTAGTGAATAGAGCGTCAGATTCCGGTTCTGAAGGTCGTGCGTTTGAATCGCACCGGGGTCACATGGATATCCCTTGATAATCAGTAGATTATTGAGGGATTTTTGCATTTAGTGTTGTTGTTTTAAGCGCTGATAGTGTTACATATTGCATAAAAAATAAGAATTAGTTATTAAAATAAGGTAAAGCGGCAAGTTATTTCGATAATTGTATGTTCTGTAGTGAAGAAATAGTGGAATGTGAATTATAGAGAGTGGTTATTGTAAAATTCGGATAAAACGTTTTATTCGGATCATTCAATATCTATGAGTTTACGTTTGGTTATATTGATTTTGAGAAATAATTTTGTATGGCAACAGTAAAAGTAAAATTCCGTGCATCTTCCGTCGCTACGAAAGAAGGTACACTTTTCTATCAAGTGATTCATAAGCGTATAGTAAGACAAATACATACCGGATACAAGTTGTTTCCTGCGGAATGGGACGCGGTGCATTCGGAGGTTGTTCTGTCTTCGGTAACCAGTGAAAGTCGGAGAGATTACTTGCTTTCTTTGAAAAATTCTCTGTTGGAGGATAGTGTAAGGCTGAAGAATATTATTACCCGTCTTGAGCGTTCAGGCATTGCTTATACTTCAGATAGTTTGGTGGAACTTTATTGTGCATCCACAGAGCATAGTGGTTTCATATCCTTTACTCTTCATCTTATCAAGGAGTTAAATCAAATTGGCAAACACCGTACCGCTGAAACTTATATGACTACATTAAACAGCTTCGTACGTTTCCGGAAAGGGAAAGATGTCTTGCTGGAAGAAGTTGATTCCAGTTTGATGATGAAATATGAGAGTTATTTGAAGTCTACCGGTATTTGTCCGAATACCACCTCTTATTATATGCGGAATCTTCGGGCTATTTATAATCGTGCTGTGGAGAAGGGTTTGACGGTTCAGCGAAGTCCTTTTAAATATGTTTATACAGGGATAGACAAGACGGTCAAACGTGCTATTCCGTTAGAGGAGATTCGCCGTTTAAAGGAACTTGATCTGACAAAGAGTCCTTCTCTAGCTTATGCGAGAGATATTTTCATGTTTTCATTTTATACTCGTGGTATGTCATTCATTGATATGGCTTTTTTGAGAAAGAAAGATTTGCAGAACGGAATTCTGTCTTATCGCCGGCAGAAGACGGGGCAACAATTATTTATCAAATGGGAGAAGCCAATGCAAGAAATAATTGACAGGTATGATACTCAGGGGAGCCCTTACCTGCTACCTATTATACGAGATATGGAGGTAGACGGAAGGAAACAGTATAAGAAAACTGCCCATTTGGTGAATCAAAAACTGAAAAAACTTGGAATGCGGTTGGGGTTATCTATACCTTTAACTACGTATGTTGCCCGCCATGCCTGGGCTAGCATTGCCAAGAGTAAAAATATTTCCTTGTCTGTTATCAGTGAAGCTATGGGACACGACTCGGAGAACACTACCCGCATTTATCTCGCCTCATTGGATACTTCTTTGGTAGATAAGGCAAATAGTCTTATTCTTAAATCATTGTAGAGATAAGATAATCTACCATATAGCCATGAAACTGTAAATCGGAAATATGTATCAAAGGATATGTATGATTTGCTGTTACTTTTTTTGCACATTAAAACTTTCCTAAACTAAGGATATAACAAAGTAAAACAGGATCCGGATACGATTTAATAGTCATTATACATCATTCTTAATTCTATAATGATATCGTGCTGGTTATTAAAGAGAAACTACAAGAAGGGATAATATTGATATAAACTAAATTTGTTTAGCAAAATATAGTTCTCTCTATAAGAGAAATACTAACGGGCACAAAGGTACGTAATTTATTGGAAATAACAGCATAAAATAGATGTAATTTTGGGTAATTGTTTCTTCTAGAGAAGGATTTACTTAACAAATGTTTAATTATCATTAATTATATAATGATTGTAATTATCTGATATCTAAGTTGTTAAATTAAACCTTACACCCTGTTATTTATCTTATAGAGAGAAATAAGAAGTAAGGTTGTAAATAGACCTTGAATGCATCTTGTATGGTGAAGATGAAACAGTCTGATAATAACGGGGAGGAATCTCTTATTTTTGTAGAATTTGATTGTAACTACTTGATATATAGTTCTATATATGATCGGGCAGGACTAGGATAATTGTCTTGAGGTTTTATGGCGCTTCTGAAGAATGAACAACGGATGCATTGGTATGTAATGCGTGACCTCAAACGTCCCAATGCTAAATTGCCTGCTTATAAACAGCTCAGTGATGAACATCTAGAAGTATTTACTCCTATGCAATGGCGGTTAAAGTTGAAAAATGGCAAACGAATCCGTGAAGAAGTACCGTTTATGCAGGACCTGCTTTTTATCCACGATACAAGAGAAGTTCTAGATCTGTTTGTTCGTAAAATACCGACCCTTCAATATCGTTACCAGAAAGGTGGCGGTTATTGTCAGCCTATGATGGTTGCCGATTTGGATATGGAGCGTTTTATACGTGCTGTCCGAGGTTCGGAAAATCCTAAATATTATTTACCTGAAGAGATAAGCGATACAATGTATGGTCGTATGATCCGTATTATTGGAGGTCCTTTTGAAGGTTATGAAGGCCGTCTGCTTACTACCCGTGGCTCTAAAGTCAAACGTCTTCTTGTCGAACTGCCTAATTTCTTTTCGGTGGGTGTAGAAGTAAATCCTGATTTGATAGAAATAATATAATTATGTACGATTATATACTATTATTCTAGTTGTTTATAATCAGCGTTGTAAGAATATATGATAATTAATTGGGGGATTTAAATTATGAAACACGCATTTGACCGTTTTATTCATTATTTACAGAAAAACTACTTTAGTTATTGGGTTGTATTGGGAATCGATACATTCATAGCTTTACTGTGTACTTGGGTGTCATTTATTGGCATTCATTATATTACGGAAACTTCCAAAGAAATAGTTTCGCTTTTCCATATCTTGGCGGTTTCAGTTATATCGAGTGTTTTGGGGGCTACTCTATTTCATACTTATCGTAATACGATCCGTTTTTCCCAGTTGAAGGAATTATGGAGGTTGGCGGGAAGTGTGCTCATAAAGGCTGTCTGCATAGCCATTGTCATTTGGTTTCTCCTGCCACAGACGGGATTACATAACAGTCAGAAAATAATTTTTGTACTGTTTGACGCTATGCTTACTTTTATTGTTATGGTTGGGTTTCGTATACAGTTGATTATTGTTTATGAATTCTTGCTGAATGTACTGAATAAAAAGAATATGCGTATTCTGATTTATGGCATTGATGATAAGAGTGTGGCATTGAAAGTCCGGTTACTGAACAGTTCTCATTATAAAGTTGTAGGCTTTTGTATTTACGGAACAGGTAATTCTATTCGGCGTGTGGCTGATCTTCCTGTTTATTCTTTTAAAGATGAAGAGTGCTTCAATAAACTGATTCGTAAGAAATGTATCGGAGGCATCTTGTTTGCCCGCTATGAGAATACCCGTGAAGAGGAAGGACGTTTGCTTCAGTATTGTAAAAGAAACGGGTTGAAAACACTGATAGCTCCGAGTATTAGTGAGGCTGACGAAAACGGAAGTTTCCACCAGTGGGTACGTCCTATCAAGATTGAGGATTTGCTGGGTCGCTCAGAAATTCATATTAATATGGAGGAGGTGATGACAGAGTTTTGTGGCAAGGTTGTGTTGGTGACAGGAGCTGCCGGTAGTATTGGTAGCGAGCTTTGCCGGCAATTGGCTCAGATGAATATCAAGAAACTGATCATGTTTGACTCTGCCGAGTCACCTCTGCATAATGTCCGTCTGGAATTTGAGAAGAATTATCCCGGTCTTGATTTTGTTCCTGTCATTGGAGATGTCCGCGTGAAAGAGCGTCTTCGTATGGTGTTCGATATCTATCACCCTCAGGTAATCTTCCATGCTGCTGCTTATAAGCATGTTCCGTTAATGGAGGAAAATCCCTGTGAAGCTGTGCTGGTCAATGTGGTCGGTTCGCGTCAGGTTGCTGATATGGCTGTAGAATACGGAGCTGAGAAAATGATCATGGTTTCTACCGATAAGGCGGTGAATCCGACCAATGTAATGGGCTGCTCGAAACGTTTGGCAGAAATCTATGTACAGAGTCTGGGATGTGCTATTCGTGAGGGAAAAGTGAAAGGTCATACCAAATTTATCACTACCCGCTTTGGAAATGTCTTGGGTAGTAACGGCTCTGTAATTCCCCGTTTTAAGGAACAGATCGAGAATGGTGGTCCTGTCACAGTGACTCATCCCGATATCATCCGTTTCTTTATGACTATTCCCGAAGCTTGTCGGCTGGTAATGGAGGCCGCTACTATGGGTGAGGGCAATGAGATTTTTGTCTTTGAGATGGGCAAGGCTGTGAAGATTGTTGATTTGGCTACCCGTATGATCGAACTTGCCGGTTATCGTCCGGGTGAAGATATTGAAATAAAGTTTACGGGATTACGTCCGGGTGAGAAACTTTATGAGGAAGTCCTGAGTGATAAGGAGAATACGATTCCTACTGAAAATAAGAAAATTATGATAGCTAAGGTACGTCATTATGAATATGCTGATATTCTTGACACTTATGCGGAGTTTGAGAAGTTGTCGCGTACAGTAAAGATCATGGATACGGTGAGGTTGATGAAGAAAGTGGTACCGGAGTTTAAATCGAAGAACTCACCGCGGTTTGAGGTTCTGGATAAATAATTAGAATAGTCTATAACTCTTCACTATACAGAGAACAAAAATAGAAGAAAGGTGAACATTCATCAGATTATCCTGAATTCCATATTCTTCTCAACACAACTATGCCAATAACAGCATTAGATTTGCGCAAGGGGCATCCACAGTTTGTAGTATCATTGACTAATCATGACTACGTTAGGATTGTCAACAGAATATTGTACTTACTCTGCACCTCAGACTTTAGATTTGAATGTATTCCGGAAGAGTTGAAAGTTATGGCGGTCAAGTTTACCTTATATTTCGAAGGCGTCGTTTTAAAAGTAGGTCTTTGGCACAGTTTTATTACAGGGCACAGCAACCTTTATGGCAAGCCCCTGTTGTTTTACCGTGTTGGTGAATACCACACCACCGATGAGATCCACTCGAGGATATACAGTTCCTCCTATGGGATGCTACACTTGCAGGCGAGGATTCTGAGACATTGGTCAATCCAGAGAACGAATCTCTTGTTAGGGCAGTCTTTATGTTGGTGTAGGTTCTGATGCAATTTATCTTGAGTATACCAGATCTTTGTCGTCATTATTACGACAAGAACTTTTGGCCTCAAAAGATAGAATACACTAATGATGAGATGACTTTGCGCTTCCTTGAAGAGCATTTAGTTATGAGACCTATGGAGCCTCGCAAAACGGGTTGCTCCGTTGTCGAAGGAAAAGACATTACACCAGATAAGGTAAAAGCTCTTGCAAAAGCAGCAAGTGATTGTTGGGATACTATTATCGCTCATGATCTTGATAAGTTCGCAACATCTTATATGGCTAGTTTCAATGCACAGATAGCTATGTTCCCCCCCTGGTGTGGTAATTTCTACTTATGTTGGTCATTCAAAACTTGATAATAGCTATATCCAACAAACTGTCGATACATATAGCTCGTTGGAGAATGTTCTTGCTTGGAAGATGCCTGGAGCAGGAGGTGGTGGTTATCTCGCGCTTGTTGTCAAGGATGCATAACAGTTCATCAACAAGTATCACGAAGCATTTGATATACATTTCGCAGACAATAATAACACATTAATTATATGTTCAATTTACAGAAATTCATCGCTGATTCAGTGACTTATCGTCCAGTCAGCATGTTTGCTACAGATATTGAGGCAAACAAGGAGACTCTTATCGCTGAGATAAAAGATAAGAAAGTGTGCGTAATTGGTGGTGCTGGTTCAATCGGTTCTAGTTTTATCAAGGCAGTTCTCCGTTTCGAACCCGCTTCAGTTGTTGTTATTGATCTCAATGAGAATGGTTTGGCTGAACTCGTTCGTGACGTACGTTCAACCGAAGGTCTTTACGTACCTGATGAGTTTCGTTGTTACACCCTCAACTTTGCAGATCCTATTTTCGAGCGCATTTTCCGTGAGGAAAAAGGCTTCGATATCGTTGCTAACTTCTCTGCTCACAAGCACGTACGTTCAGAGAAAGACAAGTACTCTGTTCAGGCACTCATTGAAAATAACGACATCAAGGCCAAGAAACTGATGGATCTTCTTTGTGTATATCCGCCTAAGCATTTCTTCTGTGTTTCCACCGATAAGGCTGCAAATCCTGTAAACATAATGGGCGCTAGCAAGCGCATCATGGAAGACCTCGTGATGGCATATAACTGCCACTTCAAGGTTACTACCGCACGTTTTGCCAATGTTGCTTTCTCCAACGGTTCACTTCCTGACGGTTGGATCCATCGCCTCCAGAAGAAGCAACCTTTGGCAGCACCTTCAGATATAAAACGCTACTTCGTCAGTCCTGAGGAGTCAGGTCAGATTTGTATGCTCGCTTGTATCCTCGGTAATAGTGGCGAGGTGTTCTTTCCAAAGTTGGGCGAAGATCAGATGCTCACTTTTTCAGCTATCTGCGATGATTTCGTGAAGGCAGAAGGCTTCACCAAGGTAGAGTGCAAGAATGATCTTGAGGCTAAGCAGTATGCAGCTCAGATGTCGTATGAGTCTGACACTTATCCTGTTGTTTACTTCAAGAGCGATACTACCGGTGAAAAGGCATACGAGGAGTTCTATGTACTTGGTGAGAAGGTTGATATGGAGCGCTTCATGAGTCTTGGTGTAGTTTGCGAAAGTACCCGTCGACCAATGAATGAAGTGAACGCTTTCTTTGGCGAACTCGAGGGCATTTTCCAGAACGAAGACTTCACCAAGGCAGACGTTGTAGAATCCATCAAAAAGTTTATCCCTAACTTCGAGCATGAGGAGAAGGGAAAGAATCTTGATCAGAAAATGTAATTCACGGATAATTCGTGGGTATTTTATGATAATTTGTGCTTTAAAGAAACAAGATCATGACAGATTTTAAATCCACTATAGACTTTATCAAGTCCGTTTATGGCAACAAGGAGTTCACTCCTCTTGCTGTTCCTGTATTCGCAGGCAATGAAAAAGCATATCTCAACGAGTGCATTGACACTACCTTCGTTTCGTCGGTAGGTAAGTTCGTCGATCGCTTTGAGGAGGATATGGCTAAATATACAGGTGCAAAGCGTGCCGTAGTGTGCGTGAGTGGAACCAACGCCCTCCACATGTCGCTCCTGCTCGCAGGTGTGAAGAAGGACGATGAGGTGCTCACTCAGGCTCTCACCTTCATAGCCACCTGTAACGCCCTTTCATACATTGGTGCACATCCTGTGTTCCTTGATGTTGATAAGAGCACTATGGGGCTTTCGCCTGATGCTATGAAGGAGTGGTTGCAGGCAAATGCAGAGATTCGTAAGAACACTCGCATCGCAGAACTCCCAGAGTCACAGGACTTCGCTTTCCGTGAGGACGAGCTCGCTTGCTACAATAAGCACACCGGTTGTCGCATCAAGGCTTGCGTACCTATGCATACCTTCGGTCATGCTGTTCGTATCGAAGAGATTGTAGCTCTTTGTAAGGAGTGGCACATCGAACTCGTTGAGGATGCGGCTGAGTCTATAGGCTCAACCTACAAGGGTCAGCACACTGGTACCTTTGGACGTATTGGAGCAATCTCTTTCAACGGCAACAAGACCATCACTACCGGTGGGGGCGGTATGATGCTCTTCATGGACGAAGAGCTCGGGGCCTACGCAAAACATATCACCACTCAGGCCAAGATCCCTCATCGTTGGGAGTTCCGTCACGACCACATCGGTTTCAACTACCGTATGCCTAACATCAATGCAGCCCTTGGTTGCGCTCAGTTGGAGAATCTCGACAAATGTGTAGCTAGCAAGCGCAAGGTAGCTGCTGAATACATCGAGCACTTTAAGAACGTAGATGGCATCGACTTCTTCGCAGAACCTGAGAATACCTTCTCTAATTATTGGCTCTCAGCCGTAGTGCTCAAGGATAAGGAGTTTCAACTCGACTTCCTACAGCAGACCAACGACAATGGTGTCATGACCCGTCCTATCTGGGAGCTCATGAACCGTTTACCTATGTTCGAGAACTGCCAGAACGATGGTCTCAAGAATACCATCTACTTCGCTGATCGTGTAGTAAATATCCCTTCTAGCGTACGTCTTGAAGATCTCTAAACCAACATAGTACATCCCACCACTATGAAAATTGACAAGATTGAGCACATTGGTATTGCCGTAAGGAGCATCGAGGAGTCGATGGTTTTCTACGAAGGTGTTTGGGGCTTCAAGTGCAACAATCTTGAAGAGGTAGTCGACCAGAAGGTGCGTATCGCATTTCTGAAGGTTGGCGATGTAAAGATAGAACAGCACGAACCCACATATCCGAAGACTGCATGATAACAAAGTTCTTGGACACCAAAGGCCCGGGGAACACATCATATCGCATACGTCGTTGAAAATGGAGTGGTCAAGGCTTTGTAACAATGCGAAGAATCTGGCATTCGTCTAATTGATAAAAGTCCCCGTAAAGGTGTCGAAGGCCTGCAGATTGCTTCCTTGCATCCAAAAAGTTCTGGTGGTGTATTAACTGGATTGTGTGAATCATAAATTCTTATAATGAATATGGAAAAGCTTGTTTTAGTAGGTGGTGGTCCATTTGCAAAGTGCACCATCAATTACATAGAAGACGAAGAGAAGTACGAGATCGTAGGTTATACCGACCTTGAAGACAATGGCGACATCCTTGGCTACAAGTATCTCGGCAAGGACGAGGAAGTGCTGTCTAAGCTCTTTGCAGAAGGTGTAAAATATGCCGTAGTAGGAGCAGGCAATCACCTCAACGACTGCACTATCAAAGAGAAGATCACTAACAAAGTTAAGTCTTACGGTTTCATCCTCCCTGTTATCCATGGCAAGTACTCTGTGGTTCAGAGAGGTGCTATCGTTGAGGAAGGTGTTATCCTACGCAATGGTGCCATCATTCAGGCAGGTGCTGTGGTAAAGGCACATGCTATGATCGGTGATCGTGTGCTCGTTTGTCACGATACTGTAGTTGACGAGTACGTACACATCGTAGCCGGTTCCAGCATCGGACGTGACTGCTACATCGGCAAAGGTACACTCATCGGCAATAGTAGTACCGTCCTCAATGGCGTACAAATTACTAACAACGTGCTCATTGGCGCAAAGAGTCTTGTAAACAGAAATTGTACAGAGGCAGGGCGCACTTATTTCGGTAGTCCTGCTAAATTAGTAGAAAAGAAATAATGGATAAGGTGTATTTGATTGGTGAGGTAGGTCCTAACCACAATGGTAGTGTAGAAACTGCACTTACTATGATTGAAAAAATGGCAGAAGCCGGTGTCGATTGCGTTAAGTTTCAGATGACTGACCCCTATCTGCTCTATAGTGATGATTCTTTCAAGGCTTCTTATCAGAAGAAGAATGACAAAGCAAAGGGTGTTCGCGAAATGTCTCTGAGCTACCAGCTCAAGCGTGAGGCACACATCCCTCTATTCGAGAAGTGTAAAGAGTGTGGGGTGGATTATGTATGTTCGGCATTCGACCTCGAAAGTCTGCTCTATCTCGATGAGCATTTCGACATGCCTTACTACAAGATTGCATCGGGCGAAATTTTCTCTCTCGATATGATTGACTACATCAGTGAGCGGAATAAGCCTATCATTCTCTCTACTGGTATGGCTACATACGAGGAGGTTGAGAAGGCACTTACATTGCTCAATCGTCACTCGCAGAAGGACATTACCGTTCTGCATTGCATCTCTAACTATCCTGCCAAGTACGAGGAAGTCAACCTTCGCAATATGCTCACTCTTAGGGAGAAGTTCGGTTGCAAGGTCGGTTTCTCAGATCATACTGTAGGTAACGAGTGTGCTATTGCAGCTGCAGCCATGGGTGCTACTATGATTGAGAAGCACGTCACCCTTGATAAGAATGCCAATGGACCCGACCACAAGGCATCTATCGACATTCCTGAGCTCACTTCTCTGATATCGTCTGTTCGTCACGTCGAGATGGCTTTGGGCAGCTTCGAACGTCAGTTCAGCGAGAGCCAGCGTGAGATCAGCCGTGTGGCGCGCAAGAGCCTTATCACCAAGCACCCGATGAAGACTGGTGACATCATTACCAAGGAGGATTTCTGCTTCAAGCGTCCCGGTATTGGATTCTTGCCTATCGAGCAGGATCAGGTTATCGGTCATCGCCTGTTGGTAGATATTGAGGCAGATCGTGTTATTCGCAAGGAATTCATTGACTAAGATGAAAATAGGATTTTTAACAGGAGCGCGCTCTGAATATGGTGTTATGCGTCAGCTCATCCAGCGCGTCTCTGAGGACTCTTTCTTTACTTTGGTCATCTATGCCACAGGTATGCACTTTCAGCAGAAGTATGGTCTAACCATCAACGAACTGAAAGCTGATAACTTTGGGCTCATAGTAGAGATGCCTTGCTATACCGAGGAGCAGCGAGATAAGAAAGATGATTTCGTAGCACTCATTGATGTTATTTCTGCAGGTCTCATATCTAATCGTCCTGACATTCTCTATCTCATTGGCGACCGTCTAGAGGCATACGCAGGTGCTTTGGCTGCTCATTTCTTGGACATACCTGTAGCACACTTTGCCGGAGGTCAGATCACCAAGGGGGCTGTTGACAATATCTACCGCTACAACATTTCCAATTTCTCATCTGTTCACTTCGTTACCAATAAGTATGCGTATGAGCGACTTCAGCAGATACCTATTATAGAGAACGACACCATTCATCTCGTAGGCTCATCGGCTGTGGATAATATCGTCAACTACCTCAAGACCCCACGCGGCTTGACCGACCTCGATCCTCGTCTCGAAAGGGACTCGTTTGTTTTGATGACTTACCACTCTCAGACCGTAGGCTCGTTCGATATTCCTGCTGCTATGGAACTTTCTATCCGCACGATCATCGAGAAGGACAAGCGCGTATTAATCACTTATCCAAACAATGACGATGGTTCAGAGGTTATCCTCGATGTTATCAACCGATGGAGCAGTAATGAGAATGTTATTGTCATTCCTAATTTGGGAGCAAAAAACTATCATGCTGCCATCGACAATTGTCTCTTCGTTATCGGTAACTCTAGCAGTGGCGTGATTGAGGTGCCTTATTTCGACAAGTTCACCGTCAATGTAGGCCAGCGCCAGAGTGGACGCAATGCTCCCAAGTCGGTTATCAATACAGAATCCGACATCGAACTTCTGAAATCTACTATCTGTGATATTATTGATGGCAAGCTATCGGTTCCCGAGCAAGAATACATCTATGGGCGAGGCCAAAGTATTGCCGAGATTATTCGCGTCCTCAAATCCATCAAATTCTAAATTATTCCGAAGTATTGGTGTATGGAAATCAATATAAATGAGGTACTGTTTGTCATACCAGCAAGAGGGGGTAGTAAGCGTTTACCTAAGAAGAACATCAAACCTCTTGCAGGCAAACCACTTATTTGTTATAGTCTGGACATTGCTCGTCAGCTGACTGATGATGGTAACATCTGCATATCTACCGATAGCGATGACATCATCTCTGTAGTGAGTGATTGTGGCTATCATGTCCCTTTTAAGCGTCCCGATGAACTGGCATCCGATACAGCTACTACCAACGATGTATTGGTTCATGCTGTCAATTATTACAAGCAACTGGGTAAGGACTACAAGTATCTGGTGCTTCTTCAGGTCACCTCACCTCTTCGTCGTAAGGAGGACATCACCAATGTCCTCTCTTTGATTGATGATACGTGCGACATGGTAGTGTCTGTCCGCAAGTCTCATGCAGCATCCGTTATGTGCCATGAGAATGAGGATGGTTTCCTTACACCTACACTCAAGAAGAACTATGGTCGTTGTCAGGACTTCAAGGGTGAATACTTCGAGTTCAATGGCTCCATTTATGCCATGAAGGTTACATCGCTACTTGAAAAGGGTATGAGTGCTTTTAAACGCAAGAAGTATGTCATGCCCGACCTCCTTTCTACTGATATTGATACCGAGGAGGATTTCATTGAGGCAGAAGCCAAACTTTACTATCTACAACTTACAAAACAACTCTAAGGAATATGACTTTTGAACCCCATTGCATAAACAGCAGCCTTACCATCAAGGATGCTCTTGTTGCTCTCAACAATCTGAGGAATGCAACACTTACCCTCTTCGTATTAAACGACAACGCACAAATCATTGGAACGCTTACCGATGGCGATATCCGTCGCGCTTTGGTCAACGGTCATGGCCTTGACTGTACGCTCGACAAGGTGATGCATCGTGATTACAAGTTCATCCGTCAAAAGGAGTTTACTGTAGCAAATTTGCGCTCATTCCGCGATCGTCGCATCATGTTCATCCCAATTCTCGATGGCGAGAATCATGTGGTGGATGTGGTCAATCTCCAGAAGTTTAAGTCGAAACTTCCCATCGATGCCGTCCTGATGGCAGGTGGCAAGGGAGAGCGCCTTCGTCCGCTTACTGAGAAGACACCAAAGCCTCTTCTCGAAGTAGGAGGTAAGTGTATCATTGACCATAATGTTGATCGCCTCATTTCCTATGGAGTGGAGCACGTCAATGTAACTGTCAACTACCTTGGTGAACAAATAGAGGAACATTTCGATACTCCTCGCGATGGCGTACAGGTTCGCACTTTCCGTGAACCAAAGTTCTTGGGTACTATCGGTAGCATCAAGTTTGTAGATATCTTCTACAATGATACCATCCTTGTGATGAACTCCGACCTCTTCACCAACATTGACTATGAGGATTTCTTCTTGCATTTCCAAATACATGATGCAGAGATGTCGGTAGCAGCAGTTCCTTACAACATCAGCATCGAACTCGGTATCCTCGATCTCGATGGCCACAACATTAAGGGACTTATCGAGAAACCCAAGTATAACTACTATGCCAATGCAGGCATCTACTTGATCAAGAAACGTGCTCTTGCTGAGATTCCAGAAGATACTTTCTTCCATGCCACCCACCTTGTAGAGAAGCTCATTGCCCAGGGTAAGAAAGTCATCCGCTATCCTCTCAATGGCACATGGATAGACATTGGCACGTACCAAGAGTATGAGAGAGCAAAGGAATTAGTGAAACATTTGAAGTAATCAGCAATGGAAAATAGGATATTCAAGAAATTAATTCACTCTTCCTATATGCAAGGATTGAGGCAGTATTGGTGGAATCTGTTTGTTAATGGATTTCTGATGTCTTATCTTGTTCCAGTTGGCTTTCGTCGCTTCATACTCAACTTCATGGGTGCGAAGATCAAGGGAGTATTACATGGACATAGCGCTATACTAACAACCAAACTACAATTGGCAGAAGGTAGTTTCATCAACCGCAATTGTTTTATTGACAATAATGCGATGATAACCATCGGAAGGAACTGTTCTATCGGATATAAAGTAACGCTCATAACTGCCAATCATTCAATGGAATGCTGTGATAAACGGGGAGGGGAAAACCAGCCCTCACCGATTGATATTCATGATGGCTGTTGGATAGGAGCCAATAGTACTATACTTCCTGGGACTATCATTGAGAAAGGATGCGTGATTGCTGCTGGAAGTGTGGTAAAAGGAACATGTAAGACGAATAGATTATACGCTGGAGTACCAGCAAAGGAAATAAGACAATTAGACTAATGTTTGGATTATTATCAAAAAATAAGGAAGGTATCTTCAATGTAGGGTTATTAGAAATGGCAATTGCGCTATATCCTATCATTGCAGGATATGGCTATGGTTCTTTTAAATTGGCTTTTGGCTTTCTTTTGATTATTGATGTTTGTTTGATTGGACGTATGAGGCAATCAAACGTGTCGTTCAGACAATTATACCAATACTTAGTATTTGTTGTATTGCACAATACAGTGTGGCTGTTTTTGCTACAGTCGGTACCTAATTATTTTGTGAATTCATGCATAGCCGATGTTATTTATCTTGTTTCAATAGTACTGATAGTCCCACACTTGGACTTTGTTAAGCTCAAGAATTCTATCTACATAGTGGCTGTCGTTTGTATAGTTGGTATGATTTACCATGTGCTGATGATACAGACTGGTCATTCCATTCAGCCTATTAAGTTGCCGTTTATGCCTGAAATGGGATCACAGTCTCGACTTTATGCCTATTTGGATCGTCCTACCTCTTTCTTTTGGGAACCTCAGTCATATGCTTCTTTCATGTTGGTGCCTCTTTTCTTCCTGCTTAGGGAGAGACAAATGCTTTTTGCTTTCCTTGTGGCTGCTTCCATGCTTGTTTCCACCTCTACTACAGGTATCTTGATGGCAATGTTCATGCTTGCTTTCTTCCTACTGACGCAAAAGCAGAAGACATGGTATCGGGTTCTTGTTGTGGCGGCAATCATAGGTCTGGTGTATTTCTTCTTATATTCATCATTCACATCATCAGGACTAGAAAAATTAGAGAATACTAATCTGGAAGAAAATAACAGAACCATCAATGGTCTTTTGATTGCTCAAGATATGAATTTCTTTGATCTCATTTTTGGAGTACCATTTGCCAACTTGCAGGATGCTTACGAAGCCGGGTACATTACTCGAAATATTATTGTAATGGCTGATGGTATCGTGTTTGTTTCCGCTTTCTGGGTGTGCTTGTGTTGTCAAGGTGTGATAGGATTGTTCTTCTTCATGAACGTCTATTGGGGAATATTTAAGCAGAATAAGGCAGTATCACCATACTTGATTTGTATAATAATCAGCCTTTTCTCCAATCCGGATATTTTGGGTGCATCATACGTTTTTCAGCTTATGATAATGTATGTTTTCATATCCTACAATCAGAAGCACGACGAACAATTAGAATACAGTAATAGTTATGAAAATTAATATCCTTACATTTCAGTTTGCTAAAAACTATGGTGCAATTTTGCAGGCGCACGCATTATCTTCATATATAAAGAATGATCTCCATGAAGAGTGTGAGATTATTCAGTATTGGCCAGAGAGAAGTGACGCCTCATGGAATATGTATTATCGAGGATTTGAACCGAAAGTAATTCTACGCAATATCTTTGTTTTTTTCAATATCAAGTTTAAGCGAGAATTTAGGGCAAAGAATCAGGTCATGCAGAAAGCTATATCAGAACTTCTGCCTCTTACTAAAGAAAGATATACTCGTGAATCAATCCTAAAGCACCCCCCTACTGCCAATGCCTACATTTGCGGAAGTGATCAAGTTTGGAACTTTGTCAAGTGCTTTGACGATCCTACATACTTCTTCGATTTTACAAAGTCAATGAAGAACGTCAAGCGAATTGGTTATGCACCAAGCATTGCCGACCCATGGCCAAAGTCAAGGTGGGAGGAATTCAAGGGGTATCTTTCTCATATGGATTTCATCTCTGTTCGTGAAAAGAACGATGTGCCAGTGGTTGAGAAACTCTCAGGTAAGCCGGTTACGCACGTTGTAGATCCTGTATTCCTGAAGACAAGAGAGTATTGGGACAACCTCTCGCAGAACATGAACATCAAGGAACACTATATCTTCTGCTATTTCCTTGGTACAAATGATTTGGCTGTTAATCTGGTTAACAAGGTGAAGCAACTTACCGGCTTCAAGATTGTCCACTTGAATCTGAACGCTCGCGATCGTTTTAATTCGGATTACAACCTGCGTGCTGTCTCTCCTCAGCAGTTTATCGGTCTCATTAAGAATGCTTCATACGTTTGTACCAACTCATTCCATTGCTCTGCATTCTCTATCATCTTCCGCAAGAACTACTTTGTAGCTCCCAAGGGTTTTGCCAATGCCCGTATGGAGAGCCTGCAGGAGATGTTCGGTCTGAACAATCGTATGTTTACGCAAGAACTGATCGGTGGCATGACCATTGAACAGATGACTGTAGATTATTCTAAGGCTGACGAAAAGTTTGCTCCATTTAAGGAAAAGTCTTTACGGTATCTCAACAACGCACTTTATGGAGAACCAAATTAAACTGGTGGAGAAAGCGCATTGCACAGGTTGTCGAGCTTGTTCCAATGCTTGCCCCACATCGAGCATTAAGTTTGAGTTGAACGGGTTGCACTATTATCCTACGATAAATGAGGACACCTGCATCCGTTGCGGCAAGTGCATGAGTGTATGCTCGCCTCTTCAATGGGAGATCAAGCATCCTTCCGGTATAGAAGCAAAGTCCAAGTATTACTGTGCCTGGAATAAAGATGCAGCAGAACGATATGCTGCCACTTCGGGAGGCGTTGGTGGTGCTATGGCTGAACTGGCGTTGAAAAACGGGTGGTATGTGTGTGGAGCTGCTTTCGATAAGGATTGGCATCTATCTCACATCGTATCAAACGATAACTCCATTATAGAGCAGATTAGGGGCTCTAAATATCTACAGAGTAATGCGGATGGGGTATATGCAAAGATTAAAGTACTCTTGGACGAAGGTGAGAAGGTGCTGTTTATCGGTACTCCTTGCCAGACCGATGCTTTGAACAATTGCGTTCCTGTGAGGCTGCGAGAGAATCTGCTTCTTTGCGAGATTATCTGCCATGGTGTCAATTCACCCAAGGTTTGGGAAGATTACAGACATCACTTGGAGAATTACCACAAGTCTCCAATAGCCATCTATAATTTCCGCTCCAAGAGTTATGGATGGGGTAAGCTGCGAGTAGCCTATACATTGGCAAATGGCAAGGAGGTGGATGTTCCTGCTTACCAAAACATATTCCACCATTGGTTTGGACAGCATTTCATGCTTCGCGAGTCTTGCCTCAGGTGTCAGTACAGAACCGTCAATCGCTATTCGGACATCATCATTGGCGACTTCTGGGGAATTGAAACCATTGAGCCGTCACTAGATGTAAAGGCTGGCGCTTCGGTTGTCATCACCAATACTCCTACAGGTGAGTCGTTCTTTGTCGAATGTCAGATGACAAAGAAGGAAATAGAATCGTCTTCAGCCTTGAAGGTCATAAAGGGTTTTGTTGACAAGACCAGCGAAGAGCATAAGATGAAGGAAATAGATAGGATGCATAAGTTTGAAGAGGATTATGCTTCCCATTCGTTTGATGCGATGTACAAACAGCTATATCCAAGGATCACTCCTATGCAAAAGTTGCTGAACTCTGTATTATACCACCTGCACTTAAAGAAATGAATAAAGAGAATATTGCAAAATCCGCGATAGGTGTTACCATCGTGATGATTATTGGCTATTTCCTTTCGTTTGGAAAGGAAGCGCTCGTTGCATACTACTTTGGTGTATCTCCTGAAGTGGATGCCTATACCATTGCTATTCAGGTTCCTGTTGTTCTCTTCTCGTTTGTAGCTGTGGCTATTCAGTCGGTTATAGTTCCGCTGTATTCAGATATACTTTATAATCAGAGTCGCGAAAAGACCAATCTGTTTGCCAGCAATCTCATCATTATTGTCTCGCTGTTTGTCTTGTTGCTCTTTGTTTTGGGTGAGGTATTCGCGAGCGGATTGATTTATTTGTTTGCTCCTGGTTTCGATTCTGAGGTTCACGAACTTGCAGTAACCCTACTGAGGATAACGCTTCCTACAGTGTTTTTCTCGCTGATTGTGAAGGTCTATACCGCAATCCTGAATGTCAACAAAAAATATGTTTTCCCCGAATTGGGATTATTGCTGCTAAACATCGGATTGATTATTACAATCGTTGTCCTTCAAGCCCAGTACGGCATTGTGGCTGCTTGTTTAGGTCAGATTGTGGGCACGTTGGTTCAGTTTGGATTTTTAGCTCTATTGATCAGAAAGTACTTCTCATTCACTTTCTATTTCAACCCTAAAGAAGAGAAAATGAAGCAGGCATTGAAGATGTCATTGCCTGTGTTCTGGAGTATCAGTGTGGCAGAACTGAACGCCATGATCAACCGAATGGTTGCCTCATTCTTGTTTGTGGGCTCCATTGCTGCACTCAGTTATGCGCAGAAACTGAATACTATCTTCATCTCCTTCTTTACATCGGCTATTGCAACCATCGTATATCCTCTGTATGCAGAATCAGCTGCAAAAGGTGATACAAAACAGTTCAATAGTCGAATCAACCTGACAATGTCGGCATACGCATTCTTCCTTGTGCCGGTGATGGCATTCCTGTTATGTTTCAAGCGTGAGGTTGTTACATTGGCATTTGCACGAGGAGCCTTTGATGCTTCTGCCATCGATTTGACTCAGCAACTCTTAGGTTTCTATGTGCTTGGATTGCTATTCCTTTCGTTGCGAGGTACAGTTACGAATGTGTTCTATTCGCTGAAAGACAGTACCACGCCGGCCAAGAACGCAACTGTCGGTGTTCTTATCAATCTTGTGTTGAACCTTACGCTACCCTTTGTTATAGGAATCAATGGTCTTGCTCTGGCTACAGCACTCTCGGCCATCTACATTACGACTATGTTGGTCATCTTGCTGTTGAAGAAACATCAGGAATTTAATCTCACTGGGTTCTTCAAGAACTTTAAGGGTATTGTTGTAGCTTCTGTCGTAACTGCTGTTGCAATGGTAGTATGTAGATACTTCATGGAAGATAGTTCTGTTATCCTGCGGTTCTGCATAGGATGTTTGTGTTGTATGGTTTGCTACCTGACGTGTATAGTTATCATGCGAGTTCCTATATTCATAATGTTTACAGATATGATTAAGAAAAAGAAAAAATAAAATGGTAAAACTGATAATAAGAGACGATGATTGTAACTTCTTCACTCGTCCTGAAGATTTAGAGCATGTATATCGTTCCATTTCAGATTTTCCTGTCACCTTTGCAGTTGTTCCTGAAGTGACGGATGTGTATGGTGGATGTCCTGATACAATGAACAATACCATTCCTCGTTCTGTAGGCGAGAACAAAGAGTTGGTAACTTATCTCAAGCAGAAACTGGAAGAGGGTAAGTGCGACATCGCTTTGCATGGAGTATATCATGGATATAAGTTTGATAAGGATGGCAAGAAGATTCCGGAAATGATTTGGCGAAACAATGAGTCTGATCTTTGTGAGAATCTTGGTCGATGCAAGAAGTATTTGGAAGAGACGTTTGATTATCCTATCAACTGCTTTGTGGCTCCAAGCAATCAGATTCTGAAAAAGGGTGTTAAAGCGGTTTATTCTAACGGCATGAACTACTCTGGTATTATCGCGTCATCGTTCAATAGAGAGTTCTCATTGAAGAGTCTTGTGAATTATATTAAGCGTTGGAGTATCAGACTTTTCCTTGGTTTCCCTTATCCTGGAGTGATGAATTATGGTACACACTTAGAAGTGAATGCCACTAATCGTACATCCTACGATTTTTTGAAGAAGCTGTTCCATTATTGCGACAAGCATGATATGCCACTGGCTATCAATGTACATTATTGGCACATGCGTGATAACGAGGAGTACTATAAGGGTTTTTTTGATTTTATTAACTATGCTCTTGCTCATGGTGCAGTACCTACTCGCATGAGTGATTGTTTTAAGTAGAAATAATTAACAGGATGAAAATACTATCTTTCGGACATATCCCGTCTTCTGTAGGAGGTCGGCAGAGTAGCGGTCTCGCTAATGTCATCTATCAGCTGGCTTATCATGTGGCAAAGCAGGATGGCGTGGAGATGACAATGGCAGCTACGGATGTCTTTGTGCCGGAGCTTCACAAGGGTGCGCTCACCATCTTGGGATGGACGAAAGGGATGCTGATGAAACATGCACTGAAACATCCTTGTACGGCTGCAAAGATACTCGTCAATACGCTCAGTTGCAAGGTCCAGTATTCACTATTGGTTTCAGTTCCCGGGTTGTTTTTCAAGAGCCTGCTTCTTGATTATGCCATCCGAAAAGTTCACCCAAAGATAGTGCATCTGCATGGTGTGGTTGCTATGTATTATCTTCCTATCGTTCCTTCAAATGTAAAGGTGGTGGTTACGCTTCATGGCAATGTGGGTGCAGACAATAATCTTCCTAATCGTGAGGTGTATGCTAAGTTAGAGAATGCCCTTTGTTTATCGTCAGGAATTGATTCTTTGTGTACCATATCCACTACGATTCCCAAGATCCTGAAGGAGGCGTACGGTACCATCGTCCCACCGGTCAATGTAATCCTGAACGCTTACGATAATAGTGTGTTTGGTTATGTCGAACCAAAAGAGCATAAGAAGACAACCCTTTGTACCATCGCTTCTTTCTCGAAACTGAAGGGACAAGAGCGGGTAATTGAGGCATTGCGCAACAGCAATTGCGATTATCGCTATCTGTGTATAGGCCACATCTCTGAGGAGAATAAGGCGATTATCGAAGAGAAAGCAAAAGGATTGGACTTTGAGTGGCTGGGGGTGAAGAAACCGACTGAAATTCGTAAAATACTTGCTGAATGTGACTATATGATTCTGCCAAGCTCATCAGAGGGCTTTGGGCTAGTCTATCTCGAAGCCATCGCATGTGGCGTGCCGGTTATCATTCCTCAGCACTTGCCCTTGGCTCAGGAGGGTTATATCCTTAACGAGAGTAATTCCATTCGCATAGCAGACAGTAGCTCAAAGGCTATTGAGGCAGTATTGCCTTCACTACAGGAAAGTAAATGGGACAGAAAAACAGTTTCAGAGTCTATCATCTCCTATACTTGGGACAATATTGCTAAAGAATATGAAGCACAATTTGCATCACTAATTAAAAAATGAAACAATGGATTTTAGAAGTTTATATCGTCTCAATTTGCTGTTTATCAATGCGGGTGGTAAAGTAAAATATCTACTCCGCCTTCCTTCATTGAGCAAGACCAAGAAATTACTAAAGACAAACGAGGAGATTATTGCGACGCGTAAGCATGACACCATCTACATCTGTGGACTTGGTCCTTCGCTGGCAGATGTGGATTTGGATAGGCTGATAGACAAAGATACTGACATCTTGGTCGTGAACCATTTTTTCAAGATGGCTGAGAAGACAAAATTGAGGCCAACCTACTATCTGATGGCTGATGCCGGATTCATGAAACCAAAGCATATTGAGGCTTTCAACAAGGCTGTTGAGATGTATAAGAAAGATACTACTTTTGTCTGGAACACCTCCTTTCTGAGTATCAATCCCGATTTGGTCAACTTGGACTGTAAGAAGACTTTCCTTGCCATGTACAATGGCTACTACATCGATCCTAAGAAGTTTGAGCTTACTAAGGTCATGCCGGCTTTTGGTAATGTCGTTTGTGCTGCTATTGCATTTGCCATAGGTACAGGATATAAGAAGATAGTCCTTCTGGGATGTGATTTCAATTCTTTTGCCTTCCCTCATGAGGTTCATTGCTATGATGGCGGTAAGGAAAACAAGGCTGTACGAAGAATATCTCTTGGCTATGAGCTCTTCTGCTATTGTTTCGATGCATCTGTCCATGTGCAGCTGGCAGAATATGCTAGAACATTGGGCGTTGAGATCATCAATTCTACCAAAGGATCGCTAATTGATGCGTATCCTATGAATGTTGATGAAACTTTATATAAAACTGGTGTTGATAAGTAATGGGAGCTTTAAAATACATTAAAGGTGGACTGAGAAATCTCTTGAATCCAGGTGTGTCATTTCTATCGCGTATTGATGATGTTTCAGAGGTTAGTCCAAAAGCAAAGGTATATGGCAAGACACAGATTTATCAGTCACAAATTGATGACTACTCGTATGTGGCGAGTGGAACGCAAGTGATTTGTACTAAAATTGGAAAATTTTGTTCTATTGCTGATGATGTAATTCTTGGTCCTGGAATACATACTCTTAGTCAAATATCTTCCTCTCCAATTTTCACAGAATACTACAATGCAGTTGGCAAGAGTTGGACTTCCAAAACTGTAGCAAAGCCCTTCAAACCTGTGCATATAGGACACGATGTGTGGATTGGCAGCAGAGTGGTTGTTATGGGAGGTGTAACTATCGGAAATGGTGCAGTCGTAGGAGCATGTGCCGTAGTCACTAAGGATGTTCCTCCATACGCCATTGTAGGTGGTGTTCCTGCAAAAGTCATTCGCTATCGTTTCCCCGAAGACGTTATTTCAAAACTAGAGGAAATCCAATGGTGGGATATGCCAGAGGAGAAACTTAAGTCGTATATCGCATTATTCCAAAAAGAAAATATAAGGATTGAGGATCTAGAAGAACTTTGTTGCTAATATGAAACCTGCCCGAACAAGTGAAGTGTAAGTTCATGGTGCAATTCCAACGGACGGAAAAAAGAATGAAATCAAATTATGAGTGATTTGCAAATATCACAACGAGGGTATCGAATGCCACAATCGCCAATCCGTAAGTTAGTTCCTTGGGCGTATGCGGCTGAGGATGAGGGCGTGAAGATTTACCGACTGAATATCGGTCAGCCGGATCTGCCTACTCCGCAGAAGGTGATGGATGTGCTTAAGAATGTGGATCGCCACCCTAGAGTACTCGCCTTCGTAAGGTTATAGGTCGCTTCGTGAGGCGCTGGTAAACTACTACGAGCGCTACCAAATTAAGTTGAATGCGAGTGAAATTATAGTTCCAGAGCCTGCATATGCGAACTACATGAGCTTTGCTATTTCGGCGGGTGCGGATTCGTACGGTGGTAACTACCATTGAGGAAGGATTCTGCTTGCCTCATGTAGATAAGTTTGAGAAACTGATCAATGAGCGCACAAAGGCGATTCTGATTTGCAATCCAAACAATCCTACAGACTACCTTTATACGCAGAGGGAGATGAACTGGATTTGCGACTTCGTAAAGAGGTATAACCTATATCTATTCTCAGATGAGGTGTATCGCGAGTTCATCTATACTGGATTTCCTTACATTTCGGCAATGCAATTGGATGGTATCGAGCAGCATGTGGTGCTGATTGATTCGGTGTCGAAGTGTTACTCAGAGTACGGCATTCGTATTGGTGCTTTCATCACGAAGAACGAACAGGTGAGTAAGACCTTCATGAAGTTCTGTCAGGCGCGACTGAGTCCTCCATTGTTGGGTCAGCTAGTGGCAGAGGCTTCCAACTCGAAGGAACGGAGCAGTATTCGCGCGAGGCGTACGACGAGTATGTGAAACGTCGGAAATGTATGATTGATGGTGTGAATCGTACCCTCAGTTGCTATACCCTCGGTGCCTATGGGCGCGTTCTACAAGGTGGCAAAACTACCAGTGGTTGGCGAGACGATTATGCAGGCTTCTGCTGCTGGATTCTATACTTCGCCTGATTTGGGAAAAGATCAAGTGAGACTAGCGTATGTGCTTTGTAAAGAAGATTTATAGAGGACACTTATGATATTGCAGAAAGTTTTAGATGAATATGATATATTGAATAACAAATAATTGATATGTACGTACATTTCTTTAAGAGAGTCATAGACTTTCTGGTTGCGTTGTGTGCGCTTCCTTTCTTTTGTGTAATTTACATTGTATTAGCTCCTTTCTATTTCTTTATGGATAGAGGCCCGATGTTCTATTCTGGAAAGCGTCTGGGACAATATGGCAAGTCATTCCCTATGCATAAGTTCCGCTCAATGAAAGTGAATGCACCAGATATTCGTCTGAAGGACGGTTCGACTTACAATGGTGATGATGATCCACGTGTAACAAAGCTTGGCCGTTTTATCCGTAAGACGAGTTTGGATGAGATACCTCAGATTTTAAACGTTTTGAAGGGTGACATGAGTCTGATTGGTCCTCGTCCTGATCCGCTAGATTGGCTGGACAAGTATAAAGAGGAAGAGAAGGTCTTCCTGAATGTGCGTCCCGGAATCACTGGCTATAATCAGGCATATTATCGTAATAGTGCCGATGCACAGGAGAAGATTGACAATGACGTGTATTACGCAAAGAACATCAGTTTCGCCCTTGATGTGAAGATAATTTTGAAAACCATCAAGACAGTTTTGTACCGCGAGAATGTTAATGTAACAAGAGAATAATCACTATGCGAGAATACGGAAGTGAGCATCCTGCCATTGTGCTTCCAGATGGTTATTTTGAGTCGATGGAGGAATATGGTCGTGAGGTGTTGTTTATGAGAAGTGGCCGTGAAGCTTTGCTGTTGGCAGCAATAGCTGCTTCTGCAGAAAAAGACAAAACGATACTCTTTCCTGCCTACTGCTGTTGGTCAATGAGTGCGCCTTTTGAGAAAGCGGGTTGGAAGGTGATTTATTACCGCCTGAAGGAAGATCTGACTGTCGATATTGACTATCTGAGACAATTGTTAGAAAAGGAGAAGCCACAGGCAATACTGACAATGAACTTCTATGGTAGTGCTTCGACAGACGATGCTGTACGTATGATTAAGGATTGCGATGAAGACATAAAGGTCATTGAGGACTTCAGTCATTGTACCTTTTCGCTCAAGTTGATACACAATCCAAAGGTTAATATATACGTGTCGAGCATACGAAAATCGATAGGTGTGTGTGATGGGGCTGTGATATTAAGCAAAGAGCCGCTACCTACCCAGTACATACAAGAGGAACAAAAGGATTTTGCTGACAAGCGCTTTGTAGCTCAGACGGATAAGGCACGCTATACCTACAGTAAAAATCAAGAGAAGAAAGGTGAATTCCTCAGTACAATACGCGAGTGTGAAGGGATCATCAACGAGTTTACGTCTGTTCGCCCTATCTCAGAACGTGCAAGAAAGCAGTTGGCTCAAGTGAATGGTGAGGAGATTGCCTATGCCCGTAGGAAGAATATGCGCCACTTGTGGTCATTGCTGAATGGCAAGGTGGAGATGGTTCCGGGATTGGAACGATGTATGGAGGGGGCTCCATTCTCATTGCCTATCCTTATAGATAATCGCGATGAGGTGCAAAGTTCCTTGGCTAAAAGAGGTATCTATACGCAGTTGTTGTGGCCTATTTGCGAGGAGGCTCAGCAGGTGTGTAGCGTGTCGAAAATGATGGATGCTCGAATGCTGAGTGTACCTATTGACCAACGATATTCATGGGATGACATTGAGGATATGGCAGGCATTATCTGTAATGTGCTCAATGTTTAGGACTAAATAATATAAGAATATTATGCAAAAAAGACTATTGGTATTGGCCGCAGGCATCTTGCAAGTGCCTGTCATCAAGAAGGCCAAGGATATGGGAATATATGTAATTGCTGCCGATGGCGATGCGAATGCCGTAGGTTTGCAATATGCAGATAAAGCTGTGGTGGTGAACATCACCAGTGAGGAGGATGTGCTTCGTGTAGCACGTGAGGAACGTATTGATGGTGTGATTCATCCTTGCTCGGAGGTGAGCATGAATGTGATGGGGCGTCTCAATGAGGAGTTAGGGTTGTCGGGCATCACCAAGTTACAGGCGATTCGTGCGACGAACAAGCATCTAATGCGTGAGGCATTTGAGAGGGGCAATGCCCCTTCGCCGAAGTCTTTCTGTTTTGAGGATGCAAATAAAGCTTGGAAGTGTTTCTGTAAGGAATTGCCTAAGGATGGTATTCTTAAGCCCTCTCGAAATAGTGGTTCACGTGGGATTGCAAAGATACAGAAAGGACTCTCTGAGGTTCAGTTTGTTGAATTATTCAATCGTGCTAAAGAGAAATCACGTGATAAGAGTGTTATGCTTGAGCAGTTTGTTGAAGGGCCTGAGTTCTCTGTGGAAATCATTGCTTGGAATGGTGAAGTAAATGTGCTGACAGTAACAGATAAGAAGACAACAGAGGCTCCCTATTTTGTGGAGCTGGGTCATAATCAGCCTTCTTGTTTCCCTCAATATACTGTGGATTCAATTAAGGACGCTGCAGTAGCTGGTGTGAAAGCTTTGGGTGTGATGAACTGTGCATGCCATGCAGAGGTAAAAGTTCAGAACGGTGAGGCTTATATCATGGAGATTGGAGCTCGCCTTGGTGGTGATTTCATTTCTACTGAATTGACCCATTTGAGTACGGGGGTAGATATGGTAGCTGCTGCTATCAATTGCGCACTCGGTATAGCGCCATGTCTTGAGCCTTCAGAGGAGAAACATGGAGTCTGCATCCGCTATTTCTGCCCGAAGCCTGGAAAATTGGTAAGTATACAGAACACCGAGGTGCTGGATGATTCTCGTGTGTATCTCTGGGAGATTTACCATAAGGAGGGCGATATGATTCCAGAGGTGACGAGCAGTCTATGCAGAAGCGGTCACGTGATTGTGACCGAAGAGACTCCCCAAAAAGCCATTGCGTTGGCGGAGAGATTGATTAACGAAGTAAAGATGGAGACAGTATGAAAGCAGTATTCCCCTGTTCATATTACTTGCCTGAGACGGCAGCAAGCCTCTACTTGACGGACAACATCATTCATGCTTGTGCCGAGCAGGACTTAGAGGTGGATCTATACACGCCTACCCCTACGCGAGCTGTGCCAGAGGGTGCAAAATGGAAGCGATATGAAACAGATGTGGATGGCAAGTTGCGCATCCACCGCTTCCATTTGTATGGCGAGGGTAAAAATCCTATTTTGAGAGCATTGCGCTATGTGATAGGTGAGGCGATGTTACTTCACTACTGTATATGGAAGAAATATGATGTTGCGTTTATCGATTCGACTCCACCAATACAAGGATTAAAGATGCCGCTGATTAAGTGGCTGAAGCGAAAGCCAACGGTGTATAATGCTCAGGATATTTTTCCTGACTCCCTAGTGAACAACGGACTGTCGAAGGGGGGGAGTCTTGTATGGAAAATTGGTCGCATCGTGGAGAAGATTACCTACAAGTATGCAGATAAGATTATCGTAATTTCTGAGGACTTCAAGAAAAATCTTTTGGCGAAGGGTGTTCCTGAGGAGAAGATTGTTGTGGTGTATAACTGGGTGGATCAGAATGCAGTGGTAGATATTCCGAGGGAGAAGAACAAACTGTTCGAGATGTATGGATTAGACAGGAGTAAATTCTATGTCACATATAACGGTAACATTGGATTGTCTCAGAACATGGATATGCTACTAAGTGTGGCTGAGGAGTTAAAAACATCCAATTCTGACATCCACTTTGTTCTTGTGGGTACGGGGGCTTATCTGGACGAGGTGAAGAGAATGGTGGCTGAGAGAAATATAGATAATGTACATATACTTCCATTCCAACCATATGAGGATATTAGTCATGTATTCTCGTTGGGTGATGCGTCTCTCGTGATTTCTAAGCCCGGAACGGGTTCGGCATCTGTACCTTCAAAGACATGGAGTATCATGTCGGCAAGTCGTCCTGTACTGGCCAATTTCGATGAGAATGAACTCAAGAGCATCCTTGAAGATAATAGCTGCGGCATCTTCACTAAGGCGGGCGATAAAGAGGAGTTTAAGAAGTCGATACTTACACTGTATCTCAATCGCGAACTCTGTAAAGAGTACGGTAAGAACGGTCGTCAGTTCGTATTGAATAATCTCACTCGCGAGGTGGGTACACAGAAGTATGTGGATGTAATAAAGTCTGTAGTGAAAGACTAATGAATTATTTTTCGAGTTACTCCAGTTGCTATAGGTACTCGCGATGTATTGTCGCATGTTTCTTCGGCAATGGAATGGCAGGAGATAAATGAGCTTTCGGAAAAGCAAGGGCTAACAGGTATTTCGTTTCATAGTGGGCAAAGGCTGTATGAGGAATAGTCTGAGCAAACTGTCTATTTGCCCATCGGCCTGAAAATGCAGTGGCTTGGAATGGCAGCATACATTCAGGAAGAAAACTTGTTGGTGGATGAGCGTTGTGAGGAGACTACTCGTATGCTAGCGGAGGATAGTTTTAGGAGTTGTATTCTGAAGGGGCAAGCTAATGCCTGCTATTATCCACAGCCCCAGTTACGTACTTCAGGAAACATTGATATATGGGTCAGTGTCCCATTGCCTCGGGTTTGTTTGAAGATAGAAAGCTAGTGGCTAAGTATGTGATAGACAGGGAGGATGACTATATCCGTATGCAGTACCATCATATTGACTATCATATATTCCCCGATGTGGAAGTGTATTTCTGCCCTATAGTGCTGTTTAACTATCGTAAGAACGAGCGTTTGCAAAACAAGTTCGGAAGCGGAATGGATGGAAATAAGAATAGAAACAAATTTGATCAATAACTTAAAAAACAAATAAAAATGAGTACAGATTTGAGAAGAAGGAATATTCCTTTTTCGCCTCCAGATATGACGGAAGCTGAAGCTAATGAAGTTCGTGATGCAATTCTGAGTGGTTGGATTACGACTGGCCCTCGTACTAAGAAACTGGAGAAGATAATTTCTGAATACGTTCACACAGATAAGACGGTATGTCTGAACTCTGCTACGGCTGCCATGGAGATGGTGTTGCGTGTGTTGGGTGTGGGTCCTGGCGATGAGGTTATCATGCCTGCATACACTTATACAGCATCAGCTTCGGTTGTTCAGCATGTAGGTGCTACCATCGTGATGGTAGACTCGCAGAAGAACAATGTTGAGATGGACTACGAGAAGTTGGCTGCAGCTATCACGGAACGCACTAAGGTGATTGTTCCTGTTGACTTGGCTGGTATTTGTGCAGATGTGGATAAGATCAAGGAGATTGTGACTCGTCCTGAGATTTTGGCAAAATTCACTCCTAAGAATGATATACAGAAATTGATTGGTCGCATCGTGGTGTCTAACGATTGTGCGCACTCGTTTGGCGCTTCTCGCCACGGCAAGATGGCAGGTGAGATTGCGGACTTCTCTTCATTCTCATTCCATGCGGTGAAGAACTTCACGACAGCAGAGGGTGGCGCAATGACTTGGAACTTGGCTTTCGGTAGTGAGAAGGTAGAGCGTCAGCAGATGTATTGCGGAAGTCTTGTGCCGTTTATCGAGGATGAAAGTTGGAATGAGTTCATTTACCGCCTCTCACAGCTCTTCTCTCTCCATGGTCAGAACAAGGATGCATTGGCTAAGACTAAGTTAGGTGCATGGGAGTACGACATTATCGGCCCATGGTACAAGTGCAACATGACAGACATAATGGCTGCTATGGGTTTGGTACAGTTCGAACGCTATTCTGAGATGCTGAAGAAGCGTGAAGAGTATGTGGCCTATATGAATAAGGCTATTGATGACCTTAACGCTAACCTTGACACTAGCCATCAGGTAGCTTATCTGAACCATAAGGCTGAGGATCATTGCTCATCGCATCACTTGTATCTGGTACGTCTGCAAGGTCGCACCCGTGAAGAGGCTAACCATGTAATTGGGCAGATGGCAGAGCGAGGCATTGCTACTAATGTACATTACAAGCCACTTCCTATGATGACTGCGTACATGGCTCTCGGTTTCGACATCAAGTACTATCCTAATGCCTATAACTTGTTCGAGAATGAGATCACCCTCCCGCTCAACACTTGCATGACTATGGAGGATGTCGAGTATGTGATGGAGAATTTCGTGGATATCGTCAAATCGTTGTAAGCTATTGGCATTGTACCCAATTTCAAAAAATTGACGGAAGGTATGTGCAAAATTTACACATACCTTTTCTGGTCTCAAAAGACAGATAAGTCTCGTTACGATGATTGTACAACTGCAAGAAAAAACGGATAACTACGATACACATAGATAAGAAACTAATATCAGAACTGTTTGACAAGGCTTTGGTAAATCCTCGCCTTCGTCATAGTTTTGATTTTTGTAATCCAGATAATAGTGGGCAGTGTATGCTCAATATCCTCATGCTAGGAACTAGTGTACCGATTCATCGTTATCCCAATTCAAACGAAAATGCTATCCTAATTTGTGGCAAGCTCGTGGAGATTATTTATGATAATGAGGGCAACGAGAAAGACCGTATTCATCTGAATCCTACTGTAGGAAGCTTTGGTTGTGTAGTACTTACTGGAGCATGGCATACTGTAGAGGTTATTGAACCTTCTGTTATCTACGAAGCAAAAGACGGTAAGTATGGCGAGGAGGGCAGTGAAACACTTGATGAGTACAGAGCAAAGTTGACAGGAAAAACAACCGATAACAAGTCATTTTCAAACTCACTTGGTGACCTAAAGAAAAAACATCGAGTATCTCATTGGTATGGAACGTAAATCTGGCTCAATAGATGCAATTCTCCCTTTATACGTTTCTCGTGTGTTCAATGTTCCCATTCGAAGATGTGAGCGAGTTATGAAAGAGCTTTGATAGACTAATTTAGCCCCTTAATTGATAATTTATTATGATTACAGAAGAATTGAAAAACGAGTAGCTGGCTTTGTTGAAATGGAGTAGCGCTCGGGTTCAATGCAGTTTATGACATCAGGATTACGTTGCTCGCTGCATGCGGATTGCCAAGGAAGATGCCACTGAAACTCTCGAAGCATTGAAGAAGTAATGTTTATCTGTCACACAAGTAGGGCTAATGCCTGCGACTTGACAGAAGTCTACTAATATCGACCACAATGAATTTCTCCTACATTTCCCATAAAAAGATGATGAGTATAACATCGTTTACATACCGTAGCAATCTGAATCTTGTCCATAAGGAGTCACTTTTCGGATTGCTGTTTTCCTTGGTGCGTCCGTTGGTGAATCTGCGAGTAAACTTACCATGATTGATAAAATCGATTCCTACGCCAAGGCAAATCCGATAGAGGTATTGGAAAAGCTTTGTGTGAAGGAACTAGTCCGGGAGTTCGTTAAGACGGGTCTCGATACTCCCCCGTGGTAAAAGTTTCCTGCCAGACCTATAATACCTTGAAGATATTTTTTCTAGCCTCTGTGTATTATGACAAGAAGACTCGGAAAGAGCATCTGCTGATAGCCGATGAACTGCGGGAATTGTTTGTATCTCATCTCGATTTCGTCCTGAAAAAATCTTGGAAGGAGGAGAGAGATTTGACGGTAATCGGATATGTCGGTCGTTCAACTCTCAAAAATAGATGGAGATGACTTTGACAGAATGACACCGGATGATATGTTCCAACGTTTTTTTGAGCATATCTTGGGATAATGACCTGCTGACTGCCAGCTACTTTGATGACGATGAGCCTGACGCTCTAGATGATAACCTAAAGCTTTCTCAAACGACAAAATATTCAATGACCTCTGATTTTGCTGAAGGCTGTTTGCGACCTTCATTACAATTCCTAAGTTAAAGTGTTTAGGGCTTCTATAAATTCATTAAGAAGGAAGATATGTTCTTGAAGCGTTCTGAGGAGAGTTATGGTAATGTTCGCCTTAATGGTGAGAAGGTTGACTTTGACTCTTTGGAATGGGACTATTTGCTGTATTAGCTAGGGAAAATGGGGGTATGTCTGATAAAATATGTATATACTATAAATGAAATATTAATAAATAAAATGAAAAAGATAGCTTTAATATCAGGAATCACCGGTCAGGATGGTTCATTTTTAGCAGAGCTCTTAATTGAAAAAGGATATGAAGTCCATGGTATCCTTCGTCGTTCCTCTTCTTTTAACACCGCACGCATCGAACATCTTTATTTGGATGAATGGGTACGTGACATGAAAAAAGATCGTCTGGTCAATCTTCATTATGGAGATATGACAGATTCCAGTTCTTTGATCCGTATTATTCAGCAAGTGCAACCGGATGAAATTTACAACCTAGCCGCACAAAGCCATGTGAAAGTTTCTTTTGATGTACCGGAGTATACAGCCGAAGCGGATGCTATCGGTACACTTCGCATGCTGGAAGCTGTCCGCATCCTTGGAATGGAGACGAAGACAAGGATTTATCAGGCTTCCACTTCTGAACTATTCGGTCTGGTACAGGAAGTTCCACAGAAGGAAACTACACCTTTCTATCCTCGTTCCCCATATGGAGTAGCTAAACAATACGGTTTTTGGATTACCAAGAACTATCGTGAAAGCTATGGAATGTATGCAGTGAACGGAATCCTGTTTAACCATGAAAGTGAACGTAGAGGCGAGACTTTTGTAACCCGTAAGATAACATTAGCTGCTGCCCGTATCGCACAAGGGCTCCAAGATAAACTTTATTTGGGAAACCTAAACTCACTTCGTGACTGGGGATATGCCAAGGACTATGTTGAATGTATGTGGCTGATCCTTCAGCATGATACTCCTGAAGATTTTGTAATTGCTACGGGGGAATATCATACCGTACGTGAGTTTACTACATTAGCTTTTAAAGAAGTTGACATTGAACTTCGTTGGGAAGGTGAAGGAGTGAATGAAAAAGGTATTGATGTTGCTAGCGGTAAAGTACTGGTTGAAGTCGATTCTAAATATTTTCGTCCTGCTGAAGTAGAACAGTTACTGGGTGATCCCACGAAAGCGCGTACGTTACTTGGCTGGAATCCCACCAAGACTTCTTTCCCCGAACTGGTAAAAATCATGGTATCGCATGATATGAAGTTTGTGAAGAAGCTTCACATGAAAGAACTGATGAATAGAGAAGAAGGATAAGAATGGATAAAAATACGAAAATCTATGTAGCAGGACACCATGGCTTGGTGGGTTCTGCTATCTGGAATAATTTGCAGAGTCGTGGTTACACAAATCTTGTAGGACGTTCTCATAAAGAGCTGGACCTTCTTGATGGTGTGGCCGTAAAACAATTCTTTGATGAAGAACTGCCTGATGCTGTTGTCCTTGCCGCTGCGCATGTCGGTGGAATTATGGCTAATTTGCAGTATCGTGCTGATTTTATCTATCAGAACCTTCAAATTCAGCAGAATGTGATAGGGGAGAGTTTTCGCCATAATGTAAAGAAGTTGCTTTTTCTGGGCAGTACCTGTATCTATCCCCGTGATGCTGCACAGCCGATGAAGGAAGACGCTCTGCTGACTTCTCCTTTGGAATATACGAACGAACCTTATGCCATTGCCAAGATTGCGGGTTTGAAGATGTGTGAGAGCTTCAATCTACAGTATGGTACGAACTATATTGCCGTGATGCCTACCAACCTTTATGGTCCGAATGATAATTTCCATTTGGAGAACAGTCATGTTCTTCCTGCTATGATTCGCAAGATTCATCTGGCTAAATGTTTAAACGAAGGTGACTGGAAGGCAGTTCGCAGAGACCTTGACTTGCGTCCTGTGGAAGGCGTGACCGGCAGTAATTCTGATACTGAAATATTGGATAAATTGGCTAAGTTTGGTATTACTTGTGAGGCTGTAACTCTTTGGGGGACTGGTACCCCTATGCGTGAGTCTTTATGGAGTGAAGAGATGGCTGATGCGAGTGTGCATGTATTATTGAATGTTGATTTCAAGGATACTTGTATGGAAGGTAGTAAAGACATTCGTAACTGTCATATCAATGTTGGTACAGGTAAAGAAGTCTGTATCCGTGAAGTTGCCGAAATGATCATGAAGGAAGTTCAATTTAAGGGTGATTTACGTTGGGATAGTTCTAAGCCTGACGGTACGATGCGTAAGTTGACGGATGTATCGAAGTTACACAGTTTAGGCTGGCATCATAAGGTTGAGATTGATGAAGGTATTGAACGCCTTTATGAATGGTATTTGAAGGGTGTCTAAATTTATAATTTATATGTTATGGAAAAATTAAACGGAAAGAATGTCTTAATATTGTTGTTGCCTCTGCTTCTTACAGCTTGTCAGTCTTATAAAAAAGTACCTTACTTACAGGATGCGGAAGTCGTACTGTATAGTACTCAGAACGAACAGTTGTATGATGCAAAAATTATGCCAAAAGACTTATTGACTATTGTGGTGTCATGTACGAGTCCCGAACTGGCAGCGCCTTTTAATTTGACAGTGGCCACACAGAACAATGCCGCTTTGAACTATACAACTAGCCAGCCTGTATTGCAACAATATCTAGTGGATAATGACGGTAATATCAACTTCCCAGTATTGGGTGAACTTCATGTTGGTGGCCTAACCAAGAAGGCAACCGAACAAATGATCGTTGAAAAGCTGAAACCTTATATTACTGAAACTCCTATTGTAACAGTACGTATGGTAAATTATAAGATTTCTGTGATCGGAGAAGTTGCCCGTCCCGGTACATTCACGATTTCCAATGAAAAAGTGAATATCCTGGAAGCTTTGGCTATGGCAGGTGATATGACCGTATATGGTTTGCGTGATGATGTAAAACTAATACGGGAGAATGCTAATGGCAAGCAGGAAATAATTCCATTGGATCTGAATAAGGCTGAGACTATTCTTTCCCCTTATTACTATCTGCAGCAGAATGATATCATATACGTTACTCCGAATAAGGCGAAAGCACGAAATTCAGATATCGGAACTAGTACAAGCTTATGGTTCTCTGCTACTTCTATCCTTGTTTCTATTGCCAGCTTGTTGTTTAACATCTTGAAATAAAAAGAAAGAGTCATGAAAGAAGAAAATCAAAACGGGAAGGAACGCCAAATGGCTGAAGAACAAATAGATTTCCGGACATTGCTTTTTAAATATATTATTCATTGGCCTTGGTTTGTTGGGGCAGTGTTGCTCTGTCTTGTTGGTGCATGGCTCTATCTGCATTGGGCTACCCCCATTTATAATATTTCAGCCACCGTTCTAATAAAAGATGAGAAGAAGGGAGGAGGTTCGGGAGTTTCTTCGGAATTGGAGGATATGGGATTAAGTGGTCTGATGACTTCTTCTAAGAATATTGATAACGAGTTGGAAGTCCTACGCTCAAAAACGCTTGTAAAAGAAGTTGTTAATCAATTAAACTTGTATATAACTTATAAAGACGAGGATGAGTTTCCGGCTAAAAGTTTATACAAGACATCTCCGGTACAAGTAAGTTTGACACCTCAGGAGGCTGAGAAACTAAGTTCTCCGATGGTAGTGGAAATGATACTGCAGCCTAAAGGAAGTATAGATGTGAATGTGACTGTTGGTGAGAAAAGATATCAGAAGTATTTTGAGAAACTGCCTGCTATCTTCCCGACTGATGAAGGTACATTGGCTTTCTTTCAAGATGTTGACTCGGTAACTTTGCAAGATGGCACGAAAGTACCTCGGATAGAGAAGAACGTACGTCATATAACTGCGACTATCAACAAACCGATGAGGGTGGCAAAGGGGTATTGCAGCAGCTTGTCTATTGCGCCAACCTCCAAGACTACTTCTGTGGCTGTGATTTCATTAAAAAATTCCAGTTTGCAGTGTGGACAGGATTTTATCAACCAATTACTGGAGATGTATAATCGTAATACGAATAATGATAAAAACGAAATCGCCCAGAAGACTGCTGAGTTTATTGATGAACGTATTAGTATTATTTCAAAAGAACTGGGAAGTACAGAAGCGGATTTGGAAACCTTTAAGCGTGACGCAGGTATCACGGACTTGACGAGTGAAGCTCAGATAGCCTTAGCCGGTAATGCTGAATATGAAAAGAAGAGTGTGGAGAACCGTACTCAAATCAGTCTGGTGAATGACTTGCGTAAATACTTGAAAGGTAATGAATATGAAGTATTACCAAGTAATGTTGGTTTACAGGATGCTGCCTTGATTGGTGCGATTGAACGTTATAATGAAATGTTGGTGGAACGTAAACGTCTGCTACGTACATCAACAGAGAATAACCCGACTATTGTGAATCTGGATACGAGTATCCGTGCTATGAAAGCTAATGTACAGGCTACTCTTGAAGGAACTTTGCAGGGGTTGATGATAACCAAGTCAAATCTGGATCGTGAGGCAAGCCGCTACTCTCGTCGTATCAGTAACGCTCCGGGGCAGGAACGTGCTTATGTAAGCATTGCCCGCCAGCAGGAAATTAAAGCAGGATTGTATCTGATGTTGTTGCAGAAACGTGAAGAGAACGCAATTGCGTTAGCTGCTACTGCAAATAATGCGAAGATTATTGATGAAGCGATAGCTGATGATACTCCGGTATCTCCTAAACGCTCTATGATTTATTTAATTGCATTGGTGTTGGGTGTTGGGATTCCTGTTGGCATCATTTACTTGATTGAACTGACGAAATTCAAGATAGAAGGTCGTGCCGACGTAGAAAAACTGACGAGTGTTCCTATTATAGGTGATATTCCATTGACTGACGAAAAGAATGATAAGAATGGCTCTATTGCTGTCTTCGAGAACAAGAATAATCTGATGAGTGAAACCTTCCGTAATATTCGTACCAATCTTCAGTTTATGCTCGATAATGATCAGAAGGTTATCCTTGTAACCTCAACAGTCAGTGGAGAAGGAAAATCGTTTGTTTCGGCAAACCTGGCTATCAGTCTTTCTCTTTTGGGAAAGAAGGTCGTGATTGTCGGACTCGATATTCGCAAGCCGGGACTGAATAAAGTATTCCATCTCTCCAATAAAGAGAAAGGCATTACTCAGTATCTTTCCAATCCTGAAACGGATCTAATGGAACTTGTTCAACCTTCTGATGTCAATAAGAATCTGTTTGTTCTTCCGGGTGGTGCTGTGCCTCCTAATCCAACGGAGTTGTTAGCTCGTAACGGTCTGGATAAAGCCATAGAAATCTTGAAGCAGAACTTCGACTATGTGATAATGGATACTGCCCCTATCGGTATGGTAACCGATACTTTATTGGTAGGTCGTGTGGCTGACTTGTCAGTATACGTATGTCGTGCCGACTATACTCATAAAGCCGAATATACATTGATCAATGAGTTGGCTATTGAGAAGAAGTTGTCTAAGCTTTGTACCGTAATCAACGGTGTGGACTTGAAAAAGAGAAAATACGGTTATTACTACGGCTACGGCAAGTACGGTAAGTACTACGGTTATGGTAAACGTTATGGCTACGGCTATGGATATGGAGAAAAGTGACAGATAAATCTGTGATATATGAAAAAGACGGTAGTCGAATATATCACAGATACGCTTGAAGATATTCCCAAGCAATCTCTTCAAACCAATAAAAGGCGTTTACATGCTTTTTTCTCAGAACAGGAAACAATAGAGAAGCGGGGGACACATTTTGTATTCAGGTATGCTTTCTATTCTGTTGAAAAATTACGAAGACCTACGAAACAAAGCCTCTTTAAAGAATATAATATGTTGTGTTCTGACTTGAAAAGCACTCCTTCTGGGGAAATATCGGATATGGAATATAAAGATGTTGTATTATATGGTAATACTTCCTCTCCTGCAGTACAAGAACGATTGACTGAATATTTGGAACGGAATAATTCGTTAAAGATTCAATTGTCTTTTTGTGATGAAGAAACCTCAGAATGTAAAACAGGAGAAAATATTGCCTATGCAGAACTGCAGAAAGCATTGTTTTATTGTAAAAGGAAGAAGTATTTGCTTCTGTTCATTTCAGTTCGTGAGTTGATACAGGATATTCGCTTTTACGATCTGCTTAATGAATATCGTGTTGATTTCCGTTGTGTTGACTTTCCTTGGTTTTGCAGGGAGAATCTACAGTTGATAAAAGCAGTTATGTTATATGAGAAGCTATCTTCTTAAATAGTCCTTAAATAGCATATTGATCTGAATATTAGTATTATATGTTACATTTTATATTGAATTGCTATATGTAGGTCCCTAACTTCATATTATAAGATGAAGAACCCTACATTTTCCGTTGGTTAAGAAGAATACAGCGGTATATCTTAACCGACACTTTCATATCGGTTTGATTTCCGATATGCTTTTTTTACCCCATATATCAACTGTCTGTGAAGATCGTTGATATATTTTTTATAAAATAATTACATTTAAAAGAATAGAGGTTGTGTCAGCATTTTTGACACAACCTCTATTCTTTTATTAGCTTCGTGAAACTTGCAGCCCTTTGTCGGAAAGAGTCATATCAACAAAACGTGCTCGTGGATTAGGAGCATGCTCTGTCAGTATCCGTCGTATCTGTCCTGCGGCTTGCGGGTCTTTAGCTACCATATATAAATAACCGCCGCCTCCTGCACCGGGTAATTTATATCCTAATGTATAGTCTTTGATTGTCTCGATAATGGCTGCTACCGCCGGAGGGTTTGTGCCGCTGTCCAGCGCCTGGTTTTGTGCCCAGGTTTTATTAATCAGACCGGCGAAGTTCTCGAAATTACCACGTAGAATAGCCTCGCTCATGTCTGTTGCGTGTACTTTCATCTCGGCTAATAAGCTGAGGTGCGGACCGGAATTGAGGAACATGGAGCTGACGATTTCAGCTAATATTCCTTTCGCTGTACGGGTGATGCCTGTGTAGTAAAGCAAATGGCAGTCGCGATAGTCGGGATGGGTGAATAGTTGGTCGGGCAGCCAGCGTACTAAAGGATTCTGTTCGAAACCGGCTTCGGACTGAAGCAACTTGACACCGGGAAAAACACCGCCATATTGATCCTGCCAACCACCGCCGGTGGTCAGCAACTGCTCTAATGCCAATGTATAACTGCAAATATCGTTTCTATCCCATGCCAGTCCGCAGAAATCATTGATAGCTCCGAGAACGGTGGAAGCCAGAATGGAACTGGTTCCTAACCCCGAACCCGCAGGAATTGCCGCTAATAAGGTAATTTCGAGTCCTGCGCCGAAGGCTTTCAGATGTTCTTCCAGCGAAGCGTAGTTCTCGGCGGAAAATTCCGGTGCAAATCCGGCTAAAGTAAGGGCCGCTTTGGGAATAGAGAAAGGAGAACCGACTTTCTTGTAGTCTTGCAGTTCTTCATAGTTTTCTATGATTTCCACAGCACCCATATCAATGGAGCGAAGTACGATGTGATACTCTTTACATGGTTTCACATATACTTGCAAGGGTGGCTGTCCGTTCAATTCGATAGCCAGGTTGACAACACTTCCTCCCGAATAGAGAGAGTAGGGAGGGGTATCTGTCCACCCTCCTGCCAGGTCGATGCGGACGGGGCTACGTCCCCATACAATCTGGTCCGAATATACATCGAGACGGGGCTGGTTCTTCCGGCTGGGCATAGCTCCCAATAATCCGTCGCGAAGAAGTTGGAATGCCGATTGTTCTTCTTCTTTATAGTTACTGTCGCCGTGTAGCTTCATGATACGTCCCCGTAGCATCCGGTTGTGGATTCTGACCATTGGCGCGGCGTCTTCTTTTAATATGTCAGGCGTGGCTAAATCAAAGCGGACAAATTCTTTGGCAGCATCCTGCAAATCGAGTTGATAGAATACACTCTTTTCGTAATTGTCGGCCAGCCCTTTCCAGTTGCTCCGGCGATAAGCGCTACGCTGCTCATACAGTCGTTTCAGATTCGCGCGTGCGGATATTTCGTCGGCAGAGACTTTTTCTGCTTTTAGCCAAAGTTGTTTTCCTTCTTCCAGTTGGGGTTCGGAGATCATCCAACGTATCAATATACCCAAATTTTCTACGGAAGCTGTTACCGGGAAAATGGAAGCAGACTGTAAATCGTCCGTGCGTCCATTTATGTCTTCCCAAGTAAGGGCTCTTTCCTGCATCCACTGTGAAAAAGGGATATTGAGATATGTGGTCGTTTCATTTTTCAGTGCTCCTTTGAATACATCATCCAATCCGTAAGGACGTGCAACGAATGCGTTGTCGCCAAAAGGAACCACGTCAATACAGATACCGTCCGGCAGATTTATATTCCATTGGTTTTCGGGAACACCTGTGATTATCTGGCGTGATCCGAGATGCCAGCCTTCCCCTACATGGCTGTTTTCAATCCATAGGTTAGCGTTATCTGCACAGAGGGAGACTTGTGTACTGGAGTTCTGGATAAAGATTGCCGGATTCGGTTTTACTTTCCGGTGCATGATCTTTCTTTGGTCACGTACCTTGTCCTGTATGGCTAGCGTAGAAGAAATCAGTTCATGACTTGTACCGAAATGGTAAAATTCGCCGCCGGGTAACGGTAATATGGCTACGGATAGTTGGTTGACTTCTTCATCTTCCGTCTTGGGATGTTCTCCCAAAGCCAGCCCATAGTCGGAATATAAGTCATAGTAATTGATGTCATTCGTTCCTTCCTTGAGCGAGCGCTTCATTAAGACCTCTACGGCACGGTCACTTAAAATCCAGATGCCGATGTCCATTAGGAAAAGGTGTGTCTTGGATAAACCTTCCAATTCTTCCAGAGAGGGCTTCTGTAACATGAAGTCGAGTACTTCAGGGCTTTCCCGGTCGGAGACAAAAACTCCGTGATGAGTGGCCAGAGAAGGATTTACCCATAAGCCGTAGCATACGACGTCCACATTGGGAATGTCCTGCAAAGGTTTTTCCGAACGGATATATACATCTCCACTGGCTATCAATGTATTCATGCCGGCCGGCGCTTGCTGCATGATTCTTTCGTATAACGGGAGTTGCAAAGACAGCAGGTTCTGTCCCAGTCTTTGTCCTCTTTCCCAACTGAAGATCGGGATAGGGGTCAGTATCTTGCCGGAAGGTCCGTAACTGGGTAAGCGGCGGCTTTGTCCTCCTGCATGAAGTAATATCCTTTTTTCGCGTCCTATCCAATCATTGAAAGACTCTTGTGGGGCAAATGCTTGGTGGCAGGCTTGCAAGAGCCAGGTTGTTCCGCCTCCGGAGCCAAGCTTGCTGCCTATGGGATCGGATGTACAAAACCATTCGTTATGATTAACTTCTTCCAGTTCGTGAAAACAGTGGATCAGGTTTGGGGGTAAAGATAATAACTTTTGCATGATAGAATCGTCGTTTGTTGGTTAGAATTTCTATAGATCAAGTCCATCCCAAGCTTCACAGAGCGCTTGCATGGACGGTAGTAATAAATCGGCTCCGGAGTCCAGCAATACCTGTCCGTCCAGAGGTCCCGTGTTCACAGCGATTGTGAAAATGCCGGCTTTGTGTCCGGCTTCCACCCCGAGAGGTGCGTTCTCCACTACCACCGCTTCGTCGGCTTTCAGACCACCTTTTTTCAGGGCCATAAGATACGGTTCCGGGTTTGGCTTTCCGTATTTGACATCGAATGCCGTAACCATTAGTTCTTTGTGAAACATTCCCGGAAAGTTATGCTCCAACCGTTCGAGTAATGAAAGTTGTCCGGAACCTGTTACCACCATTGGAGTGAGTCCTTCACCTTTTACTTTTTGCAACAGTTCCCATGCGCCGGGCATACGTTCAGCTTCTGCATACGAGTTGAATAAGACACTTTTCTCCTGATATATACTTTCTATTTCTTCCTGCGTGGCCTCCCTTCCCAGTTCACGCTGAAATACGATATTAATAGTGGCAGCCCCTGTCCGTCCTTCGTGCATATAGGCTTCTTCACGGCTAAGAGTAAGCCCGTGTGATTTCATCACCTTATGCCAGGCTTCGGAATGATAGGGCATGGAATTAAAAAGCACGCCGTCCATATCGAACAGGACGGCTTTCAGTTTTTTCTTCATACTTTATAAATAGTGAACCATTATCTGTTTAGAGTTTAATCTTCTTATTTCGAAACATATACGAGGCAAAGATAACTATAAAAAATGAGAGATAAGACAAAACGGACGGATAGTTGCAAGAGGGCTCTTTGAGCAATAAAGTATCCAATTATTTGTCATTTAGAAGATTATGTGTATTTTTGTAGCATTATAAACTCAATGATAGCATGAAAAAGAGAGTATTATTGTTGCTACCTTTGTTTTTAGGTGCTTGTTCCGATAGTGGGGAGAGTCCTGTTATCACGATAGAAAGACTGTATGTAAATACTGATCCGGACAGTGAGGATTCTAAAGGGGAAGACTATACTAATCAGAAAGATAATCTGCCGGCTTTAAAGGTAGGGGATAAGGTGAATGCTTTTTTGCTCTTGGATGGGAATGGAGCTGAACTTAAAACCTTTAAACTTCAGAATGACGAAGCGGTGAAAGCCGAACTTCGTTATGAAAAAGCCGAAGTCTCTACCGAAGGAAATCTGACGGATGAGGAAAAAGGTCAGTTACGTTTTAAGGACGGTGTGACGCAAACCAGGGTCATGGTGAAAGCTACTATTGAACATGTAGATAAGAACGGTGATGTGAAGCTGGCTTTCTATCTTTCCTCCAAGGCTGAATGTGAAGGCGCACAAGAGGAAATCGGCTTGAAAACCAAAGAGGTAGAGGAGAAAGATTAAGAACGGAATGTCGATAGACAACATAAAAAAGAAGCGGTCTTATTAAGACCGCTTCTTTTTTATGTATAGATTCTATTACAATCTTGATTGGATCGCTTTGGATTCTTCCTCGTAACCCGGTTTGTTCAGCAACGCAAACATGTTCTTCTTGTATGCTTCTACACCCGGCTGGTTGAAAGGATTCACGCCCAGCAGATAACCGCTGATACCGCAAGCCTTTTCGAAGAAATAAAGCAGGCTACCGATATTGTATTCGCTCAATGAAGGAAGAACAATACGCATATTAGGTACGCCACCGTCTACGTGAGCTAATTGAGTTCCCAGTTCCGCCATTTTGTTCACTTCATCCACACGTTTGCCGGCTAGGAAATTCAGACCATCCAGGTTGGCTTCGTCAGAAGGAACTTCCAGTTTATGGTCTACCTTATCCAGTGAGATGACAGTTTCGAAGATAGAACGTTCACCTTCCTGAATCCATTGTCCCATAGAGTGAAGGTCGGTAGAGAAGTCTACTGATGCGGGGAAAATACCTTTGTTGTCCTTACCTTCTGATTCTCCGTAAAGCTGTTTCCACCATTCGCTTACATAATGCAGTTTCGGACAGAAGTTGACGAGGATTTCGATCTTCTTTCCGTTTCTGTACAGTTCATTACGGGTAGCAGCATAGATAGCAGCAGGGTTTTCTGCAAACGGAACGTCTGCGCCACATGCTTTTTCCATGTCGGCAGCGCCGGCAACCAGTTGCTCAATGTCGAACCCAGCAACAGCAATCGGCAGCAAACCGACCGGAGTCAGTACAGAAAAACGTCCGCCTACATTATCGGGGATGATGAATGTTTTGTAACCTTCCTTGTCGGCAGTAACACGTGCTGCACCTTTCTTGGCGTCTGTTACAGCTACGATTACCTGTTTTGCAGTTTCTTTACCGCGTTGGTCTTCGCATTGTTTCTTCAACAGGCGGAAGGCAAGCGCAGTTTCGGTAGTAGTTCCCGATTTGGAGATATTGATAACACCGAATTTCTTGTCTTTCAGATACTCAGTCAGTTCGAATAGATAATCTTCGCTGATATTGTGTCCGGCATAAATCATGATCGGAACTGTCTTTTTTTCCTGCAACCAAGTGAAGCTATTAGATAACGCCTCGATTACGGCACGTGCGCCCAGATAGCTACCGCCGATACCTGCAATGATCACTACTTCACAGTTGTCTCTCAAGACCTTTGCGGTAGCGTTCAAGTCAGCCAAGTGTTCTTTGCTGATAGAAGAAGGCAAGTGCAGCCAGCCTAAAAAGTCGTTCCCTTTTCCAGTTCCTTTTTCCAGCATTTCCTGTGCGGCTTTTACCTCTGCTTCGTAGGCAGAAACCTTTTCTTTGGAGATAAATCCAAAAGTCTTTTCAATGTTCAAGCTAATCATATCTTTCTTGTTTAAAGGTTATCTAAAAGAATCAGTTAGTAATTTAATCTCGATCATAGGCGAGATACGTTCGTATAGAATGTTGTACACAGCGTCCAGTATCGGCATATTGACATGATGATGCTTGTTGATTTCCTTGATACACTTCGTACCGTAGTAACCTTCAGCGATCATTTCCATTTCAATCTGTGCGCTCTTTACGGAATATCCCTTACCGATCATTGTGCCGAATGTCCGGTTACGGCTGAAATTCGAATAGCCGGTCACCAGCAAGTCACCCAGATAAACAGATTCATCTACGTTTCTGTTCAACGGATGTACCGTATTCAGGAAACGGTTCATCTCCTGGATAGCGTTGGAAATCAGTACGGCCTGAAAGTTGTCGCCGTATTTCAGTCCGCTGCAAATACCGGCGGCGATAGCATATACGTTTTTGAGTACCGAACTGTACTCGATACCTGATACGTCGTCACTAACAGATGTTTTGATAAAGCTGCTTCCCAGTCGGCGCGCGAAGATACGTGCTTTGTCTTTGTCCGGGCAGGCGATGGTCAGATAAGAAAGGCGTTCCAAAGCTACTTCTTCTGCGTGGCAGGGACCTGCCAGTACAGCGATATTTTCGGGAGGAACACCGTATTCCTTGGTAAAGTATTCTGATACGATAACGTTGTCGTCGGGTACGATTCCTTTGATAGCGGTGATGATGAACTTATCCTTTATCTTGGTTTTCAGCTTTTTCAGGTGAGCTTTCAGATAAGGGGAAGGAGTGACGAAAATCAGCGTATCCGATTCTTTCACAACATCGTTGATGTTGGAACTGAAAGAGATACGCTTGGTATCGAATTTCACTCCTGTCAGATAAGCCGGATTGTGCCCCAATCTCTTGAAATCAGCGATGCGGTCATCGCGTCGCATATACCAATTGATAGAGTCTTCTTGAGCCAGACACATCTTCGCAATAGCTGTGGCCCAACTTCCACCGCCCATTATCGCTATCTTACCGGGTAATTTCATTTGTATGGATTTGGATGAAGAACTTATTTAATTTTCTGTATCCAATCAGTTACGTCGTTTACCGACGGGTTGGCCAGTTCTAATTTGTATTTCTTATTGATGCCGCAGATGTCCTGGTGTAGCTTCTGCGCATTGACATCTTTCATGTCTTCTACGGTGTTGTAGCCGGCTTTCTGGATAACAGGCACCCAGTCTTCTGCGATACCCAGTTCCATATATTTGGCGGCTGCGTCTTTCTTCACCACCTTTTCCGGGCGCATTTGCGGGAAGAATAACACTTCCTGAATGGTAGTCTGACCGGTCATTAACATAACCAGACGGTCGATACCGATGCCGATACCCGATGTAGGAGGCATACCATATTGTAAAGAACGCAGGAAGTCCTGGTCGATAATCATTGCTTCATCGTCACCCTTGTCAGCCAGACGCATCTGTTCTTTGAAGCGTTCTTCCTGGTCGATCGGGTCGTTCAATTCCGAGTAGGCGTTGGCAAGTTCCTTGCCGTTTACCATTAATTCGAAACGTTCGGTCAGTCCCGGTTTGGAACGGTGCATCTTGGTCAGCGGAGACATTTCAACCGGATAATCGGTGATGAAAGTCGGCTGGATATAAGTACCTTCGCAGAATTCGCCGAAGATTTCGTCAATCAACTTGCCCTTACCCATTGTGTCGTCGATTTCCTCCATTTTCAGTTCCTTGCAGACTTGGCGGATTTCTTCTTCGCTCTTGCCGTTCAGGTCGTAACCGGTCTTTTCCTTGATAGCGTCGAGGATAGGCAGACGGCGGTAAGGAGCTTTGAAGCTGATAGTCTTTCCGTCGACAACGCTTTCCGTACAGCCGTTTACAGCGATACAGATACGTTCCAGCAATTTCTCGGTGAAGTTCATCATCCAGTTGTAATCCTTGTACTGAACATAGAGTTCCATGCAGGTAAATTCCGGATTGTGGGTCTTGTCCATGCCCTCGTTACGGAAGTTCTTGCCGATTTCATATACACCTTCAAAACCACCTACAATCAGTCGCTTCAGATAAAGTTCCGTTGCGATGCGCAGGTAAAGGTCTATATCCAGCGAGTTATGGTGCGTGATGAACGGGCGGGCGCTTGCTCCACCGGCAATAGATTGCAGGATAGGCGTTTCCACTTCAGTGTATCCGGCTTCATCGAGAGCGTTACGCAGTGTTTTCACTACGGTGGCACGCTTCAGGAATGTCTCTTTCACACCGTCGTTTACCACCAGGTCTACATAACGTTGGCGATAACGGAGTTCGGGATCTTCAAAAGAGTCGTAAGCTACGCCGTCCTTGTATTTTACGATAGGAAGCGGTTTGATAGATTTTGCAAGTACGGTCAACTTCTTTGCGTGAATACTGATTTCGCCCATTTGGGTGCGGAATACAAAGCCCTCGATACCGATAAAGTCACCTAAGTCGAGCAGGCGTTTGAATACAGCGTTGTACAGTTCCTTGTCTTCTCCCGGACAGATGTCGTCACGGGTGATGTACACCTGGATGCGACCTTTAGAGTCCTGTAATTCGATAAAAGAAGCTTTACCCATTACGCGGCGGCTCATGATACGTCCGGCTACAGAAACCTGGCGCGGCTCGTCCTCGTCCTTGAATTCAGCTTTAATATCTGTAGAGAAAGCATTGGTTACATACTCTGCTGCAGGGTATGGGTCGATACCCATTGCACGAAGCTCATTCAGGCTGTTGCGTCGAATGATTTCCTGTTCACTTAGTTCTAGTATATTCATTTCGTTACGTATTAACTCAATTTTGTGGGCAAAAATACGAAACTTTTCTCATATATCCCGTAATCTGTCTCTTTTTTGTATCTTTGCGCCCTCAAACTAATAGGTATGACAGGACAAAAGACACCCACTGCGTTGGGAACGGAAAAGATCGGGAAGCTTTTAATGCAGTATGCCATTCCGGCAATTATCGCCATGACGGCATCTTCTCTATATAATATGGTGGACAGTATTTTCATCGGTCACGGGGTAGGGGCAATGGCTATCTCCGGATTGGCGCTGACCTTTCCGCTGATGAATCTCGCTGCCGCTTTCGGCTCGCTGGTCGGTGTGGGAGCGGCTACATTGGTCTCGGTGAAACTGGGACAGAAAGATTACGACACCGCACAACGGGTACTCGGCAATGTGCTGGTACTGAATATTATCATCGGACTTGCCTTTACGGTTGTCACACTGATATTTCTCGACCCTATTCTTTATTTCTTCGGTGGTAGTGACGCCACGGTAGGCTATGCCCGTGATTATATGGTCGTTATCTTATTGGGTAACGTCGTCACCCACCTTTATTTAGGTCTGAATGCCGTACTCCGTTCGGCGGGGCATCCGCAGAAAGCGATGGTTGCCACGATTGCCACGGTGGTGATTAATACGGTACTCGACCCTGTTTTTATCTATGGCTTCGGCTGGGGAATACAAGGGGCGGCAATCGCTACCATTACCGCACAGGTCATCGCATTGGCATGGCAGTTCAAGCTATTCTCTAACAAAGAAGAACTGCTGCACTTCCATAAAGGAATTTTCCGGTTGAAGAAGAAAATCGTAGTCGATTCTTTAGCAATCGGTATGGCGCCTTTCCTTATGAATCTGGCAGCCTGTTTCATCGTTATTCTTATCAATCAAGGTTTGCAGCATCACGGTGGTGACTTGGCTATCGGAGCGTTCGGTATTGTCAACCGATTGGTATTCCTCTTTGTCATGATTGTAATGGGACTGAACCAGGGTATGCAGCCGATCGCCGGTTACAACTATGGAGCCAAGCAATATCCGCGTGTGACAAAAGTCTTGAAAATAACTATTTATGCAGCAACCATTGTTACCACTACAGGCTTCCTGATGGGAATGTTTATTCCCCGGCTAGCAGTCTCGATTTTTACGACACACGAAGAACTGGTACGCATTTCTGCCAAAGGGCTGCGTATTGTTGTGATGTTCTTTCCTATTGTGGGTTTCCAAATGGTGACTTCCAACTTCTTCCAGAGTATCGGCATGGCGAGCAAGGCGATATTTTTGTCTGTCTCCCGCCAGGTTCTTATCCTGATACCTTGTCTGCTGATTCTTCCACAGTTCTACGGACAACTGGGAGTCTGGATAAGTATGCCGATTTCCGATCTTATAGCAAGCTTGATTGCCGGGACAATGCTTTGGTGGCAGTTCAAGCAATTCAGGAAAGTGTCTGTCTGACGGGCTTGTTGCGATACTCCTTGGGAGAGATGCCGACATACACCCTTCACTCATAGATGTATCTTCCGGAGTTATTATAACATAATTGAATGGCATCAGTGGCTCCATGTATCTTTTCGTTTCAAATGGGTTTCACTGCAAATTAACAAACAAATAGCTACAAATAACAAACTATTCCGGCTTTTTATCTCTGATAACCTACAAATAGAACAATATTTCGTCTATATCAACCTTTCCCCACTTGTTTGCTTGGGATACTTTTGTAATAACTAAATAACAAATGAAAATATGAGACGATTAAACTTCTTATTGACAGGACTTCTTGCAGTTTTGCTGGCGTCATGCAATCAGCGTGTGCAGAATATAGAAAATAAGCCGGCAGTGAAGATTGATACCGTACTTTCTGCTGACAAACAGACTGCCTTGCAGTTTCCCGGACGGGTGAAAGCGGCTCAGGACATAAGCCTGGCATTCCGGGTGAGCGGAACTATCCAGCGTATGTATGTGAATGACGGTGCTTATGTGCGCAAAGGACAACTGCTTGCCGAACTTGATCCTACAGATTATCAGATTCAACTGGATGCGGCGGAAGCCGAATACCAGCGTGTCAAGGCGGAAGCGGAGCGCGTAATGGCTCTTTATAAGGAAAATGTAACCACTCCCGACGCAAACGACAAAGCCGTGTACGGACTGAGGCAGATTACCGCCAAATACAACCATGCTAAGGACCAGTTGGAATATACCCGCCTGTATGCCCCTTTCAGCGGATATGTACAGAAACGCCTTTTCGACTCCCATGAGACGGTGGCTGCCGGAATGCCTGTCGTTTCCGTAATCAGCGAGGGAACGCCGGAAGTGGAGATTAATCTTCCGGCAGTGGAATATATCCGTCGCCGGCAGTTTACCCGCTATTATTGCACATTCGATGTATATCCGCAGCAGAGATATGTGCTGGATTTGATTAGCGTCACTCCCAAAGCGAATGCCAACCAGCTCTATACCATGCGCCTTCAATTGAAAAGCGGAGACAAGCAGGCGGTTCCTTCTCCTGGGATGAATACAATGGTCACTATCGAATGTGCCGAAGGGGAAATGCGTAACCTGTCCGTTCCCGGCGGAGCGATTCTCCGTCAGAACGGGAATACGGGTGTCTTTCTTTATAATCCGTCCGATAAAACGATTCGTCGTTGCGATGTGACCGTTACTCGCTTGCTTAGTGACGGCAGATGCCTTATAGTTTCGGACGAAGTGAAACCGGGTGACTTGATTGTTGTCTCGGGAGTGCATCATGTGAAAGATGGGCAACAGGTGGAACCTCTTCTTCCGGCTGCCGAAACGAATGTGGGAGGACTGCTATGATAGATATTAGTAAATGGGCATTTGAGAACAAGAAGTTAATCTACTTCCTGATTGCTGTACTGATTGCGGGCGGAGCTTATTCCAGCTACGAGATGAGTAAATTGGAAGACCCTGAAATAACGGTAAAGCTCGCCATGGTGGTTACTACCTATCCCGGTGCATCCGCGCATCAGGTGGAACTGGAAGTGACGGATGTACTCGAAAAGAATATCCGTTCTATGGGGAATATAGATAATGTGGAAAGCTATTCCTACAACGACCTCTCCCTGATTCAGGTAGAACTGAAAACGACTGTCAAGGAAACCGACGTGGAACAGTGCTGGGACTTGCTGCGCCGTAAAGTGGCGAACGCACAGGCGGAACTTCCTGAAGGTGCCAGCCCTTCTATCGTGAAAGATGATTTCGGTAATGTCTACGGAATGTTTTTTGCCTTGACGGGCGACGGACTTTCTGACAGGGAACTCTCCGACTATTCCGAATTAATCAAACGTGAAGTCAGCGAATTGGACGGTGTGGAACGCGTCGATTTATACGGCAACCGTCCGGAATGTATCAACATCTCCCTATTGCAAGACCGAATGGCCAACTTGGGTGTGAAACCTGCCGAAGTGCTTGCCACCCTGAACGGACAGAATAAAACAACCTATACCGGCTATTACGACAACGGTGACAGCCGTATCCGGGTCACGGTCAGCGATAAATTCAAGACGGTGGAAGACATCGGACGTATGCTGATTCAGGGACACGATGCCGACCAGCTGCGTCTGAGCGACATCGCCCGCATTGAAAAAGACTACGAAGACCCCACCCGCAACGAATTGTTCTATGATCGTCAGCGTGCCATGGGAATCATGGTTGCCGCCTCTCCCGATGCCGATATTATCAAAGTCGGCAAACGGGTGGAGCAGAAACTTGAACAACTGAAAGCCGAACGCCTGCCGGCAGGAATGGAGTGCCACAAGGTATTCTATCAGCCCGAACGTGTCGGAAGTTCTTTGGGGACATTTATCCTGAATCTGATAGAATCCGTGATTATTGTAGTTGTCATCCTGATGATTGCAATGGGATTCAAGAGCGGGGTGATTATCGGTATCAGTCTGGTAGTGACAGTGTTCGGCACTTTCCTGTTTTTGTATTTTATGGACGGCACGATGCAGCGTGTATCTTTGGCATCCTTTGTCCTTGCCATGGGAATGTTGGTGGATAATGCGATTGTCATTATAGACGGTATTCTGGTTGATTTGAAAGCCGGAAAGAGCCGCATGGAAGCCATGACCGCTATCGGGCGGCAGACGGCAATGCCTCTGCTCGGCGCTACCCTGATTGCTATTATCGCTTTCCTTCCTATATTCATGTCTCCCGATACGGCAGGAGTCTACACGCGCGACTTGTTTATTGTGTTGGCGGTCTCCCTGCTGCTTAGTTGGGTACTCGCCTTGGTGCACGTCCCGTTAATGGCGAACCGGATTCTGCATCCGGACGTATCCGCAGCTACTGCCACTACCGGAAAGCGGGTGTACGAAGGAAAGATATATGCAGTGCTGCGTTCATTATTGAGATTCAGCCTGGCACATCGCTGGAGCTTTGTCTTTGCTATGATTGCCTTGGTGGTACTTTCGGGGTTTAGTTACCGGTTTATGAAGCAGGGTTTCTTCCCGGATATGGTCTACGACCAGCTATACATGGAATATAAACTTCCCGAAGGTATTAATTCCACACGGGTGGCACGCGACTTGGAAGAGATAGAGACTTACTTGAAGAAACGTCCTGAAATCACGCACGTCACCACTTCTATCGGCGGGACGCCTGCCCGTTACAACTTGGTACGTAATATAGCCAACCCTTCTTTATCTTACGGTGAACTGATAATCGACTTTACTTCGCCCGATGCACTGGTCGACAACATGGCAGAGATTCAACAGTATCTTTCTTCCCATTATCCGGATGCTTATGTGAAGCTGAACCGCTATAACCTGATGTTCAAGAAATATCCTATCGAAGCGCAATTTACCGGGCCCGACCCTGCCGTGCTACATCAACTGGCAGACAGTGCCCGGAAAATCATGGAAAATTGCCCGGACGTCTGTCTGATTACCACCGACTGGGAACCGCAGGTTCCCGTCCTGACGATTGAATACGATCAGCCTACGGCACGTGCTATCGGACTGAGCCGAAATGACGTGAGTCTTTCCCTGCTCACGGCTACGAGTGGTATCCCGATTGGTTCTTTCTACGAAGGAATTCATAAGGATAACATCTACTTGCGCTGTCTTGACGAACATGGAAAACCTATTGAGAATCTGGATAACACGCAGATATTTTCTTCCCTTCCTTCCCTCAACGGCTTGTTGACACAGGAGATGATGATGAAGCTGAAAACGGGAACACTCTCTAAAGAGGAACTTGTGGAAACTTTAATGGGAACTACTCCGCTGAAACAAATCAGCAAGCGGATAGACGTGAAATGGGAAGACCCGGTTGTCCCCCGCTATAACGGGCAACGTAGCCAGCGCGTGCAATGTTCCCCTGTTCCGGGCGTGGAAACGGAGAAAGCCCGGCAGTCTATTGCCGGGCAGATTGAACGGATTCCGCTTCCCGACGGCTACAAGCTGCAATGGCAAGGCGAAAGAAATGCCAGCACGAAATCCATGCAGTATTTGTTCAAGAACTTCCCGTTTGCTATCATCCTGATGATTTCTATCTTGATTATGCTGTTCAAGGATTATCGGAAGCCGGTTATCATCTTCTGCACGATTCCTTTGGTATTTGTCGGTGTGGTAGCTGTAATGCTGCTGACCGGAAAGACATTCAACTTTGTTGCTATCGTCGGTACACTGGGACTCATCGGTATGATTATCAAAAACGGTATTGTGCTGATGGATGAAATTACCCTGCAAATCAGTCAGGGAGTGGAACCGGTAACGGCACTGATAGATAGTTCGCAGAGCCGTCTCCGTCCTGTGATGATGGCATCGCTCACTACTATTCTGGGAATGATTCCATTGTTGCCGGATGCCATGTTCGGCTCATTGGCGGCTTCCATTATGGGCGGACTGTTGTTCGGTACGCTGATTACTTTATTGTTTATTCCTATTTTGTATGCACTATTCTTTCATATAAAAAAGACAGACAAATGAAAAAAGAGATTCTTTCAGCCATTGGAATAATAGCGGGCATATTGTTCGGCACAACGCTTTCTCTTTCCGCACAAGAGAAACTAAGCCTGAAACAATGCCGCGAAATGGCGTTGAAATACAATAAGGAAATGGCTGCTGCCGACCGGCAGACAGAAGCAGCGCGGTTGATGTCCCTCAGCTATAAAGCCAATTTTTTCCCGAACTTTACCGCCAACGGAACAGGGATTTACAGCACTGCCGATGGAAGTCTCGGCATTCCGGGCGGTAATCTCCCTGTTTTCATGCCCAACCCCACTACGGGAGAACTGGTATCCAGCGGTTTCGCCTATTTCCCCGGGTTGAACCTGGATTATAAAGTAGGAACCGTTTATTCCGGCGGCATACAAATGGAGCAGCCTCTCTATATGGGCGGCAAAATTCGTGCGGCCTATAAAATGTCTTTGCTGGGTAAAGAGATGGCTCACCTGAACGAAGCGCTGACTACCTCGGAAGTTCTTCTGAATACGGACAAAGCTTACGTCCAACTAGTGAAAGCCAAAGAAATGAAGAAAGTGGCCGAGAAATATCACGCTTTATTGACGGAACTGTCCCGGAACGTGAAAAGTGCCCACCAACATGGCATGAAACCTCAGAATGACGTATTGAAAGTGCAAGTGAAGCTCAACGACAGCGAACTTTCTTTGCGTAAGGCAGACAATGCCCTTCGCCTTGCTTCCATGAATCTTTGCCATTACATCGGACGTCCCTTGACAACGCAAATTGATATTTCCGATGACTTCCCCGAAGTGGAACAGGAGTGGAAAATCCAGGTTTCCGATATTACCGCCCGTCCGGAATATGGAATACTGAACAAACAAGTTGCTATCGCTGAGCAGGAAGTGAAGCTGAACCGTAGTGAATTGCTCCCTCGTATCGGCGTCAGAGGCAGCTACGACTATCTTCACGGGCTGGAAATCAACGACGAAACATTTATGAAAAAAGGAGCTTTCTCCGTTTTTTTGAATGTCTCCGTCCCCCTGTTTCATTTTGGTGAACGTACCAATAAGGTAAAATCCGCCAAAGCGAAACTCGAACAAACCCGTCTTGAACAAGAAAATGCCAGTGAAAAGATGTTGCTGGAATTAATACAGGCAGCCAATAACTTGGATGAGGCGCGTCTTGAAACGGAACTTTCCGATCGTTCACTGGAACAGGCGGAAGAAAATATGAAAGTCAGCGGCAAACAGTATGAGGTCGGACTGGAAACTCTCTCGGATTATTTGGAAGCGCAAATGCTCTGGCAACAGGCTTACCAGACACGTGTAGACGCTCATTTCCAACTGTATGTGAATTATATTGCTTATCTGAAAGCGGCGGGGCAACTGCATCCGACCGACTAATTGCTTCCTTCAAAAAATGATAGTGTTTTTCTCAAAGTATTCTCACCGTGATGAGAAATTTTTCTCATCACGGTGAGAACTTTTTCTCATAGTGATGAGTATTTATTCTCACTATGGTGAGAATAACCCTTTGTCAGAACATTCCGGAACAGCGATTTACCAGTCGTATTTATCAATATACCGGTCAAATTCGGGTTTGGTCTTAATACCATGTTTCAAAAAGATAGCCGCAATCTGTTCTTGCTCGCAAGGATGTAGCAAGCGTTCTTTGTTGCGGATACGGTAATACATACTACGTATGTTCTGTTTGTAGGAACAAAGGTAGCAATTATTTTGATATAAAGAAAAGTTTGAGACTATACTGATTTGATGCGCACCCTCATCTCCTGAGCGTCGAATGTCACCGATTCATTACGGAAAAGTCTTTCTATATGTCCGCTGGTTATCATTTCCGAAGTGGGCAAAGTGTACATATATGGGTTATCTATCAGCATGATAGAGTCACAAAGCGACAATGCGATGTCAAGGTCATGTGTGGAGAATAAGATACATTTGCCTTCTTCTTGTGCCAGCTTTTTCAGTAGCAGGCAGAGTTCATAACGATTGGGCAAGTCAAGAAAGGCAGTCGGCTCGTCGAGCAGGATAACCGGGGTGTCCTGCGCAAGTGCACGGGCAATCATAATTCGCTGGCATTCGCCGTCGGACATCTTATCCATTGTCTTTTCTGCATAACCGGACATACCGACCAACTGAATGGCATTATCCACTATTTTCCGGTCTTCCGGTTGAAGCTGACCGAGCCAGTTTGTGTAGGGAGCACGCCCCAACGCTACCACATCCTTACAGCGAAGATTGGCGATGCGCACTTTGTCGGTGGTTACGAAACTAATGCTCAGAGCTAATTTTTCCGGTTTCAGTGAAGCAATGTCTTTTCCTTGCAGATTGATTTCTCCCGATTGAGGACTTTCCAGTCCCATTATGGCACGCAGGAGAGTACTTTTTCCTGTTCCGTTGCGTCCTAGCAGTGCAACGAGTTGTCCGCCTGTGATTCGGGCGTTTACCGTTTTCAACAGCGTGCGCTGTCCGTATCCTAATGTCAGTTCCTTAAGTTCAATCATTTGAATCCATGCAAGTTTTTAGCTATTACCCATAAAATGACCGGAACACCGAGCAAGGCGGTGATACAGTTCACCGGAAGCAGGAATTTCTTGGCGATGATGTCGCAAAGAAGCATGCTGATAAGTCCCGTCAGCATAGTGCCGGGGACAAGTATCCGGTGGTCGGCGTTGTTGAACAGCAACCGTGTGACATGCGGCACTGCCAGCCCGATAAAACCTACCGGGCCGCAGAATGCGGTCACCGTTCCTGTCAGCAGCGCGGTGGAGATGAAGATGAGTGTACGTGAACGCTTGATATTCATTCCCATTGTCCGTGCATAGTTTTCTCCAAGAAGCAACAGGTTCAAAGGTTTGATGCAGACTATGGAAATGAGCAGTCCCAGGCATAACATCGGTGTCATGATTCCCAGTTGGGTGGTGGTGATGTGTCCGAGAGAACCCATTGACCAAAGCGTGAACATTTTTAATTGTTCGGCAGAACTCAGATATTGCAGTATCTGGATAATGGCGCCTGCCACATAACCTATCATGACTCCCATAATCAATACACCGAGGATATTTTTTACTTTCCGGCTGATAACGGCTACTCCCAGTAAAATGACAGCCGTTCCTATCCAACCGGAACCGACGATGCCCAATGACTGGAGCAGTGGAAATTCAGACCAGCCGAGCAGTGGAGCTCCCAATATAAACAAGGCAACCCCTAATCCTGCACCGGAACTTACTCCCAGCAAATAGGGATCCGCCAATGGGTTTTGGAAAACTGTCTGCATCTGCAAACCGCTTACGGAGAGTGCCACGCCTATCAGTGCCGCCACTATTACCCGTATGAACCGGATAGAAAGAAGAATGTTGCGTGTCATTTCATCACATTCGCCTCCGGTGAGCACAGCCCATACCTTGGAGACAGGGATATACGTGTCTCCGGTTGCCATATCTATGACTAGCAATAGCAGGGCGATTATGCCTAGCGCGATAAATAAAAGTGCAGTATGTTTGCGGGGTTGTTTCATTCCAGACGCCTGTAATAATAAAGTGAATCGGATACAAGCTCCGGATGAAAAATATGAATCAAGTCGCGTAACACAACATCGGGACGGACAACTGCCGATTCCCAATAATCGTTTCCGCCTGTCGGCGTCAACCGTAAGTTGTTGTTATAAACAGTCTTTTCGTTCACGGCTTTTGCGTCTGCGAATTTAGGGTTGACAGCTTTCAGCTCCTCAAGTGTAGTTGCCGAACCGACATTAATCCAGTAATCGGCTTTTTGTATCAGGCCATAGGCTGTTTCCAGTCCGATTGGGGTTGAACTGTTGGAACTGTTTTCTTTATAAATGTACTCTGCGCCTGCATCGGCAATCAGTCGTGCCATATAACTTTGGGTGGAAGGCATTACCCAACTGTCGTTCCACGGAGTGTTGAACATAACGGTAGGACGCTGGCTGACGGAATCCGTGAGGGCTTTCAGTGCGTAATAACGTTGGGGAATTTCCCGGAATATTTCTATTCCCTTTTCCCGTTTGTCTGTCAGTTCGGAAAGGACAATCATCCATTCGGCTTTGCCGAGCGGTGATTCTTCCAGATATTCCCCCATATATAGATAAGGTATGGAAAGTTCTTTCAGTTTGTCCGTTACAGCGGTTTGGGCGTCACCTATGCCATAGAGCAAGACTACGTCGGGCTTTAATCCAATCAGCAGTTCGTAGTTCATTTCAGGACCCATATCCTTGATTGAATCTTTGTGGGCAAGGATGTAGGGATTGGCGATATAATCAATGCCCGAAACTCCGACAATCCGGTTGACTTCTCCCAGTTCATCGAGCATGGCAACATAGGAAGAAGACATGCATACAATCTGTTTGGCTCCGGCAGGGATGACGGGACCGTTGAATCCGGCAGGCGCTTGCTCGCCGTTGCGTGTAACAAAATAAGACATTGTTACGTCGTTGGCGCCTTGCCACGGGTTGGTAATCTGTATAAGCGTACTGGCAGCGTTCTCAGCACCCAGGATTTTAAATCCCGAAGCGTATTCAGGGGTATATACATCTTGGTTGAATGCTTCCAGAGATGTATTATTACGGGTGATACAGCTTGCCAAAAAGAGCAGGCAAAGTAACGTGATAGTCGGAGCAGGAGATTTCACTTTTATAAGATGTTTAATTAGAAAAAAATAATAGTGGGTCCTTTCGAACGGCAAAGATAGGACTTAATTATTAGTTTGTTTTTATTTTAGTTGGATTTTTCTTTCGATTTGTTCCTATTTGTGTATCTTTGTCCCCAGAAATTTTGGTGTCACTTTTCCGATTCTACGGAAAGAGTGGTGAAAAGGGAATCAGGTGTAAATCCTGAACAGACCCGCTGCTGTAAGCTCCGCCAAAAGTTTTCCTACAATACTCAAATCCACTGTTCCGCTTTGGAGGAATGGGAAGGGCGTTAGGAAAATGGAGTAAGTCAGAAGACCTGCCAAAATTGAATTCTTGAAACTTTCCGGGATTAGAGTTTGAAGAGTGCAGTTTTTTATTCAAAATACATCTTTGATTGGTGATGTGAAGTTTCAGGAAGGAGGAATATGCCTTTTTGAGTGTTCCATTATGCGGGGAGAAGCACGTGTATATGTTTGAGTGTATGGAAAATTGCATCCTCACTGTAACCCTATGAAAGTTTATTATTTTAATTAATAAACAGGAGGATTATGTTCGGGCAGATTTATTTTAGGGTATTGGGGATAGGATGCTTTTTGAGTATGGCTTTATTGTCGTCAGCACAAAGCAAACTGGACAGTTTGCATCATCTTAATGAAGTAGTGGTTACTGCCAGAATTAATAAGGAGGTAATTCCGGTGCAATCTTTATCAGGGGATAAGTTGGAGAAACTGGCTGCACATTCGGTAGCGGACGCTATACGTTATTTTTCCGGAGTACAAATAAAAGATTATGGTGGAATAGGCGGGTTGAAGACCGTTAATATCCGAAGTATGGGAACGAATCATGTGGGAGTGTTTTATGACGGTATTGAACTGGGTAATGCGCAGAATGGAGTGATTGATTTGGGACGTTTCTCTTTGGATAATATGGAAGCTGTCACTTTATATAATGGTCAGAAAAGTGCCATTTTCCAACCGGCGAAAGATTTTGGTTCTGCAGGTTCTATTTATCTCCAGTCGAGAACACCCGTTTTTCGGGAGGATAGGGCTTATCATGTGAAAGCGACTTTTAAGACGGGCTCTTTCGGAGTTGTCAATCCTTCTTTGCTTTGGGAACAGAAACTGAGTGAGAATGTGAGTGCGTCACTTAGTACTGAATATATGTATACAACCGGAAAGTATAAATTTACTTATGCGGTGGATGGAGGATATGATACTACGGCAGTACGCCGTAATGGGGATGTCAATGCATTGCGTGCTGAGGGCGGCTTATATGGCAAGATCAAAAGTGGTTACTGGCGTACGAAAGCTTATTTTTATAATTCAGAACGTGGATATCCCGGTGCTGTTGTGCGGAATCGTTTCTCACATGAGGATCGCCAATGGGATACAAATTTCTTTTTCCAATCTTCTTTCAAAAAAGATTTCGGTGATGTGTACAGTCTGTTGTTGAATGCCAAATACGCGTATGATTATCTGCATTATCTGGCAGATCCCCAAAAGGAGGAGGCTACCATGTATGTAAATAATACATATCGCCAACAGGAAGTTTACTTGTCAATGGCTAACAGGGTTACTCTTTTTCCTTTTTGGGATATAAATATTTCAGCGGACTACCAATGGAATAAGCTGAACGCTAATTTGACAGATTTTCCTTATCCCCGGAGAAATACGGCGCTGGTAGCGGCAGCTACCTCTTTACATTTTGAGCGTTTTAAGTTGCAGGCCAGTGTCTTGGGAACTTTTGTAAATGAGAACGTTGCTTCAGATACTACTTCGGCCGGGAATAAAATGGAATTTACTCCTACCGTTATCACTTCCTATAAACCTTTCAAGAATATTGATTTAAGTCTGCGTGCTTTTTACAAACGGATATTTCGTATGCCGACTTTGAACGATTTGTATTATACATTTATAGGGAATATAAAGCTGAAACCTGAGTATACTAATCAGTATAACGTAGGATTCACTTATCAGAAATTATCTTCCGGAACCTGGCTGCAAGCACTGAATGTGCAATTGGATGCGTATTATAATGAGGTGGAAAATAAAATAATAGCTACTCCTACCAATAATTTCTTTCGTTGGACAATGATTAATATGGGACTTGTTAAAATAAAAGGAGTGGATGTCGTTTTGCAAGGACTTTGGAAGTTTGGTAACGATTGGGTATTTGACAGCCGGTTATCATATACGTATCAGAAAGCACAGGATTTTACAGATAAGTCGGATAAAGATACGTATGGGGGGCAAATATCGTATATTCCCTGGCATAGTGGCTCGGCTATATTAAATGCCGGATATAAATCATGGGAATTGAATTATAGCTTTATATATACGGGAGAGCGCTATGACGTTTCGGCCAATACTCCGGAGAATTATCGTCTTCCTTGGTATACAAGTGATTTTTCTTTGGCAAAGAAATTCAGTTGGAGAAAGTATGATTTCAAGTTGACCTTGGAAGTAAACAATATTTTTAATCAACAATATGAGGTGGTGAGGTCTTATCCGATGCCCGGAACTAACTTTAAATTCATTTTAAACTTAACGATATGATTGTGAATAATATTCTTTCGCGTGTCTTGCTTGGTATATTAACAGGCTGTTGTTTACTGGCTTGTCGGGGCGAGCTTCCGGTTCTACCTTCTGACGAGATAGATGTTGGCAAGGATCCTTTAGGGGGCGTCAGTATTAAAGGAATGTATCTTCTCAATGAAGGAAATATGGGAAGTAATAAGTGTACGCTTGATTTTTATGACAGCACTACCGGTAAGTATCATCGTAATATTTATGCCGAGCGGAATCCGTCCGTAGTGAAAGAACTGGGGGATGTTGGAAATGATTTGCAGATTTATGGAGATAAGCTGTATGCCGTAATCAATTGCTCGAATTTTATAGAGGTGATGGATGTGGAAACGGCACAACATCTGGGGCAAATAAATGTGACAAATTGCCGGTATATCACTTTTAATGATGGAAAGGCTTATGTAAGTTCTTATGCAGGCCCTGTCGGAATAGATCCCAATGCGCGTCCGGGAAAAGTGGTTGAAGTGGATACGACAAGTTTGGCTGTAACCCGTGAAGTGGTAGTCGGCTATCAACCGGAAGAAATGGTAATAAAAGATGGAAAACTTTATGTTGCCAATTCCGGCGGTTATCGTTTTCCGGACTATGACCGGACGGTATCGGTGATTGACTTGAAGACTTTTCAAGTTATTAAAACAATTGATGTAGCTATAAATCTTCACCGTATGAAACTGGATAGATACGGCCGTATATATGTGAGTTCGAGAGGAGATTATTATGGAACGGGATCGGATGTTTTTATTATAGATACTCAGACAGATCGTGTGACAGGAAATTTGGGAATTGCTGCCAGTGAAATGTGTTTGAGTGGAGATTCGATTTACATGACAAGTGTAGAATGGAGTTATGTGACGGAAAGTAATACTATTACTTACGCCCTCTATGACGTGAAACAAAATAAAATAGTATCCCGCAATTTTATTACTGATGGAACTGAAACAGAAATAACAATTCCGTATGGGATAGCTGTAAATCCCGAGACCAAAGAAATATTTGTAACGGATGCAAAAAGTTATGTTGTACCCGGTTATCTCTACTGTTTCAGTCCTGAAGGAAAGAAAAGATGGAAAGTCAGGGCGGGGGATATACCGGCTCATTTTGCTTTTACAACGAAAACATTTCAATAACTAATAATGAATAAAAATGGACAGGAAAATTTTAAGACTAGCATTAGTCATTGCAGTTTCTTTGTAGGAACTGTATTCACAGGATGTAATGATGGAGAAGATGCTTCGGAGCCTTACCTACTGAAAAAGGAAGACATCCGTGTGTCGCAACCGGAGGGTGGCTTTGCGGTTGTTGTTGATCAACTGTTGAAGGTACGGGTTGAAAGTGAGTCGGATGAAGGGATCTCTTATTTATGGTTGCTGGACGGCAGTGAAATTGCCCGGACAAAAGATTTGGAGTATATGTTTGAGGAGGTAGGAGAATACGAACTGATTTTACGTGCGTCACAAGGTGAGAATCATTATGATTATCTTTTTGCGGTCACAGTAACTTTTGATAATATCGAACCGGCTCCTGAAGGAGCAACGGCTTATATCACTAAAGTTCTTGATTTTGTTCCGGCCGTGGGACAATTTACTAATGCGTTGCCGGCATATGACGAAGGAGACACACAAGAGGTTATGAACGAAAAAGTATTGGCAGCTATCGGTAACAATAAAAAGGGGATGATTTCTTTAGGAGGATTCGGAGGATATGTCGTAGTAGGTTTTGACCATACAATAACTAATGTTACCGGAAAACGCGATTTCCGGGTACTTGGCAATGCTTTTTATTCTGCGGCCAATCCAGACTCTGATGCACCGGAGGGAGGAAGTTGTGAGCCGGGAGTGATCATGGTAGCTTATGATAAAAATCAGAATGGTATGCCGGATGAGGACGAATGGTATGAGATTGCCGGTAGTGCTCATGAAGACGCTGCACTGGAATTATGGTATGACAAGGCTGTAGCTGCGGGAAATGATGTGGAGACTTATCGAAACTATGAAATCACTTATTATCGTCCGGAAAAAGAACCGGAAACTTCGGAAGAAAGAGAGAAATATATCCGGTGGGAAGATAACCGAGGAAATTCGGGATATAAAGTGAAAAATACATTTCATAATCAGTGTTATTTTCCGGAATGGATAAAAGAAGATAAGATAACATTTAAAGGGACTTGTTTACCTCAAAATGCTGTTGATGAAAGTGGACAAGGTAATTATTTTGTTTTGTATAAATTCCGTTATGGTTATGCTGATAATGAGGTGAACACTAAAGATGAGTCTGCTATTGATATAGATTGGGCAGTAAATTCAAAAGGTCAGAAGGTACATTTGCCGGGAATTGATTTCATAAAGATATATACCGGTGTCAATCAGGAAAATGGTTGGTTAGGTGAATGTTCCACTGAGATATCAGGGGTTGAGGATTTGCATGTTTTAGGAGTTGATATCGATACCCGCAAATAAGTTAAGAAATAATTGATAATAAGAATTTGAAATGAAAAGGTATTTTGTATTGGCAGTTGTTGCCTTGGGACTGGTTTTTACAGCATGTGATGAGGAGGAAAATTTGAACTCATCTGTATGGATCGGGAGTGAATCGGAAAGTAATGTGATTGCGCAGTTAGATACATTGTATCTGGATGCCCGGATTGAAAATCTGTCTGGGGCGATGAGATATTTGTGGACAGTAGACGGAAAGGAAGTTTCAACCGCTTCAACATATAAGTTTTCACAGCCTAAGACTGGAGAGTATGTTATAGGACTGGCGGTATCGGATGATAAGGGAGAAAACCTTCAAACGACTATGACAGCCAAGGTGGAAGGGCGGTTTGGCAAAGGTGCCTTTATTTTGAATGAAGGAAATATGGGGAATGAAACCGGAACTTTGACTTTTGTGGATTCAAAAGGCATAGCGGTAGATAGTGCATATTATCGGGTAAATCAAACTTTGCTTGGTAATGTCTGTCAAGACCTGTTTATCAGTGATAATAAGATGTATATACTTTCTCAAAATGGAGCCAAAAATGGTGGTGAAGGGCTGCTGACTATTGCGAATGCTACTAGTTTGGAGAAAGAAAAGGTTTATGATAATACTACTTTGTCCTGGCCGTCCAATTTGGCTGTAGTCGGAGAGAATCTTTATATTCGTGATAATAATGGAGTTTATATGCTGGATACTTCCACCGAAGTTCTGACTTTTGTTGAGGGGACGAAAGGCGCTTTGAAAAATCGTATGGCTGTGGTTGGAGACAAAGCTTTTGTGATGGGCAATAAGCAACTTTTTGTTATTCAAAACGGGGCTGTTATACATACTGTTTCTTTTGAAAGCGCTTTATCCGGTGTTGCTAAAACATATGATGGAAATTTGTGGGTTTCATGTACAAAGCCTGCGAGTATTATAAAAGTCAGTCCGGTTGATTATAAGACTATTGATTCTCATACTTTGAATGTCAGTATTGGTGCCGGGTGGGGAGTTGCCCCTGCTTTTTCTGCTAAAGATGATATTATCTATTTCAGTAATGCCGGCTTTAAGCTATATCGGCATATTTTTTCTCAGAATGAGACGGAAGAAGTTGCTGATATAAAAGAGTATGTGGAGGATGCAGGGATCTATTATAATAGTTTGGGAGTTGATCCGGTGAGCGGGGAAGTTTATTTTGCCACTCTGAAAGGATATGCAGATTATAAAACCAATGATATTGCTATTTTTGATTTCAATAAAACACCGGCTTTACAGTTTGATATAAAAAATAAGAATAGTTTTCCGGCAGGAGTTTTCTTTACGGAGAATTTTAAGTGATTATGAGTTTCTAATTGATAGTTTTTGTTGATAGGGAGACTTCTTCCTCTATAAAAAGGATATTCTTCTCAAAGAGTATATTTTTATATGTGGAGGAAGTCTTTTTGTTAGTTTATATTGTGACCTTGTGTGATTGGAATGTAATTTGTTTTAATAAAATGAATAAAATAGTAAGCTTTCTAAAGAAACTCCTTAATTTTACATTGTTTACTAAGACTCAAACTAAAATATAGACTTATACTGCTATTGACATGAAAATTTGCAGACTGGGCGGATTACTTTTACTGTTATTTTGTATGCATACAATAGTGTATGCGCAACAGGTGAGGACTGTCAGGGGAAGGGTACAAATGCTGGATACCGGAAGTGAAAAGAAACAATCTTTGCCTTCTGCCAGTATTGTCGTCTTGGAAAAGATGGACTCTGCTTTTGTAAAAGGTACGGCAAGTGACAAAAACGGTCGATTTACTCTAACTTATCAGCCACAGAAAAAGAAAGAATATCTGTTGAAGGTTTCATTTATGGGAATGCAGTCTTTCTACCGTGCATTGGGAGATTCCGTATCTATAAATGCGGGCACTATCGTACTGAAGGATGATGACCTTCAGATTGATGAGGTGGTAGTGACCGGAAAATTGAGGGAAGTGGTTATGGAAGGAGATACGACTGTTATCAATGCTTCTGCCTACAAAACTCCCGAAGGAGCTTATCTGGAAGACTTGGTGAAACGTATTCCCGGACTGGTGTATAACAAAAAAGACCATTCATTGACTTACAACGGTCAGCCTATCAGCGAAATTAATGTAAATGGGGAGTCTTTCTTTTCAGGAGATAAAAAGACCGCGCTTGAGAATCTGCCGGCAAACTTGATTAGCAAGTTAAAGGTGTACGACAAGAAATCAAAAGAGGAAGAATTTACGGGAATCAGTTCGGGAGAAAAGAAATATGTGCTTGACTTGCAAACCAAGGATGAACTGAATAAGACTTGGCTGACAAATGCGACGGTAGGGTATGGCAATAATAAGAAGAAGGATCTGGAGGCACAAGTGAATTATTTCCGTAAGAATGGGGAAAACCTGTCTTTTATAGCCCGTTCTACTAATAGATATCAGAACAGTACATACAAAGATAATATCAATAATTCGCTGGGATTGAATATGGCACATAAATTTGGCGGAAAGTTTTCTTTGAATGGCCATGTGAATTATAATCTTAACAGGAACGGGAATATATCTTCTATGTATCAGGAGCAGTATTTGACTGGTGGCAACCAATATTCGGCCTCTGCCAACGAAGGAAACTCTAAAGGACGGTCGGTCAATTCCAGCTTGATGGGAGAGTGGAAAGTAGATAAAAGCACGCGTGTCAACTTCAGTGGAAATTTCGGGTATACTCCTAATCAAAATGAAAGTAACAGTCAGAGTGCTTCTTTTGACGCTCCTCCCGGCGTAAACCATGAGAACTTGTTCAGTGATTTTGAGTCTGTTCCCCGGGATATAAAGGTGAACCGTAGTGAGAATCGGTCACGGTCGGAAAATGAATCCTACCGCTACCATTGGGCAATGGGAGTGATGAGACGCCTGAACGAAAAAGGAACAACTCTGGGACTGAATATTCAGAATTCCGATTCGTGGGGAAATAATGAAAGTTTCTCTCTTTCCGAGACTACCTATTTTCGCTTGAAGGATAAGAATGGGAATGACTCGGTACTTTATCGTAACCAGTATTTGAAGTCACCCCAGCGCAATAATTCCTGGAGGGTGGGACTTTCGTTTACTCAACCTGTCGGAAAGAAGGTACGTCTGCGGGTGGCATATAACTGGAGTACCCGGTATGAACGGAGTAACCGCGATACTTATGAATTGTCTTCCCTGGCGAGTTCGGATATTTACGGTGAGTTACCTTCCGGTTACGAGGCGGGGTATGTAGATAGTTTGAGCAACCGTAGCCACAGCCGCAGTAATGGGCACGATCTGAATGTAGGAGTCAACTATTCGGATGACACATGGATGTTTAACGCATCACTGGGGGTTACGCCGCAAAGGCGTACCATTGACCGGAAAGTAGGGAAACTTTATGCGGATACTGCCATGAATATGATTGATTTCCAACCTATGATATGGATGAGCTGGCGGAAGAAAGAGATGCGTGTCAGCCTGAATTATAACGGTAACACCCGGCAGCCTTCTTTGTCGGATTTGATGCCGTTGACGGATAATAGCAATCCGCTGTATATCACCCGTGGAAATCCTGACTTGAAGCAGATGTTTAGTCATAATATACGTCTGAATTTTCAGAACTCACCTAAAGGTATATCTGCAAACCTAGGCGGACAGGTGGAGCAAAACAGTGTTACACAAGTCATGATATATGACGTGCAGACCGGTGGACGCGAAACGTATCCGGTCAATATAAACGGTAATTGGAATTTGTTTGGAGGGGCTAGCTGGTGGAAACGTTTTGGACATTTCTCTTTAAGATTGGATATGTCCGGTAATCATAGTAACCGTGTAGGTATGATTAATGAAGATAAAAGCTTACAGCCGGAAAAGAGTACAACCCGTGATACCGGATTGAATTGTGAGGCACAGGCATCTTATCAACCTTCTTGGGGAGGCATTGACTTATCTACTTCTTGGAATTACCAATACTCGCTTAATTCTTTGAACGATAATGATACCTATACGCGTTATTATAATTTCGGTCTGAATGGTTATGTTGATTTTCCTTTCGGGTTGCAGTTACGCACGGATGCTACGTATAATCTTCGTAGCGGAACGAATATTCAGAAAGGGGAAGATGATGAAATATTGTGGAATGCCGGTGCTACATGGCGTTTCCTGAAGAAGAAGGAAGCGGAATTGTCGGCTTATTGGGCGGATATTCTGGGAAAGAAAAAAAGTTATGGGCGTATGGCTACTTCTGATGGCTTTTATGAGTATCGTACGCAGGAAATAAAGGGATATTTCATCGTCACTTTTAAATATAACTTTCGTTTGATGATGTGAGTTTTAGAAAAAAGTCGTATGTTTGCTACACAACCATAAAATTAAGTTTACTATGAACGGTAATTATGTCATTAATATCGGTCGCCAACTAGGTAGCGGCGGAAAAGAAATAGGAGAGAAACTGGCTGCTCGTCTGGGCATTGACTTTTACGATAAAGAATTGATTAATCTGGCATCTGAGGAGAGCGGATTATGCAAAGAGTTTTTTGAGAAGGCGGACGAGAAAGCTTCGCAGGGAATTATCGGCGGATTATTTGGTATGCGTTTCCCCTTTATCAGTGAGGGAGCCATGCCTTGTAACAATTGTTTGAGTAATGATGCACTGTTCAAGGTACAGAGTGACGTTATCCGTCGTTTGGCGGCAGAAAAATCCTGTGTGTTTGTAGGACGCTGTGCTGACTATATTTTAAGGGAACATCCCCGTTGTGCCAATATTTTTATTTCGGCTTCCAAAGAAGACCGTATCATGCGTCTTTGCCGGATTCATAATGTGAATGAAGAAGTGGCGGAAGAGATGATAGAGAAAGCCGATAAAAGACGTTCGGAATATTATAATTATTATAGTTATAAGACATGGGGAGCGGCAGCTACTTATCATCTGTGTATTGATTCGTCTTCTTTAGGGATTGAAGAAACAGTACGGTTTGTAGAAGAATTTGTGGCTAAGAAGTTACAATTAAGGTTTTGATTCGGAGAAACTGACTAGGTAGTAAATAAAATAAAGCCGGCTATTCCTTTTATGGAGTTGGCCGGCTTTATCATTTATATAAACTAAGCTTGATTTACATCATTGCCAGTAATATCATTTGTCCCGTCAGAATGCGGAGGAACATAGATAATGGATAAACAGTAGAGTAACCTACTGCCGGAGCATCTCCGGATGTTGTCTGATTGGCGTACGCCAATGCGGGAGGGTCGGTATTACTACCGGCAATCAATCCCATGAGGGTAAAGTAGTTTACTTTATAATATAGTCTGGCGATAGCACCGATAATGAGTAACGGAATGACGGTAATTAAGAAACCACAACCTACATAAAGTAATCCATCACCCTCGACAACCGTTTGTACGAAGTTGGCGCCGGCATCTATACCCACACTGGCAAGGAACAGCACAATACCGATTTCACGAAGCATCAGGTTGGCGCTCATGGTGGTATAAGTCACCAGGTGGAGTTTATGACCGAAGCGTCCGATAAGGATTGCAACTACCAGCGGACCACCTGCCAGACCAAGTTTCAATGGTGTCGGCATACCGGGGAATGCGATAGGAAGACTACCCAAAAGGATACCCAGGAAAATACCTACGAAAATAGTTACGATATTCGGAGTATCCAAGCGCTTCAATTGATTACCTAAGACACCTGCTACACGCTCTACTGCATCCTGCTGGCCTACTACCATAACACGGTCGCCTACTTGCAGTATCAGGTTGGGATCAGCAAACAAGTCCATACCGGAACGATTGACACGGGTTACATTGACATCGTACATACTACGGAAGTGCATAGACCCCAGCGTCTTTCCGTTGATTTCCGGTTTGGTGACCAGGATACGGCGGGATACCATTGGGAGATCTTGTTTCTCCCAGTCTATATCTACTTCCTTACCGATGAATACGGTAATGGCGGGTGCATCTTCTTCAGAGCAGACGATAAATAGCTGGTCGCCTACATTGAAAATAGTCTCATGGTTCGGAATGCTTACGTGTCCTTCGTGACGAATGCGGGAGCAAACGAACTGACGTCCTAGAAATTCTTTAATCTCAATCAGTGTCTTTCCACTGATAGACTCGTTGCGTACCTCAAGGCTCAACATATGCGGCTTATGGTGTGCATCTCCGCTCTGCATTTTCAGGCTTTCTTCTTCTTTTGCCATATTGACACGGAAGATGTAGCGGATAGCGATGATAGAACCGATAATACCTACTACGCCGAGCGGATAAGCACAGGCATAACCCAATGCGATCTGCGGGCCGTTGTAGCTCAACTGGTTCAGTGCTTCGTTGGCAGCACCAAGTCCCGGAGTGTTCGTTACAGCTCCGTAGAGAATACCTACCATCATCGGCAATTCAACACGACCGTTCCAAAGGTAATAGAGCCCCAATGCAACAGCAATATTTAACACTACGATGCCTACAGCCAACAGGTTCAATGTCATTCCCCCCTTTTTGAAAGAAGAGAAGAAAGACGGCCCCACCTGAAGACCGATACAGAATACGAACAAAATCAATCCGAACTCACGGATGAAATGTAGGATGTGTGTATCGGCCGTGAAGCCGAAATGTCCCATTAGGATGCCGGCAAACAAAACAAATGTGACGCCCAAAGATACACCGAATATCTTTATCTTACCGAGATACACGCCGGCTGCCACTACGAATGCGTAGAGGAACACGATGTGTGCCACGGAACTGGGGTCCCACAATAAACTTTGTAACCAATCCATAATTTAGTAGTTTTTATAATGTCTTTTCTAAAAACGGGTGCAAAATTAGTCATAACATTGGAGCTAATCAAATAAAAGAAGAACTAAAAATTGCGGGAAAGAAGAATTTCCATACAGATTCTATACAAAGTGGAGGTGTGCGAATTTTCTATAAAAAGAAGTTTCGTTTGAACTTATTAATTATATTTGCAAGTCGAACAACAGACATTTGGAAAGAGACAGATAAAAATAGAGACAATATTAATTCTTGTTTTAATTTTAGATAAACTATGGCAGACAAAAAAGAAAAACTCTTCTCAGACTTTTCTCCTGTCTCCACCGAACAATGGATGGAGAAGGTTACAGCCGACTTGAAAGGTGCTGATTTTGAGAAGAAGCTCGTTTGGAAAACGAACGAAGGATTCAAAGTGAAACCTTTCTACCGGATGGAGGACTTGGAAGGGTTGAAGACGACAGACGCACTTCCCGGAGAATTCCCTTATTTAAGAGGAACCAAGAAGGACAACAATGAATGGCTGGTACGTCAGGAAATCAAAGTGGAATGTCCTAAAGAGGCCAATGCGAAAGCACTGGATATCCTGAATAAAGGTGTCGATTCACTTTCTTTCCATGTAAAGGCAAAAGAACTCAATGCGGAATATCTTGAGACTCTGTTGAATGATATTCAAGCTGAGTGTGTTGAACTGAACTTCTCTACTTGTCAGGGACACGTTGTTGAACTGGCTAATCTGCTGGTAGCTTATTTCCGGAAGAAGGATTATGATGTGAAGAAGCTGAAAGGCTCTATCAACTATGATTTCTTCAACAAAATGCTGACCCGCGGCAAGGAAAAGGGTGATATGGTGCAAACTGCTAAAGCACTGATTGAAGCTATCCAACCGCTTCCTTTCTACCGCGTACTGAATGTGAACGCATTATCGCTGAACAATGCCGGAGCTTATATTTCTCAGGAATTGGGGTATGCACTGGCTTGGGGTAATGAATACATGAGCCAATTGACCGATGCCGGTGTTCCTGCTGCTATAGTGGCTAAAAAAATCAAATTCAACTTCGGTATCAGTTCCAACTATTTCCTTGAAATTGCTAAATTCCGTGCAGCACGTCTGTTGTGGGCGAATATTGTAGCTTCTTACAATCCGGAATGTTTGCGCGACTGTGATAACAAAGGTGCTAACGGTGAATGTCGTTGCGCGGCAAAAATGGCGGTTCATGCCGAAACTTCCACTTTCAATCTGACTTTGTTTGATGCACACGTGAACCTGCTCCGTACACAAACTGAAGCGATGAGCGCTGCATTAGGTGGTGTGGATTCTATGACAGTGACTCCGTTTGACAAGACATACGAGACTCCAGATGAATTCTCCGAACGTCTGGCACGCAATCAACAACTATTGTTGAAGGAAGAATCTCATTTCGATAAAGTAATTGACCCGGCTGCCGGCTCTTATTATATTGAAAACCTGACAATTTCTATTGCACAGCAAGCATGGAACTTGTTCCTGTCTGTAGAAGAAGCCGGTGGTTTCTATGTAGCATTGAAGGCGGGGGCTGTTCAGGCTGCTGTCAACGAAAGTAATAAAGCCCGTCATAAAGCGGTGGCCCAACGTCGTGAAGTATTGCTGGGTACTAACCAATTCCCGAACTTCAATGAAAAGGCCGGAGATAAGCAACCGGTTGAAGCAAAATGCTGCTGTGGTGGAAAAGACCATACTTGTGAGAAAGATGTGGATACATTGGTATTCGACCGTGCTGCCAGCGAGTTTGAAGCATTGCGTCTCGAAACGGAAGCATCCGGCAAACGTCCGAAAGCATTCATGCTGACTATCGGTAATCTGGCTATGCGTCAGGCACGTGCACAGTATTCTTGCAACTTCCTGGCTTGTGCCGGTTATGAAGTGGTTGATAATCTCGGATTTGAAACGGTAGAAGCTGGAGTAGAAGCAGCTATGGCTGCCAAAGCTGATATTGTCGTAATCTGTTCAAGTGATGATGAATATGCGGAATATGCAATTCCTGCATTCAAGGCATTGGACGGCCGCGCTATGTTTATCGTTGCCGGTGCTCCTGCTTGTATGGACGAACTGAAAGCAGCAGGTATCGAAAACTTCATCCATGTCCGTGTCAACGTACTGGATACCTTGAAAGAGTTTAACGCCAAACTATTGAAGTAAGATGAGAAAAGATTTTAAAAACTTAGATATATATGCCGCATTTCAGCCTGCTAACGGTGCTGAATGGCAAAAGGCTAACGGTATCTCCGCTGACTGGAAAACGCCGGAACACATTGAAGTGAAGCCTGTTTATACAAAAGAAGACCTCGAAGGAATGGAACACCTCGGCTATGCTGCCGGACTTCCGCCCTATCTGCGTGGTCCGTATTCAGTAATGTACACGCTTCGTCCTTGGACTATCCGCCAGTATGCCGGATTCTCCACTGCTGAAGAATCAAATGCTTTCTATCGCCGTAACTTGGCTTCCGGTCAGAAAGGTCTGTCGGTAGCATTCGACTTGGCTACTCATCGCGGTTATGACCCCGACCACGAACGTGTTGTGGGCGACGTAGGTAAGGCAGGTGTGTCTATCTGTTCCTTAGAGAACATGAAAGTCCTGTTCGATGGCATTCCTTTGAACAAGATGTCCGTGTCTATGACAATGAACGGTGCGGTACTTCCTATTATGGCATTCTATATCAATGCCGGACTGGAACAAGGTGCCAAACTGGAAGAAATGGCAGGTACAATCCAAAACGATATTCTGAAAGAGTTTATGGTGCGTAACACCTATATTTATCCGCCTGCATTCTCTATGAAGATTATTTCCGATATCTTCGAATATACTTCACAGAAGATGCCGAAATTCAATTCTATCTCTATCTCCGGTTACCACATGCAGGAAGCAGGTGCTACGGCGGATATCGAGTTGGCTTATACATTGGCTGACGGTTTGGAATATCTTCGTGCCGGAACTGCCGCAGGCATCGACATTGATGCGTTTGCTCCGCGTCTGTCTTTCTTCTGGGCAATCGGTACAAACCACTTTATGGAAATTGCCAAGATGCGTGCCGCACGTATGTTGTGGGCGAAGATTGTGAAACAGTTCAATCCGAAGAACCCGAAATCACTGGCATTGCGTACTCACTCACAGACTTCCGGTTGGTCACTGACCGAACAAGACCCGTTCAACAACGTGGGACGTACTTGTATCGAAGCTATGGCTGCCGCTTTGGGACATACTCAGTCTCTGCATACCAATGCATTGGATGAGGCTATCGCTCTTCCGACAGATTTCTCCGCACGTATTGCACGTAATACTCAGATTTATATTCAGGAAGAAACTTACATTTGTAAGAATGTTGACCCGTGGGGCGGTTCTTATTATGTAGAGTCTTTGACGAACGAATTGGCTCATAAGGCTTGGGAGAACATTCAGGAAATCGAAAAACTGGGTGGTATGGCGAAAGCTATCGAAACCGGCATTCCGAAGATGCGTATCGAAGAAGCTGCCGCACGTACACAGGCTCGTATCGACAGTGGTCAGCAGACTATTGTGGGTGTGAACAAGTACCGTCTGGATAAAGAAGCTCCGATTGATATTCTTGAAATTGATAATACTGCCGTTCGTCTTGAACAGATTGAAAACCTGAAACGTTTGAAAGAAGGACGCAACCAGGCTGAAGTGGACAAGGCATTGGCTGCAATTACCGAATGTGTGAAGACCGGTAAGGGTAACTTGCTGGAACTGGCTGTGGAAGCGGCTCGTGTTCGTGCGACATTGGGTGAAATCTCATTTGCTTGCGAACAGATAGTAGGACGTTATAAAGCAATAATTAGAACTATATCAGGCGTGTATTCATCAGAAAGTAAAAACGACAGCGACTTCAAGCGTGCTTGTGAACTGGCTGAGAAGTTTGCGAAGAAAGAGGGGCGTCAACCTCGTATTATGGTTGCCAAAATGGGACAGGACGGTCACGACCGTGGTGCTAAAGTGGTAGCAACAGGTTATGCGGACTGTGGTTTCGACGTGGATATGGGACCTCTGTTCCAGACTCCTGCGGAAGCAGCTCGCGAAGCGGTAGAAAACGATGTTCATGTAGTAGGTGTTTCTTCACTGGCTGCCGGACACAAGACATTGGTTCCGCAGATTATCGAAGAGTTGAAGAAACTGGGACGTGAAGACATTGTAGTGATTGCCGGTGGCGTTATCCCTGCACAGGATTATGACTTCTTGTATAAGGCAGGTGTGGCCGCTATTTTCGGTCCGGGTACTCCGGTAGCGAAAGCTGCTTGTCAAATTCTGGAAATTCTTATGGATGAAGAATAATTGTAGTTGATATATCTAGATTAGAACGTTAACGAAGTGATTGTCTTTTATAATAGAGGCAATCACTTTTTTCTTATGATAGACTTTTTTTTATCTTCATGCGGTCAGTGAGAAATAATCATGTAACTTTGTAGACTGATAGTATAAAAACAAGAGGAGAAAGAATGATAGTTTGCATAGCCGAAAAGCCATCTGTTGCACGCGATATAGCCGAGGTACTCGGCGCTCATACAAGGAAAGAGGGATATATAGAAGGGAACGGATACCAGGTGACCTGGACATTCGGGCATCTCTGTACCTTGAAAGAACCGCATGAATATACACCCAATTGGAAATCGTGGAGCTTGGGTAGCTTGCCGATGATCCCCCCACGTTTCGGTATCAAACTGATTGGACATGACCCGGGTATTGAGAAACAGTTTCATATTATCGAACAGTTGATGCAGAATGCAGATGAGATTATCAATTGCGGTGATGCCGGTCAGGAAGGAGAATTGATTCAGCGCTGGGTGATGCAAAAGGCGGGTGCACGCTGTCCGGTGAGGCGTTTGTGGATTTCTTCTTTGACGGAAGAGGCTATTCGTGAAGGTTTTTCCAAGTTAAAAGATCAGTCTGATTTCCAATCGTTGTATGAGGCGGGACTTTCTCGTGCAATAGGTGACTGGCTGCTGGGAATGAACGCCACACGCTTATATACTATTAAATATGGTCAAAACAAACAGGTGCTTTCTATCGGACGTGTGCAGACACCTACTTTGGCATTGATTGTCAACCGTCAGTTGGAAATTGCCAATTTCCAACCCAAGCAATATTGGGAACTAAAAACAAACTATCGAGATACTACTTTCTCCGCACTTATCCGCAAAAGTGATGAAGAAATAGCGGCAGAAGAAGAAAAAAACGGTGGAAAAAAGAAAATAGACAATCCGGGTATCGATCCTATCGCCAATCGTGAAGAAGGTGAAGCCTTGGTACAACGTATCAAAGACCTTCCTTTTGTGGTAACCAGTGTTGGTAAGAAAGACGGAAAGGAATATGCTCCGCGTTTGTTTGACTTGACTTCCCTTCAGGTAGAGTGTAACAAGAAATTCGCCTATTCTGCCGATGAAACACTGAAACTGATCCAATCTCTTTATGAGAAGAAAGTTGCTACATATCCACGTGTTGATACCACTTTTCTGAGCGACGATATTTATCCGAAATGTCCTGGTATTCTGAAAGGGCTTCGTGATTACGAAGTATTGACTGCCCCGTTGAATGGTTCTACGTTGCCTAAATCAAAAAAGGTATTTGATAATTCGAAAGTGACGGACCACCACGCCATTATCCCTACCGGAGTTTATGCTCAAAACCTTACTGATATGGAACGTCGTGTCTATGACTTAATAGCGCGCCGTTTTATAGCAGTGTTCTATCCTGATTGTAAGATTTCGACTACTACCGTGATGGGTGAAGTGGATAAAATAGAATTTAAAGTCACCGGTAAGCAAATCTTAGAACCAGGCTGGCGTGTGGTATTCGCTAAAGATGTGAAAGACACTACTGAAGAAAAGGACGATGACGATGAAAATGTCCTTCCTGCCTTTGCAAAAGGGGAGAGTGGTCCTCACATCCCCGACTTGAATGAAAAATGGACGCAGCCGCCAAGACCTTTTACGGAAGCGACCTTGCTCCGGGCTATGGAAACCGCCGGAAAACTAGTCGATAATGATGAACTTCGCGATGCCTTGAAAGAGAATGGTATCGGTCGCCCATCTACCCGTGCCGCTATTATTGAAACGCTGTTCAAACGAAATTATATCCGCAAGGAGAGAAAGAATCTGATCGCTACACCGACAGGAGTAGAATTGGTGCAGCTAATCCACGAAGAACTTTTGAAATCAGCGGAGTTGACGGGTATTTGGGAAAAGAAGTTGCGTGAGATAGAAAAGAAAACATACGATGCTCGCCAATTTCTTGAAGAACTGAAACAAATGGTTTCGGAAATTGTAATGAGTGTACTTTCTGATAATACCAATCGTCGTATCACTATTCAAGATGCGGTAGCTGCCAAGACCGAAGAGAAGGCAAAGAAGGAACCTAAAAAACGTGAACGGAAAGTAAGTACGCCGCCGAAAGAGAAAAAAAAGAATTCCGAAGCAGGAGAATCAAAAGAGTCAAAAACAGAAGTATCACCGTCTCCTGTTGCTACCCCTATTTCTTCTCTGAATAATACTCCGGACTCATTAGTAGGACAATCCTGTCCGGTTTGTGGTAAGGGAATTATCATAAAAGGAAAAACAGCCTACGGGTGTTCGGAATGGAAAAATGGATGTACATACCGAAAAACATTTGAATAGTTTTAGTCTTATAAGGTTTAAGTAAAAGACGAGTTTCAGTTGTAGCCAATACTATTACTAAATTATAGTGTGTTGTTGTAAATTTCATCATAATAAGAAAAAAATGTCGCGATAAGGAAAAAAGTTCTCACTACAGTGAGAACTTTTTTTCATAATAGTGGAAGCATTTAGGGAAAATGTAACTAATTTCTGATATTTGTAATTATTAAGATTAAGACGTTCGCGTAATGTATATTGTTGGTATTCAAAAAGATAACGCGATTCTATGAAACTTTGATCGAGTACACTGAATCAAATGCTAAAAAATGCCTAAGTTCTACTTGAACTTAGGTTATAAACTGAAAAAGAAAGCCCTGTGCTACTC